>Ga0182739_1004611_pt1 | contig 11297 bp, 9 predicted proteins | sample eDN5th30CBELigBY_FD_128873 | JGI IMG/M metagenome (GOLD analysis project Ga0182739, IMG submission 128873) | Enriched backyard soil microbial communities from Emeryville, California, USA - eDNA 5th pass 30_C BE-Lig BY (version 2) (version 2) | ecosystem: Environmental > Terrestrial > Soil >... | reverse complement strand
GTATGCGGCGACGTCACGCCTGCAGCGATGCGCCGTTGGAGCGGATGACGTCGGCGTACGAGTGGAAGGACTTCTTCTTGTACCGGTCGAGGGTGCCGGTGCCGTCGTCGCCTCGGTCGACGTAGATGAAGCCGTAGCGCTTGCTGAGCTGGGCGGTGGAGGCGGAGACGAGGTCGATGCAGCCCCACGAGGTGTAGCCGAGCACGTCGACGCCGTCCTGGAGGGCTTCGCCGACCTGCACGAGGTGGTCGTTGAGGTACGCGATCCGGTAGTCGTCGATGACGGTCTTCACGCCGTCGACCTCGACGAGCTCGTCCTTCGCGCCCAGACCGTTCTCGACGATGAACAGCGGCTTCTGCCAGCGGTCCCAGAACTGGTTCAGCACGATGCGCAGCCCCACGGGGTCGATCGCCCATCCCCACTCGGACTTGGCCAGCGTGGGGTTCTCGACGCCGCCCATGATGTTTCCCTCGCCCTTGTTCTTCAGGGCGGGGTCGGCGGTCTCGGCGACGGACATGTAGTAGCTGAACGAGACGAAGTCGACGGTGTGGGCGAGGTCCTCACGGTCCTGGTCGGTGATGTCCAGCTCGATGCCCTGCTCGCGCAGCGACCGCAGGAAGTAGCCGGGGTAGGCACCGCGGGTGTGCACGTCGCCGTAGACGAGGTTCGCGTGGTCGGCGTCCATCACCGTGAGCATGTCCTGCGGCGACGGGGTCAGCGGGTAGATCGGCATCGACAGCACCATGCACCCGACCTGCGCGTCCGGCGCGACCTCGCGGGCGATGCGGGTCGCGCGGGCCGAGGCGACCAGCTCGTGGTGCATCGCCTGGAACAGCTGCCCCTTCGACAGCTCGTCCTTCGGGGTGTTGATCCCGCCTGACATGAACGGGGCGTGCAGCAGCGAGTTGATCTCGTTGAACGTGAGCCAGTACTTCACGCGCGACCCGTACCGCTCGAACAGGGTCCGCGCGTACCGCTCGTAGAAGCCGATGAGCCGCCGGTCGGTCCACCCGTCGTACGTCTCCGCCAGGTGCAGCGGCGTCTCGTAGTGGGAGATCGTCACGAGGGGCTCGATCCCGTGGCGCTCCAGCTCGTCCAGCAGCCGATCGTAGAACGCGAGCCCGGCCTCGTTGGGCTGCTCCTCGTCACCGTTGGGGAAGATGCGGCTCCACGCGATCGAGAACCGGTACACCGTGAAGCCCATCTCGGCGAAGAGCGCGATGTCCTCCGCGAACCGGTGGTAGTGGTCGATGCCGACGAGCTTGAGGTTGTCTGGTGTGGGCTGCGCCGTGCGAGGCCCGACGATGCCGCGCGGCATGACGTCCTGGACCGACAGGCCCTTGCCGTCTGCGTCGTAGCCGCCCTCGAGCTGGTTCGCGGCCGTCGCGCCGCCCCAGAGGAACGAAGCGGGGAAGGGGGTGGTGCTCATGGTGTCTCTCCTGGTCGAGGGGCGGGGTGGGTGCCGGGATGCCGGCATCCACCCCGCCGGGGGTGTCTGCTATTTGGCGATCGCGATCGAGTCGACCGAGACGGCGGTGAACAGCGGGTCGCCGTGCGCGATCGGTCCCGACGCGGCGGCGTCGATCGCCGGGTACAGGTCGGGGTTGGTGATGATGACCGGGGTCGTGAGGTCGTAGCCGGCGCGTTCGATGGCGTCGCCGTCGAACTCGACGAGCAGGTCGCCCGCCGTGACCTGCTGACCCGCCGTGACCTTCGTCGAGAAGTGCTGGCCACCGAGCTTGACGGTGTCGATCCCGATGTGGATGAGCAGTTCGGCACCGTCGACGTGACGCAGGCCGAAGGCGTGCCCGGTCGGGAACGCGGCGACGACGGTCCCGTCGAACGGCGCGTACACGGCGCCCGAGCGGGCACGCCTTCGGCCTGCGTCACGTCGACGAACGCGGCATCGGGCACGTCGCTCAGCGGCACGACCGTGCCGTCGAGCGGCGAGACGACGGGCACGTCGTTGGCAGCGGCGGGGGCGGCCGCGGCATCGGAGTCCTCAGGCTCGGTGAAGCCGACGAGGACCACGAGCAGGAACGGGATGAGGATCGCCGCGGCCAGTCCGATCGCGAGCATGACCATGTTGCCGTTGCCCAGCAGCGCCGTGACGGCGAGGCCGGACGGGACGACGAAGGCCGTCGAGAAGACGCCGCCCAGGGCGATGATCGCGCCGCCGACGGCGCCGCCGACGATGCCGAATGCGAAGGGGCGCTTCAGCGGCAGGTTGATGCCGTAGATGGCGGGCTCGGTGATGCCGGCCAGGAAGCCCGAGAGGGTCGCGGGCGCGGCGAGCGACTTGAGGTTGCGATTGCGGGCGCGCACCCAGACGCCGGCCACGGCGGCGGCCTGTGCGAGGACGGCGGCGAACACGGGGGCGATGAGGAGCATCTGGCCGGTGGTCTGGAACTCGACCTGGAACAGCGGCACGAGACCCCAGTGGAGGCCGAAGATGACGAACACCTGCCACAGACCGCCCATGATCGCCCCGCCCAGCCATGGCGCGACGGCGAAGACCCAGCCGATGCCGGAGCCGAGCCACCCGGCCAGCAGGTCGGAGATCGGCCCGATCACGACGAAGACGAGCGGCACGCCGACCAGCACGACGATCATCGGGGTGACGAAGCGGCGGATCGCGGCGGGGAGCTTCGCGTAGAGGAACTTCTCGGCGTGGCTCTGCAGCCAGACCACGATGATGATCGGGATGACGCTGGAGACGTAGCTGACCATCGTGAAGGGGATGCCGAGGAACGTGAGGTCGGGGGCCCCGACGGCGGCCGTGATCGTCGGGTAGAGCATCGCGCCGGCGATCGCCAGCGACGTGAACTCGCTCGCCTTGAAGTAGCGCGCGGCCGTGATCGCCAGCGCCATCGGCAGGAAGTTGATGAACGCGTCCGACAGGGCGTTCAGCACGAGGTAGGTGCTGGTCGCCGGGTCGATCCAGCCGAACGTCGCCGCGGCCGACAGGAACGCCTTCAAGAGGCCTGTGCCCGCCAGCGCCCACAGCACGGGGGTGAAGATCGAGGAGATCATCTTGATGAAGCGGTTGAAGAGGTTCCCCTTCGCGCCCTCCTCCTCGACGCCCGCGTCGCCGGCGGAGCTGCCGAACTTCGAGATCTTGCCGATCTCGGCATACACCTCCGGCACGTCGTTGCCGATGACGACCTGGTACTGGCCGCCCGCCTGCGCCGTCGTGATGACGCCGGGGGTGGCCTTGAGGGCTGCGGCATCCGCCTTGGACTCGTCCTTCAGGACGAACCGGAGCCGGGTCATGCAGTGCACGAGCGACTGCACGTTCTCTTCGCCGCCGACGCCGGCGAGGACGCCGGCCGCGGTCTTCGCGTAATCCGCCATCGGATCCGCCTTTCTTCGAGTGTGATGTCCCCGGCCGGTGACGGTCCGAGGGTAACGAGGGCAACAAAAAAACCTGGACTCGGAGAACGCGTCGAAAGCGTTCGGTGAGTCCAGGTTTCGCCTGCAGATGCAGTAACGATCCGGAGATCTGAGGCCTATGCTACTGCATGGATCCCGCTGGGGGAAGAGCGATCTGGGATCGGAGTCGCTCGACGTGGACGATGAGGTACAGCACCTCCTCGTCGGTCAGCGCGGATCCGGTGGCCGCGAGGACGTACGCCTTGACCTGCTCCGCGATCGCGTGGGACTGCGGGTAGCTGTGCTTCACGAACTCGAAGAAGGAGCTGTCGTTGCTCGCGAGCATCGTGCGGTTGACGAGGCGCTGCAGCAGGAACTGCACGTGCAGGATGAACCGCGCGTAGTCGGGGCTCTCGGCATCCAGGCGCACCCCCAGCTCCTGCTCGATGACGTCGATGACGTGCTGCAGGCGGCGCAGCAACAGCGCCGCCGTGCCGTTCGGCTCGTCGCGCGTGGCGTTGAGCAGGTGCATCGTGAGGAACACCGCCTCCTCGGGAGGCAGCTCGCGGTCGAGGGATGCCGTGAGGGCGCCGGCCATGCGCTCGGCGGCGGCGAACTCGTGCGGATACAGGACGCGCAGCTCGGGCATGCTCGTCGTCGGGATGCGCAGGCCCTGGTCGAGGCGTTCCATCACATAGTGGACGTGGTCGATGACGGCGATCGTGAGGTGGCGGCCGAGGTGGCGTCCCAGCATCCGCTCGGCCTCGTCCACGGCGCGGGTGACCGCCTCGATGACCGGATACGGGACGTCGACGAGCAGCCGCCGCTCCCGCTCCCCCTGCGCGCCGGGGTCGAGGATGAAGGTCTTCTCGACCTTGCCGGGGTCGATCTCGTCGTCCGGTCGCAGGCCGAAGCCGAGACCGCGCCCCATCAGCACGCGTTCGCGACCGGACTCGTCGATCGCGATGACGACGTTGTTGTTGAGCACCTTGTGCACGGCGCGGGCAGCGCTGTCCGGGTTGCTCATGCCGAGCAGTCTAGGAGGTGGGCGGCGGTGACGGCGCGGCACTCTGGGAGGCCTGCTCCTCCAGCCGCGCCAGGTGGTCGCGGGCTTTCGCGAGCTGCTTCTCGCGCGTCAGGCGTGCCGCCATCCGGTGGCCGGACGTCGACATCGGCGCGAGCAGGGCGGAGGCGTACAGCGCCGAGGCGAGGATGGGGCCGATGACGGCGAGCCACAGCACCGCGAACTCGGCGGGGGCGCCCTCGGGCCGGTCCCGCACGATCATCGCCGACACCGACGCCGCGACGGCCACCGGCGTCGCCGCGCCCAGGAGGAGGACCGTTCCCGCGATCCACCCCAGCCCCGTGGGCCGGCGGCCGCGCCGGCCGTCTGCGACGAAGGAGTGCGTGGGGGTGAACGCGATGCCCGATCCGACACCGATGCAGAACGCGGAGAAGCCGTAGATCACGACGGCGGAGAAGACGAGCAGTGCGCCGTGCACCTCCCGCAGCTGCACCGCCGAGCACAGCGCGACGCCCATGACGGCGACCAGGCCGGCGGCCAGCAGGAACGGGAAGACGTACCGCGCGAACCGGTAGCCCCGCAGGGCGCGACGGGTGCCCGCCTCGGCGGTCAGCTCGTCGAGCTCGGCCGTCACGCGCGCGACCTGCTCGCGCGCCTGCGCGAGCCGGGCGCCCGGCGGCAGCAGCTGGAATCTGCCCGCCGAGAGCCCCGCGACCACGCCGAGGGGCGCGGCGAGGAAGATCCCGCTCACGGCGCCGAACTGCTCCCAGACGGCCGGGTTCTCGACCTCGAGGGCTGCGAGCCGGATCAGCGCGACGAGCGCGAACGCGGCCCAGACCGTCAGCGTCGCGGCCACCAGGGTCGCCGTCAGCGCGAACAGCGGCACCGACGATCCGTAGCCGATCCGCTCCTGGATCGGTGCGGCGCAGATCGCCGCGAGCGCGAACGCCGCCGTGACGAGGACCGGAGCCGACCACTCGATGTGCGCACCGGAGGACAGCGTCCATCGTGCGACGACGTCGAGGGCCGCCTCGAAGCCGCCGTCGCCCGCGACGATCTGACTGATCCAGCCGACGATGTAGACGCCCATCGTCGAGACGACGAACCACAGGGCGATGCCGACGCGCCAGTCCTCGCTGATCGCGGAGGTCGCGCGCGAGGACTCTGGCTCCTGCTGCACGGACTGAGTCTAAGGAGAGGCATCGACACACAGGGTTCGGGGAGGCGGCGCTCGCTACCCTTGTCACATGACCGACTCCACCCCCGAGCGCGCGACCGACCCCACGATCGTGCGCACGACAGGGCCGCGGCAGGTGCGACCGCGGACAGAGGGGTGGACCCAGCGGACGGATGCCGACGGCAAGCCGCTGCTGCAGTTCGCCGCCCCCAAGCGCGGCATGCCGCCCGTCCACCTCGCCGACCTCACGCCCGAGCAGCGCGTCGAGAAGGTCAAGGAGCTCGGGATGCCGGGCTTCCGCGCGAAGCAGCTCGAGAAGCACTACTTCGAGCACTTCACATCCGATCCGGCCGCGATGACCGACCTCCCGGCATCCGGGCGGGACGAGTTCGTCTCCGCGATGATGCCGAGCCTGCTCACCGAGGTGCGGCGCCTGGAGACCGACAAGGGCGACACGATCAAGTTCCTGTGGAAGCTCCACGACGGCGCCCTCGTCGAGTCGGTGCTCATGCGCTATCCCGGCCGCATCACGCTCTGTGTGTCGAGCCAGGCCGGCTGCGGCATGAACTGCCCGTTCTGCGCGACGGGCCAGGCGGGCCTGACCCGCAACATGTCGGCCGCCGAGATCGTCGAGCAGATCGTCCGGGCCAACAGGCTCATCGCGGACGGCGCCCTTCGACAAGCTCAGGGACCGGGCAAGACGCGCGAGCGCGTCACCAACATCGTCTTCATGGGGATGGGCGAGCCGCTGGCCAACTACAACCGCGTGCTGCAGGCCGTGCGCACGATGGTCGACCAGAAGCACGGGCTCGGCATGAGCGCCCGCGGGATCACGGTGTCGACCGTGGGGCTCGTGCCGGCGATCAACAAGCTCGCCGCCGAGGACATCCCCGTCACCTTCGCGCTGTCGCTGCACGCGCCCGACGACGGCCTGCGCGACGAGATGATCCCCATCAACTCCCGCTGGAAGGTCGACGAGGCGCTCGACGCCGCCCGCGGCTACTTCGAGAAGACCGGCCGCCGCGTCTCGATCGAGTACGCGCTCATCAAGGACATGAACGACCACGCGTGGCGTGCAGACCTCCTCGCCGAGAAGCTCAACGCCCGCGGCCGCGGCTGGGTCCACGTCAACCCCATCCCGCTGAACCCGACTCCGGGCTCGGTGTGGACGGCATCCGAGGTGCCCGTGCAGAACGAGTTCGTCCGCCGACTGAACGACGCCGGCATCCCGACGACCCTCCGCGACACCCGCGGCAAGGAGATCGACGGCGCGTGCGGTCAGCTCGTCGCGACAGAAGAGGACCGCGCCGCCGCCGCGACCACCGCCTGACTCTCTGCGCGATCTCCCCCCCGACCGCTAGCCTGGGCGCACTGCACATCGCTGGGGATGTGCGAAGGGCTCCGGCCGTCGAGCCGGTGATCGGGGATGACGCAATGCGCAAGATCTGGGGTGCCATCGCGATCGGTGTCGTCGCCGCGCTGGCGGTGAGTGCACCGGCCGCGGCCTACTGGCCCGAGCTGGGTGAGCCGGTCGGCAAGCGAGCCGTGTTCGCGGGCGGGCCGAGCCCGTGGACGTGCGAGCTGTGGTCGACGAACGGTAAGGCGGGCGGCACCTTCGCGATCCGCCCCGACGACATGCCGCTCGGATCGCCGCAGGAATTCGCGACGTTCAAGGGCAAGGCGTACTTCCAGGCGTCGCATGGCGAGACGGGCACCGAGGCCTGGGTCACCGACGGCACGGAGAAGGGCACGAAGCTGCTCGCCGACATCAATCCGGGGGCGGGGAGCTCGAACCCGTCGCGCTTCGCCAAGGTCGGCAAGTGGCTTCTCTTCTCCGCGAACGATGGCAAGCGCGGGCAGGAGCTGTGGCGCACCGACGGCACGAAGAAGGGCACGAAGCTCGTGGCCGACATCGTTCCCGGAGCAGGAAGCTCCTCCCCGCTCAGCATCACGTCGATGGGCGGCTACGCCGTGTTCGAGGCGCAGTACGCACGCAACAAGACCGCCCTGTACCGCACCGACGGCACGAAGAAGGGCACCAAGCAGATCATGAAGATCAACACCGGTGAGATCAAGCGCATCGGCAAGTACGCGATCTTCGGCGGGACGACCGACAAGCAGTACAACAAGCTGTGGCGCTCCGACGGCACGAAGAAGGGCACGAAGGTCATCGGGCCGGCATACGGCTGGGGCAGCCCGGTCGCCGTGGGCAAGGTGATCTACTTCACGGGCACAGACCACCGCGGGTCCGAGCTGTGGCGCACCGATGGCACGAAGAAGGGCACCAAGCTCGTGAAGGACATCGCCAAGGGCAGCATCGGGTCCTACCCCGAGCAGATCACGCCCGCAGGCAAGCGGTTCTACTTCGCCGCCACGACACCCGCGCACGGCAAGGAGCTCTGGGTGTCCGACGGAACGTCCAAGGGCACGAAGCTCGTCAAGAACCTGCGCAGCGGGGCTGTCGGATCCAACCCGACGCCGCTGTTCTTCTTCAAGAACGCGTTCTACTTCGGCGCCGATCGCGCCGACGGCAGCCGGCCGCTGTGGAAGACCTCCGGCACATCGTCGTCGACGAAGGCGGTCGCCCGCCTCGACGGGCTTCCGACCTCCAACGCCGGATGCCGTACCCGCTGACGGAGCCGCATCGTCCGCGCGCCGCTAGCGTGGAGGGATGGTCAACTATCGCTATCTCGGCAACAGCGGGTTCAAGGTCTCGGAGATCACCTACGGCAACTGGGTGACTCATGCCTCGCAGGTGGAGAACGACGCGGCGATCGCGACGGTCCACAGGGCCCTCGACCTCGGGATCACCTCGTTCGACACGGCCGACACCTACGCCAACACGGCAGCGGAGGTCGTCCTGGGCGAGGCGCTCAAGGGTCTCGATCGCACGCAGTACGAGGTCTTCACCAAGGTCTACTGGCCCATCGGACGCAAGGGGCCCAACGACCAGGGGCTGAGCCGCAAGCACATCCTCGACGGCATCCACGGGTCGCTGACGCGGCTCGGGGTCGACTATGTCGACCTCTACCAGGCGCACCGCTACGACTACGAGACGCCCCTGGAGGAGACGATGCAGGCCTTCGCCGACATCGTGCGCCAGGGCAAGGCCCTCTACATCGGCGTCAGCGAATGGACCGCAGAGCAGCTGCGCGAGGGGCATGCCCTGGCGAGGGAGCTGAAGTTCCAGCTCGTCTCGAACCAGCCGCAGTACTCGGCGCTCTGGCGCGTCATCGAGGGCAAGGTCGTCCCCACCTCCGAGGAACTCGGCATCTCGCAGATCGTGTGGTCGCCGATGGCGCAGGGCGTGCTGTCGGGCAAGTACCTGCCCGGCCAGCCGGTGCCGGAAGGCTCGCGCGCCACCGACGAGAAGAGCGGGGCGAACTTCATCAAGCGGTTCCTGCGCGACGACGTCCTCACGGCGGTGCAGAGCCTGAAGCCGATCGCGGAGCAGGCGGGCCTCACGCTGCCGCAGCTCGCGATCGCGTGGGTGCTGCAGAACCCGAACGTCGCGGCCGCGCTCGTCGGCGCCTCCCGCCCGGAGCAGCTGGAGGACTCGGTCAAGGCATCGGGCGTCGTGCTCGACGACGACACGAAGGCGGCGATCGACGCCGCGCTCGCGCCCGTCGCGGTGACCGACGTCGAGGAGACCTACAAGGTCTCGCCGAAGAGCCGGCCGGCCTGAGCCGGCACGGCGAGCCGACATGGCCGTGACGAGCGCCGGCATCCTGCTGTACCGTCTGGACGACGGCGGGGTGCAGGTGCTCGTCGCGCACATGGGCGGTCCGTACTGGGCGGGCAAGGACGAGGGCGCCTGGTCGATCCCCAAGGGGGAGTTCGACGAGAGCGAGTCGGCGCTCGACGCGGCGCGCCGCGAGTTCCGCGAAGAGCTGGGCGTCGACCCGCCCGCCGTCGAGTACGCGGAGCTCGGCACGTTCGCGTACTCGTCGGGCAAGCGCGTGACCGTGTTCGTCGCCGACGGCGCCGAGTTCATGGCATCCGCGTTCGACTTCGGCACGTTCGAGCTCGAATGGCCGCCGCGGTCGGGCCGCCGTCGCCGCTTCCCCGAGGTCGACCGGGTCGAGTGGATGCCGCTGGCCCGCGCCCGCGAGCGACTCGTCACCGGCCAGCGGCCCGCCCTCGACCGGCTGGAGGAGCTGCTCGCCGCGGCGGGCTGACCCTTCTCGCGCGCGCATTTCTCAGGAACGTTCGCGCGGGTGAGGGTTCCGCGCCGCGGAATCACGGGGGCCGACGACGCCGGGTCGGCGATCGTCCTGAGAAATGAACGTAGAGGGTGGTCAGCGGCGAGTCGTCAGCGGCGCTTGGAGGGCGCGGCGGACACGTCGAGCCTGTCGTGGCGTCCGCCGAGTGACGACCAGGCGCTCTCGGTGCCCTTCGCCGCGTGCTCCGAGGCGCGCACGGCGCGCTCGTCGGCCCACTCGTTGAGGACGTGCCCGCGGTGGCCGCGCACGTGTTCGAGCACGACGTCCGGAAGGCCCGCGTCGCGGCGCGCGTCGCGCGCCGCGATCAGCTGCTCCAGCAGCTCGCGGTTCTTCGTCGGCGCTCCCGTCGAGGTCTTCCAGCCGCGGCGGCGGTGCGCGTCCATCCACGAGGAGTACGTGTCGATCGCGTACTTCGAGTCGGCCTGCACGACGAGCTCGGCGATGTCGCGGTGGTCCTCGATGGCCTTGAGCAGCCCGAGGAGCTCGCCGATGTTGTTCGTTCCCAGGGGAAGCGCACCCGCCGCCCAGTGCCCGTCCTCGCCGACCCACGCCCAGCCGGTGGGGCCGGGGTTGCCCTTGCAGGCGCCGTCGGTGGCCACGACATAGCGGGAGGAATCGCTCACCCCTCGACGTTACCCGTCCGTGCGCGCGGCGGCCGCCTAGGGTGGGATCGTGCCCAACGTCCGCGCCGCCGCTCCTCCTCGCACGGGTTCGGCGTCCGCAGGGCGGCCGGCGCGGGGGCGCGTGTCGCTCGCGATCCGGCGAGCGGGCGCCCGCGCCGGCATCCTGCTCGCCCTCGTGATCACGGTCGCCGGCGGCGTCGGCCTGGGCGCGGGCCTGGGTGCGGGCAGTCCGCTGTCGACCAGCGACGTCATCCGCGACACGCTGCCCGACTCCGATGTCCCTGAGGGCTGGCTGCAGGTCCAGACGCGGCCCGCGGCCGATCGCGACGCGCAGCGGGATGCCGGGACGGCGGTGCTGGAGGACATGCTCGGCGACGATGTCCTGATCGAGACGCTGATCGTCGGCGAGGCGGGCACCGATTTCGAGCGGGCCGCGTGGCGCATCACCCCCGCACCCGCCGCGCTGACCCCCGCGGGTCTGGACCGGCTCGCCCGGTCGCTGCCCCGCGTGCTGACGGAGTTCCGCTCCTCCGAGGCGGCGGAAGGCGGGGCCATCGTGACGGGCGGGCTCGTCGAGGCCGTCGCCGCCGTCGCGGATGCCGCGCGCGCGACCTCTGCTATCCTCCCCATCCCGATCGCCCTGCTGTGCGTCCTCGCGTGGTTCGCGGTGCTGCAGCTGTCGCGCCTGCTGGGGAGCTTCCGTCTCCGCGAGGCCCAGCTCCTGCAGGCGCGCGGACTCAGCCCGCTGCAGTCCGCCGTGCTCGCCTCCGCGGAGGGCGGCGCGGTCGCGGTGCTCGGAGTCGCCGCCGGCGTGCTCGCCGCGGGGGCGGTGCTCGCGGCGCTCTGGCCGGATGCGGGCGTCGCGGCGCTCGTCGCGC
>Ga0182739_1004610_pt1 | contig 11298 bp, 11 predicted proteins | sample eDN5th30CBELigBY_FD_128873 | JGI IMG/M metagenome (GOLD analysis project Ga0182739, IMG submission 128873) | Enriched backyard soil microbial communities from Emeryville, California, USA - eDNA 5th pass 30_C BE-Lig BY (version 2) (version 2) | ecosystem: Environmental > Terrestrial > Soil >... | reverse complement strand
TCAAGGACGACGTCACCGAGGTGCGCACCGACTTCGAAGCCGGTATCGGCCTCGGCAAGTACAACGACATCCAGGTCGGCGACGAGATCGAGACCACCGAGATGGTCGAGAAGCCGCGAGGCTGATCAACACCGGTCGTCGAGCGAGGCGACGGGACGGAACGCGGCGACCGCTGCGTCTCGTCCCGTCGCCTGCCCGATGACCTCCCGAGAAGGAGTGCAAGATGGCATCCGAACGTCAGGCGCGAGTCGCCGACCGTATCCGTGTGCTTCTCGCGGAGCGCCTCGACAAGGGGCTCCGCGACCCGCGGCTGGGCTTCGTGACGATCACCGACGTGCGCGTCACAGGTGATCTGCAGCATGCCTCGGTGTTCTACACGGTGTACGGCTCCGACCAGGAGCGGGCCGATTCGGCGGAGGCGCTCCGGTCGGCGACGGGCATGCTGCGCAGCGAGATCGGGCGTCAGCTCGGCGTGCGGCTCACCCCGACGCTGGAGTTCATCCACGACGCGCTGCCCGAGAACGCCGGGCACATCGAGGATCTCCTGCGCGAGGCCCGCGAGCGCGACGCCGCCGTGGCGGGGCTCGCCACCGGCGCGCAGTACGCCGGGGAAGCCGACCCCTACGTCAAGCCGCGCGAAGAGGGCGACGACGCGGACTGATCTCGTCTGCCGCGGCACCCCGGCGGCGCGCCTCTCAGAAAGCGTGCATTTCTCAGGAACGACTCCAGGCGCGCGTGCTGCGGTCCGCGCCACGGCGCCTGCCGCAGTCGCGCCCGCGTCAGCGGTTCCTGAGAAATGCGCACTCAGCGCGGGAGATGCAGCTCGCCGTCGACCGCCTCGGCGAGGCCGTCGGCGATGAGCGAGTCGATCGCGCGGTCGCGCTGGCCGGCGTCCGGCCAGTCGGCGACGACGGTCGCGAGCCCGACGGATGCCGGTGCCGCCTCGCGCAGCTGCTTCAGCACGGCGCCGCGCGCCTGCCGGTCGCTGCCCTCGTAGCGCGCCTGCCTCCTGCGGGTGTCGCCGGTGTCGGGGTAGCCTGCGGCGCGCCAGGCGCACAGGTCCGAGACGGGGCATGCCTCGCAGCGGGGCGCTCTCGCGGTGCACACGAGCGCGCCCAGCTCCATCGCGGCGGCGTTGACGATCGCCGACGCGGCGACGTCGGCGGGGAGGACGGCCTCCATCGCGATGAGGTCGCGCGCACTCGGCGGACCAGGCTGCGACCGTCCCTCGACGGCGCGAGCGAGCACGCGACGCGTGTTGGTGTCGACGACGGGATGCCGGTCGCCGTACGCGAAGACGGCGACGGCGCGGGCCGTGTAGTCGCCTATGCCGGTGAGCGCGAGCAGCGCGGGCACCTCCCGGGGCACGACGCCGTCGTGACGATCGCGGATCTCGACCGCCGCCCGGTGCAGCCACAGCGCCCGGCGCGGATACCCGAGGTTGGCCCACTGCCGCACGGCTTCGGCGGGGGCGTCGGCCGCGAGCGCCGCGGGCGTCGGCCAGCGTGTGAGCCACGCCTCCAGGTGCGGTACGACGCGCGTCACGGGGGTCTGCTGCAGCATGAACTCGCTCACCAGCACGCCCCACGCCCCGAATCCGGGTGCCCGCCAGGGGAGCGCCCGCGCGTTGCCGCGGAACCACTCGATGAGAGCGGTCGCGAGGTCGGGCACCGCAACAGCCTACGTCGCGCGACGGCGCCCGGAGCGAACCGTAGGCTGGATGCCATGTGCCCGCCCGAGAGCCCGCAGCCGAGCCCCCGCGGCATCCTGCTCGTGGACAAGCCCGCGGCCGTCACGAGCCACGATGTGGTCGCCCGCGCCCGGCGGGCGCTGAACACGCGCAAGATCGGTCATGCCGGCACGCTCGATCCGATGGCGACCGGCCTGCTCGTGCTCGGCGTCGGTGCCGCGACCCGGCTGCTGACGTATCTCGTGGGGCTCGACAAGACGTACGAGGCGACGATCCGGCTCGGCGTCTCGACGGACTCCGACGACGCCGACGGCAGCGAGACGGCCCGGGCGGATGCCGCGAGCCTCGCGGCCGTCCCCGATGCGGCGATCGTCGCGGGCATCGCGGGGCTGACCGGTGAGATCTCGCAGGTGCCGAGCACGGTGTCGGCGATCAAGGTCGCCGGCCGGCGCGCCTACGACCTCGCGCGGGCGGGGGAGCAGGTGGAGCTCGCGGCGCGCCGCGTGACGGTGTCGCGGTTCGCGCTCCTCGGCCCCGTGCGCCGCGGACCGGACGGCGTCATCGACCTCGACGTGGTGGTCGACTGCTCCAGCGGCACCTACATCCGGGCGCTCGCGCGCGACCTCGGCGCCGCGCTGGGCGTCGGTGGCCACCTGACGGCGCTGCGCCGCACACGGATCGGGCCGTTCGAGGTCGGCGACGCCGTCGCCGAGATCGCCTCCGATGCGCCGCTGCGCACGGCGGCGGAGGTCGCCGCATCCGTCCTGGGCGCGTTCGAGGTCTCGGCGGACGAGGCGCGAGACCTCCGCCACGGCAAGCGGCTGGAGGGTGCGGCGGGGCGTCTCGCGACGGCGACGCCCGCCGCGATCGACCCTGACGGGCGGCTCGTGGGGATCGTCGAGCGGCGCGGCGTGGACGTCAAGAGCATCATGAACATGGCGGAGGAGGCGACGTGATCGCGCTGTTCACGATCCTGCAGGTCGCGGTCGCCGTCGCGGTGGGGCTCCTGTGCGTCGTCGCGGGACTGGCCGGACGCCGTCCGAGCGACGTCACGGTGGGGGGTATGGCGCTGCTGCTGCTCCTGCTGATCGGGCAGACGGTGGCGGCCGTCATCGCGCCGTTCGCCGGGAATCCGCCGACGGGGAGCCTCCTGGAGTTCTGGGTCTATCTCGTCTCGGCGCTGCTGCTGCCGCCTGCCGCCGTCGTGTGGGCGCTCATCGAGCGCAGCCGGTGGAGCACGGTCATCATGGGCATCGCCGCCCTGGCCGTCGCGGTGATGGTGTGGCGCATGCACGTGATCTGGACGGTCCAGGTCGGCTGAGGGTGCGGTCTGCGGGGTCGCGCTGCGCACCTATCATTGATGGGCTATGTCTTCCTCCCGCCCTCGCATGACCGGAATCGGTCGCGTGCTCGTGGTCGTGTACGCGATCATGGCGCTCGCCGCGACCGGGCGCTCGTTCGTGCAGATCGTGCAGGACTTCTCGAACGCGCCCGTCGCGTATGCGCTGTCGGCCGCCGCGGCCGTCGTCTACATCGTCGCGACGATCGCCCTCGTGAACGCGGGCTCTCACGGATGGTACGTCGTGGCGTGGGTCGCGATCTGCTTCGAACTGGCCGGCGTGCTGGTGGTGGGGACGCTGAGCCTCACGACGCCCGAGCTGTTCGCGCACGACGCCACCGTGTGGTCGGGCTTCGGCTACGGCTACTTCTGGGTGCCGCTCGTGCTGCCGCTGCTCGGACTGTGGTGGCTCGCCAAGGGCGGCAGGGAGACGACGCAGGCGCCCGTGGCCGTCGAGGAGGGATCGTCCTGGTGATCGTGTTCGATGACCCCGCCCAGGTCCCGCAGGGGTTCGGCCCCAGCGTCGTCGCCATCGGCAAGTTCGACGGCGTCCACTCGGGGCATCGTGCCGTCGTCGCGCGTGCGCGGATCGAGGCGGAGGGGGCGCATGCGCAGGTGGTCGCGGTCACGTTCGACCGCAATCCGCTGAGTGTGCTGCGGCCCGAGCTGTGTCCCGAGCCGCTCGTGAGCCTCGCGCAGAAGCTCGATCTGCTCGCCGCGGAGGGTGTCGACGCGACGCTCGTGCTGCGCTTCGACGCGGAGCTCGCGGCGATCTCGGCGAGGGAGTTCGTCGAGCGCTTCCTCGTCGGCGCGCTCGGCGCGGTCACGGTCATGATGGGCGACGATTTCCGCTTCGGTCGCGGGGGCGAGGGCGATCCGCACGTGCTGACGACGCTCGGCGCGGAGCTCGGCTTCGAGGTCGACGTCGTCGGCGACGTCCAGGGAGCGGGGCGCCGTGTGTCCTCGACCTGGATCCGCGAGCTGCTGCAGGCCGGTGACGTCGAAGGCGCCGCACGACTGCTCGGCAGGCCGCACACGATGCGCGGCGAGGTCGTGCGCGGCCTCAAGCGCGGTCGTGAGCTGGGCTTTCCCACGGCGAACCTGACCCAGGATGCCGAGGGGTTCGTGCCCGCGGACGGCATCTACGCCGGATGGCTGCTCGACGAGGGGCCCGTCGGCGCGTCCTCGCACTCGGTGACGCGGTACCCCGCGGCGATCTCGGTGGGGACCAATCCGACGTTCGACGACGTGCCGGTGCGTCAGGTCGAGGCGTACGTGCTCGACGAGACGGCGCTGGATCTGTACGGACACCGCGTCGAGGTCCAGGTCACGAACCGCATCAGGGGCATGGTCGCCTTCGAGGGCGTCGACGCGCTGCGTGAGCAGATCGCCGACGACGTGAGACGCGTTCGCGACGTCCTTCGCGCCTGAGTCGATCGCTCAGAGGATGCCGCGGCTGCGCGGATGTTGCCGCACCCGCCCTCTTGTTGCTCATCCGAGCAGGAATGCCCGCATGTGCGCACCGTCGCCTACCGTAGAGGGGACTCCCGATCGGAGTCCTACGACGGTGCGTCGCTGCGGAGGGAGGTGCGGGCGTGAAGGAGGAGGACGAGGTCCTCGCGGTGAAGGCCGCCGAGCTGTACTACCAGGACGACCGCACGCAGGACGAGATCGGCGCCCTGCTCGGAGTCACGCGCTGGAAGGTCGGGCGACTTCTGCAGCAGGCGAAGGATCGCGGGTTCATCCGCATCGAGATCGTGCATCCACGGGCGCGCCGGCTTCCGCTGGAGCGTCGCCTGCGCGATGCGTTCGGCCTGCGCGACGCCGTCGTCGTCCCCGATCCCGGCCCTGACGATCCGGCCGAGCTCGCCGACCGCGTCGCTCTCGCCGCAGCCGAGTACCTCACGAACCTGCGTCCCGTTCCGCGCACTCTCGGGATCAGCTGGGGCCGCACGCTCCACGACATCGCGCGACACCTCCCTTCGGGCTGGGCCAGCGGGGTCGACGTCGTCCAGGTCAACGGCGGCGTGAGCGTCAACCGCCGTTCGAGCGTGGCGGCCAGCACCGCCGTCATGATGGCGCAGAAGGCCGGCGGCGAGGCGACCCTCCTGCCCAGCCCCGCGATCCTCGAACGGGCAGAGACGCGGCACGCGATCGAGTCCGATCGCACCGTCCGCGCGGTGCTGGAGCGCGGCCGTGCCGCCGCGGCGCTCCTGTTCAGCGCCGGTCCCGTCGACAGCTCGTCCGTCCACATCGACAGCGGCTACCTGACCGCCGACGAGATCGAGGTGCTGAGGGAGAAGGGCGCCGTCGGCGACGTGCTCGGGCGCTACATCGACGCCGACGGCCGCATCGTCGATCCCGCACTGGACGACCGCACGCTCGGACTCGGGCTGCAGGACCTCCGCTCCGCCCCGATCTCCATCGCGGTCATCGCCGGGGCCGCCAAGCGCGACATCTGCCGGATCGTCGTCGAGACGGGCCTGTGCTCCGTCCTCGTCACCGACGAGCAGAGCGCCGAGGGCATCCTCCGGGGCGCTGCGGCATGACCCGGGCGGCGGCCGCCGACAAGGGGCAGACTAGACACGGCAGCGGACGCCGAACACTCTGATCGATGAAGACGGTGAACGATGAACACTCTGAACGGCCGATCTCGGGAGAAACCAGGGCAATGACCTCGACACAACTGCAGACGCTGTCCGAGCGGGCCGTCGCCCTGCTGGGCGGCGAGCCCGACGACACGACGCTGCGCCGCTATCTGCACGGCCTGCCCGGCGTCGACGCCGTCGGACTCGAATCCCGGGCCGCGGGCCTGGGCACGCGGTCGATCAAGACCACATCGAAGGCGTGGGCGCTCGACAAGATCATCCAGCTCATCGACCTCACGACGCTCGAAGGGGCCGACACCCCCGGGAAGGTGCGCTCGCTCGTCGCGAAGGCGCTCACCCCGGATGCCGCCGACCCGTCGTGCCCGCGCGTGGCGGCCGTGTGCGTGTACGGCGACATGGTGCCCTACGCGATCGACGCGCTCGGCGCGGCGCACGGCGATCCGGACGAGGGCGGCGTGAGCGTCGCCGCCGTCGCCACCGCGTTCCCCAGCGGCCGGGCGTCGCTCGGCATCAAGCTCGCCGACACGGCCGAGGCCGTCGCGAACGGCGCGGACGAGATCGACATGGTGATCGACCGCGGCGCGTTCCTCTCCGGCAGGTACGGTCTCGTCTTCGACCAGATCGCGCAGGTGAAGCAGGCGTGCCGTCGCGAGGACGGCACCTCCGCCTCGCTCAAGGTGATCCTCGAGACCGGCGAGCTGACGACCTACGACAACATCAAGCGCGCCTCGTGGCTCGCGATCCTCGCGGGGGGCGACTTCATCAAGACCTCCACGGGGAAGGTGCAGCCCGCCGCGACGCTGCCGACGACCCTCCTCATGCTCGAGGTCGTGCGCGACTGGCACCGGGTGACGGGGGAGAAGATCGGCGTCAAGCCCGCCGGCGGCATCCGCACGTCGAAGGATGCCATCAAGTACCTCGTGACGGTCGCCGAGACCGTGGGCGAGGAATGGCTGCAGCCGCACCTCTTCCGCTACGGCGCGTCGAGCCTGCTCAACGACGTGCTGCTGCAGCGCCAGAAGCTCGCGACCGGCCACTACTCCGGCGCCGACTACGTGACGATCGACTGATGCTCCGACGAGCTCGGCAACCGAAGGGTCTGCTATGACATTCCTCGAATACGCCCCCGCCCCCGAGTCGCGTGCCATCCTCCAGCTGCGCGACGAGTACGGGCTGTTCATCGACGGCGAGTTCCGCGCGGGATCCGGTGCGTCGTTCGCGACGATCTCGCCGGCGGACGAGTCGCACATCGCGACGATCGCGTCGGCGGACGAGGCCGACGTCGACGCCGCCGTCGCGGCGGCGCGCCGCGCGTACGACAAGGTGTGGTCGCGCATGAGCGGACGCGATCGCGGCAAGTACCTGTTCCGCATCGCGCGCCTCGTCCAGGAGCGTGCCCGCGAGCTCGCCGTCGCGGAGAGCCTCGACAACGGCAAGCCCATCAAGGAGAGCCGCGACGTCGATGTGCCCCTCGTGGCCGCGTGGTTCTTCTACTACGCCGGCTGGGCGGACAAGCTCGACTACGCGGGCCTCGGTGCCGCGCCGAAGGCTCTCGGGGTCGCGGGGCAGGTCATCCCGTGGAACTTCCCGCTCCTCATGCTCGCGTGGAAGATCGCGCCCGCGCTGGCGGCGGGGAACACGGTCGTCCTCAAGCCCGCAGAGACGACGCCGCTGTCGGCGCTGCTGTTCGCCGAGATCCTGCAGCAGGCGGACCTTCCTCCCGGCGTCGTCAACATCGTGACCGGTGCCGGCTCGACGGGCGCGGCGCTCGTGCGGCACCCCGACGTCGACAAGGTCGCGTTCACGGGGTCGACGGCCGTCGGGCGCGAGATCGCGAAGACCGTCGCCGGGACGGGCAAGAAGGTGACGCTCGAGCTCGGCGGCAAGGCCGCGAACATCGTCTTCGAGGACGCTCCGATCGATCAGGCGATCGAGGGCATCGTCAACGGGATCTTCTTCAACCAGGGGCAGGTGTGCTGTGCGGGAAGCCGCCTGCTCGTGCAGGAGTCGGTCCACGACGAGGTCGTCGACCGGCTCAAGGCGCGACTGTCGACGCTGCGCCTGGGCGACCCCCTCGACAAGAACACGGACATCGGCGCCATCAACTCGCGCGAGCAGCTCGACCGCATCCGCGAGCTGAGCCGCATCGGCGAGGAGGAGGGGGCGCAGCGCTGGAGCGCGGAGTGCGCCATCCCCGACAGGGGCTTCTGGTTCGCCCCCACGGTCTTCACGGGAGTGCAGGCCAGCCATCGCATCGCCCGGGACGAGATCTTCGGCCCCGTGTTGTCGGTCCTCACCTTCCGCACGCCCGCCGAGGCGATCGCGAAGGCCAACAACACGCCGTACGGTCTTTCTGCGGGCATCTGGACCGAGAAGGGATCGCGGATCCTCGCCGTCGCCGACAGGCTGCGCGCCGGCGTCGTCTGGGCGAACACCTTCAACCGGTTCGATCCGTCCTCGCCCTTCGGTGGCTACAAGGAGTCCGGCTACGGCCGGGAAGGCGGGCGCCACGGGCTCCTCGCCTATCTGAAGGCCGCAGGCGCCCCGGCCGCCGTGCGGTCGCGGCGAGGCGAACCGACCCGATCGAAGAAGGCGGACTCATGAGCAAGCGACTTGCCGTGCCCAAGACCTACAAGCTGTACATCGGCGGCGCGTTCCCCCGCAGCGAGTCGGGACGTACGTACGAAGTGGCCTCCGCCTCGGGCGCCTTCCTCGCCAATGCGGCGCTCGCGTCGCGCAAGGACGCCAGGGATGCCGTCGTCGCCGCGCGCGGCGCCGTGTCGTCCTGGGCTGGCGCCACCGCGTACAACCGCGGACAGGTGCTGTACCGGGTCGCCGAGCTGCTCGAGGGGCGGCGGGCGCAGTTCGTCGACGAGATCGTGCAGCAGACGGGCGCGACCGCCTCCGCCGCGAACGCCGAGGTCGACGAGGCGATCGACCGATGGGTCTGGTACGCGGGCTGGTGCGACAAGTTCGGTCAGGTCACGGGCAACGGCAACCCCGTGGCGGGTCCGTACTTCAACATCTCGGTCCCGGAGCCGACGGGCGTCGTCGCGGTCGTCGCGCCGCAGGACTCCGCGCTCCTCGGGCTCGTCTCTGCGGTCGCACCCGCGCTGGTGACGGGCAACACCGTGGTCGTCGTCGCCTCGCAGCGCTTCCCGCTGTCGGCGATCAGCCTCGCCGAGGTGCTCGCGACCTCCGACGTGCCCCGGGGGGTCGTGAACGTCCTGACCGGCTCGCCGGCCGAGATCGCGCCGTGGCTCGCGTCGCACCCCGAGGTGAACGCGATCGACCTGGTGGGAGCGGGGGCGATCGACTGGATCGATCTGCAGGTGCGGGCAGCCGACACGCTGACCCGCGTGCTGCCGCCCGAGGAGGGCGCGGACGCCGCGGCCCCGAGCCTGGACCGCATCGCCGCCTTCACCGAGATCAAGACCGTCTGGCATCCCAAGAGCATGGTCTGAGCGCGCGCGTCGCGCGGTCGCCGCGGACCGGGAATACCCTAGGGGGGTATCCTGTTGTCATCGTCGAACCGTGAGGAGCACGCCATGAGCATCCAGACCTACGCCGTCGAGGGAATGACCTGCGGACACTGCGCCGCCGCCGTCAGCCGCGAGGTCGGTGCCGTCGCCGGCGTCACCGACACCGCCGTGGACGTCACCGCGAAGCGACTCACGGTGACCGCCGACGGCGAGCCGGACGACTCCGCGATCGCCGCCGCCGTGGCCGAAGCCGGCTACACGCTCGCCGGCCGCGCCTGAGCGAGTCCGCAGCATCGGCGAAGACGACAGGGAGGCGACGCATGTCGCACACGATCGATCCGCACCAGAGGGAAGCCGTCCTCGACATCGAGGGCATGACGTGCGCGAGCTGCGTCGCCCGCGTGGAGAAGCGCCTGACGCGTGTCGACGGGGTATCAGCATCCGTCAACCTCGCGACCGAGTCCGCGCGGGTGAGCTACCCGGCCGACCTCGATCCGCAGCGCCTGGTCGAGGCCGTGCGCGAGGCGGGCTACGACGGGCGCGTCCGTGTCCGCCCCGACGCCGCGGACCGACATGACGGGCACGCGGCCGCGGACCCCTCTCACGACGAGCACGACGAGCACGGCTCCCACGACGCGCACGGCGGCGGGCACGTCCACGACATCGAGGACAGGCCGGGCGCCGTCACGCTGCGCACGCGGCTGCTCGTGAGCCTGGTCCTCGCGATCCCGGTGGTCGCGGTGGGAATGGTCCCGGCGTGGCAGTTCCCGGGGTGGCAGTGGGTCTCGCTCGTGCTGACGACGCCGATCGTCCTGTGGGGCGGCTGGCCCTTCCACCGCGCGACCTTCGCGAACGCCCGTCACGGCGCGATGACGATGGACACGCTCATCACGCTCGGGACGTCGGCGGCCTACCTGTGGAGCGTGTGGGCGCTCCTGTTCGGGTCCGCGGGTCGCATCGGCATGACCCACGAGGTATCTCTCTTCGCCGTGCCTCACGACGCGACCTCGCTCGTGTACTTCGAGGTCGCCGCCGCCGTCACGGTGTTCCTGCTGCTCGGCCGCTTCGTCGAGCAGCGCTCCAAGCGGCGTGCCGGGGCGGCGCTGCACGCGCTGCTGCAGCTGGCCGCCAAGGACGTCGAGCTGATCGACGGCCGCCGCGTGCCCGTCGAGCAGCTGCGCTCCGGCGACGTCTTCCTCGTCCGCCCGGGCGAGAAGGTCGCCACCGACGGACGCGTGCGGGACGGGCGGGCGTCCGTCGACCAGAGCATGATCACGGGCGAGTCCGTGCCGGTCGACGTGGCCGCGGGCGACGAGGTCACCGGCGGCACCCTCGCCGTCGACGGGCGGCTCGTCGTCGAGGCGACCTCCGTCGGCGACGACACCCGGCTGGCCCACCTCGCCCGGCTGGTCGAGGACGCCCAGAGCGGCAAGAGCCGCGTCCAGCGACTCGCCGACCGCATCTCGGCCTTCTTCGTCCCCGCCGTCGTCGCCCTCGCGGCGATCACGCTCGTCGCCTGGGTCGCGGCCGGGCAGCCGGTAGCCGCAGGCTTCACGGCGGCGGTCGCGGTGCTCATCATCGCGTGCCCCTGTGCGCTGGGACTGGCGACCCCCATCGCGATCCTCGTCGGCACCGGCCGCGGAGCGCAGCTGGGCATCCTCATCACCGGGCCCGAGGCGCTGGAGAGCGCCGAGAGGATCGACACGATCGTGCTCGACAAGACCGGGACGGTCACCGAAGGGCGCATGACGATCGCGAGCCTCGTGCCGATCGCGGACGCGGGCGCCGAAGAGGTCGCGCACCTGATCGGCTCGCTGGAGGCCGCCTCGGAGCACCCGATCGCGCGGGCGATCGCGGCGGCGGCACCCGCTCGGTCCGCCGTCGACGATTTCGCGGGCCTCGCCGGCCGCGGTGTGACCGGAACGGTGGACGGCCGTGCCGTCTTCGCCGGACGCGCCGCCTTCGCGCAGGAGATCGCGGGGGAGCTGCCCTCTCCCGCCCGGGCCGCCGTCGCCGCCGCCGAGGGGGCGGGCGCGACCGCGGTCGTCGCGGGCTGGGACGGCGAGGTGCGCGCCGTGCTCGCGATCGCCGACACCGTGCGCGCCGACAGCGCCGAGACGATCGCCCGCCTGAAGGAGCTGGGTCTCACCGTCGTGCTCCTGACGGGCGACAACGAGG
>Ga0182739_1004608_pt1 | contig 11300 bp, 8 predicted proteins | sample eDN5th30CBELigBY_FD_128873 | JGI IMG/M metagenome (GOLD analysis project Ga0182739, IMG submission 128873) | Enriched backyard soil microbial communities from Emeryville, California, USA - eDNA 5th pass 30_C BE-Lig BY (version 2) (version 2) | ecosystem: Environmental > Terrestrial > Soil >... | reverse complement strand
CCCACTGCCGGCATCACCGAGCGGGCTGTTCAGGACCTGGGAGCAAGCCGCGTCGTGTATGGCAGCGATGCCGGCGGGCGCAGTCTGGCCACCCAGCTTTCCAAGATTCTGGGAGCGAATATCTCCAGTCAGGACAAATCACAAATTCTGGGGCAGAATATCCGCAAATTGCTTGGTCCGATGCTGCGTTCGAAAGGAATGATTTCCTGATGCCGTTCGACATCCCGCGCCCCGGAAAACTGATCGACGTCAATGTCTTTCTCGACCGCTGGCCTTTCCGGCGACTGCCGGACGATGAGACCTCCAATCTGGTGAAAAAGCTGCGCAGCCAGAATGTCGCGCAGGCTCTGGCAGGCAGTTTTGACTCTCTGCTGCATCGTGATCTGCGGGCCGTCAATCAGCGTCTTCTGGCGGCCTGTCAACAGGCGGATGGAAATATTCTACGTCCCATGGGCGCGGTTAATCTCACGCTTCCTCACTGGGAGCAGGAGGTGGAAGACTGTGCCGCCAGCAAGGAATTTGCCGGGGTGCGGATTCTTCCCGGCTGGCATCATGTTCCGCTGGACGACGGGCGCATGGCAGCACTCTGCGCGCTGTGTGAAGAGAAGCAGTTGATTCTACAGATTTTTGCACGTCTGGAAGATCCGCGAACAACACATCCCCAGTTCACCTCTCAACCCATCGACTTCAAACCGGCACTGGAATTGTTCCCGCGTTTTCCGCGATTGCGGGTGATTCTTTCCAATTCCGGCGCGGAGATCCGCTCTCCCCTGACAACTCAACTGGCCAAGTGCGGCCAGATTTATTTCGATCTTTCCATGGTGGAACAGACAGGAGGAGTTTCTGCCTATGCTCAGGCGATCTCCCCCGAGCGTCTCCTGTTCGGTTCTTATTTCCCCTTTTTCTACTTCGAAGCCTCCTTGCTGAAGTTGCAGGAAAACGAAGAAACTCTGGGCAGGCATCAGATTGATCTGATTGCGTTCAAGAACGCGGAACGTCTGCTGGCAGGAACACTATGATTCGTTTGTTTCTTTCGATGATGTCATTTCTTGCGTGCTGCGCCTTAGCGATGACGATGTCCGGGGCGGAACCGCTTCCGGTCCTGCCCGCGACAGAGCCCGACAAGGCCGTCGACACCATTCAGTTGCAGGATGGGTTCCGGGCGGAACTGATTGCTGCTGAACCGTTGCTCCATGATCCTGTCGATCTGGCCTACGACGAGAACGGGCTGGCCTATGTCGTCGAGATGCGGGACTATCCCTATACCAATGCGAACGACGACCGTCCCTGGGCTGAACAGAAGTCGGCTCCGATCGGCCGGATTCGAATTCTCGAAGATACGGATGGGGACGGAGTCTTCGACCGCTCCGATATCTTCGCAGAAAATCTCTCCTGGCCAGCGGGAATCGCCTGTTGGAAAGGGGGAGTCTATGTTGCCGCCACTCCTGACCTGCTGTATCTCAAGGATACCGATGGAGACCGCAAGGCCGATGTGCGCCGCGCCGTCTTCAGCGGATTCCGTAAATACAACGTCCAGGCCATCATGAACAATCCCGAATGGGGATTAGATCATCGGTTGTATGTCGCTGGTTCCAGCAACGGCGGCCAGATCGTCAGCGAAGACGATGAGCGGCCGCAGCCGCTGGGAAGCAATGATTTCTGTTTCGATCCCGCCCGGGAAAAGCTGGAAATTCTCAGTGGAAGCGGACGTTTCGGGAATACCGTGGACGACTGGGGAAACCGGTTTCTGACGAATATTCGCAATCCGATTCAGCATGTGCTGTTTCCCAGTCGTTATCAGAAACGCAACAAGCATCTGTCGATGCGAACACCCCTTCAGAATGTTGCTCCATCGGGCGATGCAGTGCCGGTTTATCGAATCAGCCCCCCGGAATCCTGGCGAGTGATCCATGCGGAGCGGGCGTCCCGGGCCGCGACGCCCGCGCTGGTCGATACGGCTGCTGCCACTGGATATGTCACGTCTTCCAGTGGAGTCACGATTTATCGGGGAGCAGCCTATCCGGAGGAATTCCGTGGAAATGCGTTTGTCGGAGAAGTCGCAGGTAATCTGGTGATCCGCTATGTCCTCGATCCCGATGGAGTCACCTTTCAGGGACGCCGGCCCTATGAGCACAAAGACTTCATGGCCTCGTCCGATAACTGGTTCCGGGCGGTGAATTTTGTCAACGCCCCGGATGGCACGCTACATGTTCTGGATATGTATCGGCAAACGGTGGAGCATCCGTGGTCTCTGCCGGAAGACTTGAAAAAACGGCTCGACCTGACCGCCGGACGGGATCGCGGACGAATTTATCGGCTGGTCCCGCCGCAATACGCCCCTGGCTTCAGCCCTCCTCCCCGACCCCGACTGGGAAGTGCAACCACTGCGGAACTGGTGGCAGAACTCGAAAATCCGAACGGCTGGTGGCGTGATACCGCTCACCGACTTCTTTATGAACGTCAGGACGCATCAGCCGTTCCACCGCTGAAAGATCTGCTGCGAACAAGCCCGTCGGCACTGGGACGACTGCACGCGCTCTGGTCGCTGGTCGGATTGAATGCCCTGAGCCCGGAGGATGTCGCCCAGGCACTGGCCGACCCGGAACCGCGTCTGCAAGCGCACGCGGTCCATCTGGCCGAGCGGTACTTCGATCACGATTCTTCAATGGTGAATGCCGTCAAATCGCTGGCGGATGCGGAATTCAAACCGCTCCGTTTTCAGGTCGCCCTGTCGCTGGGAGAAGCTCCGCAGGAGATCGCCCGGCCGGCTCTGGTCAAGTTGCTGTTGAAGGATGGCGAAGACTCGTGGATGTGCTCTGCCATTCTTTCATCACTGGGAGGAGAAGAACTGCGGTTGCTGGGGGATCTGCTCCGCAACGCGGACTATGTGGGGACACCCGCGGGACAGGCCATCGCCCTGCAGGTGGCGGCCACCGTCGGCGCGCGATTCCCGGCAGCAGACATGACGGACATGCTCAATTCCCTGGCTCAGCTCCCGCGCCATCAGCGTCCATTCCAGAGAGAACTGCTGGTCAGCCTGGGCAAAGGATTGAAACGACAGCGAATCACGCTCGACTCGTTGATCACAGCGATCAGGCCATCTGCAGGTCAGACACTTTTGCAGAAGATTCTCGATGAAGCTGTCGCCCAGACTCTGGAAACGGCTCGTCCCGTCGAAGAACGTCTGCAGCAGATGCCGGTGCTGGAATTTGTGAATGTGGAAACCGCCATTGCGACGCTGGAACCGCTGATCAGTCCGCAGACGCCGGCACCGGTCCAACAGCAGGCGATTCGGCTGTTAGGGAGTTTTCCCGATTCCCGCATTCCGGAGCTGTTGCTGAGCCGGTATCGCTCGTTGACATCCGGCCAGCAGGTGGTTGTCGATCAATTGATGGCCCGGACGGCGTGGGTTCCGATCCTGTTCGGAGCGATTGAATCCGGAATTGTCGACTCGTTCCGCGTCCCCACGGTGCGGCAGGAGATCTATCTGCTCAGTGCGGATGAGTCAATTCGCTCACAAGCCACTCGGATTTTTCGGCGTGAAGAGAAGCAGGATGTGGCAGAAATGATCCGCGCCTATCAGGAGTCGATGCCGCTGCAGGGAGATGTTGTCCGGGGGCTGGAGGTCTATCAGAAGAACTGTTCGAATTGCCATAAGCTGGGCGAACATGGTTATGAGGTCGGCCCGCATCTGGCGACTGTCAAAAACCGCACCCGGGAAGAACTGCTGGTCAGTATTTTTGATCCCAATAAGGAAATCGCGCCTAACTTTCTTGCCTATCTCGTGATGACACAGGATGGATTGTTGCGGACAGGCGTCATCAGCAGCGAAACCAATTCCACAATGACGCTGCGCGGGGCCGAAAGAAACGAATCCACAATTTTCCGCGAGGACATCGAGGAGCTTCAGAATTCTGGAAAATCGCTGATGCCCGTGGGACTGAACAAGAACATTTCGCCGCAACAGATGGCCGACCTGATCGCCCTGCTGAAATCACAGTAACGAGCGCTTTCCAGGCGACGGCATTGTGGCGGAACTCCCGGCGAGGAAGTGCGATGAATTTAGTAATTCGAGCAGTCATTGAGACGGGGATTTATGTGAATGACCTCGATGCTGCCGAAGAGTTCTACGGAAAAATCCTGGGCTTGCGGCAGATCGGGAAAGAGCCGGGCCATCACGTCTTCTTTCAGGTGGGCGATGCGGATGTTCTGCTCGCTTTTCTACCGGCGGCCTCACTTCGCGGCGACCTGCTTCCCGCCCATGGGGCAGAAGGCCCGGGCCATTTCGCCCTGGGAATTTCTCCGGAGGACTTCGATGCCTGGCGGGCTCATCTGGTCTCGCAGGGGGTTCCGATCGAACAGGAAGCCAAATGGCCGCATGGCGGCAAGTCGATGTATTTTCGTGATCCAGCAGGCAACGCGGTCGAACTGGTGACCCCCGGTCTCTGGGGGCTGCCGACCGGATGGTGAGGCCTGCTTGGCCGGCTGATGCAGAGGTTCCCGCAGCATGCCGACTTCATTCCACGTTTTGGGAAAGCGATTCCTCCTGCATGTGGCTTGAATCGGGTCGGCGGCAGCGTCAGAATGCGGTTCTCAAGCTCACATCGAAATTCCAGCAAATTTTGTATCCCTGAATTGAAGACTGCAGAGGAACGCGGCGATGGAGATTCTACCCGGCCAGACCGTCGGAATTGACCTGGGGACAACATATTCCTCGATTGCACAACTCAACGCCCAGGGGAATCCGATTTCGCTGCCGAACGCGGACGGCAATGTCATTACGCCTTCCGTCGTGATTCTGGGTGAAGGCAACAAGATGATTGTCGGGCCGACATTCGAGCGGATGTCGCTGGAGAATCCGCGAAATATCGTGGAAGCCATTAAACGGCAGATGGGCAACAAGGATTTTTCGATCGTTCATAACGGCCGTAAATTCACGCCGGAATTCCTTTCAGCAATGATCCTGATGAAGTTGAAGCAGGACGCGGAAAAGGTCATCGGCGAAATCAGCAATGCCGTGATTACCGTTCCGTATTACTTCAACGATGTGCGGCGCAAGGCGACTCAGGATGCCGGAAAGATTGCCAAGCTGAACGTCATCGACATCATCAACGAACCGACCGCCGCCACGCTGGCCTATGCCTGGCAGAAAGGCCAACTGGGACGCCCGGATGCCTTCCAGGGCGAACGGACCATTATGGTGTATGACCTGGGAGGAGGAACGTTCGACGTGACCGTGGTCCGGTACAATGCCACAAACTTCCGGGTGCTGGCGACAGACGGAGATGTGATGCTGGGGGGACTGGACTGGAGTCGTCGCATTGTGGATTTCCTGGCTGAGCAGTTCCATAAGAAATTTGGCGAAGATCCGCGCGAAGATCCGGAAACGCTGATGCAGATCACGCAGGAATGCGAGCAGGCCAAACGCGATCTGAGCGAACGAGCCCAGATCTCCGTGAACGTCTACTACAAGGGAAAAAACCTGACAACCGCCATCACCCGCGGAGACTTCGAACGTCTGACCGGCGACCTGATGCAGCGGACCCGGGACACCACGGAACTGGTGATGGCCCAGGCAGGTGTCGCTCCCGGAGAACTGGACGAACTGGTGTTGGTGGGCGGATCCACCCATATGCCGGTTGTGGAAACGATGCTGCGGGAAGTGACCGGCAAGGTTCCTTCGCGGGAAATCAACCCGGAAGAAGCGGTCTCCATGGGGGCGGCCATTCATGCTGCGATTCTCGAAGCCCGGGCCACCGGCGGCGGCGGACGCATGGGGCAGGCGGTGCTGAACCGGCTGCGAACCGTGACCGCGACCGATGTGAATTCCCATTCGCTGGGAGTGAAGATTACCGATCCGAACAACCGGACCCGGAAGATCAATCACATCATGATCCCCAAAAATACAACGATCCCGTTCGAGGTGTCCCAGAAATTCGTGACCAATGCCCCCAATCAGCAACGGATTCATATCTCGGTGCTGGAAGGGGACGCGCTCGACCCGGATGCCTGCACGGTGATTGGCGATTTCCGCATCATGGGCCTGCCGGCCGACCTGCCGGCCGGTTCGCCGGTGGAAGTGACCTATCAATATGATAAAAACGGGCGAATTCACGCCCGTGCCAGAGAACTGACGTCCAATGTCGAAGCCAAAACGGAAATTGTCCGGGACTCCGGGCTTTCCGAAGTGAATGTCGATGCCTTCGAAAGACTGGCCTCTGAATATTCCGTGGAGTGACAGAGCCGCTCGCCAGGCGGCGCCCCGCCGGGCATGCCGTGTGCCTGACAAGGAAGAACCCCGTTCGTTCGAGGTGCTCCATGTTGTTCGAATCGACTTCGCCGGAACACTCCGGATGGTCCTGCGGCCGGGGGCTCAACACGCAACGCACTTGAGAGCAAAGAACTTTCATGGATTTCTACAAGGAATGGCTGGGAATTCCCGAAGGGCCGCGCCCGCCCGATCACTATGAGCTTCTGCGTGTTGTCCGGTTTGAAGACGATGCCGAAAAGATTCGGGCACACTACAAGAAGCTGAATGCCCATGTCCGGAAATATGCCACCGGACAATATTCCGTGCAGTCGCAGGATCTGCTCAACGAGATGGCCAAGGCCATGCTCTGTCTGACCGATTCCGAGCGCAAACGGGACTATGATGAGTCGCTGGGCCGGGAACTGCCTCCCGCCAGAGATGATTATGGACGCCAGCCGATTCTGGACGTACTGTGTCGCCAGGGAAACTTGAGCCGGGATCAGGCACGGGAAGCGGAAGAGTTCGCCGAGCGCCGCGGGCTTTCGCACCGGGATGCCGTCGTGCAGATGAAACTCGTACCCGCCGAGAAGGCCGCACAGGCACTCGCGGTGCAACTCGGATTCTCCTATATCGACCTGGAAGATATGCTGCCCGAGGACGATATCCTCGATCTGGTGCCCCGGCAGCAGGTCAAGCAGCACTCATTTATCCCGCTGTTTGTCGATGATGGCCGGTTACTGGTTGCCTCGGTCGATCAACTGGAACACGATCTTGAAGATGAGTTGCGGTTGCGGTACGACGCGCCGGTCCGGACGGTCATTGCTGCGCCTCGCGCGATCAGCCAGGCCATCGCAAAGTATTATGCTCCCGGAGCGCGCGACGAAGCCAAAGTCTCCACAGCGGTGAAGACACCCGGCAAAAACGGGACCAGGAAATCCTCCTCCAGCTCGCAGACGGCCGCCCGGAAATCCGGCGGAAACGCAGCAAAGAATGTTTCCTTCAACGACCTGTCGCCCGAAGAAAAACAAAAACGCAAGCAGATGGGACTGATCCTCATGTGCTGGAGCGTCATCGTGCCGATGCTCCCGCAAATCCTGAAGAGCTTCAGCCCGCTGCTGGCAGCACAACTTCCCATTGGACTGGTGCCCAATATCATTCTCGCCGCCCTGGTGGCAGCGGGGGTCAGTTGGTGGGTGACCCAGAAATACTGGAAATAGAGCCCGGCACGGCGGCTTGCTGGCAGTCGCTATCCAGAAAGTGCACGTTTTCCTGAACTTCTCGTATTGTGAGTGAATGGGAATCGCTCGCAGGACCACGTCCTGTCGAGCATTGTCAACGTCAAAAACTTCAGGACAGGGTCAATCGTAAAGTCCGGCAGCAGAGGACGTTTTGCGATGACATCCTTTCCAGCCCTGACAGACGCCGAAGAATGCTGTTCACAGCCGAAGCGAGTCATCCGTGACCGATGCAACCTTACTGGTCATTCAAGGGCCCGAACAAGGGCGACGATACGAGTTGACGCCCGAGCCGATGCATCTGGGCAGGAGTGGCCAGAATGAAATCCGGATTCTGGATACCGAAGTTTCACGCCAGCACGCCCTGATCCGGCTGCTGGATGGACAGTGGCAGATCAGTGATCTGAACAGTTCGAATGGGACGTACCTGAACGGCCAGCCTGTTACGACCGCTGCGATTGAATCCGGCGACCAGATTCAGATTGGGCGCACGATCCTGCTGTTCACCCGTCAGCAGAGCCAGGCCGACCGGACAATCGTTGAACGGATCAATCTGGTCGCCAATTCCGCATTTGAAGACCAGTCTCGGATTGTGGGCCAGGCCCGGCCCACCGAACAGACACATCTGGGGGGCTGGACACAGGCGGGAGCCAATCTGCAACTGCTTTACCAGATCACGGAAGAAGTCGTCCAGCCGACGACCTCTCTGGATGACCTGCTGAAACGGATTCTGGACCTGACGCTGAAAGCCGTCGGCGCGGACCGGGGCTGCATGCTGGTCGCGAATGCAAAAACAGACCGTATCGAGCCGCGCGTGGTCAGCCATCGGCAAGGGGTGAATGTCGATGAGCGGATGCCGATTTCCACCAGCATCGTCGAGCACGTGATTCACAACGGACAGGGCGTACGGACGTCCGATGCCCAGCATGACAGCCGGTTCGATACCGGGCAAAGCATCATGAAAGCGGGGATCCGCGAAGCCATGTGCGTTCCGATGCAGGGACGGTTTGAACTGATGGGAGTGATCTATGTCGACACGACACGCTCATCACTTTCGCCGTTATCTCACCTGGACGGGGGCCGGTTCAATGATCAGCTTCTGCGACTGTTACTGGCCATCGGCCGGCAGTCTGCGCTGGCCATCGAAAACTCCCGGTATCAGGATGCCCTGGTCACGTCGGAACGGCTGGCCGGAGTGGGGCAGACCATCGCCATCATGAGCCATCACATCAAAAATATTCTGCAGGGAGTGCGCGGCGGCGGCTATTTGATCGATGCCGGACTCAAACAGAATAACGAGGAAATGGTCCGCAAGGGCTGGGGGGTCGTGGACCGGAATCAGGAGCGGATCTACAACCTGGTGATGGACATGCTCACCTTCAGTAAAGAGCGTGAACCGCAAATGAAAATGTCCCGGCTGCGGGATCTCGTCACCGATGTGACCGAACTGATGCAGCCGCGTTTTGCCACCGCGGGGATCACGTTGTCGCTCCAGGAGGTCACCCCGGTTCCCCAGTCGCAGTTCGATCCGGAAGGCCTGCATCGGGCAATTCTCAACATGCTGACCAATGCCATCGATGCAGTGGATGAAAAAACGGACCCGCGCATCGAGATCCGGTATGGACTGGACCGTGCCCGTGAACAGGTCTGGGTCGAGATCGAAGACAACGGGCGGGGGATCGAAGAAACGGAACTCTCCCGGCTGTTTCAACTGTTCGAATCCAGCAAGGGATTTAAAGGAACGGGACTGGGGCTGGCGGTCAGCAAGAAAATTCTTCAGGAGCACGGCGGAACAATCTCGGTTCGGACACGCCCGGAAGTCGGCACCTGCTTCCGTCTGGAATGGCCCTTCATTCTCGACGAGGGAGAGAGTGCCGACGGAATCAATGCACTGCCCTGAGTCTCTGCCAAGTTTCTCCGGGACGCGAACAACGTATCAGGGCCGGGGATTGCCGGTCATCAGCCGGCCGTCGCGCGGAAGTTGCTGAATCTCCGGCAAAATCCAGCGTCGGCATAATTCTGTGACGGGCACGTGCTGACGCGCTGCTTCCAGATACAGCGCCCGCCAGTCGGAAATGGGAAGAAAGATGGAAATCTGCTTCTTGACTTCGGCTGTCACTCGGTATCTCCTCTTCGGGACTTTGTAAATTGATGAATGTCTTGCAGGCTGTGTGGCGGGGGATACAGACAATCCGGTGCGGATCCGGTCTCGACCAGAACGGAGTTGCCAATGGTGTCTCACGGAGATCCTGGTGAAAGACAAGGAATTCCAGGCCGCGCGTGGTCGAACAAAGACCAAACTGGTCCAAACAAAGAACGCCCGTCTATGACGGCGGAAGTTGATCGGGAGATGATTTTTTCTCCTGCCGGGGCGATGAAGCGCGACGGCGATGCAAGCGCTGCTGGTCACGTTCATCCGGGAGGTCACTGTCCCAGTCTCGCGCGGTCAGTTCCGTCGGCATCGGCTGATTGCGATCCCAGGCAAAACGTGCTTCTCGAACCATGTTTTCCATCCTGCTGAAAGGTGATGATTGCCTTGTAATTCCCCGTCGGGACCGACTTCCGTGTCGGGCAGGGTTCGTCCTGAACTCCCGGGGATCAGGGAACTCATCAGGGAATACGTTTCCAGCCCGGAAAACCTTTCAGAAGATTTCTCAGGGATTTTCCAGAGAACCGGGTGCGTTCGCTTCGCGGGACACCCACGACAAAAATTGACGGGTTCGGATCGTGCATGGAGACGGAAATCAATACACTGAAGGGTCGCGGTGCACACGCTGTCAGCGGAGTCCGGTCGGCGGGACGGGGAGAATGCTTCCTGTGCGGGCAGGCGGCTGTTGTCTCGAACTGAAGAGACGTGGTGCGACCGAAAGGGATGATCTTCCGGTTTCCGCCTTTTCGCGGACACGGTTTCTATTGATTGCGACCTCATGTTTATTGATCGAGTTGAATTGGAATGTCAGGCAGGGGATGGCGGCAAGGGCTGTTGCAGCTTCCGCCGGGAGGCCTTTATTCCGCGCGGGGGGCCGGACGGCGGAGACGGGGGGAATGGAGGGAGCATCGTTATCCGGGCTGATGAAAATCAGGGAAGTCTGTACAGCCTGGTCGGACATCTCCACTGGAACGCGGATCATGGACGTCCGGGGGAAGGCTCTCTCTGCACGGGGAAATCGGGGAAAGATACGGTCATCCTCGTGCCTCCCGGCACGGTGATCCGCGATGCGGAAGGGGATTTCGTCATCACGGAACTGCTGGCGCACCTCAGTGAAATCGTCATCGCCAAAGGAGGCAAGGGGGGACGCGGCAACAAGCGGTTTGCGACCTCCACTGATCGTGCCCCGCGCCATTTCGAAGAGGGGGAACCGGGAGAGCTGCGCCGGATCATTCTGGAATTGAAGCTGATCGCCGATGTCGGGGTGATCGGCAAACCGAATGCCGGCAAGAGCACGCTGCTGAGCCGGCTTTCCCGGGCGACTCCGGAAATTGCTGCCTATCCCTTTACGACAAAATACCCCAACCTGGGAGTCGTTCAGGTGGGGCATGACGATTTTTTCGTGATGGCAGACATCCCCGGACTGATCGAAGGTGCCCATGCAGGAGTCGGTCTGGGGCATGAATTTCTCAAACACGTTCAGCGGACCCGGGTGTTCATTCATCTGATTGAACCCGATCCGATGGACCAGTCGGACCCGGTCGGAAATTATCACCAGATTCGAAAAGAACTGGAATTGTACGATCCTGATCTCCTCAATCGGCCGGAATTCATCGTCATTTCCAAATGCGAACTGCCGGACGCGGATGCCTGTGCGGAACTGCTG
>Ga0182739_1004607_pt1 | contig 11300 bp, 8 predicted proteins | sample eDN5th30CBELigBY_FD_128873 | JGI IMG/M metagenome (GOLD analysis project Ga0182739, IMG submission 128873) | Enriched backyard soil microbial communities from Emeryville, California, USA - eDNA 5th pass 30_C BE-Lig BY (version 2) (version 2) | ecosystem: Environmental > Terrestrial > Soil >... | reverse complement strand
TGAGGCGCGAGACCTGGCAACCCTGCGACTCCCACAGCCGGCGCACCTCGCGGTTGCGGCCTTCCTTCACCGTCACCTGGAACCATTCGTTCGAATCGGTGCCGCCGATGCGCTTGATCTCGTCGAACTTCGCCGGGCCGTCGTCCAGCGCCACGCCGCGGCGCAGGCGATCGACGATCTTCTCCGACACGGTTTCCTCGCCTTCGGGCGCGCGCACGCGGCAGACGTATTCGCGTTCGACCTCGAACGAGGGATGCATCATCGCGTTGGCCAGCTCGCCGTCGGTGGTGAGCAGCAGCAGGCCTGTGGTGTTGATGTCGAGGCGGCCCACCGCGATCCAGCGCGCGCCCTTGAGCGCGGGCAGGGCTTCGAAAATGGTCGGGCGGCCCTCGGGATCCTCGCGCGTGGTGACTTCGCCCTCGGGCTTGTTGTAGATCAGCACGCGGGACGGATCGGTCAGCGCGCTGGCGACGAAGGTCTTGCCGTCGATGTCGACGCGGTCGCCGCCCTTGATGCTCATGCCGGTCTGGGCGACTTCGCCGTTGACCTTGACCAGTCCGTCGGCGATGCGCTGTTCCAGCGCGCGGCGCGAACCGAGGCCCGCCTGCGCCAGCACCTTGTGCAGGCGCTCTTCCAGGCGCGGGTTATCGCTGGCGGTATCGGTGCCGCGCTTCAGGGAAAGCTTGCGGCCGTTGCTGCGTGAATCACTCATGTCGTGCTCCGGTGCTGTCGCCTTCGGCGGCGAGGGCATCTGTGTTCGTGTCGTCTTGCGACGGATTGGCGTGGGGTTGGTCAATGGCTTCGGTGACGGCGTCGATATCGGTATCGGTACTGCTGTTGCTGTTGCTGGCGTCGCCGTCGGTGGCCTCCATGCCTGCGCCTGCATCGGCGGCTTCGCCGTCGTCCGATTGCGCGTCGTCGTTGTCGTGTCCGGCTTCGCCTGCCGGGCCGGTGGTGATGGTGGAACCGTCGTCCGCGTCGTCCGCGTCGTCCGCGTCGTCGCCGACCCCGGGATTTTGCGCGCCGGGCGCATCGCCGTGCTCATCGTCGCCGGCGTCAACGTCGTCGGCAGGCGACGCATCCGCGCCGTCGGCGCTGATGTCACCCACCGGCATGTCTTCGCCCGACTTGCCGTCGAACTGCAGCTGCGGGTCGAGCTCGCCGAAATCCTTGAGCTCCGACAGCGGCGGCAGTTCGTCCAGGCGCTTGAGGCCGAAGTAGTCGAGGAAGCCGCGCGTAGTGCCGAGCAGTTCCGGGCGGCCCGGGATGTCGCGGTGGCCGACGACGCGGATCCACTCGCGTTCTTCCAGCGCCTTGATGATGTTGCTGTTGACCGCCACGCCGCGCACCTGCTCGATCTCGCCGCGGGTGATCGGCTGGCGGTAGGCGATCAGGGCCAGGGTCTCCAGCGTGGCGCGGGTGTACTTGGTCTGGCGTTCGGTCCACAGCCGCGCCACCCAGGCGTGCACGTCGGCCTTGACCTGGTAACGCCAGCCGGAGGCCAGTTCGACCAGTTCCACGCCACGTTCGGCGCATTCGGCCTGCAGCGATTCCAGCGCCTGGGGGATGCTGCCGTCGGGCGCGGGTTCGTCCAGCGGGAACAGTGCCTGCAGCTGCACCACGGTCAGCGGCTGGTTGGCGGCGAGCAGGGCCGCCTCGACGATGCGTTTGATGAGTTGTTGATCCATGAAGTCTTGTTCGTCAGCGGTGTGGTTTGCGCCGTCGTGGCCGCGAATGCGGGAACGAGGGCGATTTTTGCCAGTGGTGCGTGGAAGTGCTCGTCGTTATTCCAGGAACCCGTGAGAACCGGGCGTGTTGCCGGCATGGGCTGTAATCCCGGCGGGTTCCCGCCTTCTCGGCCATGACAGGCGAAACGCGGGGCGTCCTATCGCTCCGCATCGTCATTGGCCGCGCCGTCGTCCTCGTCGAACTCGCTCGACAGCTCCAGCGCGGCGATGTCGCCGTCGCGGGTCGCCAGCGACTTGAGGTAGATCGGGCCGAGCGCGACTTCCTGCACGATCTCGAGCAGGCGTTCCTTGGCCAGTTCCAGGATCGACAGGAAGGTGACCACCACGCCGAGCCGGCCTTCGCGGGCCTCGAACAGCGACTCGAAGCGGTGGAAGCTGCCGTCCTCAAGCCGGGTCAGCAGCTCGCCCATGCGCTGGCGCACGCTGAGCGCGTCGCGCTTGATCGCGTGGCCGGTGAACAGCTCGGCGCGCTTGAGCACGTCGTGCAGTGCCAGCAGCATCTCGCGCAGGTCGACCGGCGGCGGCAGCTTGACGCTGGCGCGGTCGGGAACGAACGCGGCGGCCGGCGTGGTGTCGCGGTCCTGGCGGGGCAGGGCGTCGAGGTCTTCGGCGGCCTGCTTGAAGCGTTCGTACTCCTGCAGGCGCCGGACCAGGTCGGCGCGCGGGTCGTCCTCCAGCGCTTCATCCTCGGTCGAGCGCGGCAGCAGCATCCGCGACTTGATCTCGGCCAGGATCGCGGCCATCACCAGATACTCGGCGGCCAGTTCGAAGCGCAGGTCCTGCATCACCCCGATGTAGTCGACGTACTGCCGGGTGATCTCCGCGACCGGGATATCGAGGATGTCCAGGTTCTGGCGCCGGATCAGGTACAGCAGCAGGTCCAGCGGACCCTCGAACGCATCGAGGATGACTTCCAGCGCGTCCGGCGGGATGTACAGGTCCTGCGGGATCTGCAGCACGGCCTGGCCATGCACCACCGCCAGCGGCATTTCCTGCTGCTGCGGGTGCAAGGCCGCCTGGTGTTGCACAGGCACGGCGGACGCGGTGTCTTCGGTCATGCGGTTCGCAGCCCCCTTGGGCCACATGATGGGCGTTGGCGCGCGGCGGGGCCGCGGCCGGTTTGCAGCATTGCGGCGATGGGAGTCGCCAGTTCGAAGCGGATGGCAGCCGGACGCCAATGTGCGGCTCGCGCCGCGCGGTGTCGCGGCGTGGGACGGTGGAAGGTCGTCGGACTGGACCGGTGGGAACAGCGGGTCGGGCGTCCGGGGACGGGCCGCTGCAGGATCCCGGTCATGAAACCGGAAGCCAGAGTACGGGCTCGCACAGATCGTGTCCAGCGCGTGGCTGAATGCAGGCAGCTACAATTCGAAGCCTCCTCCAGCCCAAGGGAAACGCACCGCATGTGGTACGCGATCGAAGGCCATGACGGCAGCGACGTGCTGGCGCGGCGCAAGCAGGCCCGCCCCGAGCACCTGGCGCGGCTGGCCGCCCTGCGCGACGCCGGCCGCCTGCTGGTGGCCGGTCCGTGCCCGGCCATCGATGCGCTGGATCCGGGGCCGGCCGGTTTCAGCGGTAGCATCGTGATCGCCGAATTCGGATCGCTGGAACAGGCGCGGGCCTGGGCCGACGCCGATCCCTACGTCGCCGCCGGCGTCTACGCCCGGGTCGACGTGCGCCCCTTCAACGCGGTGCTGCCGTGACGGCCGCGGGGCCGCTGCCGCGCGACCGGCGCGTCGCCGCCATCCGCGCAGCCCTGCAGGCGGCGTTCGCGCCGACCGCGCTTGAAGTACGCGACGACAGCCATCGCCACGCCGGCCATGCCGGTGCCCAGGACGGCCGCGGGCACTTCGACGTGGAGATCGCCAGCGAGGCGTTTGCCGGCCTGTCGCCCCTGGCCCGGCACCGTGCGGTCTATGACGCGCTCGGTGACCTGATGGCGACCGACATCCACGCCTTGTCCATCCGCGCGCGAACGCCGGCAGGCGATTGACTCACGGCAGCGGTGACTGCTGCGTTGCAGCATCCGAAAAGCCTTTTTTTGCGGCGTATCGCGACCCGGCGGAACCAAGGCACGCTGCCGTTACATCGGCTTTACATTGATCGATGGAAACGATTACAGTCCGCCGCAGTGAACCGGCGCGGGAGGGCGGGTGAGCGTCACGATCAAAGACGTCGCGAAGCAGGCGAACGTATCCGTGGCGACGGTCTCGCGGGCCCTCAACGGCCATGAGAACGTGGCCGAGGCCGTGCGCGAGCGCGTGCTCAGCGTCGCCAACGAGCTGCGCTACAGCCCGCACCACGCTGCGCGCAGCCTCAGCAGCCGCCGCACCCACACCATAGGCGTGGTGCTGCCGGACCTGTACGGGGAGTTCTTCTCGGAGCTGATGCGCGGGATCGACCAGGGCGCCCGCGAGCGCGGCCTGCACCTGCTGGTCTCCAGCTACCACGGCAACCCGGCCGAACAGGGTGCGGCCTTGCGCGCCATGCGCGGGCGAGTCGACGGCCTGCTGGTCATGTCGCCGTTCGTGGGCGACACCGGAATGGTGCGCGACAACCTCAGTCCCGGGATGCCGGCGGTGCTGATGAACAGCAGCGTCGCCGAAACCGGCCTGCGGGCGGTCAGCATCGACAACTACGGGGGGGCGCGCGAAATGGTGCGGCACCTGGTGGCCGCGGGCCATCGCCGGATCGCCTTCATCGCCGGCCCGGACAACAATTTCGACGCCTCCGAGCGCCTGCGCGGCTACCGCGACGAGCTCGCGGCGAGCCTGCCCGATGCGCGGCCGTGGATCCTCGAAGGCGACTTCCACGAGGCCTCCGGCCATCGTGCCGGCGGCGAACTGCTGGTCGGTCCCGAGCGGCCGGACGCGGTGTTTGCTGCCAACGACATGATGGCGCTGGGCTGCCTGTTTGCGCTCAACCACGCCGGCGTCCAGGTGCCGCGCGACATCGCGATTGCCGGTTTCGACGATATCCCCCTTGCACGCTACGTGCACCCGTCGCTGACCACGATGCGCGTGGACATCGCCGCGCTCGGCGGCCGTGCGCTGCACATGCTGCTCGACAGCATTGCCGGGACACGGGCGGAGCCGGGCGATGGCATGGAGCAGGGGGAACCACTGGTTCCGGGATTGATGGTGCGTGACTCCAGCGTCGCCGGAGCAGGAGGAAGCATGGCGCGCGCGTCCGCCGCTGCCGCCGAGGCCTGAAACGGCAGGCGGCATCTGGACGCAGAAATCACGGCAACTACAAAAAGATCATCGTTGGCAGATGTCCCACATTGACCGGCCCTGGGAGGGGAGACGTCATGAAGTCCACGCATCGTTCCACACGCAGACACAACCGCACGCTGCTGGCCTGCGCGCTGGCCAGCTGCATGCTGCTGGCCGCGCCGCAGGTCCTGGCGCAATCCACCTCGGCCACGATCCGCGGCCAGGTGTCCGCCGACTCGACCCCCGCGAGCGGCGCCACCGTGAAGGCAACCAACCTGGCCACGGGCCTGACGCGCAGCGTGCAGAGCTCGGGCAGCGGCAGCTACTCGCTCGGCGGCTTGCCACCGGGCACTTACCGGCTGGATGTCACGGCCAACGGCCAGACGAACACGCAGAACATCACCCTGCAGGTCGGCCAGACCGCGACGTTGAATCTCGGCGTCGGCGGCGTGGCCGAAACCGCGCCGGCGGGCGAGGCGACCACGCTGGAGGCCGTGCACGTCACGGCGCCGCTGGCGGTGGAGACCAAGACCTCCGAAGTCGCGACTTACGTGTCGCAGAAGCAGATCGAGGCGCTGCCGCAGGCCTCGCGCAACTTCCTGGCCTTCGCCGACACCGTGCCCGGCATGATCTTCGAGACCGCTGCGAACGGATCCAGCAAGCTGCGCAGCGGCGCGCAGAACTCGAATGGCATCAACGTCTTCATCGATGGCGTCGGCCAGAAGAACTATGTACTCAAGGGCGGCGTGAGCGGCCAGGACTCTTCCAGCGGCAGTCCGTTCCCACAGCTCGCGATCGGCGAGTACAAGGTCATCACGTCCAACTACAAGGCCGAATACGACCAGATCAGCAGCGCGGCGGTCACGGCGGTGACGAAGTCGGGTACCAATGAGTTTTCCGGGGACTTCTTCTGGGACCGCACCAGCGATGGGTGGCGAGACCCGACTTTCTCGGAGGAAATGCGCGGCAGCAAGGTGCCCTCGAGTGAAGAACAGTACGGCGCGGCACTCGGCGGGCCGATCATCCCCGACCGCCTGTTCTTCTTTGCGACCTACGAGCGCAAGGAGATCAATCGCCCGCGTGAGATCCGGTTGGGAACGAACAACTTCGACCCGGCCTACATCACGCCGGAAATCCTGTCCTACCTTGGCTCGGCCAACGCCGCCTTCGAGCAGGACAACTACTTCGGCAAGCTGACGTGGCAGGCCAGCGACGATCACCTGATCGAACTGTCGGCCAAGAAGCGCGAAGAGAACGAAGTCACCAACGTGGGCGACGGCCCCAACGTGCCCTCGTACGGAACGAGGAAGGCCAACGACAGCACTCGCGTCGACCTGCGCTGGCAGTGGAGTGGTGACACTTGGCTCAACGACCTGCACCTGACGTCGGAAGATGACTTCTGGAGCCCGCGTCCGATCACCATCGGCCCGGGCAAGTCGATCCGCTCCACGCTGAGCAACTTCAACGACGGCGATACGCTGCTCAATATCGGCGGCGGGCCCGATTACCAGGACAAGGGCCAGAAGGGCCAATCCCTGCAGGACGACTTCACCTTCACCGGGTTCGACAGCCACACGATCAAGGCCGGCATCAAGTACAAGTCGGTCAAGATCAACGCATTCGAGCAGCAGCCATACAACCCGTTGTTCCGCTATGACCTCGCCGAGAACATCGACGACGGACGGACGGCGATCGCGGACTTCCTCCCGTGGCGGGTGGAATTCGGCGCGCCGCTGCCGGGCGTCGGTGATCGCGATGTCGAATCGCGCAACAAGCAGTACGGGATCTACATCCAGGACGACTGGGCCGTCACCGAAAAGCTGATGCTGAACCTGGGCGTCCGCTACGACTTCGAGAAGACGCCCGGTTTCGAGAACTACGTGACCGATCCGACGCTGGTCGCTGCGTTGCGGAACTGGAGCAACATCCACGGACCGAACGTGGACTACGACATCGAGGACTACATCAGCAATGGCAGCAACCGCGACGCCGACAAGAACAATTGGGCGCCGCGGCTGGGTTTCTCGTATGACCTGTTCGGCGACCAGCGCCACGTGATCTTCGGCGGTGCCGGCCGTTCCTACGACCGCAACCTGTTCGACTACCTGGCGCTCGAGCAATCGAAGAGCACGTTCCCGCGCTACACGTACTTCTTCGGCACCACCGACCACCCCTGCGCCGCGGGCGCCGCGAACTGCGTGGCGTGGGATCCGGCCTACTATGACGTGGCGAACCTGTATTCGCTGGTGGCGGCCAATCCCAACCTCGGTTCCGAGGTCAACATGATCAAGAACGATCTGGAGACGCCGTACTCGGACCAGTTCAGCCTGGGCATGCGCAACACCTTCACCGTGTGGGAACACGACTGGAATACTTCGGCGGCGATTGCGCATGTCAGGAGTTACGACGGCATCGTGTTCTCGCTGGGGAATCGCTGGCCGGATGGCAGCTTCCGGGATCCGGCCAAGCCGGGTGCGACCTGGGGCAGCCAGCCGTGGGGCTTCCCGATCCCCGGATACGGCACGCTGATCCTCGCCGAGAACGGGATCGAAACCAGGCTCAACCAGTTCCTGCTGTCGATCGAGAAGCCGTATACCAACTCTTCGCCCTGGGGCGTGACGATCGCCTACACCTACAGTGATGCCGAGGAGAACCGCCTCAACGCGGCGAACAGCGACGAGCACTACAACTTCGACTATCCCAACCTCGATGGACTGCCGTTCATCACTTCGGTCGGAATCCCGAAGCACCGCCTGGTCGCGACCGGATTCGGCGACTTCTGGGGGATGACGTTCTCGAGCAAGCTCACGCTTGCCAGTCCCAACCCGAAGGATTCAACGAACTGCTACAACACGACGAGCACCGATAATTGCTACTTCGATTCCTTCATCCCGGACGGGACGATCGGATTCAAGCAGCTTGATGTTGCGCTCCAGAAGACCTGGAACACGGGTACCGACCTGGAGTTCTATGTCCGCGGCGACGTGTTCAACGTGTTCAACTGGAAGAACTACACCGACTACGACACCTGGCGTGGCGTCCCCGGCAACGCGAACCCGAACTTCGGGAACCGGAACGGCGTTGGCACGGTCTGGCCGCCGCGGATGTTCAAGTTGTCGTTCGGCCTCCACTGGTAAACCCATCGCCGGCCACGCACGCATGCGTGGCCGGCCTTCATCCGACCTGATCGAGGTACTGGCCCCCGATGTTCCGCCGCAGTTTCTCCGCAATCTTCTACCTGCCCGTTTGCCTGTTGCTGGTCCTGTCGGCATGCAAGAAGATCGAAGAGCCCGAGCGGGCACCGCCGCCACAGCAATCACCCGCATCGGAACCCGCGGTGCCCGTGGCCGACCGGCCGGCGTCGGAGCCGGAAACCGCCGGCCAGCCCGCGCTGCCGCCGTTGTTCAAGGACATCGAGAAGCGCACGTTCCAGTTCTTCTGGGACACCACCAACGAAGTCAACGGGATGACGCCGGACCGCTTCCCGTCGCGGCCGTTCGCGTCCATCGCGGCGATCGGGTTCGCGCTGACCGCGTATCCGATCGGCATCGAGAACGGGTGGGTGAGCCGGCGCCAAGCGGTCGACCGCACCTTGACCACGCTGGAATTCCTGCGTGACGCGAAGATGGGGCCGCAGAAGGAAGGCACCTCGGGCCACCGCGGTTTCTACTACCACTTCCTCGACATGCAGAAGGGCCAGCGCTACGAGCCGTGGGTGGAGCTGTCGAGCGTGGATACGGCGCTGATGATGATGGGCGTGCTGTTCACGCGCGGCTACTACGACCATGACGACCCGCGCGAGGCGGAAATCCGGAAGATCGCCGACGAGTTGTACCGGCGCGTCGACTGGCCGTGGCTGCAGGTGCGCTCGCCGCTGATCTCGATGGGCTGGTATCCGGAAACCGGATTCATCGAGCACGACTGGGAAGGCTACAACGAGGCCATGCTGGTCTACATCCTGGCGCTGGGTTCGCCCACGCACCCGATCGAGCCGGACGCCTGGGCCGCGTGGACCAGCACCTACGACCGCGGCTGGGGCCAGTTCGAAGGCCAGGAGTACCTGAGCTTCGCGCCGCAGTTCGGCCACCAGTACAGCGAGGTGTGGATCGACTTCCGCGGCATCCAGGACGAGTACATGCGCGCGCGCGGCATCGACTACTTCGAGAACAGCCGGCGCGCGACGCTGGCGCAGCGCACCTACGCCATCGAGAACCCGATGAAGTGGAAGGGCTACGGCGAGAACGTCTGGGGGCTGACCGCTTCGGACGGGCCGCAGCGCACGACGCAGCTGTACAACGGCGAGGAGCGCGAGTTCCGCCACTACAGCGCCCGCGGCGCGGGCCTGCGCGATGCCTATGACGACGGCACCATCGCGCCGACCGCGGCGCTCGGTTCGCTGGTGTTCGCGCCGGAGGTGGTGATTCCGGCGGCGGTGGAGATGCACGAGCGATACGGCGACTTCCTGTACTCGAGCTACGGCTTCCTCGACTCCTTCAACCCCAGTTTCGACTACGACATCCCGCTCAAGACTGGCCGCCTGGTGCCGGGCAAGGGCTGGGTGGCGAGCGATTACATCGGCATCGACCAGGGCCCGATCCTGGCCATGATCGCCAACTATCGCAACGAGTTCGTGTGGAACGTCATCAAGCGCGACCCCTACGTCCGCCTCGGCCTGGAACGCGCGGGTTTCACCGGAGGCTGGCTGGAGGCGGGCAAGGACGGGACGCAGGCGGAAGCGGAGCCGGGCGCAAGGACGCCCGCGCAGGATGTCGGCGGCAAACCCGGCAGCCACGCGCCGGCGCCGGTGAGGCCGCCGCTCAAGGCGCCGCCCGCGCCGCAACCGAACCTGCAATCGCTGCGGATACACTGCCAACATGCGCCAAGCCAAGCCATCGCCACGACGCTGCATCCCTCATGCGCGGCGGATGCTGGCCGGCTGGCGCGCGCTCGGATGCCTGCTGGCCATCGTGCTGCTGTCGGCCTGCGCACGGCAGCAGGCGCCGGCGCGCGAGACCATCACGTTCTGGGTCATGGGCTTCGAGGGCGAGCAGGTCGCGCGACTGCTGCCGGAGTTCGAGCGGCGTAATCCCGGCATCCGTGTCGAACTGCAGCAGATGCCGGTGCTGTCGGCGCACGAGAAGCTGCTGACCGCGTTCGCCGGCGATTCGTTGCCGGACGTCACTCCGCTGGGCAACACCTGGATCCCTGAATTCGCGCTGCTTGGCGCGCTGGCGCCGCTCGACGACCGGATCGCCGCCACGCCCGGGTTCGACGTCGCCGACTATTACGCGGGTGCCTGGGACAGCGGCGTCATCGATGGCGTCACCTATGCCGTGCCTTGGTACGTGGAAACACGCTTGCCGTTCTACCGCGTCGACCTGCTGCACGAAGCCGGGATCGACAAGCCGCCGGCCGACTGGGACGAATGGCGCACGGCGATGGCCGCGGTCAAGCGCGAGGTCGGGCCGAAGCGCTACGCGATCCTGCTTCCGCTCAACGAGTTCGAGCCGCTGCTCAACCTCGCCATCCACGATCCGCTGCTGCGCGACGGCGGCCGCTACGGCAATTTCCGCAGCGCGGGGTTCAGGCGCACGCTGGCGTTCTACAAGGAAATCTTCGACAAGGACTGGGCGCCGAGGGTCGGCAATACCGCGATCTCCAATGTCTGGGACGAGTTCGGCAAGGGCTACTACACGTTCTACATCAACGGTCCCTGGAACATCGCCGAGTTCAGGAAGCGCCTGCCGCCCGAGCTGGCCGATACCTGGATGACGATGCCGCTGCCGGGGCCCGACGGGCCGGGCGCATCGGTGGCCGGCGGCACCAGTTTCGTGGTGTTCCGCAAGTCGGCGCACAAGGAAGCCGCGTGGAAGCTGGTTGCGTACCTGTCCGATCCGGCGGTGCAGGTGAAGTTCCACGGCATGACCGGGAACCTGCCGCCGAGGCGCTCGCCATGGAAGAACCCGGCGCTTGCGAACGACCCGTATGCTCGCGCGTTCCGCGACCAGCTCGAACGCGCGGTTTCGACGCCCAAGGTGCCGGAATGGGAGCGAATCGCGACGGAACTGAAGCTGGTGGGTGAACTGGTCGCCAACGACCGCATGAGCGTCGACGAAGCGGCCGTGGAGCTGGACCGCCGCACCGATGCGATCCTGGAAAAGCGGCGATGGATGCTCGACCAGCGAAACGGCGATGCGGCGGCCGGAGCGATGCCATGACGCGTTCGCTCGCCGGCTGGACCTTCGCCGCGCCGGCGCTGCTGGTGATCGTGGTGTTCTTCTTCCTGCCGGTGCTCGCCGCGCTCGCGCTGAGCGTCACCGACTTCGACATCTACGCGCTG
>Ga0182739_1004605_pt1 | contig 11305 bp, 9 predicted proteins | sample eDN5th30CBELigBY_FD_128873 | JGI IMG/M metagenome (GOLD analysis project Ga0182739, IMG submission 128873) | Enriched backyard soil microbial communities from Emeryville, California, USA - eDNA 5th pass 30_C BE-Lig BY (version 2) (version 2) | ecosystem: Environmental > Terrestrial > Soil >... | reverse complement strand
GAATCCACGAAATCGGCAGGCAGGCCGGAAGCGGACCAGCCATCGTCGACCTGCACACGGTCATCGCGTTGGAAGCGATGCCGAACATTAGTAACCGCACCCCGACCGCGCAAGGCGGCGGGGGCGGCAGCCGGGGACCCAGAACCGGCGGGAAAAGAATGATCGGTGCGTGCCATAAAAACTACTGTACAAAAACACAGTGGTTTTGACAAGCACCAAAAGCCCTTTTCGTAAGACAGTCCAACTTTACCGCAAGAAGAAGACATCGTCTGAACAATTCGATTTCATCTTGCGATATCGCCCGCAAACCCTTGCCAGCATTGGGTTTGGACGAAAAACAACACGGAATTCCCGGGCTGGAAGGGCGATTTCCAGCCCGTTTGCGGCCTACCGAAGCATGCCTGCGGCAGCCGTCTGATGCGTGGCTTCATCGATCAGGATGAAGGCGCCGGTCGCCGCGACATCGTCATACCGATCGACCGCGAGCGACTCGCGCGTGGTGAGCGTCACGCGGCCGATGTCGTTCATGCGCAAGGTGCCTTCGGTGTTCTCGACCTCTTGCAACTCATGGATGTCCCGATGCGACAACACCGCGCGCACCTTCGCCGACGTGAGCCGCGTGCCGGACTTGAGCAGATACTTGCGCGCGGGATTCAAGGCCTGCGTGTCCAGCCAGCACAGCTCGGCTTCGAACTCGCGCGACACCTGGGCCGGCGCAGCCGTGTGCACGATCACGTCGCCGCGCGAGACGTCAACGTCGCGGTCCAGCACCAGCGTGATCGAATCACCCGCCACCGCTTCATCCAGCGCGCGATCGAAGGCGCGGACCTCCTGCACCACCGCGCTCACGCCCGACGGCTGCACCGTCACCGCGTCGCCCGGGCGCACCACGCCGCTGGCCACCCGGCCGGCGTAGCCGCGGAAATCGTCCGTGCGATCGCCGCCGTGGCGCGCCACCCATTGCACCGGAAAGCGCAGCGGCGTGGCGCGGCCATCGCCCGACAGGTCCAGCGATTCCAGCAGCGCCAGCAGCGGTTGGCCCTCGTACCACGGCGTCTTGCCGGAGAGCGTGACGACGTTCTCGCCGCCCAGCGCCGACAAGGGCAGCGCATCGAAATGCGCGATGCCCAGCTTGCCCGCCAGGTCCGCGTACGCATCGCGGATGCGCTCGAACACCGCGCGGTCCCAGTCGACCAGGTCCATCTTGTTCACCGCGACGACGATGTGGCGTATGCCTAGCAGGCGCGCGATGGTGCTGTGCCGCTTGGTCTGCGGCAGGAGCTTGCCGTCGGCCGCGCGGGTCGCATCGATCAGGATGACGGCGACATCGGCCGTCGACGCCCCGGTCACCATGTTGCGCGTGTACTGCTCGTGACCGGGCGCGTCGGCGATGATGAACTTGCGCGTGGGCGTGGAAAAGTAGCGGTAGGCGACATCGATGGTGATGCCCTGCTCCCGCTCGGCCTCCAGGCCGTCGGTCAGCAGCGAGAAGTCGATGCCATCGCCAGCCACCCGCTTGTGCTTGGCGCGCGAGATTGCGTCCAGCTGGTCGGCAAAGACCCCCTTGCTGTCATACAGCAGGCGGCCGATCAGCGTGGACTTGCCGTCGTCGACGGAGCCCGCCGTGATGAGGCGCAGCACGCCGTTGTCGGCGCCGGAAAGAAAGGAATCGTTCAGTGCGTTCATGTGGTTCCCCAGGCGCCGGCATGGGCCGGCGCGTCTTGCATTCAGAAATAGCCTTCTTTCTTGCGGCGCTCCATCGAGGCCTCGGAAGTCTGGTCGTCCATGCGCGTGGCGCCGCGCTCGGTGATGTCGGTCACCGCCGTCTCGGCGATGATGGCCAGCGTGTCGGCGGCATCGGATGCGACCGGGCAGGTGCAGGAAATGTCGCCCACCGTGCGGAACCGCACGGACAGGCGCTCGACCTGTTCGCCGTCCGCCGGCGGCGTCAGGCGCGTGACCGGCACCAGCAGCCCCTTGCGGCGCACGACCTCGCGCTCATGCGCGTAGTAGATCGACGGCAGCGCCAGCTGCTCGCGCTGGATGTACTGCCAGACGTCCAGTTCGGTCCAGTTCGAGATCGGAAAGACGCGCATGTTCTCGCCGCGGTGCACGCGGGTGTTGAACAGGTTCCAGAGCTCGGGCCGCTGGGCCTTGGGATCCCACTGGCCGAACTCGTCGCGGAACGAAAAGATGCGCTCCTTGGCGCGCGCCTTTTCCTCGTCACGGCGGGCGCCCCCGATGCAGGCGTCGAAGCCGAACTCCTCGATGGCCTCCAGCAGCGTCACCGCCTGCGCCGCGTTGCGCGAGTCGGTCTCGCGGCGCAGCACGACGCTGCCGCGCTTGATCGAGTCTTCGACGCTGCGCACGATCAGGGTTTCGCCCAGTTCGGCCGCGCGCGCATCGCGAAAGGCGATGACTTCGTCGAAGTTGTGGGCGGTGTCGATGTGCATCAGCGGAAACGGAAAGCGGCCCGGCCGGAAAGCCTTTTCGGCCAGGCGCAGCAGCACCACGGAGTCCTTGCCGCCCGAAAACAGCAGGACGGGCTTTTCGCATTCGGCGGCCACTTCGCGCAGGATGAAGATCGCTTCCGATTCCAGCCAATCCAGGTGGCTGCGTTGGATCACAGCAGACATAGGTATTCCCCTAAAACGATTTTGAATTCATGGCCGCGTCAGTCGGCGCGCGCCGCAATGTTGATGACCCGGTTGCCCGCATGCAGTCCGCATTCCTTGGAATCGGACGACTCCCACCACCAGCGCCCTGCCCGCAGGTCCTCGCCGGGCCGGATCGCGCGCGTACAGGGTTCGCAACCGATGGACGGATAGCCTTGGTCGTGCAGCGGGTTGTAGGGAATGCCGAGCGTCCGGATGACGGCCCAGACGTCTTCCTCGCTCCATTCGGCCAGCGGGTTGAACTTGTAGAGGCCGAAGGTCTTATCGTCTTCTTCGAACGGCAATTCCCCGCGCGTGGTCGACTGCGCGCGGCGCTGGCCGGTGATCCAGGCGCCGCGCCCCGCCAGCGCGCGCTTGAGCGGCTCGACCTTGCGGATCTGGCAACAGGCCTTGCGCAGTTCCACGCTTTCGTAGAAGGCGTAGGCGCCATGCGCCGCCACATGCGCGTCGACCGCCGCCTCGACCGGCCGGTACACCGTGACCTCGCGCCCGTAGCGCGCGCTCACCGCGTCCAGCACGCCCAGCGTTTCGGCGTGCAGCCGGCCCGTGTCCAGCGTGAAGACTTCCAGGTCCAGGCCCGAGTCGTAGATGGCGTGGGTCAGCACCATGTCTTCGGCCGCCAGCGAAGACGCCAGCGCGGCGTCCGGGTAGCGCCGCTGGACATCCTGCAGCTGCGAGATCAGCTCGCGCCAGCGCGCCGCCAAGGCAGGTTCGAGTTCAGTAGATTCGGTAGAGAGAGTCGTCATGGTTGCACCGCGAAAATACGAGCGCGCCGGGGACGCGCCAGCAGGATCTCGCCATCCTGCAGGTTCAGTTCCTGATAAAGCGATTCCGGCACCTCGGCCTCGATGATGGCGTCCGAGTCCTGGCGCGCCAGTTCGAGATAGGCGCTGGGGCCGGCCAGATAGGCGTGCGACAGGCGCACCGGAATGCCTTCGGCGCCGGCGCGATAGCGCTCGACGTCGAATTCGTGCGGCCGCACATATGCGGTGGCGCGCTGCGCATCGGGCTGCGCCAGGTCCGGGGCCGGCAGCGACAGCCCGGCGCCTTCCCACACACCGCGCGCGGCCGTGCCCTGCAGCTGGTTCACGTCGCCCAGGAAGCCATAGACGAACGGCGTGGCCGGGCCTTCCCAGACTTCGCGCGGCGTGCCCACCTGTTCGATGCGGCCGGCGTTCATCAGCACCACCCGGTCGGACACTTCCAGCGCCTCTTCCTGGTCATGCGTCACGAACACGCTGGCCACGTGCAGTTCGTCATGCAGCCGCCGCAACCAGCGGCGCAGTTCCTTGCGCACCTTGGCGTCCAGCGCGCCGAAGGGTTCGTCCAGCAACAGCACGCGCGGCTCGACCGCCAGCGCGCGCGCCAGGGCGATGCGCTGGCGCTGCCCGCCCGACAGTTGCGCCGGATAGCGGTCGGCCAGCCAGTCCAGTTGCACCAGCCCCAGCAGGTCGTGCACCTTGCGCCGGATCTGGTCCTCGGACGGGCGCTGCGAGCGATGCTTGACGCGCAGGCCGAAGGCCACGTTCTCGAACACCGTCATGTGCTTGAAGAGCGCGTAGTGCTGGAACACGAACCCGACCTGGCGCTGGCGCACGTCCACCGCGGTGGCGTCCTCGCCGGCGAACAGCACGCTGCCGGAATCGGCCGACTCCAGCCCCGCGATGATGCGCAGCAGCGTCGTCTTGCCGCAGCCCGACGGTCCCAGCAGCGCCACCAGCTCGCCGGTCTCGATGTGCAGCGACACATCGTTCAGCGCGCGGAACTGGCCGAACCGCTTGGATAGATTGCGTACTTCGATACTCATGCCTGTCTCCTTGGCCAGTGCGTCGCGTCAGGCGACCGCCGGCTTGATGGATGCCGCGGGGCCGGGATACTCCACCGGCTGGTCCGCGCCCTGCAGAAGGCGCGCGTTGCGCCACTCGACCACGTTCTTCGCCACCAGCGTCACCAGCGCCAGCAGGGCCAGCAACGAGGCGACGGCGAACGCCGCGGAATACTGGTACTCGTTGTAGAGAATCTCGACGTGCAGCGTCATCGTGTTGGTCAGCCCGCGGATCTGGCCCGACACCACCGACACCGCGCCGAATTCACCCATGGCCCGCGCATTGCACAGGATGGCCCCGTACAGAAGGCCCCACTTGATGTTGGGCAGCGTGACGCGCCAGAAAATCTGCCAGCCGCTGGCGCCCAGCGTCAGCGCCGCCTGCTCTTCCTCGCTGCCCTGCGCCTGCATCAGCGGAATGAGCTCGCGCGCCACGAACGGAAAGGTCACGAACAGCGTCGCCAGGATGATGCCGGGCACCGCGTAGACGATCTTGATGTCGTGCGCCTGCAGCCATTCGCCGAACCAGCCCTGCGAACCGAACAGCAGCACGAACACCAGCCCCGCCACCACGGGCGACACCGAGAACGGCAGGTCGATCAGCGTGATGAGGAATTGCTTGCCGCGGAACTGGAACTTGGTGATGGCCCAGGCGGCGGCAACGCCAAACACCAGGTTCACGGGCAACGCAATCGCCGCGACCAGCAGCGTCAGCCGGATGGCGGCCCAGGCGTCGGGCTCGACGATGGCGTCCAGATACAGCGCCCATCCCTTCCTGAAGGCCTCGGCGAACACCGCCGCCAGCGGCACCAGCAGAAAGAGCGCCAGGAATCCCAAGGCGATGAACAGCAGGACGCCGCGCACCCAGCGCGGCTCGGTCAGGTGAGCCGGATAATCCGCTGCGCTCATGACAGTCTCCCCAGGCCGCGGCGCGCCTGCCAGCCCTGCAACAGATTGATGATGAGGAGCAGCACGAACGACAGGACCAGCATCACGGTCGCAATGGCGGCCGCGCCGGCGTAGTCGAACTGCTCCAGTTTGGAAATGATCAGGAGCGGCGTGATCTCGGACACCATCGGCATGTTGCCGGCGATGAACACCACCGACCCGTACTCGCCCACCGCGCGGGCGAACGCCAGCGCGAACCCCGTCATCAGGGCGGGCATGATCGTGGGCAGCAGCACGCGGCGAAAGGTCTGCCAGCGGTCGGCGCCCAGGCTGGCGGCGGCTTCTTCGATTTCGCGCTCCACGTCTTCGAGCACCGGCTGCACCGTGCGCACCACGAACGGCACGCCAATAAAGATGAGCGCGATGACAATGCCCAGCGGCGTGAACGCCACCTTCAGGCCGAACCATTCGGACAGCGGCCCGCCCAGCCAGCCCTTTTGCGAGTACAGCGCGGTCAGGGCAATGCCCGCCACGGCCGTCGGCAACGCGAACGGCAGGTCGACCAACGCATCCAGGATCTTCTTGCCGGGAAAGCGGTAGCGCACCAGGACCCACGCGACGACGGTGCCGAACACCAGGTTCACCAGCGCCGCGATGAACGACGCGCCGAACGTCAGTTGGTACGAGGCGAGCACGCGCGGCGCGGTCACCGCGTCCCAGAAGCCCTGCCATCCCAGCCCCGCACTCTTGATGGGCAAGGCGGCCAGCGGGATCAGCACGAGCACGCTGAGATACAGCACCGCATAGCCCATGGAAATGCCGAATCCGGGCAGCACGCCCGGGCTGTTGCGCCGCGCGGCAAAAGGCGCTTGCGCGCCGTTTGCCGCCGGGTTCGAGGCTGAAGTCATGGCCGTCGTCCGAACGTTATGCAATTACTTTTTCTGAGGCTGGTAGATCTGGTCGAACGTGCCGCCGTCGCTGAAGTGGTCCTTCTGCGCCTTGCGCCAGCCGCCGAAGATCTTGTCGTCGATGGTGACGAGCTTCACCTTGGGGAACTTGGCCTCGTACTTGGCGGCGACGGTCTTGTCCAGGGGCCGGTAGTAGTTCTTGGCGATGATTTCCTGCGCGGCCGGCGTGTACAGGAACTCCAGGTAGGCCTGCGCGGCGGCGCGGGTGCCCTTCTTGTCCACGACCTTGTCGACGACGGCCACCGGCGGCTCGGCCAGGATGGACAGCGACGGCACCACGATGTCGAACTTGTCCGGGCCCAGCTCTTCCAGCGCCAAGAACGCCTCGTTCTCCCAGGCGAGCAGCACGTCGCCGACGCCGCGCTCCACGAACGTGGTGGTGGCGCCGCGCGCGCCGGTGTCCAGCACCGGCACGTGCTTGAGCAGGTCGCCGACGAAGGCGCGCGCCTTGTCCTCGCTGCCGCCGTTCTTCTCCAGCGCATAGGCCCAGGCGGCCAGGTAGTTCCAGCGCGCGCCGCCCGAGGTCTTGGGATTGGGGGTGATGACCTGCACGCCGTCCTTAACCAGGTCGTCCCAGTCCTTGATCTGCTTGGGATTGCCCTTGCGCACCAGGAACACGATGGTGGACGTGTAGGGCGCGCTGTTCTGCGGCAGGCGGGCCTGCCAGTTCTCGGGCAGCAGGCCGCGGTCGGCGATGGCGTCGATGTCGTAGGCCAGCGCCAGGGTCACCACGTCGGCTTCCAGCCCGTCGATGACCGAGCGCGCCTGGCGGCCCGAACCGCCGTGCGACTGGCGGATCGTCAGGTCGACATTGGCCTTTTCCTTGTAGTGCTTGACGAAGGCGTCATCGATGGCGCGGTAGAGCTCGCGCGTCGGGTCGTAGGACACGTTCAGCAGCGTCTGCTTCTGCGGCGCCTGCGCCTGCGCGGGCGACAACGCGGCAAACGACACCGTCACTGCGGCCAACGCGGCCAACCAACCGGCTTTCCTGAAAGACATCCCTTGCTCCCTGAATTCTGCAATGTGGAGGCAAGTGTGCGGGCTGGCCGATCTGAACGGAACGAATCATTTTTTGATTGCTCATCGCTGGCAGGCATATAGGACGGGCGTCCCAACAACGAAAAACCGCCGCAATCCTCTATGGGAATCGCGGCGGTCCTGGCGGCCTGGAGCCGCTTGGAAACCGGGGGAACAACCCCCTGTTTTCGGAATTTACTTATTCGGTTGCGGCGTGATGCGCAGGTACGGACGCACGGCCTTGTAGCCCTTGGGGAACTTCTCTTTGATGACCGCCTCGTCCTGCAGGGACGGAACGATGATCACGTCGTCGCCGTCTTCCCAGTTCACCGGCGTGGCCACGCTGTGGCTGTCGGTAAGTTGCAGGGAATCGATGACGCGCAGGATTTCGTTGAAGTTGCGCCCGGTGCTGGCCGGATACGTGATGGTCAGGCGCACCTTCTTGTTCGGATCGATGACGAACACCGAGCGCACGGTCGCCGTGGCGCTGGCATTCGGGTGGATCATGTCGTAAAGCTCGGAAACCTTGCGGTCCTTGTCGGCGATGATCGGGAAGTTAACCGTCGTCGACTGCGTATCGTTGATGTCCTCGATCCACTTGGTATGCGAGTCGGTCCCGTCAACCGACAGGGCCAGGACCTTCACATTGCGCTTGGCGAATTCGTCGGCCAGCTTGGCCGTATAGCCCAGCTCGGTCGTGCAGACGGGCGTGAAGTCGGCCGGATGCGAAAACAGCACCCCCCAGCTGTTGCCCAGGTACTCATGGAATCGGATCGGGCCAGCCGAGGATTCCTGCTCGAAATCAGGGGCGGTATCGCCCAGGCGTAGTTGACTCATGGTGTCTCCTGTACGGGATTCAGTTGATGGGGCTGGCAGGCGGACCGGCTGGGACCGCCGCGCAGCGGGAGCGTTTCCTGGCGCAGTTTGCCGCGCATGAAACGATTCTTCCATCAAACCTTTACGTGAGGAAATACGCAAGTCATATAACCTTATGCAATATTCGAAGAGGCTTTGCCAACCCGCCGGACTCAGCTCAAATGGTAGGCCAGCGACACGATGATCGGCCCCAGCACCGGCAGCAGCACGTTGGCAATGGCGTACGTCACCGTGTAACCCAGCAGCGGCACGGAGCTGCCGCTGGCCGTCAGGATGGCGCTGATGGCCGGGGTGCTGACGTGCTGGCCGGCGATGGCGCCCACCAGCAGCGGACCTTCAATCTTCAGCAGTTTGTGGCCCACCCACAGCGACAGGCACGCCGGTCCCAGCGACACCAGCAGTCCGATCAGCGGCAGCACCGCGCCGTGCTCCCGGATCAGCGACAGCGCATCGGGCCCGGCCGACAGCCCCACGCAGGCCACGAAGATCGCCAGCCCCAGGTCCTTGAGCAATTGCACCGCATGGGCCGGCATATGGCCGATCGACGGCCGCTTGGCATTGATCCAGCCGCAGACCAGGCCGCTGACCAGCGCCCCGCCCCCGCTGCCCAGCGACACCGGGATCCCCCAGAGCCTTGCCCCCAGGCTGCCCAGCATCAGGCCGGCAAGAATGCCGAACGCCAGGAAGACCAAGTCGGTCACGCCGCTGCGGCGCAGTTCGGAACCCAGCGCGGCCACCGCCTCCGACAGCTCGGGTTCCGCGCCCACCAGCGTGACCAGGTCGCCATACTGCACCACGGTCGCGGGCGTGATCGGCAGCACGTGCCCGGACCGTGAAATGGATTGCAGGAATACGCCCCGCGCACGCCTGGCGTTGGGCCGCTGGGCCAGCTCGCCCACGGTATGGCCGTTGACGGACTTCTGGCTGACGACGACCTGCCGCTCGCTGAGCTGCAGGTCGTCCGCGTGCGCCTCGGGGAGCTGGATTTCCGGGCCGATGACCGATCCGGCCCGCAGCGCAAAGCGGCGCGGGCCCAGCACGACCACGACGTCGCCGGTGGCGAGCACGTACTCGGGCATGGCGTCGACCGCCTCGCCGTCGCGCAGGACACGGCTGATGACGGTTCGGCCACCCAACTGCGCCTCCACGTCGCCCACGCGCCAACCGTCCACGTCCTTGACCACGTGGGCGCGCCCCACCAGGCGCGGCAGCGTCGGCAGGCTGGCTTCATCGTTGTCGCCAGGCGAGGCGCCCAGCTTCGCCTCCAGCGCCTTGGACGCCTCGCGCAGATTGATCCGCAGCAGCGCGGGCGCCACCTGGCTGGTGAAAAAGACGATGCTGATGAGGCCGACCAGGTAGGTCAGTGTGTAGGCCGTGGCGATGTTGGCCTCCATGCGCTGGACTTCCGCGTCCGGCAGGCCCAGGTGCTTGAGGGCCTCGGCCGCCGTGCCCACCACGGCCGATTCCGTGGCCGCGCCCGCCGCCAGGCCCGCGGCGGTGCCGGCGTCCAGCCCGAACAGCGGCACGGCCGCCAGCACGATGCCAAGCACCAGCGCCGCCTCGATGAGCGGCAGCACGACATAGCGCAGGCTGGACCGGTTGAGATTGGCGAAGAACTGCGGGCCGCCGGAGTAACCCATGGCAAAGATGAAGAGGGCGAACGCCACCTCCTTCAGGTCGCCGCGCATCTGGCAGCCCGTCTGGCCGATCAGCAGGGCGACGATGAGCGTTCCGCACACCCCGCCCAGCTGTATCGGCCCGACCTTCAGCTTGCCGATCAGATAGCCCAGCCCCACCGTGACGAACAGCACCGCGATGGGAACGCTATTGAAAAATCCGACCGTACACGTCATGAGTGCGCGCCGCCCTGTGATGGCTTATTTTGCCGATGCCTTCTTGGCCGCATGGGCCGACTTGGCCGCCGTGTCCGCCTTCTTCACGGCCTTTTTCACCGCCTTCTTCACGGCCTTCTTGGCCGCCGTCTTGCCGGTGGCCGTGCGCTTCTTGGCGGCCGATGCCTTGACGGTCTGGCCCTTGCCGGCGGTCGGGCCGGAAAGCACCAGTTCGGACGCCTTCCACGCCTCGACGTACTCGGTCGCGGACTCGACCATGTACTTGCCGATCTTGGCGTAGTCTCCGTCGTCCAGATTGGCCAGCGAGATGCGGATCGACCACGGCGGGCCGCCGAAGCCTCCGCCGTCCATCAGCACCACCCCCGTCTTTTCCGCCAGCCGGAACAGGAAGTCCACCGGCTCGTAGTTATCGATCATGTACTTGCAAAAGGCGTCGCCGTACATGACCTTGGCCCAGACCATGAAGTCCAGTTCCACGTAGTACCAGGCCCGCATCGGGTCTTCGGGCGGCATGGGGATGCCCAGGCCGCGCCACAGCGCGTCGCGGCGGCCGCGCACGATCTGCATGGTCAGGTGCTTGTAGGCGTCCTTCAGGTCCAGCAGGTGGGACAGCGCGAAAAGTCCCATCTGCACCTGTTGCGGCAATGACAGCCCCGCCGTGTGGTTCAGCGCGACGTCGCGGCTGTCGGCGACCAGGCGGTCGATGAACTTCAGCTTCTCGGGCTCCATCGTCATGGCGCCGTATCGCTTGTCCAGCCGCTTCTTCCACGCGGCCGGCAGTTCGGCGATGCGCCGGTCCATCGTGTTGGTCTCGTGCGTGGCGATCACGCCCAGGCGCCATCCCGTGCAGCCGAAGTTCTTCGAGAACGAGTACACGCAGATCGTGTTCTGCGGCACTTCCGCCATCAGCGACCGGAAGTTCGGCACAAAGGTGCCGTAGACGTCATCGGTCACCAGCACCAGGTCGGGATTCTTGCGGATCAGGCGCACGATCTGCTTCATTTCGACCGGGCTGAACGCCACCGACGGCGGGTTGCTGGGATTGACCGTGACCGCCAGCTTGATCTTGGGATCCTCCAACTTGGCAATTTCCGACGCGGGATAGTGCCAGTCGTGCGTGCCGTCGGCGCGCATGCTGTTGGCGTTGATCGCGACGATGTTGAACTGGAAGCGCTCCAGATGCGCGATCTCGATGTAGGGCGT
>Ga0182739_1004604_pt1 | contig 11305 bp, 4 predicted proteins | sample eDN5th30CBELigBY_FD_128873 | JGI IMG/M metagenome (GOLD analysis project Ga0182739, IMG submission 128873) | Enriched backyard soil microbial communities from Emeryville, California, USA - eDNA 5th pass 30_C BE-Lig BY (version 2) (version 2) | ecosystem: Environmental > Terrestrial > Soil >... | reverse complement strand
CTCAAGTTTATCGCCTTCCATCTGCCCGTGGGCAGAAGCGATGCTAAGATCGGGACACAAACCCTGAAGTAAACTTTTCATTTCATCCAAACCTTTCACTCTGTTGTGAATGAAAAAAACCTGTCCGCCACGCTCTGCTTCAAAATAAATTATATCTCTTATTGCATCTTCATTAAATACCATTATTTCAGTTTGGATAGGCTGCCTGTTGGGAGGCGGAGTATTTATTATGCTAAGGTCTCTTGCGCCCATTAAACTAAACTGTAAAGTACGAGGTATAGGTGTTGCTGTTAAAGTGAGAGAATCAACTATAGTTCGAATTTGTTTAAGTTTTTCTTTTGCAGATACTCCAAACTTTTGTTCTTCATCAATTATCATTATTCCAAGATCCTTGAATTTCACATCCTTGCCAAGCAAGGCATGTGTGCCGATAATTATATCAATTTTACCCTCTTCTAATTTTTTAAGAGTTTCTTTCTTTTGCTTAGATGATTTAAACCTGTTTATAAAATCTATAGTAACCGGAAAATCTGAAAGGCGGTCTTGAAATGTTTTAAAATGCTGATAAGCTAAGATAGTTGTAGGCACCAAAACTGCGGCCTGCTTTCCGTCAACCACACTTTTAAATGCCGCTCTTACCGCAATTTCAGTTTTCCCAAAGCCTACATCGCCGCAAATAAGCCTATCCATTGGCGATGGCTTTTGCATATCTCTCTTTACATCTTCGGAAGCTTTCGCCTGGTCTGGAGTGTCTTCATAAATAAAACTTGCTTCAAGTTCGGTTTGCATATAATTATCGGGACTGAATGCAAAACCTTCCTGCGCTTTGCGCTGAGCATAAAGTTTTATAAGATCGTTTGCAATATCCTTGACCTGCTTTTTTGTTTTATCTTTTAGCTTGTTCCAAACATCGCTTCCAAGCTTATTCATTTTTGGAATAGACCCTTCTTTACCACTGTATTTACTGATTTTATGTAATGAAGAAATGTTTACATAAAGAAGGTCGCCGTCTTTATACTGAATTCTAACAGCTTCCTGCATTTTGCCGTTTGCATCTATTTTTTGCAAACCACTGTAAACTCCAACGCCATGGTCAATATGAGTAACATAATCGCCGGGCTGAAGTTCGCGAAGCATTTTTAAAGTGAGCGCCTTGTTTTTACTAAAAGCCTGCTTCACCTTATATTTATGATAACGCTGAAAAATTTGATGGTCGGTATAGCAAACAACTTTTAAATCTTCATCAATAAAACCTTCATTTATTGAAACCGCAATCGGGTTTACTGTAACATTTGCTTTAAGGTCGGTAAAAATTATATGAAGCCGTTCTAACTGTTTCGCATTTTCAGCAAAAAGGCAAACACTGTAATTTTTAGCTTCGTATTCTGATATGTTCTTTATCAGCAAATCAAAATTTCTGTTAAACGACGGTTGTGGTTTACTGTTATATTCAAATAAATTATTTTTATTGCTTTCATTTTCAAAAAAATATTTACGTCCAAACTCCACCACATGGCGCAATTGAATTTGTTTTTCAAGAATGCCGGCAGTTACAAAATCTTTTTCTGAAACAGAATTAAGCATTTCAGGGTTGTAATCTGCATCTTCAGAAGGTTCATTATTTTCTAAATCATATTGAAGATCAGCTTCTTGAATTTGTATCCTGTCTTTAGAAAATGCCCAGTCTTCAATCCAAAAAATTGTATTCTCAGGTAAGAAATCCGGTAATGAAACTTTTTCTTCTGAGTTGAAGGAAGTTTCAATATTTGGGATGATATTGATTTGTAAAAGTTTTCTTTCACTAAGTTGAGATTCAGGATCGAAAATTCGAATACTATCAACTTCATTTCCAAAAAGTTCGATACGGTAAGGCTTTTCATTGCCAAAAGAATAAATATCAAGTATTCCGCCTCTTAATGCAAACTGCCCCGGTTCGTAAACAAAATCTGTTCTTTGGAAACCGTATTGAATAAATTTATCAAAAAGTTTTTCAAGGTCCAGTTCCTGAGCTTGTTTTATTGAAATAATATTTCCGGTTAAGGATTTTGATAAAACAACTTTTTCAAATAAAGCTTCAGGATAAGTTATTAAAATTTTCTTATTTCCCGGAGAAGAAAAATGAGTTAAAGCCTCAGTTCGAAGCATTACATGGCTTGAGTTTAAAAGCCTGAAATTTTTCTTGTTTTTAAATGATGATGGAAAATAAAAAACTTCCAGAGCCTTTGTAATATTTTCAAATGTGTTATGAAAGTATGCTGCTTCTTCAGCATCTTTTAATACAACAACATGATTTAACTGAGAGGCAATGGGAAGGGAGTGAACTGCCGCAATTACAAAAGCAGGCAAACTTCCGGATAGGCCTTGAAGGTAAATTTTTTCAGGTTGAGATAAAGTAATCCTGTCCGCTATTTTAAAACAGCGGTGATCACTTTTAAACTTCTGCATCAACTCATCAAGGTTCATCCTAACGGATGCAAAGATAGTAAGTTGCTAAAAAAATTTCTGTAAAAACTATTGTAATGCTTTTAAAATAACACCTTTTAACTCATCTATTTTAATTCTTTCCTGCTTCATATCGTCGCGAAAGCGGATAGTGACCGTATTATCTTCTTTTGTTTGATGATCAACAGTAATACAAAATGGAGTTCCAATTGCGTCCATACGGCGGTAACGTTTGCCTATGGCATCTTTTTCTTCATAAAAACAATGGAAGTGCGGTTTACAATCATCAAATATCTTCTTTGCTATTTCCGGTAACCCATCTTTTTTTAACAGAGGTAAAATTGCAACTTTCATAGGTGCCAGCTTCGCCGGGATTTTTAAAACAACACGTGAATCTTCGGAACCATCTTCTTTGAGCCATTTTTCTTCTTCATACGACATACTTATTACCGTTAAAAACAAACGGTCGAGGCCAATTGAAGTTTCAACAACATAAGGGATATAGTTTCCAATCGGCTTTCCTTCCTCGTTTAAATCGTTATCAAAATACTGTATTTTCTTTTTACTATACTGTTGATGTTGTTTAAGGTCGAAGTCGGTGCGGCTGTGTATGCCCTCAAGTTCTTTCCAACCGAATGGAAATTCAAATTCAATATCAACAGCGGCATCAGCATAGTGGGCAAGTTTTACGTGGTTGTGGTATCTTAATTTATTTGAAGGAATACCAATTTCTTCAAGCCATTTTTTTCTTTCTGCCTTCCAGTGCTCATACCATTTCATTTGTGAACCGGGGCGTATAAAAAATTGCATTTCCATTTGTTCAAATTCTCTCATTCTGAAAATGAACTGGCGTGCAACAATTTCATTTCTAAAAGCTTTGCCCGTTTGTGCTATTCCAAAAGGAATTTTTAATCTTCCTGTTTTTTGCACATTTAAAAAATTAGCGAATATACCCTGGGCTGTTTCCGGCCTTAGGTAAATTTTATCTGCTTCTTCAGAAACACTGCCCAACTTTGTATCAAACATGAGGTTAAACTGGCGTATTTCAGTCCAGTTTGAGGTTTTACTTACGGCGCATTTAATATTGTATTTTACAATAAGGTCGTAAAGAGATTTTAAATCATCAGCCTGAAGAAGGCGGTCCATTTCATCAAGCAATTCCTTTGCTTCTTGTTCTTTTAATGTTTCTGCAAAATTTTCGATAAGATGATCAACTCTGTAACGCTTGTTACTGTCTTTGTTATCAATCATGGGGTCGCTGAAGCTATCAATGTGGCCACTTGCTTTCCACGTAGTGGGATGCATAAAAATTGCCGCATCAATACCAACAATATTATCATTTAGCTGAGTCATGCTTTTCCACCAGGCGTCGCGAAGATTTTTTTTTAGTTGCGAACCCATTTGCCCATAATCATAAACAGCGCTTAAACCATCATAAATTTCTGATGATGGAAATATAAAGCCATACTCTTTACAGTGGGAAATTATTTCATTCAAACCCCATTGCGTTTCAGGGGCTTTTTTATCATTTTGCATGGCGGCAAAGATAAAAGAATTTATTCTCGAATTAATACAAGAGTAAGTTTATTGAAATCGGCGGCAGCATTGATAACCTTGGTGAATATTTCTATATCTTCTACAGGATAACCAATACTTTTATAGTACTCATGAACCGTAATTGTCAGATCATTGCCTTTTAAAGAATAAGATGATTCGAAACCCATTGTTTTTTCTTTGTCGGAAACTGATGCGTTTATATCATCCGGATTTTTCAGTTTATATCCTGCAGGAATTTTAAATTTTATTATTCTATCTAAAGCATGAGGATATTCTAAACTAATTGGAAGTATTCTTTTTTTCTCCTGATACATTTGCACTTGAGTGCCGATTACCTCGCCGATTTTTACCAATATATTTTTACCTGCATTTTCAATAAGTCCTGTGTTTTTAAATTCACCTGAAATTATCAGAGGTTTATTAGAAAGGGAATTTGTGAGGCCTTCATTTTCAACTTTAAATGAAAGTATTGAATCTGTTTCTGCTACATTTTTAATAATACCTTTTGTAAATTCATCCTGATCTTTCTTTTGGAGATAAGCATAAGCAGGGCGATAATTGGCAGCACTATAACCTGTAAGTATTTGTTTGGAGTTAACAGTTAAGGTATCGGCATCTTTATTAAAAGATAAACTAACTTCCATATTGCTCGAACTTTCTTCGAAAGGCAATAAGGTGATGGAATCGAAAACAGGTGTACCTGATTTATAATCGCTTAATGAAATTTCTTTTATAAATAATCCTTTTGTTGCTCCATCGTTAGGGTTAATTATAGGATACCTTAATTCATCGCTTAGCGGTGAAAGATATTTTCCTGTTGAAGGGAAAAACAACAGCATATTATTTGTAAGCCTGAAGTTTTCAAAATTTTCATCAAGAGGCTTTTCGTTTCTGTTGCTTGGAAAAACCAAACGTGGGTTTAAACCTGCGCTTTGAAGGCATCCAAACATTAGCCGATTAAAACCAAATTCACCACCCACTTTAGACTGCACAATAAAATCTAACATATCAGCGGAAGAATTTTGTGTGTTTTTATTTATTGTAATATTATGCTTAAGGTAATCTTCAATAATTAAAATTTTCTCTTCATCATTTTTAGCATTTTTAAGATCTATTTTTTTAAGAATGGTTTCTATTGCCTTATTTTCTTTTTTATTAAAGACTGTATAGTTTTCAAAAACATTTTTGGCAAATTCATTCCATGTATTCATTCTAACCTTGTTGTTTTTATCGAGATTATATGAAAGTTTATACTGCACATTTGCATAATGAGCGCCGGGGTTGGAATATTTTTCAGATTCAAAATCTCTTATATTATGCGCTTCAGCACGGGTAATTCTTACATCATCAATAACAGTATCTTTTTGTACAGAAAAACCATTGTAGCCTTTAACATCAAAATATAAATGTGATGGAATTTTTAATGAAAAAGAGGCATTCACAATAGGTACGCTAGGAAACATATAAGTTTCAACCCCGAAAGTATAAACAGGATATCTGATAAGGACGTAATATTCTATTTCAGAATTTTTTTCTATTCCTTCAACAGCAAATTTTTTGAATTTGTCCCCGTCTTCTTCTTCATCAAAAATTTTATTTTCAGGAAGGTTTACCACTTCACCGTTAGGGGAAATAGCTCTTGCTTTTATTTTCATAACTTCGCCTCCGCCGCGATAAAAAATATAAATTTTATTGAACTGTTCGATACCCTTGTCTGTGAGAACTTTTATTTTTCTGATTTGCTCACAATACACCCACATTTCATTTTTATCAAACTTATATTCATGATTTCGGGAATCATTTAGTAATACAGCACTTGCATCTTTAAATTCATCAGGTACTTTTGAAAGTACAGGCTTCTCTTCCCAGTAAAATTTATTTGTTTGCGAATTAGCGCTTATAAACGCAAATAAGAACGCTATTAATATACTACACTTCATTTTAATTATTTTTTTCAAGTACTACCATTTCTTTTAATGGTTTAGCTGCTGTTTTGATTGCTGCATTATAAGCTGCAAAATCAGAAGGGTTAATTAATAAATATTTATTCTCAAGTTCTTGTGTTGCTATCACTTGAGAAGGGGTAACTTTATAAGTGATTTTATATTTTATAAATTCATTGTCAAATTCAAAATTTGCAGGTACTTCAGAAACCTTATACTCTTGCGGTACATTAAGAATATGATGCTGAATTATTGTGAACTTATATTCGTTTTCAACAGGTGCATTTCTTTGAGATGTATCCACCTCATAACCTTCTAACAACTTTTCGAGATTTAGATTAATGAAATAATTGTTGCCGGCTTTTTTGCCATAATCAGGAATTTCAAAATCTCCTTTTATATTTATGAGTTGAATACTTTTATCTTTTGGTGTTATTTTAAAATCACCTAAAATAAATTTATTACTTGCTTTTCCCATTCTTGATTTTACGTAGGTCTGAAGGTCTTTTTGGTTTTTATATGCTATGGTGCGATAAACATCTTCACCAAAATAGCCTGAATAGTCAACTGTTTCATAACCATTTATTCCGTTTGGAGTAATATTTATAAAAGTGCTGTCAACAATTACACTTTCTTTTGAAGAAGCAACCGGAACTTTAATGATCTCAAATTCCTTTTCATTTTTCGCCACCAATGCTTCTTTACCCTGAATGAAAGAAGGTGGCAAATTCAATGTTGCAAAAGCGTTAGTGCCATCAGCGAAGTACCATTTGTTATCAATTTTTAAAACGGAAATCATATGGTTGTCAACAATAGGGGAGGGTAATTCTGAGTAAACATATGGAATATCGCGTGTGCCGATCCACGTGTAATAAGCATTAAGCCCCGCAATTGTAAACATCTGTGTAAGCAGGCTCGACATGTCTTTGCAATCTCCATATCTTTTAAGATATACATCTTCGGCCTGCCTTGGCCTAAAACCTTCTATCTCGTTTTCAAACGCAATGTATTTTATATGGTTCTGAACCCAATTGTAAATTGCCTTTGCTTTTTCAAAATCTGAGGAAGTGAATTTTATGAGAGAATCTACTAACGGTTTTATAGAACCGCCACCTGTTTTATTAAGGTCTTTTAAAAAACTATAGTTCCAGGAATACAACTCTTTTACATCATTTAAAAATGGCTGGCGTACTTTGTTTAAATCATATCCGGTAATATAAATTATTACATGAGGAATATAGTAGCGGGAATCAGGTGCATTATAAAAACGCTTTTCGCCCTCAGTGTTTTTTATTTGCCATTTGTAAACAGTTTGGTTACGTTGCTTTTCTTCTGAGAAAATAAATTTTTTATCCGGATCATTCTGAACCTTATAATTAATATAAATACCATCAGGAACCGTAACTGTAAAAGAAGAATTTAAAGAAGCAATACCTGCCGGAATGTAAAATGGAGTAAGAAGATGAGCATCTTTGTGAAATAAACTGTAATCCACGTGTGCTGTTGAATATTGTGTTAAACCCGGAAACATAAATGATGATTCCATTCCATCATCATAAAATACGCTGGATGATGTGCTTGATGAGGCTTTTATATCTTTTACCTTAAATTCTTTAAACCTTTTTCCGTTTGGTATTTTAGTGTAAACATCAAGGTTGGTAAGTTTGTTATAATTGCTGTGGTAAACCGAATAACCGGTCATCATGTTGCTGTTCTTGTCAGTTAGCATTAACAAACTGATGTTCATTTTTGTTTCTGCAACCGGCACACCATCTTTCATGAATATTTTAAGATTCCGGTTGTAATCTGTATAAATATAATTTTCGTTGGGAAAAACTTTTTTTATTTCCTCAAGGTTTTGTGCCGTTGCAGATAATGATAAATACAACATCGCAGCAGCAAGAAGGGATTTCCGAAATATTTTAATCATTATTTTTCTTCAGTTATATAGCCATGGTAATAATTTGTTGACTTTAAAACTTTTCCGTCATACTTCAAACTTAAGCGGTGCTTTTCATCGTTGTAGTAGTTTTCATCTGTTTTTAAAGACCCGTCTTCGTTGTAAGATTTATAATTTCCATGAAGGTTTCCTAAAACATAATTAGCTTTTTTAAATAGTTTACCATCAGGATAATACCATTTTATTTCACCATTGTAATATCCATTATCCATCATACCCTCTGTCATAACATTACCGTTAGGATGAAAATATTTAAAGTTGCCATTAATATTATTCGCGTCAAATTGCAAATCAACGCTGCTTTTGCCTGAAGCATATTTTGCAGCCACTTTACCTGATGAATTTTTTAAGATAATTGGAGCAATCAATTCTTTGTTTTCCTTTTGATATTGATAGCTTTCTAAATTATCATTTATATAATTGTAAACAACCATTACATCGCCGGTTTTGGCAAATAAAGTATAAGGACCATTGTATTTACCATTTAAGTAGGTGATTGAATTTACGGGTGCGCCATTTTCAGAAAATGTTTTAACGGTTCCTGAAAGCTGCCCATTTACATAGTTTTCAGTTTTCTCTTCTTTTCCATTACTAAAATAATATTTCCACTCACCGTCTTTTTGGTCATCTACATAATTACCTTCTTCCTTTTTATTTCCATTGTTATAATATGAAGTAAATTTTCCGTTTCTTTCATCTTTACTGTAATTTAATTCAGATGAAAGTTTACCGTTAAAAAAGTAAGTCTTTTTAACTCCTTCATGAAAATAATTTTTTTGTGGTACGGTTGATAACATTTTACCGTTAAGGAAATAAAATACAAAATCGCCCGTTCCGTCGTTATATTTTGTAAAGGAGATATTTTTTCCCAAAGTGTCAAACTGTGAAAGTTCAACGAGCCAGCCGTTCATGTAATTTATGCTGTAATCAGGAATATTTCCGGGATAAAAATAATCGGTATATCCATAAGGGCTTCCATTGACATAATACTCATTTTTATATAGGTCGCCCATAGGGTTGTATGTTATCCAGTTTTGCTGTTTTTCACCATTAACAACCCAACCTTCTGTTTTTGTTTTTCCGTTCAGATAAACAGATTTATTATAACCATCTTCTGTTCCGTTTTTATAAGAAGTAGTAAGAAAAACTTTTCCGTTGGGATAGTACTGGGTGTATGGCCCATCAAGGTTTCCATCTTTATAATTCGATTCTTCAAATAACTTTCCGTTTCTAAAATAACTTAAATGCTTTCCCTGACGGTTGCCTTCTTTATCATAAAAACCTTCAGACGATTTATTGCCTTTTGAATCATAAAAAACAATATTTGCTGCGCCTTTTTTTGTAGATGTGGATGAAACCGTATTTCCGGCTTTATCTAAAAAAATAATTTCTCTTAATTTACCCTTTTCATATTCAGCAATACAGTATGTTTTATCATCTTCATCTTTGTAAATGATTTTCCCATCGAGTTTCTTTTTTGTGTAATTTCCTCGAACGCTTTCAATTCCGTTTTCATAGTATTCCACAAATTCTCCTGTATAATCGCCTTTGCTAAATGTTGTTTTTGAATTTATTTTGCCACTTTCAAAGTAGCCGGTCCACAACCCATCTTTATAGCCGTTTACAACTTTTCCTTCAGTTTGAATTTTTCCGGATTTATAATATTCTTTATAGTCTGAATTTTCACTTCCATTAGTATAGAAAGATTCGCTTTTTATTTTTTTATTTTTATAATAAGCAATACTTTTTCCATCTGCTTTATCTGCTATATAATTTACGGTATTTGTCAAATTTCCCTTGTAATCATAATACTTTTGTTCACCTTCTAATAATCCGTTCATGTAATTAAATTCCGACTTTAGTAATCCGTTATAAAAATACGTAACGGCTTTGCCGGATATTTTACCATCAACAAAATTTTCGCGGTACCATTTATTTTTATTGCTAAACCAACCTTCAGAAATTCCATTTTTTACATCATCGGTAAATGTGAGCTTTTCCTGCAATTCACCATTGTCGTAATAATAATTCCACACTCCATTTTTCTTTCCTTTCTCATCAATAAAACCTGCTGCTTTTACCATTCCGTTATCATGGAATAATTTCCAGGGGCCTACGGCGAATGAATTTTTTGACTGATTATTAAATTCCCCTTGCCCAACAAGTTTATTATTCATGTAAACATACCTAAGTTTTACATCCTTTCTCTTAGACAATAAAATTTCGCGGGTAGCACGAATATCAGAAAAATACTGAGATGCATAGTCGGTGAATTTATCAAGCGTTTTCCCGTTCGATTTTCTCCAGTTACTAATAGGTTTTATATCTACTGAAGCAAACATCGAATAGATAAGCGGTTCAAAATATCCGTCCTTAAAATTGTTATAATAAAAAGGAACATAATACTGCATTGCAAAACTTTTATTTGCGGCGTTATATTCAAGCTTTTCATTTATTGCCTGAAGTTGTTTTATAATTACATCTTCAAGTTTAATGATAGATTTATATTTATTGCTTAATGCAATTTTAGAAAAAACCAGTTCTTCAATGTCTCTGTATGCTTTATCTCTTGAATTGTTATTTTTTGCTATCAATTCCTTCACTTCATCAGTTCCGTTTATAATATCGCTTATTTTTCCAATGGCCTTAGAGTAAAGATTTCCTTCAGGCTTAACCAGCAAATATGTTGAAAATGCAAGCGTAGCAGGAATTACATCGCCCTGAAGGGCATAAATTTCTCCAAGCAGATAATGTGAATTTGCATGGAATGGATTTATTAATATAGTTTTTTGAAAATATAATTTAGCACTGTCAAAAGCTTCCATTTTAAAATATGTTATCGCCATATTAAATGGAATAAGATATTCATTGGGATTAATTTTCATTGCAGTGTCATAGTACGCAATGGCTTCTTTTGGCCTATGCAAAACGTCGAGAGAATTTGCTGCCTGCATTGCGAATTTTGAATAATTCTCAGGAAATAATTTTATTCCTTTAAGTGCAAGTTGCAGTGCTTCCTCATTAAGGCTGTCGGCTTGTAATGTGTTAATTTTTTCAAAGTAAGCCATAAAGTAATTGGTGTCACTTTTTGAAACTTTGTCAAATAACTTTACTGCTTCTTTGTAGTTATTTTTTTGCTGTTGAATAAAAGCCTGGTTAATTACTTCGCCACTGTTTATAAGCGGATTGTTTTCCTGTGAATACGAATTTATTGAGTTGCATAATAATATTGCAATAAATGCTTTGCGGATTAGTTGGCGGGGCATACTATGGGTATTTTTGATAAATATAGTTTTTTTAAATATAGCTATATAGAAAATTTCTCACGTTTTTTTTGCACATCATAACCGAAAATAGTCTCTGCGCCTAATGTGGTGAATTAAATCGTAAATCGTAAATAATT
>Ga0182739_1004603_pt1 | contig 11305 bp, 5 predicted proteins | sample eDN5th30CBELigBY_FD_128873 | JGI IMG/M metagenome (GOLD analysis project Ga0182739, IMG submission 128873) | Enriched backyard soil microbial communities from Emeryville, California, USA - eDNA 5th pass 30_C BE-Lig BY (version 2) (version 2) | ecosystem: Environmental > Terrestrial > Soil >... | reverse complement strand
CTGGGTGATCACAAAATTGCCATTGGCATATCCCGGTCCTTTTCCCGGCAAAGCGGCATCGGGCAGAGCTTCGAGTTGTAATGCCTGTAATCTCCCCGCCGAGACAGGCACGGTTACCGTGTACAGATCCTGATCGGCTCCCCCTGCCACGGTAACAAGTCCATCATTGAGACTGGCGGCACTGCCGCTGTCGGTCTCCACCTGCGAAGGCTGTAAGGGCTGCCAGATGATATTTTGCGAAAACTCCCGATCCCAGGCTTCCAGCGCCGCGACGGCTTCCGGAGAAAAGTTCTGCAATGCCTGTTGTTCTACCAGTAAACGCTTCTCCAATGTGGATTTCTGTTCCAGATCGTCCGGCAGATACTGCGAAAAGAGGGGGGCTTCATCGCGACGGTCGGCGTCGGCGGTGTTATTCAGAATGGCGAAGACGCTGAAGTATTCGGACTGCGTAATCGGATCGAACTTGTGAGTATGACACTGTGCGCAGGCCATGGTCGTCCCCATCCAGACGGAGAAGGTCGTATTCACACGATCCACGATGGCAACATTTCGGAATTCCTCATCGTTGGTCCCCCCTTCGCTGTTCGTAAGTGTATTGCGGTGAAACGCCGTCGCGATGAGTTGTTCAGGAGTGGGCTGCGGCAGCAGATCGCCGGCAATCTGTTCGATTGTAAATTGATCGAACGGTTTGTTCTCATTGAATGATCGAATCACATAATCGCGATACAGCCAGATCGAACGTGCGGGATCATCTGCATAGCCGGCGGAATCCGCATACCGCGCCAGGTCCAGCCACATCCGCGCCCAGTGCTCGCCGAAGCTCTGCTTCTGCAAGAGTCGGTCCACATACCGATCGTAGGCATCGGGCCGGGTGTCCTGCAAAAACGTCTTCAACTCCTCCATTGTCGGAGGCAGCCCCGTTAAATCCAAAGCAACCCGGCGCCCCAGGGCAGAACGATCTGCTTTTTCGCTGGGGGACTGACCCAGTTGTTCCAATCGGGCCAGAATAAATTGATCGATCGGAGTACGAACCCAGTCCGAATGTTGTACCGCAGGGAATTCCGGTCGGACCGGTTTTACATAGCTCCAGTGTTGGGCATAATTCGCCCCCTGTTGAATCCAGCGCCGCAGGATCTGAATCTCTTCGGGAGTCACTTTTTTCCCGGAAGAACGTGGCGGCATGACCAGGTCTGGATCAGTGCTGATCAGGCGCGCAATGATTTCACTTTGCTCGGGTTGCCCAGGAGACAAAGCCTGATACCCCCCCAGGTCTACGGTGGCTCCTTGAAGCGTATCCAACCGGAGACCCTCTGTGCCTCCCTTGCGTTCAGCTTCGTCCGGGCCATGACATTGAAAGCAGTTGTTCGAAAGAATCGGACGGATGTCGCGATTAAAGTCGATCTCCCCGTCCGCCGTTGCTGCCGCCGGCTCTGCAGCACAGAAGAACAGGGCCACAATCAACCCGGTGTATGGCAGTCCTGGAAGTCTCATCAACGCGGCCTCCCCCTGCAAAGATTGAGCAGGAACCCAAACACTCCGCCAAGCCTGCACGTCCGTCAACAGGCGGCCAGACAGTACCAACAGGCAGTACCAACAGACGGTGCCGGCAGACGCCTTGATGACGTCCTTCACCGGCTTCATCAACAATACATTAAATAAACACGTCAGCAATCCGGGATCAACAAACAGCCCAGAGCAACTTGTGCTCATTCACCCATGACGCAGCACGCCACAAACCGACCTGAAGGGATCGGTTCTATTTGATATAGCATCTCTGCAGACTCCTGTCATCTGAAATTCGATCTGACCAGGGCCCGCAACAAAAGTGTTTGGATCGAAGTGATCGGGAAAGAATCAAATTTCAAACGTGGGAGGAGCTGTCACGGGGCTCCCGCTTTTCCAAAGATGTGTTCTGCCCACAATGCAGCACCTAAGACACCGGCGTCGTCTTTTAAGGCGGCGGGGACCACTTTGAATTGTTCACGATAGGCGGGCATGACCCGTTTGGCGGCTGCCTTGGCAACCTGTGAGACGAACAGGTCCGGCATGGCTTCGACCAGTCCACCTCCCAGTACTACAAGATCGGGCGCAATCAGGTTGATGACGCTCCCCACGGCAATTCCAATGTACCGTGCGGATTCCTTCATGATGGTGTCGACGACCTGGTCGCCGGCGTCAATGGAGTTTTTCAGAGCACCACTGCGAATTTTGGAGATATCCGTCCCGACCTCCTTCAGCAGGTGGGGAGCATCCCCACGATAGGCGGCCCGGGCACATTGGGAAGCAATGGCCAGGCGACTGGCGACTGACTCCAGGCAACCCCGTTGTCCGCAACCGCAGCGTGGACCATTGGACATCACCTGGATATGTCCAATTTCAAAACAGGATGCAGAGGCGCCTCGCAAAATCTCCCCTTGATACACACATCCTCCTCCGATTCCAGTCCCGGCGAAGATTCCGATCACACAACGCGCCCCTTGTGCGGCCCCCCGGCGATATTCGGCATAGACTCCCGCATCCACATCGTTCAAGACAGCAATCGGACATTTTAACGCGGACTCCAAATTCTCCTTTAAAGGAACCGCCTGCCAGCCCAGATTTGGCAGGCCCAGCAGCATCCCTTGATTCATTTCAATGGGACCGGGACAACCAATCCCCAATCCTCGCAGATTTGCCGGAGTGAGATTCGCTTTTTTCAGCGCTTCGTGAATGGTTTCGATAATTCGGTCCACACCCCCTTTGGCGCTGGTGCCAGGATGAATTCGCTTACGCTCTTTCGCCAGAACAGTCCATTTTTCGTCATAAACCTGTGCCAGCATCTTTGTGCCACCCAGATCGAACCCCATCCAATAGCGAGCGGGTTGTGAATCAGTCATGAGGTGTTCCTGTGGTTGATGCGTTAAAGACGAAGACGCTTTTACACTCTGCCTCGACCCGGTGGGCAAGGGCTTTGCCGCGACGAATGTATTGGGACTGATTGCATGCTGGCTGCAGCAGAGCAGAACACACAGCCCAGACGAGATACCTGCTTTCAGACCGCATGAACACCATCTGCACTATGTGCCGCCACGCAACGCACAGCATGTTATCGTTCGGAATGTTCTCCGTCTTTGGCAGCAGTGACCGTGACGGGAGTGTTTTTGTATGAAGGGCAATTGCTGAATGTGTCGGTTCTGCCGATTGGAATGAGTATGTTGGCTTCCGGGAAATACATGGCAGCACATTGCCGCGGGATCGGATATTCAATCACGATGAAGTTGCGAGCAGTGCGTTCCTGTCCAGGGACATGGCTGGTGATGTCCACACGCTGATGCGGTGTCAATCCCCGTTCGCGGATGTCCTCCGCATTCAACATGATCACGCGACGTTCGTGAAACAGACCACGGTATCGGTCGTGCAGACCGTAGATTGTCGTATTGAACTGGTCATGGCTGCGAATAGTCGTCATGGCCAACTGGCCAGGTTGCAGGGTCCGCGGAGGCAGGGAATTGACAGTAAAGTTGGCTTTTCCCGTGGGAGTGGGAAACCGATTTTCCCGTGGAGGATTCGGAAGATAAAATCCACCCGGCTGGCGAACGTCGCGATTGTAATTTTCGAACCCAGGAATGACCTGCGACACACCGTCGCGCACCAGGTCATAATTGTCTCCCCAGGCCAGCCAGTCTACTGCTGATTGAGTGCCCAGGGTGGCCTGTGCCATCCGGCAAAGAATCTCCACTTCTCCTTTTAGATCCGGCGCAGCGGGGGCATACCGACCCCGCGACCATTGCACAACCCCCATGGAATTCTCGGTGCTTGTGAATTGTTCCTGCGGAGCCGGACCGTTCCCCTGTGGACGCACATCCCGTTCCGTACGCCCCAGACAAGGGAGCAGGATCGCTTCTTCTCCCACGATCAGATCCGCCCGGTTTAACTTTGTGCCAATCCGCACAATCAGATCGACATTGCACAGCGCCTGGGCGGTAAATCGAGTATCCGAAAGCGCCATAAGATAGTTTCCACCCAGAGAGATGAAGACTTTCACCCGTCCAGCGTGCATCGCCAGGGCGGCTTCCTGTGAATCGAATCCCGGTTCACGAGGAGGGTCGAAATGAAATGTTCGCTGCAGACGATCCAGAAATTCCGGACGAGGCCGCTCCCAGACCCCCATGGTGCGGTCCCCCTGAACATTGGAATGGCCGCGTACACAGCAGGCACCCGCTCCGGGCTTGCCCAGGGAGCCGCGCAGAAGCAGCAGATTCATCATCTCCTGAACCGTTTGCGTGCCGTTTGTGTGCTGAGTGACCCCCAGGCACCAGCAGATCATCATTCGTTCGTGAGATCGAATCCACTCGCCAGCAATTTCAATCTCTGCTTGTGAGATCCCCGATCCTTCCACGATGTCGTCCCAACTGGTGGACCGCACATTCTCCAGCAGCTCTTCCACCCCCGCGGTATATTGCCGGATGTATTTCCAGTTGATTCCCGAACCATGTTCGCGGTCATCCGCTGCCACCAGATATTTCAAAAACCCCTTAAAGAGCGGAATGTCTCCATTGACCTGCACTTGCAGAAAAAGGTCAGTCAGTTTCGTCCCCCTGCCAAGCAGTCCCAGCGGCTCCTGAGGATTCATGAACGAGATCAAACCTGCTTCCGGCAAAGGGTTGATCGTGATAATTTTGGCGCCCGCACGTTTGGCGGCCTGAAGTGCGGAAAGTTGCCGGGGATGATTCGTACCCGGATTCTGTCCCACCACAAGAATCAGTTCGGTCTTCTCAAAATCTTCCAGCTTCACAGTCCCTTTCCCAAACCCAAACATCCGGGTCATGGCGGCGCCGCTGGATTCATGGCACATGTTGGAGCAATCGGGCAGGTTGTTGGTCCCCAGTTGCCGGGCGAAGAGTTGAAAACAGAATGCGGCTTCGTTCGTTGCCTTTCCAGATGTGTAAAACGCGGCTTCATTGGGGTTTTTCAGTTCGCGCAAACGGCGCCCGATCCGCTGAAAGGCATCTTCCCAGGAGATTGGTTCGTAATGGGTGGCCCCTTTTCGCAGTATCACCGGCTGAGTCAGTCGTCCTTGTTGTTCCAGCCAGTAATCCGACTGCTGCGACATCTCTTCCACAGAATGCTTCGCAAAAAATTCTGCCGTGATCCGTCGCCGGTCGGATTCATGCGCCATGGCTTTGATGCCGTTTTCGCAAAAATCGAATGCAGAACGTTGTGTGTCGGGGTCCGGCCAGGCACATCCCGGACAGTCGAATCCATCTTTCTGATTGATTTCCAGCATGGGCAGAGTGCCGCGGACCAGTCCTGCTTCCCCCCACGCATAGGCCAGGCTGCTGAGCACGGCCGGCAGACCAGCCGCCTTCTTCTCCGGTGCATGCTGTTTCAAGGGGTGTGAACTCTCATGGACTTCCAGACAAATTCGTCCATGTGTCGTCTCAACCCACTCCTCGTTGAAGGACAACGAAGACAATTCTTCCATGGAAGGAAGGTTGTGAGAGGATGTGGTCTCAGTCGCCATATTACTTCTCTTCCGGTTGAAGACGGTTTTCAGACAGGTCTGCAGAATGTTCCGATCGGCCTGCATTTCCAGCAGCACTCGTGTTCGGGGCGGGGACGGCTTCCAGAATTCGCTGCTCTCCGCAATAAATATTGAATCGTTCCTGGCGAACGAATCCAAGCAACGTCATGTTCTGTTCTGCCGCAAGACGAACGGCCAGGCTGGAAGGGGCTCCCACGGCTGCCAACATGGGAATGCCGGCCATGACGGCCTTTTGCACCAGTTCAAAACTCGCCCGGCCACTGACCAGAAGAATGCTTTGCTGCAACGGCACACGATCCGCCAGCAACTCATGCCCGATGAGTTTATCCAAAGCATTGTGTCTTCCCACATCTTCACGAATGCAGAGTAATTCTCCCGTTGGGCTGAAGAGTGCACACGCATGCAGCCCCCCGGTTTGCGTAAAGAGAGCCTGAGCCGTTCTCAAAATCTCCGGCAGGCGATGAACCACTTGTGACGAAACCGAGAATTCGGGCCCAGACGCCCGGGCTGGTACGCAAACACGGACCGCATCAATCGAGGCCTTGCCGCAAACTCCACAACTGGATGCCGTGTAAAAATTGCGTTTCAGCTTTCGTGAATCAATCACAACCCCTTCCCGCAGATGAACCCGCATCCGATTTCCCTGTCGACAGGGATGTGTCGCGAGAATCTCACGGCGAGTCTGAACCAGTCCTTCCGTAAAGAGAAAGCCGGCTGCCAGCTCGCGATCCGCTCCTGGTGTTCGCATGGTGACGGAAATTGTCCGGGCTCTGCGAACGCCTCGTGAAAGATAACTGATACGAATCTCAAGCGGTTCTTCCACAGCCAGAAGATCGCAAGTTTCAAACGCCTGTCCTCCCACAACACGTTGAATGTCCACCGGAAGTGAAGAGCACAGGGCTGCAGGCCGTTGTGACGAAGACGATTCCATAATGGCATCCAGTCAATTCAACCAGGTTCCAGGAGTGGATGACCTGTAGACAGGATAGCCTCGTTCTGCCATGAAAATCGAGTCCGATACACAGATCTCCAAGGCTTTCGCCTTTTTGATTTTGGTGCCGGGAGAGCGAAGATCCTCCGAATGCCACAAACCAGAGAATGTGCAATCTTGCTCGCGGCGCCGCAGAAGTTTCGCCCTCTCGGAATCTCACCAAGTTTGTCAAAGACGAAAACCCTGCACAGATCTCGGCACTGCTGGATCGAAATCCGCAGGAAAGAAGCCCGCGAGAGAAGTCTGGAAAAAATGAAAACAGAATCGGGATCAGAAATAAGAAGCGTTATTTGGAGGACGCATAGAGTTCGGCAAATTCCAGCACTCGCAGATCAACAATTTCTTTGAAGGAGTCCATGTCGAACTCATTCAGATGCTGATATTGCTTGCGATTGAGCACCTCACGATTTCGGACCGTCCCTTTGACGATCATTTCCAGAATCCCGACAGATCCCAGGGGAGAGATGAGAACCTCCAGTCGACTGTAACGAGATTCCGGAGGTCTGCCCGGCGTCAGCTTCAGATCATCACGGGACAAACGGCCCCCCCAACCTTCTTCGCTGATCACACTTTGAAACTTGAAGCCCGGAACCTGGTCTGCCAGTTTCTGCAGACAATGTTCAACGTGTTCGGAGAGTTCCAGCCGAAACCGTGAATGCAGCGACCGCAAATCCTCTTGAGACAGTTCACGCTCCATTGCCGCCCGTCCGCGAGCATCGCGCGTCTTTTCTCCACGCTCCAGAGCTTTTTTTAAACGGTCATCAAAATTCATCTTCAGGGTTCTTTATGAAAAAGTCGGCTGGCAGGGGAAGTCAGCGTGAGAGCGTTTTTGTAAATCTTGTCGCGGACTTGCCTCGCGGCATTCAGCATTTCATCAGGTGAAACTCTTTCGACGCGGGCGCATGATCGACCAAACTGGTCTGGCAAGCTCACCATGGAAATTGTAGGGGAGCATCCCGGATGCGTGAAGGGTCGAGAAAAATGCTTTCCAAAAGAACAGTCTTGCGCTCGACCAAAACGTGGCAGTCTGTTGAAAACCCAGGCATTTCCAGCCCCCTCGCACGGCGTCACTTTGAATAATACGACCAAACTGCGAACGACTATCGGAACGATCATCGATTGGAAGACTGTCGCTACGGATACAGGCCAGAGCAACTTGCTCTCATTTCCCCGAATTCTCAGAAATCTGCGAGTGGGGATTGCCAGGCATCCTTCAGATCGGCCAGTAATTCATCGATGAGGGTTTCCCCTTCCCGGCCGGTCAGGGTCAGTCGATCGGTATCGGTCACGTGACCGATTCGAATCGGTTCCTGCAGGGCTCCCTGGACAAAAATCGCCTGGACCAGCGAGACATTCGGTTCCGAGACTTCAATCAGGAAGCGCGTATTGCTTTCGGAGAACAACGCCACCACATCACTCACGCGATCGGTATGGCTGAGGGCGGCCAGATCCGCATGGACTCCCAGTCCACCGGCGAAGGCCATTTCCGCCAATGCGACTGCCAGCCCCCCTTCGCTGAGATCGTGGCAACTGCGAACCAGCCCCTGCGCGATCGCCCGATGCATCGCGGCAAAAACGCGGGATGCGGAAGACATATCCACTTTGGGGATCTCTCCACCCGTGCCTCCTGCCACGAGATTGAAATGACTGGCCCCCATCTCCACCAGTGTCTCCCCCACCAGCAACAAGGCATGCCCCGGTTTCTTCAGGTCCATGGTCACGCATTTTTCCACATCGTCCACCTGCCCCATGGCAGTGATCAGCAGAGATGGCGGAATCGAAATGGTGACTTTCTCACCATTTTGTGTGTGAGAATACTCATTATTCAGCGAATCTTTCCCGCTGACAAACGGAGTCCCATAAGCCACCGCGACATCATGACATCCCAGGGCGGCCCGCACCAGCGAACCGAGTGTTTCCGGGCGTTCCGTATTCCCCCAGCAGAAATTGTCCAGAATGGCAATCCGTTCCGGGTTGGCCCCCACAGCCACGCAATTGCGAACTGCTTCGTCAATGGCTGCAGCAGCCATCCAATACGGATCGAGATCTCCCAGCAGCGGGTTCATGCCGCAGGAAATCGCCAGTCCCCGGGACGAATCGAGATCGGGACGAATCACAGCAGCATCGGACGGTCCATCGTTCCGTACGCCCACCAAGGGCTTGATGACACTCCCTGCCTGCACCTCATGGTCATACTGCCGGATAATGCTTTCTTTCGAGCAGACATTCAATGACGAAAGAATTTTCTTGAGCGTCTCCCCCAGGTTCAAAGATGTGGAGGGCAATCGGAACGGCTTCGTTCGGACAGGTTGATAAGTGGCATCCCGGACCACGGGCGGACGGCCATTGTGCAGAAACTCCATGGTCAGTTCACCGACCGGCTGACCGTCATACTTCAGCACCAGTCGTTGAGTCTCCGTGAACTTGCCGATGACAGTGGCTTCCACTCCTTCTGAAGCACACAGCGTATGGAATTCTTCCCAATTTTCCGGAGGAACCGCCAGAACCATCCGTTCCTGGGCCTCACTGATCCAGATTTCCGTATAAGACAGACCGCTGTACTTCAATGGGGCTTGTTCCAGCCAGACTTCCGCGCCGGTTTCTTCCCCCATCTCCCCTACCGCACTGCTGAATCCACCCGCTCCGCAATCGGTGACAGCACGAAACAGCCTGCGGTCGCGCGCTGCCAGCAGGACATCCATCACCATTTTTTCGGTGATGGCATTGCCGATTTGGACTGCCCCGCCAGACAGCTCTTCACTTTCGTGGGTCAATTCCGCCGAGGAGAACGTTGCTCCATGAATGCCGTCGCGACCGGTGCGTCCGCCGACAGCCACAATCAAATCACCGGGCAAAACGTGTTTTTCACTCATCCCACGCGGCAGAATGGCCACGTTTCCACAATAGACCAGCGGGTTCCCCAGATAACGGTCGTCAAAGAAGACTGCACCGTTCACCGTGGGGATTCCCATGCGATTGCCATAATCACGCACGCCGGAAACCACGCCGGACATCACGGTTTGCGGATGCAGAACTCCTTGCGGCAGATCATCAAATGGAGTTTGCGGCGGAGCAAAGCAGAAAACATCGGTATTGCAGACCGGCTTGGCTCCCAGGCCGGTTCCAAGCGGATCACGAATGACTCCCCCCAAACCGGTATTGGCTCCGCCATAAGGTTCCAGCGCGGAAGGATGGTTGTGTGTTTCGACCTTGATGCAGACATCGTTCTTTTCGTCAAAACGCACGACCCCGGCATTGTCTTTAAACACACTGACACACCAGTCATTTTCTCCCAGGTGCTGACGGATACGCTGGGTGGCTGCAAAGACCGTCTCCTTGAGCATGTTCGTAAAATTCCGTTCCCCGGAGTCATCGGAATAGGCAATCCGGCCCGCCAGAGTCTTGTGCGAACAGTGTTCGCTCCATGTCTGGGCAATGGTCTCCAGTTCGATGTCCGTGGGATCGCGCTGTTGGTCCCGAAAGTGCTGGCGGATGGTCTGCATCTCTGCCAGACTCAGATAGAGTTGGCCATCCTTGCTGAGATTCATCAGCCCGGCATCGTCCATGTCGCGAAGGGCAACGTGCTGCAATTTGAAATCATAGTCCGAACCAATCGCCAGACTGTGCAATGACAACGGACCTGCCAGCACCCGTTCGACCGAGTCGTTGGACAGGACACGGTTTGCCAGCCGAGTCACATCCTCTTGGCTGGCATCAGCGTTGATCCAGTATTTTCGGGTTGTGGCCACACCAGTCACGGCGAGCCCCAGATCCTGCAGCGCCTTGGCCGCCGTCTGGCCCACGTTGTCGGTCACACCCGGCTTGTACAGGACATTCAGCAGATGACGCGGATCGGTTTCGTCCCGGCTTGCAGGCAGTGCCCGGGTGATCGTGGTTTCCACAACGAGGTCACTGAGCAAACGAGCCGCCTGCTCCCGTTGCGCAGGTTGCAGATCCCCTTCCACCAGAAAGGAACGGGCTGCCTGGACCTGCCGGATGGAATGGAGTCGGCGGGACTGGGATTCTTTGAGAATCCGCGCTCCTTCCCGGTCAATTTCCCCTGCCACTGGTTGAACTTCAATTTCCCATAACATGAATGATTTCTCGATGCTTTAGAGCGTTTTTGTAAATCTTGTCGCGAACTTGCCTCGCAGCATTCAGCCTTTCATCAGGTGAAACCCTCTTTACAGTAGGTGAAACCTTCCGGCGCGGGCACATGGTCGACCAAACTGGTTGAGTGCGGATGAATCCCACACAGACCACGTTCCACGGCGCGATGAGTTGCTGTCGCTGGTCAATAATATGCATGTAACGTGCACAAGCCGAACCTCTCTGCAGGCCGACCAGTCTCGCAGAAAGATGTTGACCTGAAAGGTGCTTATCGACCAGCCAGTGAAATCGTAGCTCATCCAGGCGGGTGGGCGAAGTGAACACAAATCTTCCGTTGAAGAAAGCTCTCTCTATTTTCGTGCGTCTGATGGCGTTTCCGAACCGGGATCGTCGTGAACCACCTGTCGGGCCCGCCGCAAGGCAAAGTGTTCCAGCCACAACATGGCCACAGCCACAAAAATGACCAGAAAAATAGCCAGCCAGAAGTGAACGTCCAACGGAATGTCTCGAAACACCGGCTGAAAGTCCTTGTGCTTGAACTCCTGAATTTCCGGGGTCACATCGACCTGAAAGGGCCAGATTTTATAGAGCGACCCGATTTTGAAACCACACAGCCCCGCCATTGTTGCAGAACCGTGATGCTCCAGCAGCCACTTCAAAAATTTACTGCAACCAATCAG
>Ga0182739_1004602_pt1 | contig 11306 bp, 4 predicted proteins | sample eDN5th30CBELigBY_FD_128873 | JGI IMG/M metagenome (GOLD analysis project Ga0182739, IMG submission 128873) | Enriched backyard soil microbial communities from Emeryville, California, USA - eDNA 5th pass 30_C BE-Lig BY (version 2) (version 2) | ecosystem: Environmental > Terrestrial > Soil >... | reverse complement strand
GTCGTCGCCATCGCCCGTCATCCCGACCGTCGCCTGGTCCGCGGCTGGCTGATCCTCGTCATCGGCGCGCTCTGGTTCGCAGCCGGGCAAAGACTCGGTTTGCACTCGCTCCTGTTCGACATCGTTCCCGGCATGAATCGGTTCCGGGTCCCGGCCCGATCGCTCTTCCTCGCGACCCTTGGTGCGGCCGTTCTCGCCGGACTCGGGGTCGAGGCGCTGAGCGGGCGGTCGTGGAAAGCCGAGGACTGGCGATGGCTCGCCCGTCGCATCAGAATCGGCGCCGTCCTGACCATACTGGTGTTGCTCGGGCTGCTCCCCCACTCGATCGGGGCACCCCCGGAATCCCAGGCTCCGCCGCGACCTGGGCTCTCGCTCCGGGAAATCCGACAGATCCTCCGAAACCCGACCTGGGAGCGTCATCAGTACTCCAAGGCGGCCTGGCGTGTGGTGCAGTGCGGCCCGTTCTGGTTCGCGTTGGGCGGGCTCGGATTGGTCGTGATCGCCGGAAGGCGCTGGCCAAGCTCAAGACTCCTGGGCGTTTCCGGAGGAGTCTGGCTCGGGCTATTCGGGCTGCTCGAGCTCGGCGCCCACGGCTATGGTGTCATCTCGGTCGCGCCCCCGGCGCGGTTCCTCGGCCCCGACCCGATCAGTCAGGCGCTGCACCGGGCCGAACCACCGGTCGCCGGTCCCTTTCGCATTCGAGTTCGCGACCGCCTCTACTCCGACCTCCGCGCGACCCGCCACGGCTTCGAAAAGATCAACGTCAACGATTCGTTTCAGCTCCAGCATGCTTCTGATCTGTACAAGCCACTATTCATGCTCCTCTATGCTCCGCTGCCCGTGGATCCAAACCTGCCGATGGCCGACGTGGCGGCCGAGCACAGGCAAGCGAGCAACCAGCGCATCCTGGACCGCATGAATGTGGCGTTCCTCGTCTCAGACCACATCGAATCCAACCCCTGCTGGCCCGTCGTGGCGACCGGCTCGTGGGAAGGCTCCCCGTTCGCGGTGCATCGCAATCCGACCGCGTTGCCTCGAGCGTATGTCGTCCCCCGCGCCGTCACAACGGAAGCGGACCGCGTCGCGACGCTGGCCCGATTTCGCGAGATCGATCCACGGGAGGGAGTCCTGCTCTCGACCGATCCTCTGGGCGCGACGCCAACGGAGATGCGGCAACCCTACACGCCCGCGTCGGTGAGCACGACCGATCCCGACCGGGTCGTCATCACCGTCACAACGAAGTCCCCCGGCCTGCTGGTGGTCGCCGACACCTGGATGCCCGGTTGGTCTGCTCAGGACAATGGCCGCCCGGTCCGACTGCTTCGAGGCAACCACGCGCAACGTGTGGTCCCCCTGAACCAAGGGGGGCGGCACGAGGTCGTCCTTCGATACGACGCCCCAGGTCTTTCGCGCGGGATCGCCGTTACGACAGCAACTAGCGTCACATGGGCCCTGTTGTTCGTTGCGACAGCCGTATGGCCGGTCGTGAGCAGATATCGACAGCAAGCGACAATTGGGCCTCCTGCGACAAAAGCATCGACCATCGACGATCCAGGAACGCGACATCTCAAGCCGGCCTGACCCAGGGCGTTGAGAAGAGTGCTTCAATCAAGCACGTCGGAAGAGCGCCCGAGGATCAGGAAACAGACCCTGAAACTCATACATTCGCGGGTTCGTGCGAACCCGTGAACCCGGATGTCGAACCAGTTATTGAACAACTACCACCTGGACGACGGTGGGTTCACCAGTCGGCTGAAAACCCAGTCAGCGCGGCGCCGTGCCAGTTTGCTTGCGTGATCCGGAAGTAGGGAACGCTACGCGATATCGCACGGTGTCGAGCGAGGTCATGGCTCTCGTTCAGCCGCCGTCGGTGTCCCGTCCTGCTCGAGGATCAGCCCCGTCACGTCCTCCTCGTCATTCTTCTCGAACGTGACGCTGACGTTGAGAGCCGTTGTGGAGAACTTCATCTCGGACTCGGCAGTCAACTCGAGCGGGGGTTGATTCGAGAATCTCAAGAGCAGGGCGTTTCCGTCTCGGGCGATCGCGAAGGCCAGCTTCGACTTCGTCACGTAGGAGCCAACGTAGCGGTCGAGTGTCTCGGGCGCGAGCCTTGCCGGCTTCTTCGGTGCCTCATCCGGGAAATAGCCGGGCCAGTCGTATTCCCGGGCGATCGCCCGCTCGATCTCGGTCAAGAGGGGGACCCCTTCGTAGGAGTTCAACATGACGACGGCTCCGATCCCCCTCTCCTTGTAGAACGTCATCGTGGAGACGAAGCCCTCATCCGCACCGGAGTGGCCGAAGCGAACATTATCGCCCTCGCCGAACAGGAAGAAGCCGATGCCGATCTTCGGGTCGATCCCGGGCGTCAGCATCGCGATGGCCCGGTCCGAGTCGAGCACCCGATCCGACTCGCGCTTCAAGGCCCGCTGGACTTCGAGGCCGAGGCGGGCCAGGTCGGAGGGCGTCGTCCAGAGCCCAGCCGCCGCCATCTCCGGGTAGATATGCCATCCCCCCTCGACCGGGCGATTCCGCGAGGGGTGGCCCGTTGCCGCGACGCCGGCCCGGTCTTCGGGCAACGGCTGTTCATAGGTGCTGGATCTCATGCTGAGGGGCCTCAGCACGAGTTCCTGCATGATCGCCGGGAAGGGGCGTCCCAGGACATCGACGACGAGTTGCTGGGCCACGGTGGTCCCACCGCCCGAGTAGCGGAACCGGCTGCCGGGCAGGATGTCGACGAAGACTCGCTTCGTATTGGCCGGGGCGCGGCCATTGAGGACCTCGACAACCGATGGGATCGGCTCGGTCCGGCCGTATCCGGGGAAACCATGGACGGTCAGGCCGGCCGTGTGGCTGAGGAGTTGCCGGAGCGTCACCCTCGGCTGCCACGGCCCATTGGCCGGCACCTTCCACGACTTCAGATATCGATTGACGTCCTCATCAAGGTCGAGCTTGCCATCCTGGACGAGCCGCATCACGGCCATGGCGAAAACCGGCTTGCTGATCGAGCCAGCCTGGAAAATCGTCTGCTCGCTGACCGGGGCGGATTTCCCCCATTCCCTCACACCGAACCCCCGAGCCCATTCGATCCGACCCCGATTGATCACGGCAATGCTGACGCCGGGCGTGTGGTAATGCACCATCCGGTCTTTCAAAGCCGCCTTCGGACCAAATTGCTTCGGGGCGTCCCCCTCGGGAAGCAGGCCGCCGATGACACGGTCGATTCGCGCCTCGATCTCGTCCTTGCCCGAGACGTCGGGAATCTGGGCCAGCGATGAACAGGCAAAGCCCAGGATGAGAAGGGAAACCGCCCCCACCATTGTTCCGTCCTCAACGCCTTGAAACGGACCCGGGAATCGTTCGTCATACAGACTGCGACAATCAGGGCCGCATGGCACTTCGGGTCCGCGACGCCATCAGCCGCAGTCCGACAACTGTAGCACAATAGGGGTGTGTACGGCCCCATGTCAATTGGGTACGCCGTAGGCGATTCGGTCGTGAACCGCTGGAGATTGCAGGAAGGGACTCAAGGGTCTGTGCCGGAAGCCTCTGTCGAGCGATCAATGGGGCTGGGGGCGAGGCCCGCTAAAGCTGCCGCTATCGGGACAGACTCCGAGCGATCAACCTTGATGTCGGGTGCCAGGTGCGGAGTTCCGACCATCCTGGGTCCATTGACGAGGCCACAGAGGTTTCGGAACGGACTATTGCCGCTCTTGGCAAAGTGATGACGTGATTATCGACGGTTCGCTTCCGTCCGCGAGTCGTTGCTCACTCGGGGCAGGGGGTCCGACTTCTCGGCTTCCAGCGCCAGCAAGACAACTCGCGCCAGGTCACCCGAAGAGGAGCGAGCAACACCGTGGTCGCGGGCCCAGAGCAGGTGCTCGACGGCCCAGGCTTGCTTTCCGGCCTGGAGCAGGTCGAGTGCCAGGAAGACGTGAGCTTCGGTCTTCTGGAGGTCGTCGTTGGCGGCCTCGAGCATCGCCTGCGCCGGGAGAGTCCGGTACATGTAGCGGAGCACGGGAGCAGGCCAGGTCGATTCTCGAGTGCCACCCAGCGCCTCGGCGAGAAAGATTCGCGCTTCGGTCTCGTGACCGGCTCGTCGCGCACCGAATGCCCCCAGCAGGGACATGTAGAGGGTCGACTTGTCGGGGCGCTTCTGCATCGCGAGGTAAGCGCGGGCGTCGGTGTCGGCGCCGTCGCGGTTGGTGCAAAGCCGGGACCAGCCACGCAGGACATAGGCTTCGGCGTCGTTGGGATCGATCTCGATGGCCTTGCTGAAATCGTCGAGAGCACCAGCCCAGTCGCCCGCAGCGCGGCGTGCATTACCCCGGCTAATGTACACCTTGGCATTCTTCGGGTTGAGCTTGAGCGCCATGTCGAACTGGTGGATGGCCTCGGTACGACGGCCGAGCCCATCCTGCGCTTCGCCCAGTCCCACGTGAGCGAGGACTGCGTTGGGATCGAGGCGTAGTGCCTCGTTGTAGTCGGCCACGGCGCGTTCGAGCATGTTCAGTCGAGCATAGGTGCCGGCTCGATTGAGGAAAACCAGCGAGTTATCCGGTGCCAAACGAGTCGCTTCGGTCAGCTCGGCCAGGGCCCGCTCGTATCGCCCCAGAGCAAAAAGCGCCAGGCCGAGGTTGGTCCGAGCTCCAGGATTTCTCGGGTCGAGGTGGATCGCCTGGTTGAGGTCCTCCACGGCTTTTTCATACTGAGCCAGACCGCTATAGGCCGCGCCCCGATTCTGGTAGGACGTCGCTCGTCCGGGGTCGAGTTGGATCGCCCGGTTCAGGTCGTCGATCGCGCGCTGGTACTGCCCAAGCCGGACGAGCACCCCACCCCGGTCCTTGTACGCGGCCGGCCGCTTCGGGTCGAGTCGGATCACGGCGTCGAGGTCAGGCAGGGCCCGCTCGTTCTCTCCCATCTGAGCGAGGAGGGAGCCCCGCCGGCTCCGCGCTTCCTCGTCGTTGGGGTCGAGCTGAATCGCGGCATCGAAGTCAGCCAGGGCCCCGCTGTGCCGTCCGAGCTGCCAGAGGGTGTCGCCGCGAAAGGTATAGCCTCGCGAAAGATTCGGATTGAGCCGGATCGCTTCCTCGAAGTCGGGGAGGGCACGTTCGAGCTGCTTCAGCCCCACAAGCGCCTCGCCTCGTCCCAGATAGCCGCTCGGATCGCGAGGATTGGCCTGGATGGCCGTGTTGTATTGCTCCAGGGCGACCTGGTCCTGGCCCATCCGGTGCGCCACCTGCCCGAGACCACAATGCGCGTTGGCCACGGCGACGGAGTCACGATTGAAGGTCAGGGCCAGGAGGCTGAGAGAGCGGTCGAAGTCGTGGCGGGCGTCCTCGTACTCGCCCATCATCACCCGGGCGATCCCGCGATCGATGTGGGCCGAGTACGACCAGGGCGTCACCCGGATCACCGCGTCAAGGTCTTCGACGGCCTGCCCTGGTTGGTTGAGCCGAAGGTAGACGATCCCGCGCTTGGCCCGCGCTTCGAGATCGCGGGGCCGACGCGTCAGGAACTCGTTGAACTGCGGCAGCGCCGCCGGGAAGTTGCCAGCCTCGAACAGGCGAAACGCCTCATCACGCACGTCGCCCGCTCGCTCCGCCCGAGCCTGGCTCGTGAGGACGAGAAGCAGCGAAACGACGAGGAGGCCGGCGAGGGGACTCCGCCCAATCCGAATCGACATACCTTGATCCTTGGCGACGTCGGGATTCCACCTCCTAGTTTGTCGTCGCCGGATTCGCCCCAACACCTGCCGATTGGCCGGGTCCCCCTGGTCCTTCAGCCGATTATTCGGGTCTTATCAATGGTGCTTCCCACCCAAAGGCCGAGCCGCCGGAGCAGGCCGTAGAATCGTTGGGAGCGGAACACCCGGCTTCCCAACGAAGGCTCGATCACAACGGATGGTCAGGATCGCATCCGTCCCAGCGCGTGAGGGCCGCGGGGAGCGGCCACGCTGGTTGCCGAGAGACGGCCAAGGCGAATCGAGCGGTTCAAGCGAAGCTTCACGCCTGCCTGCCCCGACAGAGTGCCGATCGAGGTGCGACCGTCACCGCCCTTCATCCCCTTGACGCTCCCATTGAGCACGCTCCGCCGCGCCACGGGAGAAAGGAGCCGCAATTGCCGAGCCTCACCATCGGCGGCTCGTTGTAGCTCCATCAGACCGCCGCGGCTCAGACGGAGGGTCACGCGATCGCCGTTTCGATCGAGATAAACGAAGCGGTTCCCCACTCCGAAGAGCGCGACATAGACGCCGCCGTTCACACCGTTGGCATCACCGTCGAGCAAGTTGCCGCCAGAGTCGGTCACGCCGGCCGTATTGCTCGGATTGCCGTTGACCACCAGGCGATAGAACATGTTCAGTTGAAGGGGCAGGGCAGGGGTCAACACGACCTGGAGAGTGGCCGGATTGTAAACCGCCGAGGCCAGAGGGACCGTGAAGTCATCGGCCGTCCCAAGGACCGCATCCGCCCCCGCGGCGGCCAGCATGAAACCGTAGCTGGCCATGTTCTGAGCGCGCATCAGGTCGAGCGGCCTATCGAAGCTGAGCAGGATTCCGGTCACCACGCCCTGACCGAGCACCAGGCGAAGGTCCGTCACGATCGGGCCGGGTTGGTTGTGATCCGGGTTTGGTCCTGGATTCGATGAAGGATCGGAACCAGGGTTGGGGACTCCGCCGCCGGGATTCGAAACCCCACTCTCCTTGATCGTCAACGTCGCGGTGCTCGGCGCTCCGAGAATGCCCGCACTCGGGTTGGCCAGGCTCAGGTTGATGACGGTGTCACCACCGGCCTGGTTGTCATTCAAGATCGGGATCGTGAAACTCCGGCTCGTCTGGCCCTCGCTGAAGAGAAGTTGGCCGGACCGTGGTGTGTAGTTGATCCCTGCCCGTGCGGTCCCGTCGCTGGTCGCATAGCTCACCGCCAGGGCGCCCACGGCGCTATTTCTTGTCACCGTAACGGTGGCCGTCCCCGCCTGTTCGTTCACCGAGTAGCTGGCTGCATTGAACTGAACGGCCGACTGCTCATTATCGACGATCGTCAATGTGGCCGTACTCGGACCGCCGAGCGTGGCTCCATTGGTCGGATCCGTCAACCGGAGCAAGATCGTCTCGTTCGGCTCAAGCTGCTGGTCGTCGGAGATCGGAATCGTGACGGTCTTGGTCACCTCGGTCGGGTTGAAGAAAATGGGGCCGCTGATTGCGGCGTAGTCCGATCCCGCGGTCGCCGTGCCGTTGCGGGTGGCGAACGTCACCGCGACAGCCCCCCCGAGCCCACCGATTCGGGTGATCGTGATCGTGGCGCTGGCCGTCCCCTCGCCGACACTGAAAACCGCGTTACTGAACTGGATCGAGACGGGCTCGGACGGCAACGAATTGGAAAATTCCGACGTATTCCCTTCGGGGTCAGTGGCCGTCGCGGTGACGAACTGCCCCGAGGGAACGGCCACCGGCACGTTGAGAGCGAACAAGGCATTGCCCGAGGTGTCGGTCGTCAAGGTTGAGGTGCCGAGCAACACCTTCCCCTGGCCGAAACCGGAGAGGTCCTCGGCCGGACTTGAGAAGAACTGAATCGTATACGACGTGTTGGGCGCGGCGCTGAAGGTGCCTTGAACAAAGGTGGCATTCCCACTCGGAGCGACTGCGGTGAGGATCGGATAGTTCTGAAGCCGGTTCGGCCCCGAGTGCGGGCTTCCCGGCGCGTTGGCCGTCACCCCCGTCGCGCTCTCTTCGTTCCCTCCCACCAGGTCGATCCCGAGCTTCGTGTTCGAGTGGATCCGATTCGAGAGAATCGCGTTGTCGACGCCCGACTCGATCCGAACCCCGTTCCGCACATTGAACGCGATCGTATTCCCTGCGCCCGGCTCAAGGCCCCCGATCGTGTTCTTCGAGGCCTCATCGGTGACGAGGACACCGTCAACCTCGTTGTGGATGACGACCGTTCCCGTGAGGTCGGTGCCGATGAAATTTCCCTGGACCAGGTTGTCACGCGCCCCCGATCCGATCAGCCGCACCCCCCGATTGTTCCCCGAGATGACGTTCCCTTCACCCGCGCCCGCCCCTCCGATCTTGTTCCGGGACGCGTCATCGACCACGACCCCATCGACGGCATTGCCCAGGTCGGTCTTTCCATCCACGGCCGTACCAATGAAGTTCCCCTGAACGATATTTCCCGTGGCGCGGGCGAGGCCGAGCGTTCCCGTGTTCGTGATGACGATGCCGTTGTTGTTCCCGGAGATCGTATTGCGATCGCCCGGGTTCGGACCCCCGATCACATTGTCCGCCGAGTCCCGGATGTGGATGCCGTCGAACGTGTTGCCGAAGTCGCTACCGCCGTCCGGATTGAGGCCAATGACGTTGCCCTGAATCCGGGTCCGGGTTGCACCCGGCCCATCGAGCTCGATCCCATGTCGTCCGTTCTCGGAGATCACATTCCTGCCTGCGGCCGACCCATCCCCGATGGAATTGTCGGCCGAAGTGATCCGGACACCGCTCAGGTTGTTGGGAATGTCAAGCGCCAGAAGGCTCGTAACGATATTGAACCCGATCCAGTTATTGAGCAGGCGATTGTTTGTTGAAAAGTCCCCCTGGATCAGGATCCCGTCGGCCTGGTTTCCCGCGATGACATTCCTGCCGTCCACGAGCAGGCTGCCGACAGTGTTCTTTGGGGAATTGTCGATCAGGACCCCTTCCGCACCATTGGGCCGGCGATCGAGCCCGATCGGGATCAACGCCCCGTTCTGATAGCCGATATCAGCCCCGATCACGTTCCCGAGAAGCTGGTTGCCCTGGTTATTGGGCCCCCCCGTGATCTTGACCCCCTGGGCTCCGTTGCCCGAGATGACGTTTCCGCCCCCCTTCAAGGCCTCGCCAATCGTGTTGTTGGACGCCCGGACGAGCACCCCCTGGTTGTCGTTGTCGAGGATGAAGTTCCCCTGGATCAGGTTCCCGGTCGAGCCGGGGCCGTCCAGCGTAACCCCGACGTCGTTGCCGAAGATCACATTCCGAATGCCCGGCGTGTTTCCACCGACCCGATTATTCGACGAGGTGATGTAGACTCCAGACGCTCCATTGCCCAGTCCGGTGGGGAAGTCCCGGTCGTTCGTGGGGGAGACGGTCGAGGTCCCGATAAAGTTGCCGAACAGGGAGTTCCCCTGGGCTCCGGCACCGGAAATTTCGATACCGTGGCCTCGAAAATTGACGATTTCAAGACCGGAGATCAGGCAGTTCGCCGCATGGATCGTCAGGCCGTTGGCACCGGCACCGGCGTTCGTACCATCCAGGCGAACGGCCAGAGCCGCCCGGTCGATCTCGGTGAACACCGCATCGTTGGCGACGGCGCCGGACTGGGTGTAACCTTCGATGTTCACGGGATGCGTGATCGCCGGGAGCGCGGCCGTCAGGGCGATTGTGCGCACTCCGATTCCCGGAATCGCGAACGAAATGAAATCTTGAGCGACCGTACTCGGCTGTCCGTCTACCAGCCCCTGGGCGAAGGTGCTCAACTCGGTCTTCTGCAAACTTCCGTTGGTCAACTCGATCGCTTCACGCAACGAAAGTGTCGCATTTGCCGGGTCGTTCTCATCGAGAGCGGTGTTCACGACGATGCTGGCCAGCAATGTCCGAGGCTCCATTGCCTCGACCTGAAGAGAGCGCGCAACACCTCGACGTTGGCCGACCGACCGCAGCGCGCGGCGACGATTGCGATTCATGGCCATCCCCTGCGGCAAGCGTCAAGCCCCGCTGACGAACCACTCGGTCCTCGGCCCAAACGACGTCGTTAGAGCGCAAACCCAACGAAAGATACAACAGGAAGTCAGCAATGGCGGGAATCAGCAAGGCCCCCGATCCGGCCCCCCTGCACGCAGCTCCACCTGGCTGCGGAATCCGTCGAATCCGAAGGACGGGAACAACGCGACGGAGCGTTCGCTCAGGTCCGGCGGTTCAACGAGGTGGTGGACCGGGGTCCTTCAAAGGTCGCCCAATTCGGATCCCCAAGCCTTGGCCAGCGCCCTACCCGGGAGTCGGCGGCCCGGTCGTTGTACGATCGCGATTCGATCCGGGCGGAGACCTCGCGTCGACCGACTATTGGTCGTCCCCAACCGTCCCGAGAAGGTCGGTACGGGAGCGTTCCGTCGCGCTGAGGAGGCAGACGGCGGCTTCGAAGAAGCGGTGGGGGCAAGGTTCACGAAACGCGAGGTGGACCGTGCATTCGTCCCGGCGATAGGTTCGGACGCCGAGCACCGAAGCTTCCAGGCACTCGCTCGACTCAGGGTCGCCCAGGCAGATCCAGACGGTCGATTGTTCGGGCGGGGGACCGGCGACCCGGAGTTGTGCTCCGCCCCGGCTGATGTTCACCATCCGGGCCAGGTTCGCAAAGAAGGAGTCGTCACCCCGCCGCCAGCCCAGCCAGACCTCAAAGGGGGGCGTGTCGTGCCGCGGCATCGTCCGCCGGTCCTGAGGCCGCTGGGCCACCCACGCCCGAAATCGGTCGAGGAGACTCTTCCCAGCCGCGTCGGCCCCCTCCTCCGAAGCAAAAGGCCGATCCAATCGAATCGACTTCTCTCCGACCCGCGGAAACTCGGAAGGATCGAACACGTCGCTCATCTCTTGAACTTCCCCCGGAATCCGCCAGGCGTGATCGCCGATTCACGCGATCCCTATGGCGTTCCCCATTGAGTTTAGGCCACGGCCCATCGACGTTTCCCCGATTCAACATGGGCAGTGGGAGAGCAGGGGGCATGCGCCAGGGCATCCGCTCAGCCTCGTGATCCGGCCTTCGAGTGACCGGACGAGGCGCCTCGGCTACGGAGCGGCTGATGGCGAGGGCGCGGCATGTCTTGCCCGGAGCATTCGACTTCCGTACACTGTTTAGGGCTTGGAAGGGACACGAGCCGACCGGATTTCGAGGAACCACCGCCGCAATGTCCGTTCAGATTGCCGTCCTAGCGAGCGGTTCCCAGGGGAATTCCACCCTGGTGCAAGCGGGGGGAACGGGGTTCCTTCTCGATCTCGGCCTTGGGCCGCGTGCCCTGGCGCGCCGGCTCGAGAGCGTGGGTTCGTCGTGGGATCGGATGGCCTCGGCGATCTTGACCCACACCCACGGCGATCATATCAACGACGCGACGCTCCGGTTGATGGTCCGGTTGCGAATCGCGCTCTACTGCCACGAAGGACATCGGCGCCAGCTCCGCCGGCATCCGGGCTATGTCACGCTCGAAGCCAACGGGCTGGTCCGACACTACGACGAACGGCCGTTCCTGACGCCAACCGGGCTGCGGATCGAGCCTCTCGAGCTCCGCCACGACGG
>Ga0182739_1004599_pt1 | contig 11310 bp, 14 predicted proteins | sample eDN5th30CBELigBY_FD_128873 | JGI IMG/M metagenome (GOLD analysis project Ga0182739, IMG submission 128873) | Enriched backyard soil microbial communities from Emeryville, California, USA - eDNA 5th pass 30_C BE-Lig BY (version 2) (version 2) | ecosystem: Environmental > Terrestrial > Soil >... | reverse complement strand
TCGCAGAACAATTGACGATGATGGAATATATTGATCCATTTACAGGGGAAGAAGTAAAGAAAAAGAAGCGAAAAAATTAAGAAAGGGAGAAGGCCTTTGAGGTCTGGCCAGTAGAAGTAGTACAATTGGCGAACCTTTCAGTAGCCCTTTAGGGCTTGGTCAGTAACAAAGGCTTTCAGCCGCAGAGAAAACCACCCGTTCTCACGGGTGGTGCTTATTTTAGGTGTTATTGAACTCAAAGAAGCAGGTTAGTTTAACAATAGGAGGATCAGATTGTTAAATGATTTTTTTTATGAACAGTTATGAAAACCGAGTTGTATTACATTTTGAAGCTTTTTCTTTAGTGAAATCATATGTAAAAAACTCTTTACATAATTACTTTTTATGGTAAATTATATGTAAAGAGTTCTTTACATATTGTAGGTGAAAGTATTGAAAAATAATATTCAAGCACATCGAAAAAGAAAGGGATTATCTCAAGAAGAACTTGCTCAACAATGTAAAGTGTCTAGACAAACAATTAATGCTATTGAGAACGATAAATATGATCCAAGTTTACACTTAGCATTTACATTGTCTCACGTTTTGAACATTACTATTGAAGAATTATTTATTTATAGTTATGAAGGGGAGAGTAAATGACACCTATAAAAAAGGTTAACATAATATGTTCTTTAATTGTCATTATTTCAGTCGGTGGATATGGTATATATGAGTGGATTTCAAATGAAGTTATTAGAGCTACTACATTATTCTACGTATTTTTAGGGATTTGCTTTTTATTTCAATCTTTAACTTGGGGAGAGATTGATGGAAAATACGAAGGAAAAAGGATGAATTAGAAAAGCATATAACACTTTTAAGTTCTAAAATAAGTTATTACTTATTGTTATTATTAATGATAGTCGTTCTAATTGTGTCGGAAAGAGTAACTGGGATGGATGAGATTAATAATATCCCGCTTGTTATGGTTATTGGTCTAGCTTTGATAACGATGCCTATTACTGAATTTATTGTTTCAAAGAAATATAGATGAGCTAGTCATTAATGTATAATAATATTGTGAAGTATTGTACTTAAAATAACGGATGCGTTGATCCAAGAAGGATTAACGCACTTTTTTATTGAATTATTAAACTAACGAGCAGGATAGTGCAAGAAGAAGTTGGTGAAATAATTATAAATATATTAGGATGCTTATCCTAATAAGGGGAGGTATAACAGAAAGTGGAGATTATAAAGTTTAAGGAAACTGATATAAAAGAGATTGTTTCATTGTTTTATGAAACAGTTCATTCCGTAAATTCAAAAGATTATTCCCAAGTACAATTGGATGCTTGGGCACCAAGAGATGAAAAAGAATCTAAAATTAATTCTTGGAAGGAATCATTGGGTCAAAATATAACATTTGTTGCTAAAGTTAATGATAAAGTTGTTGGTTTTAGCGATTTAACGCATACCGGGTACTTTGATAGACTATTCGTTCATAAAGATTATCAAGGACAAGGTATAGGCACAGCTTTAGTTGATATGCTCGAATCTGAGGCAAAGAAACTAAATCTTTTAGAAATTGATACCGGAGCAAGTATTACAGCTAAGCCATTTTTTGAACATCTAGGTTACAAAATTGTTTGTTCACAAACTGTGGAAAAAAAGGGGGTTAAGTTGGCTAACTTTAAAATGCTAAAAAAAATAAAATAATGATTTTCTTGTTATGCTAACGGGTGCGTTAGTTAAAGAAAAGGATAAATTAGTACTACTGAGGGAAAAATAGGAATGTCTTCATAAGGACATTCCTTAACTTATTCAGGTTAAACATATTTGTATAAAAAGAACAAGCGTTCGTATAATACATATTAACGCTTCAATAATTTCCAATGATAGACGTCTAAAACCTTGATTTATAAGGGATTAGACGTTTTCTTTATTATACCATATTTAAGGTTAAGAAGGATTAACGCACTTTTTTACTTGTATAGCATTACGTACGGTGAACCGTACCATTAGTAAATGAGGTTCATCTTGATTAATATTCGTAAAATACTTGAAAGAATAAGATAGTAGAGTATTTTTCTCAACTATCTTTACTGATCAATAGCACCTGTTCGTTTTATTTCAACCTTAATAGTTGATTTTAACTTTAATGTTGAATACTTTTCCCTTAAATCTTTATCATTTAATTTAGAATATTTTCGTAAGCTTTTTATTTTTCTTCCAATGCCGATTGGATCGGTATTTAATTCTCTTAATTCCTCAAGAAAATCCCCGAATTCTTTGTTTAATTCTTCACCAAGAAGTTGCTCTGATTTTTTTATTGATTCCTTGTTTTTTAGAGTCACAGCAGGATGTCCTTCTATAGTTGAAACCGAAATGGTTGCGTTCAGTTTAACTTCATCTTCTGTAGATAATTCAATACTTCCGCGGTGCTTTATAGGGTGAATGGTGATATTAATTTTATCTTCTTTTGACTTTTCCGCTAATGAGACTCCTTTTTGTTTTAATGTCTCTACAGGTATGTTTAATGTAATATCTCCCAAAAAAGCCTTGCGATGGGTGAATAACTTGATGAACATGGTTTTTTTCAAAGAAATTGATCCTACCATTTTATCATTTTTAAATAATGCAACGCTATTGATGTAAGGTGCTACACCTTCTTTATTCGAAATGATGGGTAAGGTAGGGTCAATACCAATTTCATAGAGCGTAGAAAAAAAATCATGAAGGTTGGAATTTATTAACATTTCCTTTCTTTCTTGCTTATCCAACAATTGATAAATATATGACCCCATTTCAGGATATTCTTCATAGTTTCTATTTTTAATGATATCTTCAGCATTATCTGTAATGGCCAAAAATATTAAAGATCCTATGCTAGAGTCTCGTTGCATCGTATCTAAAAAAGTGGAAATTCCTTTCGTTTCTGTTATATCTTTGTTAAATAGTAATGTCCTTAATTGTCCAGAAGTAATGTCATGGCTTGTTTTTTGTTCTAAAATTTGTCTTATCTGTTTGCTTGTCGTTCCGACGGCAGAAATGGTTTCACTTGTTTTTTCTTCCCTTCGATCGAACTGCAATAAACTAATCGTACCTAAGTAAGTACCATCATCAAGTAAATCATAACCAATAATCGTTGAAATTCCTTGCCTTTCAAGTATTTTTTCAGGTGGCATACAGGCAGCACAGAGAATCGAACAAGATAGAATAAGCCATTTTTTCATTATTTCAACTCCATTAAGAATGAGAAAGAATTTTAGCTTTAATAATTGAAATGATATATAAAAAGATTGGATAGACAAACCATAAGTAAAAACCAATATGACCAATTTGAGTAATGAGAAGGTTAATGTCAACTCTTTTAGTGATTAAAAAACTCATGATAAAAATGATGATTGAGATGATCCAAATTCCATGTTTTTGTTTGACATGAAAAATATGTTTAACACCTTTTGAAGAAATGAATAGGGTTATGCTTAAATTTGAAAATATAACTAATATCCATATGGATACTGCTATATATTCAAAACGCTGAAGAAAAGGAAAATGGACGACACTTATCATACTGACAAGAGGCCAAATATTTTTTTCTAATTCCTTTGAACTAAAAAATAATATAGAAATAACGGTTGTAAATAAAACAAGAAGTGTAGTAAACCAAACCGCTAATTGACTGAAAAAAAGAAGCTTATCTTTTTCCTTGATGAATGGAAAAATAAAAAATAACGATTCAAAACCAAGCATTGTATAGCTGCTATTAAATACTCCTTTCATTATTTGAGGAGGGGATGTTGTCAAGATGGGTGAAATTCTAGTTATTTGCAAGGATTCAAATGGTTGATACAATGCAAAAATGATCCAAAAAGTCATAACAAAAGATAAGAAGCATACCCCTGCAACTACTCTGAATCCTCCTGATACTGCATAAAGTGTTACTAATAATAGGGCGAAAATACCTACCCACTCATAAACTCCTTCATATCCCCATGACAGGGACAATTCAACATAACTGATGATGATAGAGTAATTTGTTGCAATAAAGTAAATGACAATAACGGTATTGATTATACCGCCTATAAAACGACCAAATACCTTTTCATTTATTTCATAAAGATTAATGTTTTCATAATGATTAAGTATCCTGATCATTATCCAAGTGATAAGACTGATAAATAGACCAGATAGTAAAATGGAGACCCATGCATCCTGCTTTGCTGTAAGATAGATTATTCTAGGGAAACCGAGTATGCCCATCCCTATTTGTGAGGTGTGTATAATGAAGAAAGCAATATAGGCGTTTACAAAACTAACAGTTGATTTCATTATCCACCTCAGAATTCATCCAAATCTTTATTAATATTTTTTAATTTCCATTCTGCACGTAATGTTTTTAATGGACGGTTAACTACCGGGCGTCTCATATAAAAGTGATGTGGAAGACGTAGTAGGAAGTATTTTAAATCCTTTATCCTAAATGGGTATAAAGGTGCAAGATAAGGTCTGTTTAATGATGTTAACCTTAACAAGTGGACCATCAGTACACAGACACCAATCATAATCCCATTCAATCCCCAAATTCCTGCTAGAATAATGAAAGGAAATCTGCAAATTCTTATGGCAGTCCCCATCTCATAAATAGGGGAAGAAAACGATCCTAATGCACTAAATGCCACGATAATAATTAAAATATTGCTGGTTAACCCCGCTTCAACTGTTGCTTGGCCAATTACAATCCCTCCAACAATACCCATGGTTTGACCTACTTTTGACGGAAGCCGTGCCCCTGCCTCTCTAAGTAATTCAATTAATAATTCCATTAAAAGTACCTCTAGAAAAGGGGGAAAAGGAACTAGTGAACGGGATTGCCCAATGATGATTAATAATCGAGATGGTATAAGTTCAAAGTGATAGGTAATGATTGCAACATAGAATGCTGTGAAGAGTAGTGACGCAGCCATAGCTAATAATCGTATATATCTTATAAAAGTACTCAGAGACCATCGTAAATAAATATCTTCTGTTGATTCAAAAAACGAAAAAAAATTAGCTGGCCCAATAATAGACACTGGGCTTCGATCTAAAAGGATACCAACCCTTCCATTTAAAATAGAATAGAGAAATCGATCAGGGAGCTCAGTCATGATAAACTGAGGAAAAAAAGAATAATGATTATCTTCAAGACATTGTGCCAAAACTGAACTGTCACTTATATCATCAGTTTTAATATTTTCAAGCTTCTGTTTAAGTGTTGTTATTATGTCTTCATCCGTTAAATCTTTAATATATACAATTCTTAATTGCTTCTTAACATATTCACCTATTTCTAATTCATCAGTACACAAATTAGAATTATTTAGATTTTGTCTAATAATTTTTATATTTGAAGACAATGATTCTGTAAACGATATTTTAGGGCCGTATACCAAAGATTCAGTTTCTGCTTTCTCGATAGATCTTTCAATTGGATTAGCACAATTTACTAAAAGGGCTTTACTATCTTTTAATAAATAAATATAAACGAATCCATTTAAAAGTGAAGAAATAATATCCTTTTCCTTAAAGTCACTCTTTACTTCGCCAATAGGGATATTTTTCTTTAAAAAAGAATAGGTTATATCTTTTTTTGGCAGCTGTTGAATGAATTTAATAATATATTCATTAATTGTTTCAGTTTTAACTAAATTTTTCATAAAGACAACTTCAAGATAATTACCAGCAACTTCAATTGTCCTACAAAGTAAATCTGGTGATTGGTTGAGGATATCTTTAATTTTTTCATAATTTGGGCAATCATTTTTATTTGATGTGTTTGTCATTTTAACAATCCTCAGCGCTTTTTTATTATTATTTGAAATAAAAAAAATTTTATTCTTGTTTTACAAAGAAGTAAGTTCAAAAAGTAGTTTATGGACAATAGAGATAAAATGTGTAATAAACTGAGTGGAAACAGGATAAGTAGCTGCGTGTTAGAAACGATAATAAAATCCTCATTTAGATACAATATGGTGAACCCTATCATAAATAAATCCACTTACGAAAAGAGCTTACAGAACAAAAGCTATTTATGTTCTGTAAGCTCTTTTTATGATGGAATAAGTAAGTTATCAATGACTTGTTCATTACGTCCTCTGTAGGATGAAAGACAACTAGTTTGCATAAATTCATCATATTTTATTTGCATTAATAAATAAAAAACGGCAGTCATGATGACTATTGCATTTATCTGTACTAAATTTCACCTTCTACAAGCCACGGGAAGAAGCCATCTAAAAATCGCTCCGTTGCTGGCATGAAGTATGAGCCAAAATGATAATCAGGATCAAGTGTCGTAATTATCCAAGTTCCTTTTGTGCTTATTTTATCAATATATAAAACTGAACCACCGTCTGTAGTAGCGATTAATGTAGTACAGCCAGCAGGTGGCCAAAATACGCCGTGTTGATGCCAAGTTGCATCTGCTAATGTTAAATAATTTTTGAATAAATCATGTTCACTATTTGTTAAACGAATGCCACTATCTGCATCCTTTTCAAGCCACCACCAAAAATTCGTTTCACGGTCTTCCCATTTTTGATTCGGTAGCCATTCCCAAGGCTGTGGACCGAATGCACAAACGATACCGCCATCCTCTGCAAATTGATGAATTTTTTCAGCATTTTTTAGCAGCATGCCTTCATTTAATTGTGACGGAACATAAAGAACATCAAATGAAGATAAATCTGCTTCACTAAGATTAGGTAAATAAATAAGCTCACTAATATATTTTTTATATTTTGGTGTATTAAATGTTATTTTATGCGGGGCATTCCCACTATAAACAACAGCAATTTTACGCATTATTCATTCTCTCCTTTAATTGTTTAGCTTCATCATGAACCCATTGAAGTAACTGTTCAGAAATTAAGTCAGTGGACTTATTTTGCATGCGTTGTGCAAATAAATCACGACCAGCATGCGCTAAAATAGTGCCGCGTGTAGTTTGTCGGTCGATGTACGTAATCGTAGCATCTCCTGGTAGAGTTAACAAAATTTCTGCGCCAACTGGAACAGGTGTATGTGAGCCGCGAGCAAAGAAGCCAGCAACACCTTTATTAAACGTCATTTCATCCGGATTTACACCTTCAAAAATTGGATTTTCTTGCACAATAGAAATATTGTAATCAGAAAATGTTTGAATATTTTTTGGTGTAAATATCGGGCAACCTGTTAACCATTCAAATTCCAAATGTCCGCCCCAAATGACAATTTTGCCATCATTTAAAAATTGTTCAATTAAGTGACGGTGATTGTACATATGAATTTGGTCGACAAAATCATGAACAACAATCGCTTTAAATGGGCTTAAATCTGTGGTTTCAAAGTCATACATATCAATAATATGGAAGTTATTTAAAATAAATGAGCTCTTGCGATTTTCAATACCAAATGCATGCCCTGGATCGATAAATAAAATGTCTTTCAAAGGATTCCCGCCAAACTAAATCGTAACTGATCTAAACGGACACATCATAGCACATAAATTCGTCAACGAACAAATAATAATTTTAAACTTTTAAAAATAAAATATGTCTAAGGCAGAAGATTTTTATTCAGAATATTTGAATTTTATTCTGAAAGATTGACGAAAGCGGTAATATAAGATAAATTAGAATCTTGTTGAAAATCATTATCAATAAGTAATTGAGAATCGGGTATATAAAGCTTAAAGAGGAGCATATGCGCATGAAAAAATATAAATTAATTGCAGCAATAGCGCTAACAGGATTAATACTAGCGGCTTGCGGCGATGATTCAAGTAAAGTAAGTAAAGATTTAGATGAAACAACAGAGAGCCGTATTATTACAGATGAGCTTAACCGACCAGTTGAGATTGAATCAACAGATCGTGTTGTAATGGGTAGTATTTTACCATATTTCTCTACATGGTTCGTTGCAACAAACTCTACTGAAGAAATTGTCGGCATTCATCCAAACTCATATAATGCAGCAGCGCATTCGATCTTAAAGGAAATTTCACCGAATATTATCGATGCTAAAACAAACTTCATTGAAAATGGTGAAGTAAATCTTGAGCAATTACTTTCATTAGATCCAACAGTGTACTTCGAAATTGCTGGACAAGAGAAATCAGTTAATAAAGTAGCTGAGACAGGCATTCCGACAGTTGCTTTAGATACTGCTACAAAATCATTAGACCCACTTGATACATTGAGCGCTGGTTAAAGCTAACAGGTGAAATTACAGGTACAACAGAACGTCCAGTTGAAATTTTAGCTGAAGCAGAAGCGAATCAAGCATTAATTAACGAGACAATTAAGGATGTTAAGGAAGAAGATAAGCCACGTGTATTCTTCCTTCAATATCATAGCGATGGCGAAATTTCTACTGCTGGTACAAATATGCACGGTAATCGCTGGTTAGCGGCAACAGGTGGTATCGATGTTGCAGCAGAAGCGGGTATCGAAGGTATTAAAGCGATTAATATGGAGCAGGTGTATGCGATGAATCCAGATATCATCTTCATCACAAACTTCACAGAAACAAAGCCAATAGATTTATTAAATAACACCGTTAAAGGCCAAGACTGGAGCCAAGTAAAGGCTGTACAGGATGGCAAAGTGTATAAAATGCCATTAGGTGTTTATCGATGGTATCCACCAAGTGGAGATGGCCCATTAATGTTAAAATGGATGGCTCAAAAACTATACCCAGAATTATTTACTTATAATATGGAAGAAGAAATTAAAGATTACTACAACCGTTACTACGACTATGATTTGACGGATAAAGAAGTACATGATATTTTAAACCCTTCTTCTGAAGCAGCAAAATATTAAGAAATGACGATAGAACAATCGATGGATAGGGAATCATTTCCTTTTCGGTCGATTGTTTTCTTGGCGTTTAATAACAAATTAAAGGTGGCTCAACGATGAAATCAAAATTAATTAAAACAATCCTGTTCTTATTGCCACTTATTTTAGGTATTGCTTCAATTGGTATAGGACGCTATGAAGTAGATTTTATTGTTCAAATCAAAATTTTATTGTCACAAATTTTCCCGATTGAGCAAACGTGGACAACTGTAGAAGAAACAGTTGTAATGGATGTGCGCATGCCTCGAATTTTATTAGCAATGTTAATAGGTGGTGGATTATCAATTGCAGGAGCTTCATTCCAAGGGATGTTTGCCAATCCATTAGTAAGCCCTGATATTTTAGGGGTTTCAGCAGGAGCTGGTTTTGGTGCAGCAATTGGGATTTTATTATTTGGCAATGGCTTTACAATGCAAATGTTTGCGCTTGTAGCAGGTATTACAGCAATCGCATTTACCTTCTTAATAGGTGGTGTTAGACGGGACTTGCCGATTTTTATGCTTGTATTAGCAGGAACGGTAACAAGCGCTTTATTCCAAGCGTTAGTGTCATTAGTTAAATTTTTAGCTGACCCTGAGGAGAAGCTACCATCCATTACGTATTGGTTTATGGGTAGCTTAGGAACTGCAAGCTATAAAGACTTATGGATTGCAGGACCACTGATTTTAATTGGGATAATTATTTTAGTTTCATTAAGATGGCGATTAAATATTTTATCTTTATCAGAGGAAGAGGCGCGTTCTTTAGGCGTTTCGGTAACGAAGTTAAAATGGTTAGTTATTGGAGGCGCTACGTTAATTACTGCAGCAGCTGTATCTGTAGCGGGAATTATTGGCTGGGTTGGTTTAATTATTCCGCACATTGCTCGAATGATTGTCGGTAGTAATAACCAATACGTGTTGCCAGCATCTATTTCAATCGGTGCTTGTTATTTGTTGTTAATTGACAATTTAGCCCGTAGCTTAACGTCAGCAGAAATTCCATTATCAATTTTAACAGCGATTATTGGCGCACCGTTTTTTGCATTTTTATTACGTAAAACTGGAGGTGGCTGGGGATGATTTTATCTGTAAAGGATGGGAACTATTTTTACCCGAAAAAAGGTCGCTTAGCGGAGACAAAATTTTTATATAACAATCATATTAATTTTGACTTGCATCCAGGTGAAATAATTTCTGTATTAGGGCCAAATGGTGCCGGTAAGACGACGATGCTAAAATGTATGATAGGTTTATTAAAGTGGGAGCATGGTGAAACGTTACTTGATGGAAAGTCACTTTCGCAAATGCCTCAAAAGGAAGTATGGAAGTATATCGGCTACGTGCCACAGGCATCTAAAATGACGTTTAGCTATACTATTTTAGATTTAGTGACGATGGGACGTGCTATCTATATCGGTGCCTTTTCACAGCCGTCAAAAAAAAGACCGTGAGCTTGCGATGGAGTGCTTAGATTTAGTTGGGATTGCTCATTTAGCGGATCAGCCTTGTACAGCTGTAAGTGGTGGGGAGCTACAATTAGCCTTAATCGCTCGTACATTAGTAGCAGAGCCGAAAATTTTAGTATTAGATGAACCAGAGTCGCATCTAGATATTCATAAGCAAAAAATTATTTTGCAAACGATTAAAAAGCTCGTTAAAGAACGCGGACTAGCATGCGTAATTAATACGCACTATGCAAACCATGCCTTCTATTTTGGCGATAAAGTGTTAATAGTTGCAAAAGATCATCCTGTAATTACAGGACCTGTTTCAAAGTTAATGACGGAAGAAAATATACTAGAGTACTTCCATATTGAAGTGAAACGCTTGCGTCATGAAATAGACGGGCAAGTATATGAAACAATGATTCCGAAATATTTCGGAATGGATTATGATGTGAATTTATAATTTATTAGTTGGAATAGAAAGTATCAAATTTCTCTCGTGAGAAATTTGATACTTTTTTTATAGCTTAATTTATTCAAAGTCGAAAGGTGATGTTGTGCCTTCAAAATAGACGCCTATATAATACACGTATTTCCAAATCAGTATTGGTAATAAACAAAGTAGCTCTTGTTAATTAGGTATAGTTATGAAGGAAAACTTCTCTTTTTTGAGTGATAAATTATTTCATCTGAAAATTTTTGTTCATTTAATCGTTTTTCTAATTCATTAATATCTTCATTGTCGCTTTGTTCAAATAAATTAATATAGAGGAAATGTCATTAAGCTTTCTGTAAAACGAGCTAGCTGCTCCTCAGTAGTGAATGGGACAAATAAAAGTATATGGAATCAAAGACAGATTAAATCCAATTAAAGAAACATGATCAAATGTTATTCATTCATGTATGGTAGAAGCACTTGAATTTCCTACGGAAAAGAAATTTCATCGTTTCTTTCCAATGGACAAAGAAGATTTTTATTTTGCAAGTGGAAAAACAGAAGCTTACACAATAATT
>Ga0182739_1004597_pt1 | contig 11319 bp, 9 predicted proteins | sample eDN5th30CBELigBY_FD_128873 | JGI IMG/M metagenome (GOLD analysis project Ga0182739, IMG submission 128873) | Enriched backyard soil microbial communities from Emeryville, California, USA - eDNA 5th pass 30_C BE-Lig BY (version 2) (version 2) | ecosystem: Environmental > Terrestrial > Soil >... | reverse complement strand
TTCAGCCCAGGCGCTTGGCGATCTCGGTCTTCACCCCGTCCAGCAGCACCGCGATCAGCATCAGCCCGCCGCGGATCACCTGCATGTAGCTGGCATCCAGCCCCATCACGTTGATCGCGGTGTCGATCGTGGACAGCAGCAGCACGCCGGCGAACACGCCGGACAATTGGCCGATCCCGCCGCGCAGCGACACGCCGCCGATCACCACCGCGGCGAACGCCTCGAACAGCATGCCGACGCCCAGGTTCGGCGTGGCGCCATTGGTGCGCGCGGCCAGCAGCCAGCCGGCGAACGCCGCGATCACCCCGGACAGGATGAAGACCCCGAACAGCACCCGCTCGACATCGATGCCGGCACGGAACGGCGCCACCGGATTGCCGCCCACCAGATAGACCCGCCGGCCGAACAGGGAGCCCTTCAGGATCTGGCCGAACGCCAGGTAGGTGACGATGGTGATCCACACCAGCATCGGCAGGCCGAACAGGTCGGTATTGGCGACCGCGCGGAAGTCCGGGGGCAGGCCGTAGATCGAGCGCCCGCCGGTCAGGATCAAGCCTAAGCCCCGGATCGCGATATAGGCGGCCAGCGTCACCACGAAGGCGTTGAGCCGGAACTTCACGATCAGGATCGCATTGAACAGCCCGGCCAGCGCGCCGAAGCCCAGCACCAGCAGGAGCGAGACCCAGGTGTTCACCTGGAAGGCGAAGGGCGAGCCGCGCGCGGCGGTGAGCCCGGCCGCCAGCATCGCGGCGAATGCCATGACGCTCTCGATCGACAGGTCCATGTGCCCGGCGATCACGCAAAACGCCAGGCCCAGCGAGAGCAGGCCGACATAGGTCGCGTGCTGCGCGATGTTGATGAAGATGCCGACCTGGAAGAAATGCTCGATGCTGAGCGAGCAGATCAGCAGGATCACCGCCAGGATGAACCAGACCAGATGGTCGAGCAGCAGCTTGACCAGACGGATGCGTCTGGCCGAGGGGGCAGGGGTCGCGGCGATCATTCAGGCGCTTCTTGGCTGGTACGTCGGATGCCCCGGCCGCAGGCCGGGCCGGGGCATCGCAGGAGACGACAAGGGATCAGGCCGGCGGCCTCACTTCACCACGTCGACCGGCACGTTCGGGAACTTCAGATTGCCCCAGAAGCGCGGGTCGTCGACATTGTCCTTGGTGATCGCCGCGCCCGGGATCTTCAGGTTCGGCCCCCAGTCCTCGTTGGTGAGCGTCGCGTCCAGCCCCAGCACCTTGTAGGAGCCGGTCTGCAGCTCCTCGCCCGCGATGATCTTGTCGATGAACATGGCCAGCCCATAGACCTGGGCATAGGTCGGCTGCTCGACCTCGACCTGCTGCCAGCCGGCGCGGATGTTGTCGAGCCCGACCGGCGCGCCGTTCGATGCCATCAGCATCATCTCGCCGGGCTTCATGCCCTTGCTTTCCATGATCGAGACGATCGGCACGGTCAGGTGGGCGGCATGGCAGAACACGAGATCGATGTCCTGGGTGACCAGGAGCTGGTCCTCGAACGCCCGCCCGGCATTGGTCGGCTCCCAGAGCAGCGCCGCCTTGGAGATGATCTCCACCTCCGGCGCCTTCTCGGCCATCACCGCCTCGAAGCCCTTCTGGATGTCCAGCGTGTAGGCGTCGCCGGGATCGCCCAGGATCTGCAGGACCTTGCCCTTGGGCGAACCGTGCCGCTCGGTGAGCAGCCGCGTGGCCTCGTTGCCCGCGATCTCGCCGATCTCCACCGTGCCGGCCACCGAGGTCAGCTCGAACTGGGTGGAGGTGATCAGCCGGTCGAAGTTCAGGACCTTGATCCCGGCCTCGCGGGCCTTCTCGATGCCCGGCACGATCGTGTCGAACGCCACAGCGTTGATGATCACCGCGTCGGGCTTGGTGTTGATCAGGTCCTCCAGCTGCGAGAGCTGGCGGGCGGCGTCGTTCTGGGCGTCCACCGAGGTGACCTCGTAGCCCAGCGAGCTGAACACCGACTCCACCGCCTTCTGGCTCTCGGTCTGGAACTCGTCCAGGAGGGTCGGGATCATGTAGACGATCTTGCCCTTGCCCTGGGCGCTGGCCGGCCGGGCGGCGGCCAGCGCCGCTGCGGCGGACAGGAGAATGCCGACATCGCGGCGGCTCAGACGCATGGAAACTCCCCCGAAGTTATTGTCCTGGACCCTTGCATCGAACGACCCGGCTAATGCTTAGTCAAGCTGCGGCGCTTGCCGGCAGCTGGTCAGGCAAGCACAGTCGGGTCGGCGCCGTACCCGGAGGCCAGGATGTTCCCCAACCTGTTCACGCCGCTCACGATCCGCCACTGCACGCTGAAGAACCGGATCGTCTTCGGCGCGCACACCAACAATATGGCGGAAGGCGGCCTGCCGTCCGCGCGCACGATCGGCTATTACGAGGAGCGGGCCCGCGGCGGCGCCGCCATGATCGTGGTGGAGCCCGTCCCGGTGCACCGCACCGCCGTGCTCACCCGCGGCAACTACCTGCCCGACGACGACCGGGTGATCCCGGCCTTCCGGCAACTCGTGGAAGCCTGCCGGCCGCACGGGCCCGTCATGATCCAGCAGCTCTACCATGTCGGCGCCCATGGCGATGCCGACAACAGCTTCGCCCCCAACTGGTCGCCATCCGGCATGCGCTCCTTCCACGATGCGGACGGCAGCCACGCCATGACGCTTGCCGAGATCGCCGAGATCCAGGACGGCTTCGTCCGCTGTGCGCTGCGCGCCAAGGAGGCCGGCTTCGACGGGATCGAGCTGTTCGCCGCCTATAATGCGCTGATCGACCAGTTCTGGACGCCGCTCACCAACCGCCGCACCGACCGCTATGGCGGCAGCTTCGAGAACCGGATGCGCTTTTCCGCCGAGCTGATGGCGCGGTTGCGCCAGGCCTGCGGCGAGGACTTCGTGATCGGCCTGGCCGTGTCCGCCGACCCCGGCACCCCCGGCTGCCTGAGCCTCCCCGACCTGCAGGCGGTGATCGCCTGGCACGACGAGCGCCGGCTGATGGACTACGTGACCTGCGGCACTGGCAGCTATTTCGACTTCGCCAGCATCATCGCGACCTCGCCCTATCCCGACCGGCTGGGCGAGCCGTTCGCCGCCGCCCTGAAGCAGGTGGTGCGCCACGCTTTTGTCCAGGCCGAGAGCCGGATCACCACGCCCGCCGATGCCGAGGCCCTGCTCGCCGCCGGCCATGCCGACACCGTCAGCATCGTGCGCGGCCAGATCGCCGATCCCTGGCTCGCCGCCAAGGCGCAGGCCGGCCGCCCGGACGACATCCGCCCCTGCATCGCCTGCAACCAGCTCTGCTGGGGCCGGCGCGCCCGCGACTACTGGATCTCCTGCCTGGTCAATCCCTCGGCCGGCCGCGAGTTCGAATGGGGTGGCGACCGCTTCGAGCCGGCCGACCGGCCACGCCGGATCCTGGTCGTGGGCGGCGGTCCCGCCGGCCTGGAGGCGGCGCGGGTCGCCGCGTCGCGCGGCCACCGCGTCACGCTGATCGAGCGGGAGGCGGAGCTGGGCGGCCGCTTCCGCCTGGCCGCACGCCAGCCCGCGCGTGAGAAGATCGCCCGCCTGCTGGACTGGCACCGCCACCAGCTCATGCAGCTCCAGGTCGAGCTGCGCCTGGGCCAGGAAGCCACGCCCGCCGACCTCGCCGGCTACGACGAGGTGATCCTCGCCACCGGTGCACGGCCCGCCCGTGACGGCTACCAGCGCGCCTTTCCCGATCGTCTGCGCCTGCCGGGCGTCGATCTGCCGGACGTCTTCGACATCGAGGACATCCTGGCCGACCAGCCGCAGCAGCACCTCCCGATCGGCCACCGCGTCCTGGTCCTGGACGATCTCGGCAACTGGCGGGCGATCGGCACCGCCATCCTCCTCCAGGAGCAGGGCCATCAGGTGACGATCGCCACGCCCGACGGCGAGGTCGCCAAGGGCCTGGCCAACAGCACCGCCGACATCCCGCTGCGCCGCCGCTTCGCCAAGGCCGGCGGCCGCGTCCTGCCCTACACCGCCCTTTCCGCCTGGCTGGGCGGCCAGGCCGAGCTCCTGGACCTCCAGGCGGACCAGCTGCGCACCGAGCCGTTCGACACGCTGGTCCTGGCCACCATGCCAAGAGCCGACGACCGCCTGATGCAGGAGGCCGCCGCCGCCGGCCAGCCCGCCCGCCTGATCGGTGACGCCGTCGCCTCCCGCCGCGCCAGCCTCGCGTTCTACGAGGGACGGGCGGTCGGCCGGGTTCTTTAACTTTTTCTTGTTATTTTTGGGCTATGGATGGTCGGGCCAGTCCCGATGGCTAGCTTATATTGTTCAGGTAAACATGACCGTTCCAGATTATCAGTCTCTGATGCTCCCTGTCCTGATTGCTTCTGCAGACGGCGAGGTACGTGTCGGTGATGTCGTCGAACGCCTGGCGGACCAGCTTCACCTCACGCCGGAGGACCGAGCAGAGCTGCTTCCTTCAGGCAAGCAGACACTTCTCGGCAACAGAGTACACTGGGCCAAGACATATCTCAGCAAGGCCGGGCTGGCCGAGATCACGAGACGAGGGTACTTCAGCATCACGGAGCGGGGCCGTCAGGCACTGGCCTCGAAGCCAGCACGCATCGACAATGTGTTCTTGAGCCAGTTTGCAGAGTTTCGGGACTTCAAAGACAGACCGTCACAAACCGTAGCTACTGCACCAGAAATACAGCCACTCGAACCTGCCCTTGTGAGCCAGACGCAGACGCCCGACGAGCTCATGCGAGCAGCCCATGTGCAGATCGAGGCTGCGCTCGCGCAGGAACTGCTGGATCGCATCCGTGCCGCACCGCCCGCCTTCTTCGAGCAGCTGATCGTCACCCTGCTCCTCAGCATGGGCTATGGCGGCTCGGCCGTCGATGCCGGCCGTGCGCTCGGCCGCAGCGGTGACGATGGCGTCGACGGCGTCATCGACCAGGACGCGCTCGGGCTCGACCGGGTGTACGTCCAGGCCAAGCGCTACGCCGAGGGCAACAATATCGGCGCTGGTGCGATCCGTGACTTCTTCGGCAGCCTCGACCGGCACAAGGCCAGCAAGGGCCTGTTCGTGACGACCTCGACCTTTTCCCCTGCGGCGAGGGAGACGTCGGAGTTCCTGAGCAAGCGCATCGTGCTGATCGATGGACCGCAGCTTGCGAAGCTCATGATCCGCCACTCGGTCGGCTGCCGCGTGGAGGAAACCCTCTACATCAAGAAGGTGGACGAAGACTTCTTCGAGTAAGCTTCCCGATGTTGCACCTGTCGACCTCCGCGCCGGCTCACCTCGCCAGCACGTAGATCCAGGCCTCCACCGGCCCGTCGGCTGTCTCCACCTGTGCCACCACCCGCCGGTAGCCATCGCCCTCGAACGCGTCGAGCCGGGGCCAGTGGTCGGGCAGTTCCGGGGAATGGAAGAGGTGGACGGGGGCCGCCTCGCCGGCCGGGTCGAGGACCAAGCCCGGAAAGCCCAGGGCAGCTCCCCAGCCGGCCTCCATCAGCCGGCCGCGCACCGTGCCGGTCATCCAGCGCCCGGTCAGCCCGGCCAGCTGATGATGGTTGACCTCTCCCGGCGCCAGCGACCCGTAGGTCGCGAGCCACTGGTCCGCCGTCCTGCTGGGCTCCGTCATCCGCCATTGTCTCCGATGCAGCGCCCGGTCGCCGGACTGAAGTACCGGGGCTTCTACCATCGGGCGTCCGCTCCTGCCCATGGCATGTTCAGCAACTAGAGAGCGCCGCCCTTCCTCATGTCACGCACCGCAAGCGTCCCTCGGCACCGTCCGGCAACCATGACGGCCTCGCTACCCGGGCGTCTGACGCCTTACGTCAGACCCGGCCAGTAGGCGCTGTCGGCGGTCGGCCGAGGCCCGAAGATCGCCTGGCCCACCCGCACGACCGTGGCACCCTCCTCGATCGCGGTCTCGAAGTCGCCGGTCATGCCCATGGACAGTTCGGCGAGCTCGATGCCGGGCGGCGGGCGCAGCGTGCGGCGCAGTTCGGCCAGCAGGCGGAAGCAGGCGCGCACCCTGGCATCGTCCGCCGAGAACACGGCCAGGGTCATCAGGCCGCGCACGCGCAGCGCCGGGAAGTCCGGCAGCCTTGCCAGGAAGTCCTCGACCTCGGCGGGTGCCAGGCCATACTTGCTGGCCTCGCCCGAACTGTTGACCTGGACCAGCACGTCCAGCTGCCGGCCCTGCGCTGCCAGATGACGCTGCAGCGCCTCGGCGACGCGCAGGCTGTCGAGCGCCTGGAACTCTCCGGCAAAGCCTGCCACCTGCTTGGCCTTGTTGGTCTGCAGATGGCCGATCACGCTCCAGGACAGGCCGAGATCGGCCAGTGCCTCCGCCTTGCCCGCCGCCTCCTGGACCTTGTTCTCGCCGAACGCGCGCAGCCCCAGGCCGGCCGCCTGGCGGATGATCGCGGCGGGCACGGTCTTGCTCACCGGCAGGAGCCGCACGCTCGCCGGATCGCGCCCGGCCCGCCGGCAGGCCTCGGCGATCCGCGCCCGCACCGCCGCCAGGTTGGCGGCGATGGTGGCGGCCGAGTCGGCGCCGAACCTTGGGTCCGGTCCCGTGCCGCTCATGGGATGACCATGACCTTGACCTCGCCCGGCAGCGGGTCGCGCCCGATCACCTCGGGCACCTGGTCCAGCCCGATCCGCTGCGAGACCAGCCGGCCCACCTCGATCGCCCCCGACGTGATCAGGGCGGCGGCCCGGCGGTGGACGAACGGATTGATGAACGAGCCCTGGATGCGCAGCTCGCGCATCATGATGTCGCAAGGCTCTATCTCGATCGTCTGGCCCTGCGGCATGACGCCGACGATCATCACCGTGCCGCGCCGCTTCGCCAGCTTCAGCGACTGGCGGACCGTGTCGGGCACGCCGGCGCATTCCATCACCACGTCGACCCCACCCGGCACCAGGCCGTCCGGCCCGGCGATCACCTGAACCGGGTCGGCCGCGGACGGATCGACCGTGTCGGTGGCGCCCAGCTCCATGGCGAGCTCGCGGCGCACCGCCTGGCGGGTCGACAGGATCACCCGCGTGGCCCCAGCCAGCCGGGCCAGCTGCAGGGTGAGCAGGCCGATCACCCCGCCGCCCAGCACCACCACCGAATCGCCTGCCTTGATCCCGGCCAGGTCGACCGCATGCAGGCAGCACGCCAGCGGCTCGCAGAACGCGCCGTGCTCGGGATGGAGCGAGAGCGGCAGCTCGACCGCCTGGCCTTCGGGGACCACGGTGTACTCGGCAAAGCCGCCGTCCAGCGCCAGGCCCAGCGCCTTCCAGTTCCGGCAATGGTTGACCAGACCGTCCTGGCAGGCCGGGCAGCGTCCGCAGGAGATGTTCGGGTCGACCGTGACCCGCATGCCCGGCCTGAAGCCGGTCACCTCGGCGCCCACTGTCTCGACGATCCCGGAGAATTCATGGCCGAGCGTCACCGGCGGCGAGGTCGGGAACTCGCCATGGAGGAAATGCCGGTCCGAGCCGCAGATGCCGCAGGCCTCGACGCGCACCAGCAGGTCGCCAGGCCCCGGTGCCGGCTTCGCCACCTCCCGGACGAACAGGTTCTCGATGGATTCCAGCCGCACGGCCTTCACGTCGGTCCCTTCCCTGCTGCATGCGTGCCGGTCGTAGCCGGCGGTCCTCAGTCCTGGGAGGGACGGGTCCTGGCGTCAACGCTGTGATCACGGCCGGGGATCGCCATGTCAGCCCAGCACGTCCGCCGAGATTGAGGTGATGCCGAACAGGCTGACCACGCTGACCGTCGGCGGGATGTCGACGCCCGCCTCGTGGGCGATCGTCATGCGCAGGGAGGCACGGCTCGCGCCCTCGAACACCTCGTCCACCAGCTGTACCCGGTCGTCCGCATCGGTGAGCAGGCCGTCGCCGTTGCTGTCGAGCTGGTTGAGATAGTCCTGGACGTAGAGCCGGAAGCCGCCCGGCACGTCGACGATCAGCGCATGGGCCTCGTCCGAATAGCCGACGAAGTCGTAGGTATCCATGCCCGGGCCGCCCACCAGGGTCGCCCTTGTATCCGAGGTCGCCATCGCCACGAGCGTATCGTCTCCGGCACCGCCATAGAGCAGGCTCGGGCCCCATTGGCTCGCGATCAGCGTGTCGTCGCCATCGCCGCCACGCAGCACGTCGTCCTTGCCGGCCGTGATGACGTCGTCGCCGGCATCACCGAACAGCGTGCTGCCGCCGTTCGAGATCGCGCCGGCATCGAGACCTCGCCCGTCGATGCGGTCGTCGCCGTTCCCGCCGCGCAGCACGCCGACTCCGCGCAGTTCGTCGTTGCCATCGCCGCCGAGCAGCAGGTTGGTGCCATGGATGTCGACCAGCACATCGTCGCCGGCATGGCCCCACAGTTCGTCGTCGCCCTCCATCCCCTCCAGCCGGTCGGCGCCGGCACCGCCCAGCAGGAGGTCGTCCCCGACATGCCCCTGCAGCAGGTCATCGCCGGCACCGCCGGACAGATAGTCGTTGCCCCCGCCGCCCCTGAGCACGTCGTCGCCGGCCCCGCCGTAGATGAAGTCGTCGGCGGCATTGCCGCCGATGACGTCGTTGCCGGTGCCGCCGCTGAGGACGCTCCGTCCTGCCGCGCCGCTGTGCCCGCTGCCGCCCAGCGAACCGGTGATCGTGACCATGCCGTAACCCCCTGCACCAAGCCGCCGGCAGCCGGCCGCTTAACTCGGCTGTCAGCGGAACATGACGAGACGGCAATCTTTCATCAAGATGCCCTGCCAGGTCCTGGCAGGCTCACTCCATCACCGCACCATGCTCCATGGGCTCCGCCTGGCCCGGCCGGCGCAGCAGGAACACCAGCGGCATCACCAGGAGCGAGAGGATCATCATCAGCTTGAAGTCGTCGATATAGCTGATGATCGTCGCCTGCTGGGTCACCAGTTCATCCAGCGCCGCCCGGCCGGCCGCCGCATAGGGGCTGTAGGCATCCGCGATCGCCGGCGTGTCGAAGGCCCGGTTGAACGGCGTGACATAGGCCGAGATGTCGGCATGGTTGATCTGGGTGTTCTCGACCAGCAGTGCGGAGACGATCGAGATGCCGACGCTGGAGCCGATGTTGCGCGACAGGTTGTAGAGGCCGGTGCCCTCGCCGCGCATCGCGGCGGGCAGGGTCGCGAACGTCGAGGTGGTGAGCGGCACGAACAGGAAGCCCAGCCCGGCCCCCTGGATGAAGCCGGTGGTGACGATCGTCCACTGCGCGACGTCCGGGGTCCAGCCGGTCATGTCGTACATCGCCCAGGCGGTGAGCCCCAGGCCGGTCAGGAGCAGCCAGCGCGTGTCGACCTTGCCGACCAGCCTGCCCACCAGGAACATGCAGACCATCGTGCCGAGCCCGCGCGGCCCCAGCACGATGCCCGCGGTGACCACGGGATAGCCCATCAGCGTCTGCAGGTAGGGCGTCATCAGGGCGAGCGAGGCCAGATAGGTCAGGCCGACGATGAAGATGAACGCCATGCCCACCGAGAAGTTGCGGTCGCGGAACAGGCCGGGGTTCACGAACGGCCGCTCGGCGGTGAAGCTGTGGACCAGGAAGACATAGAAGGCGGCGGCGGCGATCGTCGCTTCCAGGATGATCTCGCCCGACGCGAACCAGTTGAGCTGCTCGCCCCGGTCGAGCATGAGCTGCAGGGCGCCGATCGCGATGCTGAGCGCGCCGAAGCCCAGCCAGTCGAGCCTGGCGCCCCCGTCTGCGCGTGATTCCTGGACGAAGGCCAGCACGCCCACCAGCGCCAGGGCGCCGATCGGCACGTTGATGTAGAACACCCAGCGCCAGCTGGCATGGTCGGTCAGCCAGCCGCCGATCACCGGCCCCAGCACCGGGCCCACCATCACCGAGACCCCGAACAGCGCCATGGCAGCACCGCGCTCCTCGGGCGTGTACATGTCGAGCAGGATCGCCTGGGACAGCGGGACCAGCGCTGCGCCGAAGAAGCCCTGGAGCAGCCGGAAGCCCACGATCTGGCCGAGCGACTGGGCCAGGCCGCACAGCACGGAAGCGAAGACGAAGCCGGCGATTGAGGCCAGCAGGATGCGCTTGCGGCCGAACCGGTTGGCCAGGTAGCCGGACGGCGGCGTCATGATCGCCGCGGCGACGATGTAGGAGGTGAGCACCCAGTTCACCTGGTCGGCGCTGGCCGCGACGCTGCCCTGGATATAGGGCAGCGCCACGTTGGCGATGGTCGTGTCCAGCGCCTGCATGATCACCGCCAGCGTGACGCAGGCGGTGATCATGCCCCGGTGGGCGACCACCGGACGGGTGGCCGTCTCAGCCATGGCTGCCGGCAGTACCGCCGAACAGATCGGTGACGAAGGTCGGCAGGCCGCGCGGGTGGCCGGTATCGATCTCCAGCTCGACGCTCATGCCGGCGCGCAGTGGCGGCTTGCCCGGGTCGTTCTCGATCCGCACCCGCATCGGGATGCGCTGGACCACCTTCACCCAGTTGCCGCTGGTGTTCTGCGCCGGCAGCAGGGCGAAGCTGGCGCCCGATGCCGGGCTGATGCTCTCGACCTCGCCCTGCCAGACCAGGCCCGGATAGGTATCCACCCAGATCGTCGCGGCCTGGCCCGGCTGGACATAGGTGAGCTCGGTCTCCTTGGGCGAGGCCTCGATCCAGACATGGTCGGTCGCGACCAGGCTGAATCCCGGCGTGGCGGCCTCCAGATAGTCGCCCACCTGCAGGCTCGGGACGTTGGTCACGATCCCGGCCATCGGTGCTCGCACCACCGTGTGGTCCAGCTGGCGTGCCGCCTCGTCCTTCGCCGCCACCGCGTCCAGGTAGCGCGGATGCTGCTCGACCGGCTGGTCCGGCCGGTTGTCGAGGCTGGCGGCGATCCCGGCCAGCTGCTGCTGGAGCGAGTGGAGCTTCTGCTGGGCCACGTCGCGATCGTGGCGGGCCTGGTCATAGGCCGCCTTGGAGGCGAAGTCGTTGCGCGACAGCTCCTCCTGCCGGGCGAACTGCGCTTGGTAGAAGGTGAGGTCGGCTTCGGCCTGCGCGATCTGCGCCTGCATGTCCCGGTAGCTCGCCTGGAGCGCCAGGAGCTCGTCGCGCACCACGCCCACCCGGGATTCCGCCCGGGTCAGCGCCAGGCGCATCGGCAGGTCGTCCAGGCGGAACAGCACGTCGCCGGCCTGGACCGCCTGGTTCTCGTGGACCTCGATCGACCGGACGATCCCGGACACGTCGGTGGCGAGGTTCACGATGTCGGCACGCACATAGGCGTTGTCCGTCGCCATGACCGCACCGCCGGTCACATAGGCCCAGCCGCCGGCCAGCAGCGCCAC
>Ga0182739_1004595_pt1 | contig 11320 bp, 9 predicted proteins | sample eDN5th30CBELigBY_FD_128873 | JGI IMG/M metagenome (GOLD analysis project Ga0182739, IMG submission 128873) | Enriched backyard soil microbial communities from Emeryville, California, USA - eDNA 5th pass 30_C BE-Lig BY (version 2) (version 2) | ecosystem: Environmental > Terrestrial > Soil >... | reverse complement strand
GGCCCGCGGCGAGGAGTACAAGCTGCGCCTGATCGCCGACATGGACGACGACATCACCCAGATGGGCCTGTACCACCATCAGGAATACGTCGACATGTGCCGCGGCCCGCACGTGCCGAACACGCGCTTCCTCAAGGCGTTCAAGCTCACTCGCATCTCCGGCGCGTACTGGCGCGGCGACTCGAAGAACGAGCAGCTGCAGCGCATCTACGGCACCGCCTGGGCCGACAAGAAGCAGCTGGCGGCGTACATCCAGCGCATCGAGGAAGCCGAGAAGCGCGACCACCGCCGCATCGGCAGGCAGCAGGACCTGTTCCACCTGCAGGAAGAAGCGCCGGGGCTGGTGTTCTGGCATCCCAAGGGCTGGAGCATCTGGCAGGCGGTCGAGCAGTACATGCGCAAGGTGTACCGCGACACCGGCTACGGCGAGGTCCGTTGCCCGCAGATCCTCGACGTGGAGCTGTGGAAGAAGTCCGGCCACTGGGACAACTACAAGGACAACATGTTCTTCACCGAGTCCGAGAAGCGGACCTACGCGGTGAAGCCGATGAACTGCCCCGGCCACGTGCAGGTGTTCAACCAGGGCCTGCACAGCTACCGCGACCTGCCGATCCGCTATGGCGAGTTCGGCAGTTGCCACCGCAACGAGCCGTCCGGCGCGCTGCACGGCATCCTGCGCGTGCGCGGCTTCACCCAGGACGATGGCCACGTGTTCTGCACCGAGGACCAGATCGAGTCCGAGGTCACCGACTTCCACGTCCAGGCGATGCAGGTCTACGCGGACTTCGGCTTCACCGACGTCCAGGTCAAGCTGGCCCTGCGCCCGGAGCCGCGGCTGGGCGACGACGCCACCTGGGACAAGGCCGAGGAGGCGCTGCGATCGGCCCTGCGCGCTGCCGGCGTGGAGTGGACCGAGCTCCCGGGGGAGGGTGCCTTCTACGGCCCGAAGATCGAGTATCACCTGCGTGACGCGATCGGCCGCACCTGGCAGCTGGGCACGATGCAGGTCGACTTCATGATGCCGGGCCGCCTTGGCGCCGAGTACGTGGACGAGCAGAGCCAGAAGCGCCACCCGGTCATGTTGCACCGCGCCATCGTTGGCTCGATGGAGCGCTTCATCGGCATCCTGATCGAGCACCACGCCGGCAATTTGCCGGTCTGGCTGGCCCCGGTGCAGGCGGTGGTGATGAACATTACCGACGCCCAGGCCGACTGGGTCCGGGAAGTCCGGAAAACCCTTGCAAATCAAGGCTCCCGGGTCACGGAGGATTTGCGGAACGAGAAAATCGGCTATAAGATCCGCGAGCATACGCTGCAGCGCGTACCGTACCTGCTCGTGGTGGGGGACCGCGAAAAGGAGAACGGGGCCGTCGCCGTGCGCACGCGGTCAGGGGAAGATCTGGGGACGATGTCCGTCGCAGACTTTGCCGCGCGCCTGGTTGACGGGCACGCAGCGTCGTGAGGTTGTACCCGGTGCGTGGCCGATGGCCGCGCGCCGGCAGGCCCGGACACCGCGGTGTCCGGCACGAGTTTCCTTGGAGATCCACATATCAGTATCCCTGACAGCAAGCAAAATCGCAGGAACCAGGACATCCGCGTACCGCGGGTGCGCGTGATCGGTGCGGACGGCGAAATGGTCGGCGTGCTCTCGCGTGAAGAAGCGCTGCAACTGGCCGAGGACGCCGGGCTCGACCTCGTCGAGATCCAGCCCAACGCCGATCCGCCGGTCTGCAAGGTCATGGACTTCGGCAAGTTCCGCTTCGAACAGCAGAAGAAGGCCAACGAAGCCAAGAAGAAGACCAAGCAGGTCGAGATCAAGGAAATGAAGTTCCGGCCGGTCACCGACGAGGGTGACTACCAGATCAAGCTGCGCAACATGCGCCGTTTCCTCGAGGAAGGCGACAAGATCAAGGTCAACATCCGCTTCCGCGGCCGCGAGATGAGCCACCAGGAGCTTGGACGCGAGATGGCCAACCGGATCGAGGCCGACCTGGGCGAAGACATCGTGATCGAATCGCGCCCGCGCCTGGAAGGCCGGCAGATGGTCATGATGATCGCCCCGAAGAAGAAATAATCGCAGCCGCAGGCTGGCGATGCCTGCCGTTCCCCTCTCCCGCAAGGCGGGAGAGGGCAAAGGGCGACGGGCTTTTGACTTTCCACTTCACCGCCCGCCCCCGTGGGGCACCGGTGCCGTGGCCGATACACGCCGCCGTAGGAGCGCCCCATGGGCGCGATCGCTTTTCCTTGTCGCGCCCATGGGGCGCTCCTGCGGGTCCGGCGGCTACCCCTAACCAGATGATTTGCAAGGCAATCGCGGACCCTGCATAATATGCGGCCCGGTTTTCCGGGTTGTTTGTGGTAACAGGACCCGTCCGGATCCGTTTGTGGATCAAGGACTTACAAGCCGGCAAGGGCAGGATGGAAAGCGTGGCGGCACCCAGTGTGCCATCGCCACCGCCCGGGCCAGTCGAAGAAAACCCTCAAGGACAACGCAATGCCCAAGATCAAGACGCATCGGGGCGCGGCCAAGCGCTTCCGGAAGACTGCTTCCGGCAAGTACAAGGCAGGCCACGCCAACCGCAGCCACATCCTCACCAAGAAAGCGACCAAGCGGAAGCGCAACCTCCGGCAGACGAACCACGTTCGTGCCGAGGACGCAGGCCGTCTCGATCGCATGCTTCCATATCTCTGAGGAGGGCTGAACAATGGCACGAGTCAAACGTGGTGTGACGGCCCGCCGTCGGCACAAGAAAATCCTGAAGCAGGCCAAGGGCTACTACCACGCCCGTCGCAAGGTCTTCCGCGTCGCCAAGCAGGCGGTGACCAAGGCGCTGCAGTACGCCTACATCGGCCGCAAGCAGAAGAAGCGCAATTTCCGCTCGCTGTGGATCGCCCGCATCAACGCGGCGTCCCGCGCCAACGGCATCAGCTACAGCCGCTTCATGAACGGCCTGATGAAGGCCGGCATCACCCTCGACCGCAAGGTGCTGGCCGACATCGCCGTGCACGACGCGTCGGGTTTTGCCGCGCTGGCCGAGAAGGCGAAGGGCGCGCTCGCAGCGTAAGTTGGTCGTACGCCCGCAAGGCGTCGCATGTGCGACCGCCTTGCGCAGCGGATGTACAACGCAGTACACGCATGGGGAAGGGCGCAAGTCCTTCCCCATGTTTCGTTTTGGAGGGCGGTCTCCTTTCGTGGCGGCTTCCCTCCTATGTCACCTCGAACGCAGCAAGGAATCGGTCGTGCCGCGCAACGCCGGACATGGACCGCTCGCCGCGCTCGGGATGACAGGGTGATCCGATGGCAAGTGATCCGAGGATGCGGTGCCGATGAGTGGAATCGAACAAGTGTCGCAACAGGCGCTGGTGGACATCGCCGGCGCGGACAGCCCCGACGCGCTGGAAGCCCTGCGCGTTGCGCTGCTCGGCAAGAACGGCAGCATCACCGCGCAGCTCAAGTCGCTGGGCGCGCTGCCGGGTGACCAGCGCAAGGCCGCGGGCGAGGCGATCAATCGCGCGCGCGATGCGATCGGCGCCGCGCTGTCGGCGCGCAAGGCCGCACTCGACGAGGCAGCCCTCGATGCGCGGCTGGCCACCGAAACCATCGACATCACGCTTCCCGGTCGCGATGCGGCGCGCGGCGGCCTGCATCCGGTCAGCCGCACGATGGAGCGCATCGCCGACATCTTCGGCCGCCTGGGCTACGAACTGTCCGACGGCCCCGAGATCGAGGACGACTGGCACAACTTCGAAGCGCTGAACTTCCCGCCGCACCACCCGGCGCGGGCGATGCACGACACGTTCTACATCCAGGATGGCGGCAGGCGTCCCGACGGCAGCGGCGTCGCCCGCCTGCTGCGCACCCACACGTCCGGCGTGCAGGTGCGCTACATGCAGGACCTGCTGGCCGGCGGCGGCGCGCCGCCGCTGCGCATGATCGCGCTGGGCAAGGTGTACCGCAGCGACTCCGACCAGACCCACACGCCGATGTTCCACCAGTGCGAAGGCCTGCTGGTCGACGAGCACGCCAGTTTCGCCGACCTCAAGGGCACGCTGGTGGAGTTCGTGCGCGCGTTCTTCGAGCGCGATTTCGAGATGCGCTTCCGCCCCAGCTACTTCCCGTTCACCGAGCCGTCGGCCGAGGTCGACATCGCCTGGCAGCAGCCGGACGGTTCGACGCGCTGGCTGGAAGTGCTCGGCTGCGGCATGGTGCATCCGAACGTGCTGCGCAGCGTCGGCATCGATCCGGAGCGCTACACGGGCTTCGCCTTCGGCCTGGGCGTGGAGCGTTTCGCGATGCTGCGATATGGCGTCGAAGACCTGCGCAGCTTCTTCGACAACGACGTGCGGTTCCTCAGGCAGTTCGCCTGAAAGCGGGGATTGGGAATTCGGGATTCGCGAAAGCAGAATCCCGGGCCCCGGCTTTCCCAATCCCCAATCCCCAATCCCGAATCCCGGAATTTCAGAATGAAATTCAGCGAAAACTGGCTCCGCCAACACGTCCACACGACCGCCACGCGCGACGAGCTTGCCGCGACGCTGACCGCGATCGGCCTGGAGGTCGAGGAGCTGACGCCGCTGGGCGAACGGCTCGACGGCGTCGTGGTCGCGCGCATCGTGTCGGCGGAAAAGCATCCCGAGGCCGACCGCCTGCAGGTTTGCCAGGTCGATGCCGGCAACGGCGTGTTGCTGCAGATCGTCTGCGGCGCGCCGAATGCGCGCGCGGGGCTGGTCGCGCCGCTGGCCACCATCGGCACGCGGGTCGGCGAGCTCACCATCAAGGCCGCGAAGCTGCGCGGCGTCGAGTCCAACGGCATGCTGTGTTCGGCCAGGGAGCTGGGTATCGACGCCGATGCGTCGGGCCTGCTTGAACTGCCCGACGACGCGCCGGTTGGGGCGCCGCTCGCCGGCTACCTCGGCCTGCCCGACGCCAGCATCGAGCTCAAGCTCACGCCCAACCGCGCCGACTGCTTCAGCGTGCGCGGGATCGCCTTCGACGTGGCCGCGGCCTGCGGCAGCGAAGTCACCGCGCTCGACGCGGCGCCGGTGCCCGCGCAGGGCGACGCCGCGCTCGAAGTCCGGCTCGACGCCGGCGCCGATGCGCCGCGTTACGTTGGCCGGGTCATCAGCGGCGTCGACGCCAGCCGCCCGACGCCGGTCTGGATGGCCGAGCGCCTGCGCCGGAGCGGCATCCGCCCGGTATCGCTGCTGGTCGACATTACCCAGTACGTGATGCTGGAACTCGGCCAGCCGATGCACGCCTTCGACCGCGACCTGCTGCACGGCCCGGTCGGCGTGCGCCACGCGCGCGCGGGCGAGGCGTTGAAGCTGCTCGATGGCCGCGACGTGGTGGCCGATCCCGGCTTCCTGGTCATCACCGACGCCGACCGCGCCGTCGCGCTGGCCGGCGTGATGGGCGGCTTCGATACCCGCGTCACCGACACGACGAAGAACGTCTTCCTCGAGGCCGCGCACTTCGCGCCGTCCGCCATCATCGGACGCGGCCGCAGGCTGGGCCTGCATACCGACGCCGGGCACCGCTTCGAGCGCGGCGTCGACCCCGAATTGCCGCGGACCGCGATCGAGGTCGCCACGCGCCTGGTCGTCGACATCGCCGGCGGCATGCCCGGCCCGGTCACCGAAGCCGAGCTGCCGAACCACCTGCCGCGGCCGCGCACGATCAAGCTGCGCCGCGCGCGCCTGGCGCGGGTGCTTGGCCTGTCGATCGCCGATGCCGAAGTCGAGCGCATCCTGCGCGCGCTCGGCCTGGGCGTCGATGCTGGTGCCGAGGGCTGGACGGTCACCGCGCCGACGCGCCGCTTCGACCTGGCGATCGAGGAGGACCTGATCGAGGAAGTCGCGCGCATCCACGGGTACGACGCGATCCCGACCACGCTGCCCGGCGGCGCCACGCGCCTGGTCGCGCCGACCGAGACCGAGGTGACGGAACAGGACCTGCGTCGCCAGCTTGCCGCGCGCGACTACCTGGAGGCGATCAATTACGCCTTCGTCGACGCCGGCCTGCTCGCTTCCTGGCAGGCGCAGGACGGCGCGGTGCCGCTGGCCAACCCGCTGAGCGCCGAACTGGGCGTGATGCGCACGCAGCTGCTACCGGGGCTGGTGGATGCGCTGGCGCGCAACGCCGCGCGCCAGCAGTCGCGGGTGCGGCTGTTCGAGCTGGGGAAGGTGTTCGAAAGCGGGGAGGGCCAGCCGCAGCAGGCGCCTGTGGAGACCCTGCGGATTGCCGCCGTGGCCTGCGGCGATGCGTCGGCCGGACAGTGGGGCGTGCCGGCGCGGCGGGTGGATTTCCACGACCTGAAGGGCGATCTCGACAGCCTGGCCGCGCTGTCGGGCGTGAAGCTCGAGTACCGGGCGGCGCAGCCGGCCTGGGCGCATCCCGGCCGCGCCGCCGAGGTGTTGTGCGACGGACTGGTCATCGGTGCGATCGGCGAGGTGCATCCGCGCCTGCAGCAGGCCCTGGGGCTCGACCACGCCGTGGAAGCGTTCGAACTCGATCTTGAGCCGCTGCGCCGGCGCGCCGTGCCGCGCGCACGGCCGCTGTCCAGGTTCCCGTCCGTCCGCCGCGACCTCGCGTTCGTCGTCGACCAGGACGTGCCGTGGGAGGCCGTCGCAGGCACCGTGCGCGCCGCCGCGGGCGAGGCCCTGCGCGACCTGCAGCTGTTCGACCGTTACGTTGGCAAGGGGGTCGAATCGGGTTTCAAGAGTCTCGCCATGGGCTTGATTCTGCAGGAGGATTCACGCACTCTGACCGATCGCGAAGTGGATGCGGTGGTGGCCGGCGTCACGGCCGCACTCGAGTCCGCCCACGCGGCACGGATACGCGGATAGGCAGTGGTAATGAGCAACGATCAGTTTTCGGGGGAGCTGAGATGGCGTTGACCAAGGCGGAAATGGCCGAGCGGTTGTACGAGGAGGTCGGGCTGAACAAGCGAGAGGCCAAGGAGTTCGTCGACGCGTTTTTCGACGCCCTGCGCGAGGGCCTGCAGGCCGGTCGCCAGGTCAAGCTGTCGGGTTTCGGCAACTTCGACCTGCGCCGCAAGAACCAGCGCCCCGGCCGCAACCCCAAGACCGGCGAAGAGATCCCGATCTCCGCCCGCACCGTGGTCACCTTCCGCCCGGGGCAGAAGCTCAAGGAGCGCGTGGAAGCGTACGCCGGAGGCGCCCATGCTTGACCCGGGCAGCAACCGCGAACTTCCGCCGATCCCGGCCAAGCGCTACTTCACCATCGGTGAGGTGAGCGAGCTGTGCGACGTCAAGCCGCACGTGCTGCGCTACTGGGAGACCGAATTCCCGAGCCTGAGCCCGGTCAAGCGCCGCGGCAACCGTCGCTACTACCAGCGCCACGACGTGCTGATGGTGCGCCAGATCCGCGGCCTGCTGTACGAGCAGGGCTACACCATCGGCGGCGCGCGCCAGCGCCTGGAAGGCGAGGGTGCCAGGCAGGAGTCGGCGCTGAGCAGCCAGATCATCAGGCAGGTGCGGATGGAACTGGAGGAAGTCCTCCAGTTGCTGCGCCGCTGAAACGGGCGCGCGGCGCTGGCCGCGAAGCCGGTATAATCCGCACCCATCCGGGGTATAGCGCAGCCTGGTAGCGCACTTGTCTGGGGGACAAGTGGTCGTCGGTTCGAATCCGGCTACCCCGACCATTGATCGACGAAGCCCGCCTTGTGCGGGCTTTCGTTTGTCTGGCGGAGGCCGGTTCGCTGGTATCCGGCGCGCGGAACCGGTCGGCAGCGAGGCACCCGCGCCGACCTACAATTGCCGCGTTGCCTGTTCAGGAAACCCCATGCCCGCATCGTTTCGCAGCCTGTGCCTGCTCGCCTGTCTCGCCCTGCCCGCGCAAGCGCAGTCGGGTTCGCAACTTGCCGGCACCTCGCCGGCGGACGGACAGGCCGTTGCGCAACGCGCGGTGCAGGACGGATCAGTGGCCCCCCGCGGCGCGATCGTCGACATGGACACCGTGGTCGTGTCGGGTGCGCAGCCGGGTCCGGGCATGTGGAAGGTGTCCCGGGGCGACCACGTGCTCTACATCCTGGGCACGCTGTCGCCGCTGCCCAAGCGCATGGACTGGGTTTCGCGCGACGTCGAGGACGTGATCGCGCGTTCGCAGGCGGTGATCCTGCCGCCGTCGCTGGCGGTAAGTTCCGATGCCGGCTTCTTCCGCTCGCTGTTGCTGGTGCCATCGTTGCTGCGCGCGCGCAACAATCCGGAGGGCAAGCGGCTCCAGGACGTGGTGTCGCCGGGCCTGTATGCGCGCTGGCAGCCGCTCAAGGCACGCTACCTGGGTCGCGATCGGGCCGTGGAAAAGCGCCGGCCGATTATCGCCGCGCAGGAACTCTACGAAGCGGCGATGCGCCAATCGGGACTGGAACAGGATGACCGTGTCGGCCAGGTGGTGGAGAAGGCCGCCAAGCGCGCGCGCGTGCCGCTGCTGCCGGCGCAGGTGAAGCTGGTGGTGAAGAATCCCAAGGCGGCGCTCAAGGAATTGAATGCCATGTCGCTGCAGGATGCGGACTGCTTCGCCGGTACGCTGTCGCGGATAGAAGCGGACCTCGGCACGATGCGAATGCGTGCCAATGCCTGGGCGGTCGGCGATATCGACGCGTTGCGCGCGCTGCCGTTCCGCAACCAGTACATCGATTGCGTTAACGCGATCACCGAAACCGGCCTGGCGCAGCGGCTGGGATTCGGCGACGTGGTGCAACGGGTCGGCGACACATGGATGCAGGTGGCCGAAGATGCGTTGGCGCGAAACCGCACGACCTTCGCCACGCTTCCGGTCAGCCAGCTGCTGCAGCCCGATGGCTACGTCGAGCGGCTGCGGGCCAGGGGTTACGTGATCGAGGTGCCTTGAGCGCATGCGGGCGACGACCCAACGCGGCCGAGCAGAGGCCGCTGCTGCGCCGAGGTCGTCGCGCTAGCAGTCGCTGCTGGACTGAGAAAGACGGCTGCGGCGCGTGGCAATGCCTCGCCCGATGCGCAGGCCGGCGCGTCACGCTATTCGTAGAGCTTCTGGCACGCCTCGCAGAAGAACGCACGCCGGTGGGCGGCGCCGAAGGACTTCACGTAGCGGATGCGGTGGCCATCGCGCGGACACGTCTGCTTCGTGTGCACCTGGTAGTGCTTCTTCAGCTCGAACGCCTTGCGCCAGCGGTAGAAGTCGAAGCTGTAGTCGCGCGCCTCGCGCACCAGGTCGCCCAGCTTGCGCGCCGGCAGGGCACCGACCCGGCTGCCGGGGTGCAAGCGGATACGGTGCAGTACCTCGTTCTTGATGATGTTGCCGACGCCGGCGAACACGTCCTGGTCGAGCAGTACGTCGGCGACCAGGCGGTCGGGCCTTGCGCGCAGCTTTCGCCGCGCCTGCGCCGGATCCCACTCGTCGGCCATGACGTCACCCGACCAGTCGTAGAGCTCGTCCAGCGGCTCGGAGAGGAAACGGACCGAGCAGGCGTAGAAGTTGATTTCGCGATCGCGGGTGAAGCCGAGCGAGAGCCTCGGCGTCGCGTCCTTGCGTTCGTCGATCAGCCACCTGCCATAGAGCAGGAAGTGGATGCGAATGGTGAACGGATCGAATTCCAGCAGCAGCTGTTTGCCCCAGTTGCGCACGCGTCGCAGGGTCTTGCCGCCGATGTCCGAGATCGGTTGCCGGGAGTTGCCGGCGACCCGCAGCACGCGCTTGCCGGCGAACGGTTGCAATGCTTCGCGCAGGATGACGAGGGACGGACCTTCGGGCATGGCGGGCGGATGGAGGCGGGGCGTTCGACACTAGGCCGGACGGCGTGAACGCCGCGACAGCCTGACAGGGGATAGCGGACCGGATGACCGATCAGTGGAAGCCGAACGTCGCGATGCCATCGGACCGGGCGATCCAGGTCACGTTGGCGTCGGATGCGTGGTGCGACCCGATAGGCGAGCGTTCGCCGAACAAGGCCCCTGGCGCGCGCCGCGTCGCAGCTGTCGAGCGAGTCGAACAGCGACGACGCCGCGGGTTCCGCCCGCGTCAGCTGGCCGCGGTGTGCGCGGTTTGCCGGGGCGGCCTGGCCAGGCCGGGCCAGCGTGCGAGCAGCGCGGCGCGGATGCCGGCGACGTCCAGGCCCGCTTCTGCCAGCAGGTCTTCGCGGCTGGCGTGGTGCTGGAACGTGTCAGGGAGCCCCAAGTGCAGGATCGGCAGGACCACGCCGGACGCGTTCAGCAGTTCGGAAACCGCCGACCCGGCGCCGCCCATGACCACGTTGTCTTCCAGCGTCGCGAAGCCGTCGTGCGAGCGGGCCAGTTCCAGGACCAGCTCGCGGTCGAGCGGCTTGACGAACCGCATGTTGACCACGGTGAGGTCCAACTCTTCGCCGACCTGTTCGGCTGCCGGCACCATCGCCCCGAACGCGAGCAAGGCGACGCGCGAGCCGCGGTGACGCAGCTGCGCCTTGCCGATCGGCAGCGTATCGAGCTCGGGTTGCACCGCGACGCCGGGGCCGCTGCCGCGCGGGTAGCGCACCGCGGCCGGGCCTTCGAAAAGGAATCCGGTAGTGAGCATCTGCCGGCATTCGTTCTCGTCGGCCGGCGCCATCACCACCATGTTCGGCACGCAGCGCAGGTACGACAGGTCGAGGTTGCCGGCGTGGGTGGCGCCGTCCGGGCCGACCACTCCGCCGCGGTCGATCGCGAACAGCACGTCGAGGTTCTGGATCGCGACGTCATGCACCAGCTGGTCGTAGCCGCGCTGCAGGAACGTGGAGTAGATCGCCACCACCGGCTTCGCCCCTTCGCAGGCCATGCCCGCCGCCAGCGTCACCGCGTGCTGCTCGGCGATGGCGACGTCGAAGTAGCGCTCCGGGTATTCCTTGCTGAAGCGCACCAGGCCCGAGCCTTCGCGCATCGCCGGGGTGATGCCCATCAGCGTGTCGTCGGCCGCGGCCATGTCGCACAGCCAGTCGCCGAACACGTCGGTATAGGTGGCCTTCTTCACCGCGCCGGGCTTCTTCACCACGCCCAGCTCCGGATCGAACGGCGACACCGCGTGGTAGCCGATCTGGTCGCCCTCGGCCAGTTCGTAGCCCTTGCCCTTGGTGGTGATCACGTGCAGCAGCTGCGGGCCCTTGAGCTTCTTCACCAGCTTCAGCGCGGCGACCAGCGCCTTGACGTCGTGGCCGTCGATGGGGCCGGTGTAGTGGAAGCCCATTTCCTCGAACAGCGTCGACGGCACGAACATGCCCTTCCAGTGTTCCTCCCAGCGGCGCACGAACTTCGCCGCCGGCTTGCGCTTGTCGCCGAGCAGCTTCTTGCCGCCCTCGCGCAGCGCGTTGAG
>Ga0182739_1004594_pt1 | contig 11321 bp, 9 predicted proteins | sample eDN5th30CBELigBY_FD_128873 | JGI IMG/M metagenome (GOLD analysis project Ga0182739, IMG submission 128873) | Enriched backyard soil microbial communities from Emeryville, California, USA - eDNA 5th pass 30_C BE-Lig BY (version 2) (version 2) | ecosystem: Environmental > Terrestrial > Soil >... | reverse complement strand
TACTGGACGTTCCTCGTGGTCACCCCCGGCCACGTCGCGGTGGGCGCGAGTCCCGAGGCGCACGTCAGCGCGCGGGGCGGCGTCGTGACCATGAACCCCATCTCCGGCACCTTCCGGCATCCGGCGGGCGGGGCGACCGTCGAGACCCTGACCGAGTTCCTCTCCTCCACGAAGGAGACCGAGGAGCTGTTCATGGTCGTCGACGAGGAGCTGAAGATGATGTCGGCGGTGTGCAGCGACGGCGGGCGCATCACCGGACCCCACCTGAAGGAGATGTCCCGGCTGACGCACACGGAGTACATGCTCCGCGGGCGCAGCACGATGGATCCGCGCGACATCCTCCGCGAGACGATGTTCGCGCCGACCGTGACCGGCTCGCCCATGCAGAACGCCTGCACCGTCATCGCGAGGCACGAGCGCTCCCCTCGCGGCTACTACTCCGGCGTCGCGGCGCTGTTCACTCCCGCCGACGACGGGGAAGGCGGCCACGACCTCGACGCCCCCATCCTCATCCGCACCGCCTACCTGCAGGACGGGACGCTGCGTGTTCCGGTCGGGGCGACGCTCGTGCGCCACTCGGACCCCCACGGCGAGGTGAGCGAGACCCACGGCAAGGCGGCGGGCGTCCTCGGTGCCCTCGGCGCGGTCGAGCGCGATCTGCGCGCCGAGGCGGCTCTCGACGAGGACGCGCCCGCTGCGCAGCCCCGGCGGCTGGCGGACGACCCGGCCGTGGCAGCCCTGCTGGCGGCGCGCAACGAGCGCCTCGCCTCCTTCTGGCTCAATCCCCAGGACGCCGCCGACGCGCACGGCCCGTTCGCCGGTCAGCGGGCGCTCGTCGTGGATGCCGAGGACCGCTTCACCACGATGCTCGCGCATCAGCTGCGGCACCTCGGCTTCGGCGTCACGATCGTCCCGTGGACAGAGGCGGATCCCGCGCAGATCGACGTCGCCGACCTCGTGGTGTCCGGTCCCGGCCCCGGCGACCCCCGCGACCCCGACAGCGCGCGCATGCGGGCGATGCGCGAGACCGTCGCCGCACGGCTGGCCTCGCGGCGACCGCTTCTGGCGGTCTGCCTGAGCCACCAGGTGCTGGCCGATCGCCTCGGCATCGCCCTCGCACCGCTGGCCACGCCGCATCAGGGGCTGCAGAAGGGCGTCGACGTCTTCGGGCGCACGGCGTCGATCGGCTTCTACAACACGTTCACGGCACGGGTCGCGCCGGGGACGACGGCCATCGGGGACACCGAGATCGCCGCGAACCCGGCATCCGGCGACGTCTACGCGCTCCGCGGGCCCGGTTATGCCTCGGTACAGGGCCACCTGGAGTCGATCCTGTCCCGCGACGGCCTGGAGACTCTCGAGCGCCTGATCGCCCACGCGCTCGCGTCCGCCGAGGCGTGAGCTCTGCGCCCGGGCGCTGACGGCCGGCGGGATCAGCCCGATAGCTGTAGCCGCCAACCTAGAAGTTGATGCGACGCCGGACAGTGTCCGAACCATGTTGGTCGGCACCCCTACTTCACCCAGTCCGCCAGACGTGGCACGCGCCTGATCTAGTGGGGAGCCCCGCAAGAAGAGTGCGCGTCGTCGCTGTATGCGTAGATACGGACACGATGACCATCTGGCTTGCTGACAACGGTGTTCTCATGGAGCATTCAAGGCCTTGCAACTATTGACTTTACGGTTGCATAGGTCGGAGGATCGAGATAGACATCGTTGTCAAATTGACCACGACTCGTGCAAGAACAGGAAAACTCACCATGCCGATCTCCGTGTACATCTCTCCCGAGCAACTGCAGCGGCAGGCGCCCGACTATCCGGGAACGACGGTTGATCTAGCCGTGAGTTCCGCCGTTCCCGGTGCCGACATGTACGGCGGTACGGTGACCCTCGATCCCGGGGTCAAGATCGAACTCCACTACCACTCCCAGTTCGAGCTTCAGTACGTGGTCAGTGGAAGCGGTACTGCGTTCGACTCGACAGGGGCCGAACTGCAGATCGAACAGGGTGGCTTCGTGTTGAGCCCGGCCGGACGAGAAGGTGCTCACGGATTCCGGGCGAGTGCCGATGAGCCCCTGACGATCCTCTTCCTGTATCCGACTGCCGGCGGACAAGCGCCCGATCGGTTTGCGTGCGAAAACGGCGCGGACCGTGCCTGAGCGCCACGACTCTCGCCCAGAGATCCGTCGAGTCGACGGGGTCTCCGGCGCCGAGTCCTGGGTCTTCGGCAACAGCAATGTCGACATCGCAATGACGGTGGATGGCGGTCAGCTGGCTCCGGTGCGCTTCTTCGCCGACACTGCGACGGCCATCCAGCCTTACTACGTCTCGCCCTGGGCGACGGAGGGCTATCGGGGTCCCACGGGTCAAGAGATCGTCGACATCATGCGGGGCGATGTCTTCTGCTTCCCGTTCGGTGTCCCCAGTGAGGATGACGCGGGAGAGTATGCGCAGCACGGTGAGATAACGTCGGCCCCCTGGCGCTGGGACTCGAGTGAACGCCTCGGTGAGACGACTGCGCACTCGTTCTCCGTCGGCCTCGGCAATCCCTCTGGAACAGTCGTGAAGAAGATCGCTCTCGTCGACGGCCATAATGTGCTGTACCAACGACACGAGATCAGTGGTGTCTCGGGCGATTTCCCGCTGGGGCATCATCCGATGCTCACATCACCTGCCAGTGAGGGCGGTGTCTTGATCGGAGCGGGTCCCGGTCGGAGCGGGCGAACGTGGCCCACGTCATTCGAGGACACCGCCGGTGGCGGGTACTCATCGCTTGCGATCGATGAGGCCTTTTCGGACCTCGGTTCCGTTCCGTCACTCTGGTCCCCGAGTGCACCGCAAGCGATGGACCAGTTTCCGTTGAGGCGCGGCTTCACGGATGCCGTGATGCTCATTCAGGACGGCATCGATCGCCTGGGTTGGACCACAGCGACCTACGTAGAGGAGGGCTTTCTGTGGTTCTCTCTCCGAGACGCGCGCGCGCTGCCGATGACGATCGTCGTAATGATGAACCGAGGACGCCACTATGAGCCCTGGAACGGGCGAGAGGTGATTCTCGGGCTTCAGGACGTTCGTAGTTACTTCGCCGGCGGGGCGGTGGGCTCGAGGCTGCCGAACCCGCTGTCCGCCGCAGGGAGCGAGACGGTATTCAGTTTCGCGCCGGAAGAGACCCTAGTGGTTAATCACATTCAGGGTGTGGCGAAGGTCCCACCTGGCTACGGGCGCGTCGTGAGTGTTGAACTGCTTGCGAGGGGGGTCACATTCGTAGACGAAGTCGGCAAGCGTGTGGACGTCGATGTCGTGCATGAGTTCCTCAGCGGCGGACTGGCTGCCCTGAATTCAGCCTAATCGCGGGCGCGTTCGAGAGCATTCGATCCGAGAGTCGCGGTCGCGATCGGCTTGCTGACGCGCAATACCACCGAGGTGCGTCTCGCTACTGCCCGCAGACAGCGGGCCAGCATCGGGGCGCCCTCAGGGGCGTTCAGTGTGACGGCCATGGAACCCGGCGCGGCTCGCGACGCAATGGGAGGTAATCCGAACCGCCTCCGATCCCAGCGCGTCGATAGGGAGTCAAACCCGCTCAGCGGCGAGGGGAGGGTATCCGTCGACGCCACCAAGGACAGCCGAGTCCCGACAGACGCCTCCACACGAACGACGTCGTCTCGCATGCCTCGACGGAGACCCGGGCTGCCGCAACCAAGTCGCAGCACGGAGGGTGGCGAAACGAATGAAGATCGCGTCCTCCGGCCGCTGTCGGGGCGCCGACGCCGCCAACCCTGCGGCTTGGTTAGGCGGCCCCTGGCGCCACGGACCTCTTTCGGAGGGCCACGCTGCGCGATTGGGACGAGCGGCGCGCCGAGCGCGTAGCAGGCGGGGCGCCGACAGGCGTTGAGCGCGGGTCGGCGCCTCACATCTGTAGCGAGCCGCTGCAGAAGTCAATCGTCCGAGTAGGACAATCCGATCTGGCGGCGGATCGTATCGAGTGTGCGCATGGTCAGCAGTGTGAACGAGTGAGGCATGAGAGGGCTCTCCTTCAGGCCACTCCGTATGCACCGAGCGACCTCCGCGGCCTCCTCCCGTAGGCCGTGACCAACGTAGTCGTTTCTCCGCACCTCGACCACACCATCATCGGTGATCACCCTCACATTCGAAGGGGTCATCCAGCGCGGTTCGATCTCGATGCGACCCTTTGTGCCCGCAATGACGGCGCCCGTGCGTGTAGTGGCGAGCAGGTTGGTGGTGCAGATCGCGTGCGTGCCGTTCCCGTACTGGAAGACGGAGGTGGTCTGCGCATCGACGCCGCGCTCCGTCATGTCTGCGACGGAGGTGATCGTCTCGGGAATCCCGAGGATCGAGAGAGCGAACGAGACTGGATACACGCCGAGGTCCAAGAGCGCGCCACCCCCGAGAGCCGGGTCAAAGAGACGATGATCCTCATCCGCGGGATCGAACCAAAGTCCCTGCTCAGCGAAGAGGTACTTGATGTCTCCCAGCCGCCCGCTGGCGATCACGTCGTGGACGTAAGCGATGTGAGGCAGGAACCGGGTCCACATGGCCTCCATGAAGAAGACCTGCTGGGCACGCGCTGCGTCGATGAGTTCGCCGGCTTGGCGCGCGTTGACAGTGACTGGCTTCTCGACCAGAACGTGCTTACCCGCTTCGATCGCCAGCAGGGCCGCGGCGTGATGTCCCGTGTGCGGTGTCGCCACGTAGACGGCATCGATCTCAGGGTCGGCCACCAAGTCCGAGTAGGAGGAATGCACGCGCGAGACGCCGAACTCCTCCATAAAGCGATCCGCACCGCCTGGTCGACTCGACGCGACTGCGGCGATGACTGCGTCGTCGGGGACATGCCGAAGATCCCGTGCGAACTGAGTGGCGATGTAGCCGGGACCGATGATGCCCCAGCGGATGGGTGTGGACACGAGTACTCCTTGTGGATAGGGGTCAGCCGACGTTCTCATCGCCCGCCACGGAGGCGACGACGACACTGACGTCGAGGTTTTTCGAGAAGCAGGGTGCGCTGGACTCTTGCGCCGCCCCGCGTCCGGTGCAGGCGCCCGCGCTGGGTGGGGCCATCGAGGTCGCGGTGAAGGGTCATGCAGCTGACGTGAGGCAGCGCGACGAGCACCTCGACGAGCGCAGAGCCGTTGCGCAGGAGGTGCTGGCCAGCGAACCCGAGCTTGTCCTCATGTCGGGGCGACCAGATGTCTGCGTCGTCGTCGGTGGTGCCCGGAACCGTTCTCGTCTCTGCCGCGGTCAACATACTCACGGGCCCTATTGGTCTTGCCGGGCTCGTGGGGAGAGGTGGGCGCGGACCAGCAGACCCATCAGGCAGAGCAGACTAGTGGCGAAGCTCGCGAGCGTCGCGAACTCCAACCAACGGCTCTGCCCGATCAGAACACCGAGACTTGTTACAAGGCCGATGGCGGCGACGACAACGGTTGTTCGCGCCGTAAGACGGTTGACCGAACTTGCATCCCGCGTCGTCGGAGGTAGCGCCCTTCCCAAGACCATGGCGATGATGAAATAGGTGACGAAGACGTCGTATCCGATGGTCAGCCTCCCCACCGTGACGCATCTTTCACCGAGCGGTCGCCGACCGCGATCGGATGCCGGCTCCGGAGAGAGACACGCCTGATGAGACTCATTTCGCAGGCGCCCGCGGATGCGGCGGTATCTCACCGGAGCCGCGTTGAATGAGAGTCGTGGGCACAAGATGACGCGACGGCGGCGAGTCGTCCCCGTCGAGCCGGGCGAACATTCGCTCGGCGGCCAGTCGGCCGATGAGGCTCGGGTGCTGGGCCACCACCGTGACTGCAGGATCGACGAGATCGCTGAGGGGAAAATCATCGAAGCCGACGAGCGCGACGGAGTGCTGCGCACCTTCCTCCCGTAGCGCGCGCACCGCACCGATCGTGAGCAGGTTCTGGGCGCTGAAGATCGCCGTCGGCCCGTTGCTCACGCGAAGAAGCTTGTGTGCGGCAACCCGCGCCGACTCCTCGTCATAGAGGTCGTCGACGATACGCAATCCGGAAGTCGGAACTCCGACTTCGCCCAGCGCTTGGAAGAAGCCCTCTCGTCGCTCTCGCGTCGTTCTGAGTCCCAAGAACGCGATCTCGCGATGCCCCTGGTCGAGAAGATGCCGAGCACCGTCGACGGCACCACCCACGTGGTCGCTCCCGACGGTGTCGACATCGACCGCAACGGGGGCGCGATCGACGAATACCAGGGGCATTCCTTGTGTTTGCGCAGGGAGCAGGTAGCTTGCCGTCGTCAGGATGAGACCATCCACGCGCCTGCGGACGAAAGTGGAAACTCCGTCCTTCTCGCGTTCGGGGTCATCGTCTGTACTCGAGGCGAAGACCACTACCCCTCGTTGGCTTGCGACGTCCTCGATGGCGCGATGTACCTGTCCCACGAAGGGGTTTGCGACGCTGCCGACCAGCAGCCCGAGAGTGCGGGTCCTCTTGTCCCGTCTCTTGAGGTTCCCTGCGTGGACGTCCGGCTCGTAATTGAGCTGCGCGGCCGCACGCGTGACTTTCTCGATCATCCCCGCGGACACATTCGGCTCGCGGTTGATGACCCTCGATACCGTCTTGATCCCGACGCCCGCCAGCGCGGCGACGTCGCGGATCGTTGGGCGCCGAGGTGTGGCGGATGGGTTCGGCGTGGAGGATGACAACGGTGTTCCAATCGCACTCGAATACTTCGATGTGTGTTGACTATAGCCGGATGCTTGAGTTAGAACTAGACAAAGACACCGTTGTCAGGCATTCAGTGCCGCTAACTAGAGGAAGAATCAATGTCGATCAACACAGCCGCTCGCCTGCGAATGAGGCGCGCACTCATGGTGGGTTCCGTCGTAGCGGTCGCAGCGCTCTTCACGAGCTGTGCCAGCACGAGTCCCGATCCCGCCTCGAGCGATCCGTCCGGAGATGTGGGCATCTCGCTCATCGTCAAGACGAACTCCAACCCGTACTACATCGCGATGCAAGATGCAGCGGAGGCGGCCGCGAAAGAGGCGGGAGTCGAGTTGACGCTGGCTGCCGGCAAGGCGGAAGGGGACGAGGACACCCAGATCCAGGCCATCGAGAATGCGATCTCGCGCGGCGACAAGGGTATCCTGATCGCGCCCAACGGCCCGGGTGTCAATGACGCCATCACAAAGGCGCGAGATGCCGGCCTCTACGTCATCGCCCTCGACACGGCGCCCGATCCTACGAATGTGGTCGATGTCACCTTCGCTACCGACAACTTCGCGGCAGGCAAGACGCTCGGCGAATGGGCAGCAGCGGAGCTTGACGGAGAGCCCGCGGTGATCGCCCTCCTGGATCTCTACGCAGACAAGGTGATCTCCGTCGACTACAACCGCGATCAGGGCTTCCTCACAGGCATGGGGATCGACGTCGCCGACCCGACCATCATCGGGGACGAAGCCTCGTCGGGAACCTACACGGCTGGGCAGGGCGGAACGTTCACGATCGCCGGGCATCAGGCATCGGACGGTGCGGTCGACACCGGGCGGACTGCCATGGAAACCCTCCTCTCCAAGAACTCCGACATCAACGTCGTCTACGCCGTCAATGCTCCGGCGGCGGCGGGCGCATATGAAGCTCTGAAGGCCGCAGGTATCGAGGATCGGACGCTTGTGGTCGCCGTCGACGGCGGCTGCGACAACGTCGCGTATGTGAAGCAGGGCACGCTGTCTGCGCTGGTCACGCAGTATCCGGACAAGATGGCCGCACTCGGGGTCGAAGCGATCGTCGACTATGTCGGGAGTGGCGCGACCGCAACGACGAGCCCGGGGCTCGACTTCTTCGATACCGGCTCGGCACTCATCACGGACCAGCCGGTCGAGGGACTCGAGAGCATTAGCAGCGACGAAGCCAGCACGAGCTGCTACGGCACCGACTAGTAGGCCACTTCATACCGGGGTGTGTCGCCCCTTCGCGGCACGCCCCGGCATGGGCATTGATATTTAGGAGCGATCGTGACTCACGACCTTCCCGAGAACCCATCCGCGCGGACGGCAGAAATTGCCGGAAGCCCAGCGACAGCGTCGTTGGATCTTGCCAGCGAGTTCCTCAGTCGTCGAACGCCGCTCGGACGAGTCCGGAACGTGCTGCATCGCTACCCGGCCATCAGTCCCGCAGTCGTCCTCGCCCTCTCGATCATCGTTTTCGGCATGCTCAACGAGCGCTTCCTGGCACCCGCAAACCTATCGTTGATCACCCAGCAGGTGGCTGTCGTAGGGACCCTGGCGGTCGCGCAGACGCTGATCATCCTGACCGCCGGAATCGACCTGTCGGTGGGCGCGGTCATGGTCATGGCCTCGATGTTCATCGCCCAGACAGCCGTCAAGAATGGGCTGCCTGGGCCGCTTGCGCTTGTGGCGGGCCTCGTCGTCGGCCTGGCTGCAGGTGCGTTCAATGGCTGGTTCGTGACTCGGCTGAAGCTCCCCCCGTTCATTGTCACGTTGGGCACGCTCAACATCTTCGTTGCCTTGACTTTGCTCTACTCGAACGGCGCCACGGTCCGCGGCGACGACATGCCCCCGCTGCTGACCGCCACGGGCAATCTGCTCCCGCTGGGTGAGGTGAGTATCACGTACGGGGTCATCATCATGCTCGTCCTGTATGTCGTCGTTGCGTTCTCCCTCAGCAAGACCGCTTGGGGAAGGCATGTCTACGCCGTCGGCGACGACAAGGAAGCAGCTCGGCTCGCGGGCATCAGGGTCAACCGCGTCCTCCTAAGCGTCTACCTGGCCGCGGGCGCGATTCTTGCTATCGGCGCGTGGATCCAGATCGGCCGCGCGAACGCCGCAAGCCCCAATGCAGGCGTCGACCTGAACCTGGACTCGATCACCGCGGTGGTAATCGGCGGCACGAGCCTCTTCGGGGGCCGGGGGGCCGTGTGGGGATCGCTGCTGGGAGCACTGATCGTCGGAGTGTTCCGAAATGGCTTGGCCCTCGCAGGACTAGATGTCCTTTATCAAACCCTCGCCGTTGGCGTTCTCATCATCGTCGCCGTCGCCGTCGATCAGTGGATCCGAAAGGTACGCAAGTGATAACTGCCCAAGAGCTGGACTCGTCTCATGAGACACGCAGTCAAACACCTGTGCTGCAGGCCAAGAGACTCGTCAAGACGTTCGGTCGCGTTGTCGGGCTCGATGGCGTGAGCCTTGAGCTGTTCCCTGGCGAGGTTCTCGCCATCATCGGAGACAACGGCGCAGGCAAGTCCACCCTGGTGAAGTGCCTCACCGGTGCCGAGATTCCCGATGAGGGCGAGATCCTCCTCGACGGCAAACCTGTCACGTTCAAACGACCCCAGGACGCCCGCGATGCTGGAATCGAGACCGTCTACCAGAATCTCGCCGTCTCACCGGCACTCGATGTGGCTTCGAATCTGTTCCTCGGTCGCGAAGTGCGCAAGCGCGGGATCCTAGGATCGTTGCTGCGCATGCTCGACACCCGAAGGATGCGCGACGAGGCACGCGCAGAACTGCTCGAGCTGGGCATCACGACTCTCCAAGATGTGACCGTTCCCGTGGAGAACCTCTCCGGCGGGCAACGGCAGGCTGTCGCGGTGGCACGATCCGCCACGTTCGGCTCGAAAGTCGTGGTGCTCGACGAGCCGACGGCAGCGCTCGGTGTCCGTGAATCGAAGCAGGTACTCGAACTCGTCCGCAACCTTCGGGACCGAGGCGTGCCGGTCATCATGATCAGTCACAACATGCCGCACGTATTCGAGATCGCGGACCGTATCCACATTCAACGGCTTGGCAAGCGCGCCGCTACCATCACGCCGCAGTCTCATTCGATGACGGACGCCGTCGCGATCATGACCGGCGCCACGCAAGGATAGGGAGTCACGGGACTCGAGGGCGGGCGAGCCGCGCCATCAGCAGGCGCCGTTCCGCCTCGTTCCCCGTCAGCGAGAGCGCCTTCCGGTCGGCGGCCTCCGCCTCCGGCCCGCGCCCGAGATCGCGCAGCAGCTGCCCGCGCACGGCGTGCCAGAGGTGGGAACGCTCCAGAGGCTCGCGCAGGGCCTCCAGTGCTCCCAACGCCGGGCCGGGTCCGGCGACGCGCGCGAGCACCACGGCACGGTTGAGCCGGACGATCGGCGAGGAGTCGTAGCCGGCGAGCATGTCGTAGAGGACGAGCATCTGGAGCCAGTCGGTGTCGTCGATTGACGCGGCGTCGGCGTGGCAGGCCGCGATCGCGGCGTGCAGCTGCCATCTGCCCGGCGAGCGCAGATCGGCCGCGCGCGCGAGCTCGCCCCGAGCCCGGTCGATCAGCCCGCGGTCCCACAGGCGGCGGTCCTGCGCGTCGAGGAGGACCAGGCTCCCGGCGACCGCCCTGGCCGGCTCACGGGAGCGATGGAACAGCAGCAGCGCGTGGAGCCCCGCCGCCTCGGCCTCACCCGGCAGCGCGCGGGCCACGACGTGCGCGAGCCACAGCGCATCCTCCGCGAGATCGCGGTCGGCCGCGGCGTCCGCACCCGCCACGAGGTGGGCCGCGTCGTACATGACCGACAGCACCGTGAGGACGATGTCGAGGCGGCCGGCGCGCTCGTCACCCTCGGGGATGCGCAGCGGGATGGCGGCGGCGGCCATCTTCCGCTTGGCGCGGGAGATCCGCTGCCCCACCGTCGCCTCCGGCTCCAGCGTCGCGCGTGCGATCTGGGCCGTCGTCACGCCGAGCACGGCGCGCAGCGTGAGCGCGAGCTGCGCCTGCGGCGCGAGCGCCGGATGGCAGCAGCCGAACAGGAGCGGCAGCCGCTCGTCGGGGTCTGCTGCGGGCACGTGCTCCTGCTCCGGAAGGAGGGCGAGCTTGGCCCGGTAAGTCTTCTCCCGCCGCAGCCGGTCGAGCGCGTCGTGCCGTGCCGCCTGCATCAGCCAGCCTCCCGGGCGCGGCGGGATGCCCGTGCGGCGCCACTGGCGCAGTGCCTCCTCGATCGCCTCCGCGGTCGCCTCTTCGGCGACGTCGAGGCTCCCGGTCGCGACCGTCAGCGCCGCGACGATCCGCGCCGACTCCTCGCGGACCAGCCGGGCGAGCTCGCGATCGGATGCCGCGGCGCGGGCGCTCTGGCCGCCCGGCGCCGCGGCATCCTCCGCGGTCACTGCTCGAACTGGCTGTAGTCGGTGACCATCGGCCGGATCTCCACCGAGGTGCCGGGCAGTTCCAGCATCGGCCAGGTCTTCACGAGGGCGACGGCGGCGTCGAGGTCGGCGACGTCGATGATGCTGAACCCGCCGATGACCTCCTTCGCCTCGGAGAACGGTCCGTCGACGACGACCCCGCCGCCGCGCACCGTCGTCG
>Ga0182739_1004591_pt1 | contig 11323 bp, 5 predicted proteins | sample eDN5th30CBELigBY_FD_128873 | JGI IMG/M metagenome (GOLD analysis project Ga0182739, IMG submission 128873) | Enriched backyard soil microbial communities from Emeryville, California, USA - eDNA 5th pass 30_C BE-Lig BY (version 2) (version 2) | ecosystem: Environmental > Terrestrial > Soil >... | reverse complement strand
GGGCGGCGACTTGCTGAGTCCAGTCCATTCAACTGCTATTTTTTCTTCAGATTGGCTGAGACGGGAGGGTTGAGTTCCTGTTGGGCGTCCCGGATTCTCAGGGATTTGATCTGGACGGTTTTGGGACCGTAGCGGGTATCGTAAACGCCGAAGATCAGACGTCCCGGCTGATAGCCTTCCAGCGGTTGACGGTCCAGAACGAGAAAACGTCCCACCTTCAGAGAGACCGCCTGTTCACGCACGCGGAGGCTGAATGGTTGTTCTCCTTTCCAGTCGAACTTCTCCAACTCGATGGTCCGGTCTTCAATGGCCTTACTCCCGCGAAATTCGGAGATGAACCAGGGGCTTCCGCTCTCTTTCATGACCACATTATGGAGAGCGTAGCCGCGGCCTTCATTCCAGCCCAACAGCCAGAAACAGCCTCCCAGCCCGGTCTGCTCCATGACCCCTTCAAGCTCGAAGTCGCCTGCCCAGGCGAGTTGCAACGCGGCATTTTTCCCTTCCAGTACTCCGACAGTTCCTCGTACCAGTCCCCAACGGGCGTCTGCGGCAAAGTTTCCCAGGAGGAAGGGGTGAGAAGGGCCTGGCCCGGTCAGTTGGAGTTCGTCGAGCGAGACGAGCTTCGATTTTTTCGGCAACGGAGCCAGCGGAGGAACACCCCGCACCGGAAGGCACAGCGTCACCGGGCGAGGGCCAGCGACAACCCCCCGAAAGTCTTCCGGCGGCTGCGCCGGCAGTGGGCTCGTCCAGATGCAGAATCCAGCCACCAGAAGAACAAGTGCCGACCGAATCATGTGCCCGCCTTCATTGTTTTACCAAGGATGCCTGGCCCTGCTCAGAGTCATGCCCGTTGCTGAATTCTCCGGAGAATAAACGGTCGAAGGACGGGTTGCTCGCCAAGTGAGACAGCCTGCAAGCAATGTGGGGGGCGTCAGCTTCGGCTTTCAGCCAATCAACTCTCGCAGTTTCTTCAGGTGTCCGGGAACCGATTGGAGGGGATCTTCCTTTTCTTCGAATTCCAGTGCCACGTAACCGCGATATCCCGCCTGCTTCAGAATCTGGATAATGCGTGCATAGTCCGCCGGCTGATCCGGCTGTCCTTTTCGCTTCATGCTGGCCTTGACCTGTGCGTTGATGGCATAGGGGGCGATTTTTTCCAGATCCCCATAGGGGTCTTCCGTATGGAAGTTTCCGCTGTCGAAGTTGACCCCGAACCAGGGCGATGGCGACACACGTTTCACAATCGCCAGCAGTTGCTTGGGGGTGGCGGTGATCCCGCCATGGTTCTCCAGCGCCAGTGCGACCCCTTTTTTCGCTGCGTGCTGCAAGGATTCTTCGATCCCCTGCACGCAGAGATCCAGTGCCTGCTCTTCGAGCTGGCCGGTCCCGATGTTCCCGGCGAAGATCCGGATGACCGGTGCTCCCATTTCCGCTGCGAAGTCGACCCAGTCCCGGCAGAGTTTCAGTTGAGCATCCCGGGCAGGGCCGGGAGTCAGGCAGAAGTTATTTCCAATAGCTGTTCCCGAGACTTCCAGACCGAGCCGGAAAGTGTGTTCCTTGATTTGCATCAGATAGTCTGAGGTCAACGGGTTCGGGAAGTAGTAGCTGGTCAGTTCGACACCGTCCAGTTCCTGATCGGCACAAAAGTCGATCAGGTCGAACAGTGTCATCGTGCCGGATTTTCCGGAAGGCGTCGGCCAGCCGCGTGTGAGCCGGTCGCGAAACGAATATGCCGCCAGCGACAGTTTCAAATGCGGTTTGCCAGTCCGTTTCACCGGCTCAGCAGCAAACCCGGCATTTCCCAGCAATGAACCGGCAACGGCTGCGGAGGTGACTGTCCGCAAGAACGTGCGACGAGAGGTTTCCGGTGTCTGGAAATGATGGAACATCAACACACACTCTTCCTGGCTGTGATGACTTGGCTGCCTCAACGCAACTTGCTGGACTGGACATAGAGTCCGAACTGACCCGCCGTGTTGACCGATGCCGTGTTGACCGATGCCGTGTTGACCGATGTGGCCTGTTACTGACGAGGAACACGGAAAGCCGTTTCAAACCGGGCTTGACGGACCCGCTTTTTTCAGCCGAATCGATCTCCCGATTATTTTGATGACGTCAGGCTATCACGCGGCTGTGGGCGTTGCCAGTCCTATGAAAGAGTCATTACAAAGTTCCTCTTGCCTGGAGAATCCAAATCGGAAGTCAGGCGAAACCGGCTTCCGACAGCATTTCCGTTTGCCGGCGGCGCCGTGCTGGAACATGATGCGTCCGGCGCAGCCGGTTTGTTCGGGTCGTCAGCAAAGTCATTGAAGGATTTTCAATCTTCGCAGACTGCGCAAAATTCGAAACTGTGGCTGTCACAAGGCCCTCTGACCAGGAATGATGCCGTGTCTTGGAAATATCTGTTCGAACGAAAAACGCTGGCCATGCTGCATGCGGAGCTGCAGGATGAAAAGCGTCTGCATCGCGTGCTCGGGCCGGTCGCGCTGACTTCACTGGGAGTGGGGGCCATTATCGGTGCCGGGATCTTCGCCATGACCGGACGTGTGGCTGCCGAAGACGCCGGCCCTGCCGTCGTGCTGTCCTTTGCCGTGGCCGGAATCGCCTGCATGTTCGCCGCACTGTGCTATGCGGAATTTGCCGCAATGGCGCCTGTCGCGGGAAGTGCCTATACCTATACCTATGCCACCCTGGGAGAGATCTGGGCCTGGGTGATCGGCTGGGATCTGATCCTCGAATACGCCATGAGTTGCAGCGTGGTCGCGGCGCACTGGACGCATTACCTGGACGAAGCGCTACGGACAATTCTGGGAATCTCAATACCCCTTCAGTTTACATCCGACCCGTTCACCAAGATCTATCTGACTGATGGCAGTATGATTCAACCGTATTGTAATCTTCCAGCCATCTTGATTGTGGGCATGATTACATACGTGCTGGTGATCGGGATTCGCGAAAGTGCCGCGATGAATACGGTCTTTGTGATCATCAAGCTGGCGGTGGTGCTGCTGGTGATCGGGCTGGGACTGTTTTACGTCTCACCCCAGAACTGGACTGAACTTCCCATTGAAAACCGCCGCGAGATCAATCTGCTGGATTACCTGCACCGGCACGAAGACATTGCTTCAAAGGTCTCCATGGGGGATGTCAACAGCTTCACCACCGGGGAAGAATTTCTGAAAGCACATCCCGATCTGGCAGACGAGTTGTCTCCCACCCGGAAGTCGGTGATCGCGGGGCTTCCCAACGAAGCCAAGAAGTGGGGCCTGCTTTCGATTCTGGGGATCAAGTCGCTCCTGGATCCGATTGATGATGCTGTCCGCAGTCCATTTATGCCCTATGGATTTTCCGGACTGATGATCGGTGCAGCACTGGTCTTCTTTGCGTATATCGGCTTCGACTCCATTTCGACTCATGCCGAGGAAGCCCGCCGGCCCGAACGGGATGTCCCGCTCGCAATTTTGATCGCGCTGACGTTATGCACCTTGCTGTATATGCTGGTTTCCGCGGTGATTACCGGCATGGAGAATTATTGGCAGATCGACCCGAATGCGGCGCTGGCATCGGCGTTTCGCAAGCGGGCTCAGATTGAAAACAGCCCGATGCTGAAGGCTTGTGCCGGCCTGATTGCCGTCGGAGCCATTGCCGGCCTGACCAGCGTGATCCTGGTGAATTTCCTCAGCCAGTCCCGCATCTTCCTGGCCATGGCCAGGGATGGCCTGTTGCCGAAAGGACTCTTCGGCGTCGTGCATGAGAAGTACCGCACCCCGCACCGGTCGACGATTCTGACCGGGATCTTTATTGCTTCGACAGCCGGATTCTTTCCCATCCGGTTGCTGGAAGAGATGGTCAGCATCGGAACGCTCATGGCCTTCGTTCTTGTCTGCGGATCGGTAATGATGCTGCGAATCAGAAACCCCGACGCCCATCGCCCCTTCCGCTGCCCGGCGTTATTCCTGATTGCGCCGCTTGGAATTCTGGTGAATCTGACCCTGATGCTGTTTTTGCCATTGGATACCTGGTTTCGGCTGCTGATCTGGCTGGCATTCGGCTTCTTGCTGTACTTTGCCTATGGCATCCGACACAGCGTCCTGCGAAAGAAACTGGCGTCTGCTGTGACTCTGCCAGAGGAATCACGCTAACAGCCCGTCGTTTCTCCAGAGTGCCACAGTCCGGGATTCTCCCAGCGCGTGAGGATTTCAGGAGAAAGTGAAGGCGCTCTCGTCCACGTTCTGCTGCCATGAGGCGAGTTGCTTTTCATCAATCGAAACGCGTGCTGCGCGGGTCAGGGCAACTTACTCCCAGCAACATCCCGCGCTCCACAGGCTGCTCTCGTTTTGGCGACTCCGCCGGAATTGCAAACACTGCCATTCAGCCGAAAGCTCTGCGCCACTTTGTGAGAGGATCACGAAGATGACAAGACTTTTGCCTTTTTCAAACGGGATGAATATCGGAAGGCGGGATGAAGCTTCGAGGGGGCGAAACTCCTGCTGAGCCGCACACAAATTGACGCTTTCCCCGGTTTACACCTCGCCAGGAGTCTCACCCTCCACAAAATTCAACAGACGCATCCCCTGACGAAAAGATCCTGCAGGGTGCGGGCTCTCTGTTATAATGAATGAAGAGGGATCACATGATTTGACGACCGAAGCTGACAACTCTTGAGGAATCCCCATGGCTCGGAAACAGATGAAGACTGCGCGTGGTTCTCGATCAACTCCACTCTCTTCCATCCGGAAAGTCGTCGGGAAACGGAAGTCCCCGCGGAAAATTCCGGACGATTCCCCGTCTCGACTTCATAACGGGCATTCTGTTGCTCCGGAGACTATTGGGCATTACCTGATTCAGCGGTTGCAGGACTACGGGTTACGGGACGTTTTCGGAATTCCGGGCGATTTCGTGTTGCAGTTTTATGGCATGCTGCAGGAAAGCCCGATCCGGCTGATCGGTTGCACGCGGGAAGACAGTGCGGGATACGCAGCAGATGCTTATGCCCGCATCCATGGCCTGGGGGCCGTTTGCGTGACTTATTGCGTGGGGGGCTTGAGTTTGTGTAACTCGATCGCCGGCGCATATGCTGAGAAATCGCCGGTGATCGTGATCAGCGGAGCCCCCGGGATTCACGAGCGGCGAAATAATCCGCTCCTGCATCACAAGGTGCGGGACTTTAATACTCAACGGGAGATCTTCGAAAAAATCACTGTCGCCGGCGCCTCACTCGATGATCCGTTGACAGCCTTTCGAGAGATTGACCGTTGTCTGGAAGCGGCAGTCCGCTTCAAACGGCCGGTCTATCTGGAAATTCCCCGGGACCGGGTACTGGCACAGGCCCTCGTGCCGCACCAGCCGCTGACGGTGCAGCCGCAAAGCAATCCGGAAGCATTACAGGCGGCACTTCTGGCAGCACGGGAACGGATCTCTTCAGCAAAATCGCCCGTCATCATCGCCGGCGTCGAAATCCACCGGTTCGGGCTGCAGAATGACGTTGTTCAATTCGCGGAGAAGAACCAGATTCCGCTTTGTGCCACTTTGCTGGGCAAGTCCGTTGTCAGCGAGCGTCATCCGTTGTACGTCGGGGTGTATGAAGGGGCGATGGGACGGAAGTCTGTTACAGAATTCGTTGAAGCCAGCGACTGCGTAATTCTGCTGGGAACCTTCATGACCGATATCAATCTGGGGATTTATACCGCAAAGCTCGATCCAGGGCGCTGTCTTTATGTGACCAGCGAGCAGTTACGAATTAGCCATCATCATTTTCACGATGTTTTGCTGCAGGATTTCGTCTGCGGACTCGAACAGCAGAAGCTCCGAAAGTCAAAAACTCCCTTTCCTGCCCGGGAACCCCGTCCTCAGAAGAAGCATCATGCCCGGGACAAGGTGACCATTGGCAGCCTGTTCGACCTGATTGATGAGACGCTGGATGATCAGATGGTGGTCATCGCGGACGTGGGTGATTCCCTTTTCGCTGCATCCGATCTGACCATCCATAAGCATACGGAATTTATCAGTCCGGCCTATTACACCTCGATGGGATTCGCCATCCCGGCATCACTGGGGGTGCAGGTGGCCAATCACACGTTGCGGCCGCTGGTTCTCGTCGGTGACGGTGCATTTCAGATGACGTGTCTGGAACTGTCCAGCATTGTCCGGAACTCTTTTAATCCTATCGTGGTCGTGTTAAATAATCGAGGATATACAACTGAACGGTTTTTACATGACGGACCGTTTAATGACATCTTAAACTGGAATTATCATCGGCTGCCGGATTTACTGGGGTCGGGATGGGGATTCGAAGTCCACACCTTCGGCGAACTTCAGCAGTCGATGAACGCCGCACTGGCTCACCAGGACGCCTTCAGCCTGTTGAATGTCCATCTGGAACCGCACGACGTCAGTCCCGCGCTGGCCCGACTGGCGGAGAACATGTCCAAAACGTTGTAATGCCCGGAGTGCGCCCCGGGATTTCTTTCAACTTGCTCTCAAGACGAATCTACCGATCCTCGCGAAAGAACCGGCGGGCTTTCAGTTCGAAACGGGGCAGCGACTCCACCGCAATGACTTCCGCCTGAAAATTCAGCCGGCTTTTGATCGTCTTCCCGATTCGCTCCAACAATTCTTGCGTACGATGTACCTGTTCCGTCGCGGCAAAGGTGGGTTCGATTTCGACTTGAAGATGCGGCATGGATCTGCGAATGAGGAGCGTCATCCGGTATTCTGCAACGTCCGTAAATTCCCGGAAGATTGCATCCAGACTTGACGGGAAGACGTTATTTCCGCGAATCGTCACCATGTCGTCGGTGCGTCCAAGAATCCCTCCGTCCAGACGCAACAGCGCCAGCCCGCACGCAGAGGGAGTCGTCACGGCCCGGACCAGATCGCCCGTGCGATAACGAATCACCGGTTGCCCCCAGCGGCCCAGATTTGTCATGACGAGTTCTCCCGTCTGGCCGGGAGCCACCGGTTCCAAAGTCTTCGGGTGGATGATTTCTGGAAGACATTGCGACTCCAGAATCGCCATTTCTCCGGGGGAATCGAACGGTTCGACTCCCAGCGATCCGACGTCGGTCATCCCCCAGTGATCAATGACCCGAGCCCCCCAGTCGCGTTCAATGCGGTGGCGAATCGCGGGAATCGCCCCTCCGGGTTCCCCCGCCAGAATCAGCAGACGCACCGGCAGGCAGCGCAGATCGATCTGCTCCAACCTGGCAACCTCGGCCAGACGCAGGGCATATGTGGGAGTGCAGCAGACAATTGTGGCCTGCAGGTCACGCATCATTTTCAATCGTGATTCGCTACTCATGCCCCCCATGGCCAGAGACAGGTTTCCCTGTTGCTGCGCCCCTTCAAAAGCGGCCCAGAATCCAATAAAGGGACCGAACGAAAACGGAAAGGCAAACACGTCGTCCGGACGGATTCCCGCGAGCCGATAAATCTGGGCCCAGCATTCCATCAGCCATTTCCAGCTTCCCGGAGTATCGAGCCAACGCATTGGTCGGCCCGTCGTTCCGGATGTCTGATGCAACCGGGAATAACAATGGAGCGGATAGGTGAGGTTTGTTCCATAGGGAGGAACGGCCTGCTGATCAGCGATCAGTTCCTCGCGGGTGAGCAACGGCAAATTTCGCAGTTGCGACAAGGAGGTCATGGACCGGCCCGCAAAACCTGCTTGCAACAGGCGGGCCTTCCAGAAGGGGTTTCGTTCCTGAACCTCGGCCAGCAATGCCTGCAACTGCCGGAGTTGCAGGGCATCCAGTTCTTCACGCGAACACAGTTCCAGACGTTCATTTCGCATCACGAGACCAGTTTGGTCTTTGTTCGATCATACTCGGTCCTGAATCCCTTGTGTTTCACTGGAATTCACGTGAGAGATTATTGGCAACTCCGCTCTAAAAAGGAAACGGTTTGGGGACGCCGGAGCGGGCTGGACGGGATCGCGGACGTTTGGCTCGTGCCGCTTCCAGTTCCTGAGCAGTGGATGTCGGGACACTTTTGCTGGAATCCGTTTCCGGAGGAGATGTCTCCGGAGAGGAGGGCTCAATGACGGCGGTGATGATCCCCCAGCGACTGGCGAGTTGCTGCTGTTCGGTGTTGGAGAGACCGGAGAAAATCCAATGATCGTCTCCTTTCTTCCAGCCAACCACTTCCCCTCGACGATAGGCCACCTGATGTGCAGCCAGGGCGGGGATACGCAGTGCTGTCCCGACGATCCCCGTCAGATTGAGTGGATCGGCTCCGGAGATGACCAGTAATTGCGGCGGAGTTTCGTCCGTACGCACCGCACGCAAAACCCGGATGGCTTCGCTGGTGGCGAACTGCTCGCCGCTGACACCGCGAATGAACCGGCCTCCCCGTAATTCGCCGCGGGCTTCCAGCCGTCGATAGACTTTCAGCAGTTGCCACCATTGCGGGGCCAGTGCTTCCCGAGAGACCAGATCCCGAAAAACCACACCCCAGCGGCGAATCAATTGCCAGGCCCATTCTTCGATCTGTTCTTCCTGATGCTCTGCCCCTTCCGGTTCCAGAGGGGGAGTCAGGAGAGTCCAGCGCCCCATTCCATGAGTCTGCTGCCGCACGCGATGGTATCGCTTTGGCAGGCCAGTCGTCTGTGTCTGTGGTGCGGAGTGGATCAACTGGCGCAATCCTCCAAATCCATCGGAAGTCAGATGGCCGGCAGAGACCAGTTCTCCCAGCAGATCATTGAGTTGAGCGGGCAGGACTTGCAATTTCTGACAGAGATCCGACGAAAAGAGTGCCCCTTGGGTCTTGAGCGCCGTCAACAAGTCCTGGGCGGACGGACTCAGAGAGGACATGGATTCCCCCGACGGATCGGCGTCGCTGGCTGAGGAGCGATGCGTGCGAGTCTGGGGCAGCGGTTTTTGCGGGGCGGATGCCTGTTGTGAGGCCAGTCGCGTCAACCAGGAGAAGTCTTCCCGTAGAAACAACGAGACCGGAATCGCGCGAGTCATGGAGGCCATCGGTCGCCCGGAGGCTTTCCGTTTCGAGGCAGATTCCAGTCGCCCCCAGCCGACATCTCCGGACAGACAAAGTTCATCAAGCCAACTGCTGCGATAGCCTTCCACTCGAAGCGGCAACACCGATTCTTCCCAGGCCCCGGCGGCAAGATCAATCCCCTGAAGCTGCGAGACAACTTCGTGGAGTCCTCCAGCCCCCTGCTTGAAAGACCCCGGCAATGCCCCCTGGGAGCGGGCAAGAAACTCCAGGTAAATCGCCGGTTCGACCGCTTCAATTTCCTGACGGAGACCGGAGATGGTTCGGCGATGAATACGGGAGAGAAGCCTGCGATGGCACCATTCAATCCCCATCGAATCGCTGGGAAGAGACGGCTTGGCCGGCGAAAAACGTCCTCGCAGGATCAGCCCTTCGCCCTCAATGGCCTCCAGCGATGCAAACACCCGGTGTCCGGGAAGCCCCAGAAGTTCTGCCAGTTGGACGGCGGTAATCGGTCCACAGGTCTCCATCCATCCTCGCAGAAGTGCGACCAGCACTTCGGTCTCCTGCCAGGATTTCATGAGAGTCTCGGGCAGTTCTACGGGATGATCGGGAATGGCATCCGGAAAAAGTGCCAACAGAGCAGGCCAGCACTCGGTCGCTGCCCAGGCTTGCTGTGCCCCGGAAGGAGTGGAATAAGTCAGCCGCACTGCACGGCCGGCCGATTGCAATTCCCGCAAATCTGACTCATTTTTTTGCAATTGCTCTGGAGAGAAAATGAGACCGTGAGACAAGTCTGTGTCCGATTGTCCGGCAAGCGGAGAATCGCTGTGAATGGGAATGAGGAACCGGCTGACGAGAAGATCGTGCAGTTCATCGGCGTCGCGGAGTTCCGGTTGAGCCTCCGCCACGACTTCGGCGATGGCGCGAGGATCGAGCCGTCCCAGATCCCGCAGCCCTTCGACACTCAGGGATCGTCTGGTGGCGACGGCGCGCGCCCGACGTTCCTGCAATTCGCCGCCGTCCAGAAAGGCATACGGGTTGGCATTCAGCAATTCGTAGGCAAACGGGGAAGGCTCGCGCGTATCACGGCCGATCAACGTGATTTCACCCGCTTCAATCTTTTCCAGCACATCGATCAGTCCATGAATGTCCAGGGCTTCAAACAGGCAGTCTTCCACGGTCTGCCGCATGAGCGGGTGATCTGGAATTTCATGGTCTCCGACGATGTTTTCCTGACAACCCGTCAACTTGGGAAAGACCGCCGTGAGCATGTCTTCCGCGCGAAACCTCTGCAGCGCCGGTGGAACTTTTTTTCCTCCCCGCATGCGTTCCAGAAACAGTGCCCGACTGACATTCCACCGCCATCGCAAATGAAACATCGGTGCCACCAACAGGGCCTGCTCCAGCAGATTGCGGGCGTTGTCCGTGCGCATCATCGGAAACAGCGATTCCAATGGAAAACTGTGCTGTGGTCCCAACGAAAGCAGAAACCCGTCATCGTCCGCAGAGGCCTGCAATTCAAAATCAAAAGACCGGCAGAACCGCTTACGGAACGCCAATCCCCAGCCCCGGTTGATTCGTCCTCCAAAGGGAGCATGCACGACCAGTTGCATCCCGCCCGATTCGTCGAAGAAGCGTTCAAAAACGATCTGACGCTGGGTGGGCAATAAACCGATGGCCGCCCGCTGAGCGGCCAGATAGATCACCACCTGCCAGGCTGCCGACTCCGAACAAAGCGTTTCCTGTTGCAGCCAGTCCGCAAGCGGCCGCCACTTTTCCGGACGGCTGAGCGTATCACTGATCGATTCCCCGGCAGGTGCCCCGGCGAAGTCCGTTTGCTCCGGCAGTAATTCAGAGCACAGCGATTCAGAGCGCAGCGGTAAGGCGGGGGCGTGATGTGCCGTCCGCTCCACGTCGATCAGCCTGGATTCGACATCTTCCCGCAAGCGGGCAATCTCTTCAGAAAGCTCGATTGTTCGTCCGGGGGCTTCTCCCCGCCAGAACGGAATGGTGGGGGGCGCCCCCTGGGCGTCGGTGACAATCAGGTCATTGCCTCGCAACCGTTGAATCCGCCAGGAAGAGTTTCCCAGTAGAAAGATATCTCCGCTGGAACTTTCCACAGCGAAGTCTTCATCGACCGAGCCGACAACGGTATTTTCATCTTCCAGCACAACCCGGACGGAGTCGATTTCCGCAATGGCTCCGCCGTTGCTCAGGGCCAGCAGGCGTGCGGAGCGGCGGCCTTTCACCCGGTGATTGATCCGGTCGTAATAGATCATGGCCCGTCCGCGGCCTTCTGTGCCGGTCAGTCCGGTGCTCAGCAACTCCAGCATCTGTTCAAAGGAATCCCGTGACAACTGCCGATAAGGCC
>Ga0182739_1004590_pt1 | contig 11325 bp, 12 predicted proteins | sample eDN5th30CBELigBY_FD_128873 | JGI IMG/M metagenome (GOLD analysis project Ga0182739, IMG submission 128873) | Enriched backyard soil microbial communities from Emeryville, California, USA - eDNA 5th pass 30_C BE-Lig BY (version 2) (version 2) | ecosystem: Environmental > Terrestrial > Soil >... | reverse complement strand
TGTATGATGATAATCTTCTTCTCTAAAAATAGAACCACCAATAAATAATAAAGCATCATGCTCTTTAGCAACTGTATCATAGTTAGTTATTGAATCAGTGATTTTAAGTCGCTGCCCTATTTTATTTATTAATGAATATTTTCTTCTTTTTACATTATTATATTGGGAAATAAATTGATCATAATTATCTCCTAAATAATTTATTGTAAACTTACTATTAGGGAATTTCTTTACAAGAATATCTAAAAATAAATCATCCCCTAAATTAAATTGTAAATAAATATCTACAAAAACTTTCTTCAACTCTATCACCACTCTTTAATTCTCAATTAAACTATAAAAAATATTTATCTGATTAACAGAACTATACGGCTCTGTTGAATCTAGTTTTTTCAAAACTTTTTCTTTAAAGCTCTTTTCATCCAAATACTTTTTAACACCGTTATATATGCTCTCTATATCTTGTTCAACTATTAATCCATCTACTTCATTTTGGATGATTTCCTTTGCTGTAGGAAAACTTGTGCATACAATCGGCCTTTTTAAAATCTTTGCTTCACTTACTGTAAGACCAAATCCTTCTTTTATTGATGTTTGAACATAGATATCACAATTCCTCATATAAATATATGGGTTAACTTTTTTTCCCAGAAGGACAAAGTAGTCCTGTAATTTATATTCCTCTATCAATTTCTGAAGTTTTTTTCTTTCAGGTCCTTCTCCAATACTAAACCATTTAAATTTATATCCCGCATGCTTAAGTAATTTTGCTACTTCAATAGCCTTTTCATAGCCTTTTGCTGTTACTAATCTTCCAACTGTTAGAATATTAACTAAGGACTTATTAAATTCCTCTGCATCTTCTTCCAATGACATTTTATCAATCATTTTAGGATCAACAATATCTAAAACCAGATCAACTTTATTCTTATATTCTTCTCTAAGGTGAGTTACAGATCTTTTTGTATGTTCAGAAACCGCAATAATTTTGTCTATTTTACTGTATGACTTATAGTCCAGTTCTTTATCATATAAAGTATTGACATAGTCCGTATTTATCCATGCAATTTTTTTTGCTGCTTGGACCTTATTTGCTACTATATATGTAGGCATTCCCTGACTATATGCTATTGCAACATTATACATTTTATTTAGCGGCGAAATAATCTTGTTTATACTTTTATATACAACCTGCTCACTATGTAAAAGGTTTTTTTTATAATTATTTACTCTTAAATTCAAAGAAGTCTTTATTCGATAATACAAGTTTTCAAAAGAGAATTTGTTTTCTATTGAACTAAAATATTTAGGTACTGGCAAAATATTTATATATGAGGGAACATATTTCTCTAGATCTCCCCCTCTTTTAATTAGCAATAAGTCTATTTCGTATTTAGAAGAATCAATCAAATTTAATAATGAAACTAAACTTTTTTCTGCTCCGCCAATTGTTAGTGAATCAATTACAAATAGTAGCTTTTTTTTCATAAACTCACTTGCTTTCTAAATAATAATTTACTCTTTATATTTTTTAGAATGTTCAAATAATAAAGATAAATTATACATGTTTTATAGAATTTATTTTTTATAAAAAATAAATAAGGTTTATAGTACATACTTGTACTTCTAAATTGACTTTTATATTTCACAATATAAGGTACAGAAAGCATTTCCTTAACATTTTGGCAAACTTTTCTAATTCCTATTTCTCTTACATTATTGCTTTGCTGCTCTACAATGCTAAGTACAAAATCTTGAAGTCGTTTTACTATTATTTTTTTACTTATGTGTTCATCTAATTTAACCGAACAAAATATTTCTTCGAGATATTCACAAACCATTATATTATTATTTATATAATTTATTGATATGTTTGAACTAATGCTTCCTTGATTCAATCTGTTGTAATTATATAAATACTCTTGAATTGCAGTAAAAACATTGCAATGAGATACATATTGGAGAACAAACACTAAGTCCTCTGACATAAAAATTTTTTTATCCATTTTCAAGTTATTCATGACAATAATTTCACTTTTAAATATCTTTCCCCAAAGAACCCCACCTGTTCCCTTACACACCATTTCCATAAAATTGTGCAGAGAAACATTTTCATTAATATTAAAATCGGTATGATTCTTTATCCCATACTTAGAATATTCTTTATAACCACAACAGACTAAATCAGCATCTATTCTAATTGTTTCTATTAACAACAATTCAATATACTGTTTATCAACAGTATCATCTGAATCTATAAAAACTAAATACTCACCTGTTGATTTCAAAATACCCTTGTTTCTAGCTTCGGATGGTCCGTTATTTTCTTGATATAGATATATAATACGATTGTCTCTTTCTTTATACTCCATGATAATTTGTTCACTTTTATCAATTGATCCGTCATTGACAATAATAATCTCTAACTTGGAATATGTTTGATTTAGTATGCTTTCTATACAAGCTGAGATATAATTCTCACAATTATAAACTGGTACTATGACGCTTACTTTCGGTACCATGCTTACCCCCATTATTAATTAACAATTTGATATAACTTATCTAATTCATTACTATTACTAAAATTTGTATTATTACAGTTGTTAATTAATATTTTTCTTTTTTCTGAATCCTTATATAATCTTTCAATTCCTGTTGCTATTCCTTCAACTGATAACTCTGTAATACATCCGTCAAGCCCATCTTTCACTTGGCTATGTGCGGTTGTATAGTTCGTAACCATTACTGGCTTAGAAAGTATCTGAGCTTCTCCCACTGTTACAGCCTTTCCTTCGTATCTAGATGGTTGAACATAAAGATCAGCTGCTTTCATAAATGGATAAGGATTAGTTTTCTTCCCTAATAAAATAAAGCTATCCTCTAGTTTGGATTCCTTAATCAAGTCTTTGATCATAGATTCATCACCACCATATCCCACTATATACCAAGCAAGATCATGATAGCCTTTTTCTTTCAATATCTTTAGAGCCCTTACTGCATTATCTATTCCCTTGGCATGTGAAAGTCTAGCCACTGTTATAATTTTAAACCTACTATCCTTCATCATTGGATTATCAACTTTTTCATTAGCCATCTTCCTAATGAATTCTGGAGATGTTATATTTTCGATAACAATAACCCTATTTTCTAATTCACCATATTTATTCAAAAATGAAGTTTTACACGCTTCAGATACAGCTACTATATAATCAAATTTATGCCACATTTTAAGATCCAGCTGAATATCTGTTTCCACAGTTGAAAAATCTGTATGAATCCAAGATATTTTTTTCTTTGCATTTACCTTTTCAGCTACAAAATAATGTGGCCACAAATAGCTGATCGCAAAATCGTATTCTTTATTCACTTTAGGAAGAAACGGTAAAGATTGCTTCCACATTAGCTGCATTTGATAATAGCCTGGCTCTTCAACTTTTTTTATTTTCCCTAAAAGATCAGCACTTATCTTAGAAAAGATTCGTGATAGCCCTATACTATACTGTTTATCTTTTAAGATTTCTCCTATGGTTTTTCTAAATGTTGCGTATTGTGGAATTTCGCCTAATAAATTTACTTTATCAGAAACTAATTCCAAAAAATCACCTTGATGCCTATAAAGCATTAAATCCACAGCGTAGTTTTTATAATCAAAGTTTTCAAGCATGCTTATGAGACTTCTTTCTACTCCTCCAACTTCCATATCAAAAGAGGCTATCAATATATTTTTCATTTGTATCTCCTAAACTTTGAAACTATTTTTCTAATTTTAGCAATATTATCTCCACCAATTACTTTAGCTGCAATTGTTTTTATATTACTTTTAAATCTAGCTCTTGGTGGTAACCAGCTTTTATAGAAGTGATGCATCGCATACGTATTTTCAGTTATAAACTTTCTACAGTTTATATAATCAAATGGAGAGAAGTATGTTTGAGGATAAAATACCCCTATATCTTCTATTTCTTGATATTGGCCATTCATTTTTAAACCTTTATTTTTTAGTATTTCAGAAACAATAGCTACATTGGTTAAATCATCGTAACTCCCCTCTTCTTTAATAAAATTCTTTTCTTTGTATGAATCTAGGAACATTTCGATGAATTTATTGCCTTTCTCTGCACCTATAGTACTAGTAGCAATATAATTTTCTTGTTCAAACCCCCAAAATGACTTATGAAATAAAAGATCATCGAATGATTTGTATACTTCTACATCCGTATCTAGATAGATTCCCCCAAAGTTATATAATGCATATACCCTTGTATAATCACTCACGAAAGCAAACTTCCCAGATTCGTAAGCCTCTTTTACATAGCTATTGCTGCTTATATCAAAGTTACTTTCATTCCATTCTTTAATTTTATAACCTGATAAATGATTTTCCCAACTCGCTATACATTTTTTCACAATCTCAGGCTTTTCTTTTCCACCGAACCAACAGTAATGAATAATTTTAGGGATTTTATTTGTCTTTTCATTCATTTTGTATATACCCTCCCTTCAACCGTCATTTCAAATAAAGACTCCAACTTTAAACCTTTATTTTCAATAATTCTTCCATACATTTTATGACTCGCATTTGATCTTCTTCCGTCATATTCGATCCTGAAGGTAGACACAAGCCTGTTGCAAACAAAATTTCTGATACACTCGTATTTCCACTATGAGGGTAGTATTTAACTCCTTCAAATAATGGCTGCATATGCAATGGTTTCCAAACAGGACGTGCTTCAATATTTTCTTCAGATAAGGCATTTAAAATAGAATGTACGGAAGTACCTGTTACTTCCTCATTAATTGTTAACGCTGTGAGCCAACGATTCGATTGTGTATGTTTTAATTCAGGCATAAAATCAATCCCTGGTATAGAACATAACTCTTGATTGTACCGATTAAATAATAGCCTCCTAGCTTGAACTCTTTGTTCCAATACCTCCAATTGAGCCCTACCAATACCCGCCAGGATATTGCTCATTCGATAATTAAAACCAATTGTACTATGTTGGTAGTGAAGGGCTGGATCCTTAGCTTGAGTCGCAAAAAACCTTGCTTTCTTTAAAGCTTCAACATCATTCGATACAAGCATTCCTCCACTGGAGGTTGTGATAATTTTATTCCCATTAAATGAAAAAACACCGAATTTGCCAAATGTTCCGCTCGCTTTACCTTTATAAGTAGACCCGAGAGATTCGGCTGCATCCTCAATGATCGGTATATCATATTGATTACATAAAAAAACGATTTCATCCATTTTGGCACTCTGTCCATATAAATTAACAACAATTACAGCTTTCGGTAGTTTTCCAACTCTGGATGCTTCTTTTAAAGCCTTCTCTAAAGCTCGAGGAGACATATTCCAAGTTTCAGGCTCTGAATCAATGAAAACAGGTTCTGCCCCCTGGTAAAGAATTGGATTAGCACTTGCAACAAAAGTCAAGGTAGAACAAAATACTTTATCTCCCCTTTTTACATCTAATAAAGAAAGAGCCAGATGAATTGCTGCAGTACCTGAACTTACGGCAACAGCTTCACTGACTCCTACATAATTGGCTATTTCTTTTTCAAAGGCATCAACGTTTGGTCCTAACGGGGCAATCCAATTTGTTTCAAATGCATCATTAATATAATTTATTTCTTTACCGCTCATATGAGGAGCAGATAAATATATTCTCTTCTTAATCGTATTCCCCTCCTAAGAGTTGACAGCTACTTCATATTTAGCAATAAAAAGATGTTGAAATTCCGGTATGCCAGACAATTCTTTCAAGTTATTGATTTTATAATGTGCCATGAATTCCTTTTTTTCTGTAATATTTGCATAGATTCCAAATTGTCTTTCAATATGAATTGTTTTCCAACCAAGTTTCTTTGCTGTTACAAAGTCTTTAGAAACATTGTCTCCTATATATACACATTCATGGTGTGAAACTTGTAAATTTAGACTAGTTTGTTCATAGGGCTTATGACTCGGTTTCCAATAGTCTCTCCCAAATTGATCTGTTAAAATAATTGAATGAAACTTTTCTTTTATTCCTAATGAGTGAGCCTTGTTTATTTGTGCATCATAGTATCCATCTGATATTAGACCAATTTTCACTTTTTTATCCAAATGATCTAATACCCATTTTGAATCATTTAATAATTGTATAGATGGTCTATGCGAACGATAAATACTAACCATACTTTGTATTAATCTTTCGTTGTATGGAATATTTAATAAATCAAGTGTTTTATTAAATATATATTTCTTTTCCCCGTTTTCAAAAAAATTCATTGCTATTTTATAAAATCCAAAAATATTATAGTTTTCAATAACCCACTTTTCTAATTCATGCATTCCGCTTCTTACATAATCACGTTCAGAATAAAGCGTATCATCCATATCAAACACAACAGCTTTAATTGACATATTGAATTCTCTCCGTAAAGACAGCTTCATCAAACCGTAGCATTGTTAAATTATCTTTCCAAGAATAATCCTGATCATTAAAAACTTCTCCTTTTGTTACCTGAATCGTCCATAATGGAAAATTTGCACCTGCTTCAATAGACAATGGAATTCCACCACCAAACCGAGGATTAATTTCAATAAATGTTATTTCACCATTATTCTTCTTAAAGCATTGCAAAGTTAAGCAACCAACTGGTTGTGGTAATAAATTAACTACTTCCTCAACTGCATTAATGATCAGGTCATTTTTTACAGTGACACCTTTACTTACTTCACCTGCTCTTGTTTCTAAGCGCATTCTGGGAACAATCGTTTTAATATTCCCTTTAAAGTCAACCATAACGTCAACAGTATACTCAGTGCCTTCAACAAACTCCTGCACCATTGCATTCTGAACATAACTGATAAAGAAATTCAGCTCTTTTTCATTGTGAATTTTTGTAACACCATTACTTGAACTACCATCAAGTGGTTTAATAAGTAACGGAAACTTATAAGCTTTGTTTTGAAGTTCGTCACTAGTATAAACTTTAGGAGATGGAATCCCATTCTCTACAAAGAATTTAAAAGTTTTAATCTTATCAGATGCGATCTGGTTTAATTCAACACTTGAAACTAATACCTTTACATCTAATTTGTCAAAAAGATGCCTATTTTTTGCTAATAAAATTAATTCAGTATCAATTAAAGGAATTATTAAGTGTATTGATTCTTGTTTACAAATTCTTAATAATTCTTCCACGTAGTTAGGACTACTTATTCTTGGAACAATTAAATGCTTATCACTAAAATAAGCAGATGGGGCATTATTTTTTAGATCGGCTGTTATAATTTTCCCATTTATATTCTGCTCCTGATAAACCTTTTTAAAATAGTTTAATAGTGCAACCCTTCTTCCGGAACTTGTAAATAATATATTCATATCAGTATTCCTTTTCATTGTTCAAACTCCCTTTAAAAACTGGCATTGTTGCATGATCACCGTGCTTTATGCCTTCCGAATTTATTACCTTTTTAACTGTAAATAACAGAATCTTTAAATCTAAGATAAAGCTCTGATTTTCAACATACCACACATCTAATTTAAACTTTTCTTCCCAAGAAATACTATTGCGACCATTTACTTGTGCCCAGCCAGTTATACCTGGTTTTACCATATGACGTTTCGATTGTTCATTAGTATATAGTTCTAAATAGTCAATTAACAAAGGTCGTGGACCTACTAAACTAATATCACCCTTGATCACATTTATAAGTTGTGGAAATTCATCTAAACTAGTCCTTCTTAAAAACTTACCAAAAGAAGTTAATCTATATTCATCAGGCAACAACAAACCCTTTTCATCTTTTTCATCAGTCATAGTCCGAAATTTATAAAAATAAAAAAGCTTACCATGTAAACCGGGTCGTTGCTGTTTAAAGAAGATGGGTGATCCCAATTTCATTCTTACTAATATTGCTATGGTAAGCATGATTGGAGAAATCAAAATAAGTATAATGACAGAAACAATAAAATCAAAAATCCGTTTCATTTTTCCACTTCTTTCACTTTGTGATGTATGACAAAAATTGCTGCTTAATTTCTTCGATTAATTCCAAAACACTAATATCTGTTTCTTGACCTCTTATATATACATTCACTAAAATTTTTTTGAAATTTTGCTCCGTTAACTTCTCATAAGATTCCATTTGCTTACCTCTTAAAAGTTAATATAATCACTACGATAATAAAGCCCTAACGCAATTACTTGTTCATAATAAAAATATATTAAGTAACAGACTAATAAACTATAATAAACAAACTTTCTATTATTCTCTTTGAATAAATAAATAATCCAAGATATTAAGATTAAGTTATATAAACTGAAATAAATATTAAATCTAGCAAATATCCAGTTTTGAGTAGCTATTATCATAAAAATTAAATTAATAACAGATAAATTAACAATTATATCACTTTTAGGCCATAGCTTTCTTAATTTATCACGCCCTAAAAAGGCAATGATAACTGGAACAGAGTCAACCAGTACCCTAATTTTATTAGCACCACCTTCTTCAAAAGTACTATAGTTACCATATTGTGTATTTTCTAATGAGGCAAAGAGCATCTCTGAAAACTGATTGAACCCCATTACAATAAAAATTGCTAGAGCTAATAATAAAAATGTTACCTTTGTCCAAGCCTCTCTTCGCACAATAAAATATATAGGGAGTAATACCAATGCACTTTGATGAATCGTCGAAGCAAGAATGACAATTAGAGCATATTTTTTAAAGTCACCATTAAGTAGATATTTTGTTGCTATAAAAATTAGCGAAGCAGCTAAAAATTGCCTTATTCCATTCATAGAAACAGTAAACAAACCTGCAGTAATATAAACATAAAAGCTTAATTCAATCATTCTTGAGTACTTATATAATGTAATGCCAATTAAGAGATTTGTTATTAGGGCAGTTACAAAAATAAGCAGTTGTGGATCATTTGATATTTCTTGTAAAAACATTTGTAATACACCAAAACCAGGATCTTTATTTATTAGGATGTATTCCCAACTAAAATCTTGCATTTCATACACTAACATATAGGCGTATGTGTCACCAATTGTATTTCTTAAACCAGATACTAGTACTAAACATGTTAAAACAAGAAATACCATAAACTTATTTGGTTTTGTAACTGTTGAATAACCAAATGGAATACCACTTACTGGAATATACCTAGACAAAAAGGCAAAAATAAATAAGATTAAAAGCATAACCCATAGTACTGTCATTTTTCACTCTTCCAATTTTCACTAGTTTGATAAAGATTTGTTTTAAATAAAATCAAGAAATATAAAAGTAATCCTAAAGGAGTTGCGAACAACGTTATTATCTTCAAAGGAGATTCTTTTATAAAACTTCTATTCTTAGAAATCAAACTACTAGAGACATAATGAATGGCCTGCCTAAATTTGAACTTCATATTTCCAAATGGTAACTTCATTAACTCCTTACGATAGAACGCAAAACCTTCAGGATTAACTCGATACTGTCTTAGCATATTTAATGAAGAACCATCAGGTAAATATTCAACAATACAGAGGACTTCATCCATTAATAACATTGGATAATTTTCGTCTAACTTATGGTATTTGTAAGCTAGACCAACATATTTTTCATTTTCAAAGATTGGATATGGATATTTTTTTGTTAACTCTGACCTATAAACAAGCTTTTTATCTCCAGTTACACCAAATTTATTGTAAAGATCAAAAAGTGTTGATTGATTAATATTCTCCGGCATTCTTGTACCTATAACATCACCGTTCTTAAATGCATCAAGACCGATCATCCCACTAACTTGATCATTACCATTCTTTCTCCAGAATGAGAGAATCTTTTCTACCGCATCATCTGGCATGTAGTCGTCTGAATCAATACATACATTTAATTCAGTATCAATATGTTCATATGCTGTATTATGAGCACCATGCATCCCTTGATTTTCCTGTTTTATGTACCTTATCTCAACAGTGCCTTCTTTTTTCCACTGATTTACTAATTCTTGTGTATTATCGCTTGATCCATCATCGATAATTAGCCATACAAACTCATTGTTTGTTTGTGACTTTAAACTTTCATAGCAAATATGAAGACAATACGCTCGATTATAGGTTGGAGTGAATACAGTTAATTTCTTCAACTAATTCACCTCACCATTTCCATGTAGTAATCACTCATAAAATGAGCAGTATTTTTCACATCATATCCTTGTTGATAAAGAGCTTGATATGGAATTTTTCGGTTTCGAGCCTTAGTTGGGATTTCTCTTATTTCTTCCACCCATATATTTTTATTGTTGATCGGTAAAAATTTCACGAGATCCACCTTCATATCAACTTCATCTGTAATATTTTTCGAAATTAAACACGGTAATCCTGATCCCTGTGCCTCAATTAAAGTTACAGGTAAGCCCTCATGAAGAGACGGGAAAACGAATACATCAAATGCTTGTAACAAGCTATTAATATCACTCCGAACCCCTAGAAACGTTACCTTTTCTTCTAATCCTAATTCTTTCACTATTTCTTCTATGTCAGACCTAAGAGTGCCATCACCAACTAAAACTAAATAAGCTTTAGGTTCAACCTTATATAGCTCATTAAAAATCTCAATTAAAAATCTATGATTTTTTTGGTGATTAAAGCGTCCTACATGTCCTAGAACTAAACTATCTTCCTCTACTCCAAGCTCCTCTCGCACTTTATCTCTAATTTTCTTCGAAAATGAAAATTTCTCCGCATCAATACCGTTTTTTAACAACTTGGATAAATTAGCTTTGTTTTTATATAGCCATTTTGCAGCTAAATTTGAACAAGCTAAATAGTGAGTTGCTGCTTTTTCAATATTGCTACCTGCATATTCTTTATAAAGTTTTGCAGCAAAACCACCTTCACTCTTTGTATTATGACTATGTGCTATTCGAACCGGAATTCCAGCTTTCTTAGCAGCCTTTAGTACAAAACCACTCATTTTATCCATGTGAGAATGAACAATTTTATAATGGTGATTTGCTTTGAAAAATTGTTTTAAACTCTTTATGTAATGAAAATGTCCGCCATCCGTAATGTAAGGGATGCGATGGATTTTTCCACCCAGATTTAAAATTTCTTGATCGAAAACTCCTTTTTTACATGTTAAAAAGTCAAATTGTATCTTCGAGCGATCGATGTTGCGATATAAATTCATAATGAGTGTTTCTGCTCCGCCACGATTCATATTAACAACGACATGTAACACTCTTATTGGGCTACCCATCTTATCCCCTCCATTTCTTCTATGAATCTCTCATATAGACGACTTTTTTCTATTACAATTGTGTTTACACTATA
>Ga0182739_1004587_pt1 | contig 11330 bp, 10 predicted proteins | sample eDN5th30CBELigBY_FD_128873 | JGI IMG/M metagenome (GOLD analysis project Ga0182739, IMG submission 128873) | Enriched backyard soil microbial communities from Emeryville, California, USA - eDNA 5th pass 30_C BE-Lig BY (version 2) (version 2) | ecosystem: Environmental > Terrestrial > Soil >... | reverse complement strand
GGGCCTGGCACCCGGCAAGACCGTGGAAAAGGTCGAGCAGCGCCTGCTCGAGGTCGTGCCGGACAAATATCTCATGGGCGCCCACCACTGGCTGATCCTGCACGGCCGCTATGTCTGCAAGGCCCGTCGGCCGGAATGCTGGCGCTGCGTGATCGAGCCCTGGTGCCTCTACCCGGACAAGCAGCTCTACTCGAAGCGGCCGACCGGGCCCGCCGGGGTCAGCAGCGCCGAGGACAGGCGGCGGTCGGCATAGCGCATCCGCCAGGACAGCATGCCGGATGCGAGCCTGGCACGTACCGGCGCCAGTGCTGGGTCCCCGGCACGGTCGACCAGCCAGTGCGGGTCGCTCTGCAGGTCGAACAGGAGGTCGGGCATGCCGGCGAAGGCCACCAGCGCATGCCGCCTGTCCAAGTGCACCGCCAGTCCGCACGCGTGGTCGTCCAGGCCCAGCGCGTCCCGGTGCCAGCCGCTCTCCAGGTCACCGACATCGTGCTCGTAATGGACGGCATCGCGCCAGCGCCGCGGCTCCTGGCCGAGGATGAAGCCTTCCAGCCCATAGCCGTCGCACTGGAGCGGCACCGGCACGCCCGCCGCCTGCAACAGGGTGGGCATCAGGTCGACATGCTCGGTGAATGCCGCCACCCGCCGGCCGCGCGCACCCGCCGGGTGGCGCGCGACCATCGGCACGTGGAAGGCCTGCGGGAAGAAGCCGGACTTGCCGATCATCCAGTGGTCGCCGGCCATCTCGCCATGGTCGGCGGTGAACACCACCAGCGTGCGCTCCAGCAGGCCGGTCCTGGCCAGGTGTTCCAGCAGGCGGCCGACATGGTGGTCCACCTCCTCGATCAGGCCGAGATAGACCTGCCGGAGCCGCTGCAGGGCCGGGCCGGCCAGGGCTTCGGTGCCACCCAGATGCGGCCGGAACCAGTCGCCCAGCGGCCGGCGCAGATGCGCGGCCAGCCAGGGATGCAGCAGGCCTTCGGCCGCAGGGTCGGCCCGGCGCACCGGCGGCGGCAGGCGTTCCGGATCGACCGAGTCGTGCCAGGGGGCGGCGGCCACGAAGGGTGGGTGCGGCTTGATGTAGGAGAGATGCAGGAAGAAGGGGTGAGGGCTCCGCCTTTCCAGGAACGCGATCGCCTGGTCGGTCAGGAAGGCGGTCTCGCTGTCCTCGGCCCTGAACGGTGCCGGGGCGCCCAGCGGTCCACCATAGAGCTCGTCCAGGCAGCGCTCGCCATAGCCCCGCTCCCGCAGATGCGCGAGCCAGGGCAAGGCATTCTCCAGCATCAGGCAGACCGGCCGGTAGCCGGGTGCCACTCCCTCGTAGGTCAGGAGGCGCGGATCCGTGGCAGGGAGGTCACGCGGATCGGCGCTGGTGTCGGTATAGCCGAACAGCACGGGATCCCAGCCGCTCTTGCGCAGTTCCATCGCGAGCGTCGTGTGACGCCGGTCGAGCGGCGTCCCATTGCGGATCGAACGATGGTTGAAGCCGTACATGCCGGTGTGGAGGCAGGCGCGCGACGGCCCGCAGGGGGTCATGTTGGAAAAGTGGCGGGTGAACAGCACACCGTCCGCGGCCAGCCGGTCGAGGTTGGGCGTGCGCACCGCCGGGTGTCCGACCGCGGAGAGGCAGTCGCCGCGCCACTGGTCCGCCGTGATGAAGAGAATGTTCAGCACGCCTGCCCCCGCCAGCCCGGGCGATGGTGGCAGGGGAACGGCGTACGGACAATCGGAGGGGTGGACAATCGGGAGGGGTGGGGGCCACCCTCTGGTGGGAAACGAACGGTCGGGGAGAACGAACATGCCCAAGCTCGCGACGTTCGCGGCACTGGCCGCCCTGATGGTCGGCGGCGGCGCCCAGGCGGCCACGATCTCGATCTCCTGCGGCTCGGTCGGAGCGGAACTGGAGTTCTGCCGGGCCGGTGCCGAGGCCTGGGCGCAGCAGACCGGCAACGAGGTGGAGATCGTCTCCACCCCCAACTCCGCCACCGAACGCCTGGCACTCTACCAGCAGCTGCTCGCGGCCGGCTCGGGCGACGTGGACGTGTTCCAGATCGACGTGGTCTGGCCGGGTCTGCTCGGCAGCCATTTCCTCGACCTGTCCGGCGAGTTCTCCGAGGAGGAGGTCAGCGCCCACTTCCCGGCGATCATCGAGAACAACACGGTCGAGGGTGCGCTGGTGGCGATGCCCTGGTTCACCGATGCCGGCCTGCTCTATTACCGCAAGGACCTGCTGGAGAAGTACGGTCTGCAGCCGCCCAAGACCTGGGAGGAGCTGTCCGCGGCCGCGAAGAAAATCCAGGACGAGGAGCGCGCCGCCGGCAATGACCGGATGTGGGGCTATGTCTATCAGGCCAAGGCCTATGAGGGGCTGACCTGCAACGCGCTGGAATGGATCGACAGCTTCGGCGGCGGCCAGATCGTGGATGCGGACGGCAAGATCACGGTGGCCAACCCGCAGGCGGCGGCCGCCCTGACCTGGGCCGCCTCGACCGTGGGCGAGATCTCGCCCGAAGGCGTGCTGAACTATCAGGAGGAGGAGGCGCGCGGCGTATTCCAGGCCGGCAACGCCGTGTTCATGCGCAACTGGCCCTATGCCTGGGGGCTCGGGCAGGCGCAGGACAGCCCGGTCCAGGACAAGATCGGCGTGGCCGCCCTGCCGAAGGGCGGCGAGGGCGGCAAGACGACCGGGACGCTGGGCGGCTGGCAGCTCGCGGTCAGCAAATATTCGGACAGCCCCGCCGAGGCGGTCGACCTGGTCCGCTTCCTGACCTCGCCCACCGAGCAGAAGCGCCGGGCGATCGAGGGCGCCTACAACCCGACCATTCCGGCCCTCTACCAGGACACCGACGTGCTGGAGGCGGCTCCCTTCATGGGCGACCTCTACGAGACCTTCACCAATGCAGTGGCGCGGCCGGCCCGGGTGACCGGGGCAAAGTACAACCAGGTCAGCGCCGAGTTCTACAATGCGGCGCACCAGGTGCTGAGCGGGCGGGCCGAGGCCGCGGCGGCGCTCGATGCGCTGGCCGACCGGCTGGACCGGCTCAGCCGCGGCGGCCGCTGGTGAGTCCGGCTGCCGGGAGCGGCGGGCAGGCAGGGGCGTCCGGCCAGGCATGCAGGCAATAGGCGGCGCGCCATGGCAGGACCGGCCACCTCCCGCCTGACCCGGACGCGTACCCGCGCCGCCTGGCTGTTCCTGGCGCCGATGCTGGTGGCACTGGCCCTGGTGGCGGCCTGGCCGCTCGGCCGGACGGTCTGGTTCGCCTTCACCGACGCCAATCTGTCGGACATGGGTGCGGCCGGGTTCGTCGGCTTGGCCAATTTCGAATATCTGCTGACCGATCCGGAATGGTGGCGCTCGGTCTGGAACACGCTGTTCTTCGCCCTGGTGTCGGTGTCGCTGGAAACGGTGCTGGGCCTCGCCATCGCCTTGGCGCTCAACGTCCATCTGCCCGGCCGCGGCCTCCTGCGCACCGCCGTGCTGATCCCCTGGGCGATCCCGACCATCGTCTCGGCGCAGATGTGGGCCTGGATGCTGAACGACGTGTACGGCGTCCTGAACGAATTGCTGATCCTCTTGGGCATCATCGACCAGGGCATCGCCTGGACCGCCAATCCCGACACCGCCATCTGGGCGGTGATCATGGTGGATGTGTGGAAGACCACGCCGTTCATGGCGCTCCTGCTGCTGGCCGGCCTGCAGATGCTGCCGACCGAGTGCTACGAGGCGGCGAAGGTCGACGGGGTGCATCCGGTCGAAGTATTCTGGAAGGTGACCCTGCCGCTCCTGATGCCAGCGCTCCTGGTCGCGGTGATCTTCCGCCTGCTCGATGCGCTGCGGATCTTCGACGCGATCTACGTGCTCACCGGCAACAACCAGGCGACCATGTCCATGTCGGTCTATGCCCGCCAGCAGCTGGTCGACTTCCAGGACGTGGGCTTCGGCTCGGCCGCCTCCACCCTGCTGTTCCTGACCATCGCGCTGTTCACCGCGGTCTACCTGACGCTCGCCCGGATCGGCAGCGGTCAGGCGGAGGAGAAGCCATGAGCCGCCGCACCCGCCGCCGGTTCGGCCGGGCCGGCTTCTACCTCTTGATGGCGCTGATCGTGCTCTACGCGGTCTTCCCGTTCTATTGGGCGATCGTCAGCTCGTTCAAGCCGGGCTCGGAGATGTTCCGGATCGACTTCTTCCCGCCGCCCAACCTCGCCAACTACTACGCCGTGTTCGCCGAGCAGCCGTTCGGCCGCAATATCGTGAACTCGCTGATCGTGGCTTCCGCCGTGGTGGTGCTGTCCCTGGCCCTGGGGCTGCTGGCCGCCTTCGCGCTGGGCCGGATCCGCTTTCGCGGCCGCTCGCTGCTCCTGTTCACCATCCTGGGCGTGTCGATGTTCCCGCAGGTGGCGGTGCTCTCCGGCATGTTCGAGCTGGTCCGCGCACTCGGCCTCTACAACCGGCTGCCGAGCCTGATCCTCTCCTACCTGATCTTCACGCTGCCCTTCACTGTCTGGGTGCTCACCACCTTCATCCGGGCGCTGCCCAAGGAACTGGAGGAGGCGGCGATCGTGGACGGGGCGAAGCCCCTCACCATCGTGACCCGGGTGTTCCTGCCGCTCCTGGGGCCGGCCCTGAGCACGACCGGCCTCCTGGCCTTCATCGCTGCCTGGAACGAGTTCCTGTTCGCGCTGACCTTCACCCTGTCCGGCGAGCAGCGCACCGTGCCGGTGGCGATAGCATTGATCTCGGGCGCCTCGGCCTACGAACTGCCCTGGGGCAACATCATGGCCGCGAGCGTGATGGTGACCGTGCCGCTGATCGTGCTGGTGCTGATCTTCCAGCGCCGGATCGTGTCTGGGCTGACCGCCGGTGCCGTGAAGGGATGAGTGCCATGCAGCGGCCGGGGGGAGAGTGATGGCCAGGATCGAACTCGCCGGGGTCGGCAAGCGGTTCGGCTCGGTGGAAACCATCCGGGACGTGAACCTCGACCTTCGTGACCGCGAGTTCGTGGTGTTCGTCGGGCCCTCGGGATGCGGCAAGTCGACCCTGCTCCGGCTGGTGGCCGGGTTGGAGGACGTGAGTGCCGGCGAGATCCGCTTCGACGGTGAGGTGGTCAACGAGCTGACCCCGCCCGAGCGCGGCATCGCCATGGTGTTCCAGTCCTACGCGCTCTACCCGCACATGAGCGTGTTCGAGAACATGATATTCGGCCTGAAGCTCGCGAAGACCGACCGGGCAGAGGCCGAGCGACGGGTGCGCGAGGCAGCGCGCATCCTGCAACTCGACCGGCTCCTCGACCGCAAGCCGCGGGAGCTGTCCGGCGGGCAGCGCCAGCGGGTCGCGATCGGCCGGGCGATCACCCGCGACCCGAGAGTGTTCCTGTTCGACGAGCCGCTCTCCAACCTCGACGCGGCGCTGCGCGTGCAGATGCGCATCGAAATCGCCAAGCTGCACCGCCGCCTCGACGCGACCATGATCTACGTGACCCACGACCAGGTCGAGGCGATGACGCTGGCCGACCGGATCGTGGTGCTCGATGCCGGCGAGGTGCGTCAGGTCGGCACTCCGATCGAGCTCTACCAGCACCCCGCCAACAGGTTCGTCGCAGGCTTCATCGGCTCGCCCAAGATGAACTTCCTCCCGGCCACCTATCCCAAGGGTTTTGCGATCCCGCACGAGGCGGTGGAGGTCGGCATCCGCCCCGAGCATCTGCGGCTGGGCGAGCCGGCCGATGCCTCGGTGGAGGGCAGGGTGCTGGCGGTGGAGCGGCTGGGGGCGGAAAGCTGGGTCTATGTCGACCTGGGCCTCGATGACCCGCTGGTGGTCAAGCATGCCGGCATGGTCGACCTGCCGCCGGAGGGTACGGTCACGGTCGGTCTGCCGGCCAAGGCCTGCTACCTGTTCGACCGGCAAGGGCTGAGCCTGCCGCGGGCGGCGTTCGGCTGAGCCCTTGCCGCGCTGGCGCTTCCCGCCCCGTCCTTCTACGCTGTCGGCCATGGCCTTCGGTGCAGGGGAGGGGCGAAGCAATGACGTTGCAGAACGAGCGGGTCGCGTGGTTCAACGGCGAGTTCATGCCGGAGCGCGAGGTGCGGATCCCGTTCCGGGATTCCAGCTGGATCTATGGCGACGGCTGCTTCGACATGACCCGCAGCTTCGGCCACAAGCTGTTCAAGGTGAAGGAGCATGTCCAGCGGCTCTACCGCTCCCTGAAGTACCTGCGGATCGATCCGGGCTACAGCCCGGAGGAGATGTGCCGGCTCAGCGAGGAGCTGTTCGAGCGCAACCGGCACCTGCTCGGGCCGGATGACGACTTCTGGATGGCCCAGCGGATCAGCCGGGGCGTGCGGGCAGTAGATGGCGACAATCTCGACCATCACGGGCCGAACATCGTGCTGGAATGCATGCCGCTGCCGTTCCGCCAGCGTGCCAGCCTGTACGAGGAGGGCATCAAGGTGGTGGTGCCGTCCGCCCGGCGCACCCCGCCCGAGAGCCTGAGCCCCAGGATCAAGTCGCACAACTACCTGAACCTGATCGTGGCGAGCCAGGAAGTGCACGCCATGGACCCCTCGGCCTGGGCGATCCTGCTCGACATCAACGGCAACCTGTCCGAGGGACTGGGCTCCAACATCTTCGTGGTCAAGGACGGGGTGATCCTGACGCCGCACGAGCGCTACGTGCTGCCCGGCGTGTCGCGGCAGACCGTGATTGACCTGGCGAGGTCCGAGGGGCTGCGGCTGGAGGAGGCGGATATCGACCTCTACGACGCCTACAATGCCGACGAGGTGTTCATCACCTCGACCTCGCTCTGCCTCTGCCCGGCCAGCCGGGTGAACGGCGTGGAGATCGGGCCCAAGGGGCAGGTCTGGGGGCCGGTGACCCGCCGGCTGGCCGACGCCTATTGCCGGCTGGTCGACTTCGACTGGGTGGCACAGTACCGCCGCCACCTCGACCCGAGCGCGCCCTCGCGGCCGTTCTGACGGCTGCCGCTGCCTGAGCGCGGCTCGGTCCTGCGCGCGCTCAGTGCAGCTCGAAGGTCTGGCCGGCCACGGTGATCACGGTGACATCGAGCAGGTGCGCGTCCGTGAGGCTCGGGTGGCCGACCGCCACCACCGGGGTGCCGGGGGCGAGCAATGCTTCCGTCAGGCCTTGCTCGGCCAGGGCCGCGGGCGGCCCCAGCAGGCAGCGCCAGCTCTGCTCCTCCGCAGCCAGCACGATCAGAAGGTCGGGCGGGCGGTGGGTTACCTCCGCCACCGGTGCTTCGATCGTCAGCAGGGCATTGCGGTCGAAGCCTGCCGGGACGTCCCGGGACGGGGGCGGTACCGCGCACCCGGCCAGCACGCCCGCGAGCATGGTGATCGTCACGCGGCGGTGCATGGTCGTCTCCCCCGGGCGCCCGGTGTCATTCCGGGTGGGCATCGCCATAGCGCGCGCTGCCGCGGTCATCCAAGAAAAACGGGCAGCCGGCTGCCCGGCTGCCCGTCCATCCAGCCTGACCCGACGCACGAGGCGACGTCGGCTGACCATGCAACTGCGACGCAAAACCGGCGCCGTCTAAAAAATCTAGTATCGCACGCAGCACATATTCATGAGGATTTGCCTCGCGCAGACGCAGGTCCTCGGGGACCGATCCGAAGTTATTCTTCGGCACCTCAATCCTGAGGAAATGTCTCCTAGACGTCCGATGCGATCCGTATCTTCGTCGGGAGGGCAAGGCGTCGGCGACGAACTCTCATCGCAGGCGACCTGACCTGGGGACGGCCGTACGTAACTATCACTTTCGAGTGCCAATCTGTCGGCACGCACACGATCCCCGATTTTGAACGGCTGATCAACTATTTCCTGCGAGAAAAAACGTTCAAGAACTAGCTTTTCCAGGAAAAGCCGGCCAGTGTCCGACAAGGCGAAACAGGCGGCCGGAAAGATCAGCCGCTATCGCTCGCAAGCTGATCCGCCCATGCGCTGCAGCGCAGGTATCCGGCAGGTGTGCCCGAGTGTGCGGGTTATTGCCGTTAGCTTCGGCCATTCCCCGGTCTTGCTGATCCGGACGCGGGGTAACAGGTCTGTTCTGTTTGGCGTCGTTCCACTTTACTTCCGGAAAGCTGCCGGAGCGCTCACCCGGGAATCCCATCTCGCCCCTGGTCGCGTCTCTCGCCGGCTGGTAGCAGCCAGCCGCAACCTGCCCGCTGCCGGAGTGACCGATCCCGTGACCCAGCTCGAACTCGCTCCCGTCCTGGCCGAGGTGGAACGTCAGTTCCCGATGGCACTGGAGCGGCTCAAGCAGTTCCTGCGCTTCCCCTCGATCGCCACCGACCCGGCCTATCATCCGGCGAGCCGGGACTGCGCTGCCTGGCTGGCAGCGGAACTCGGGTCGATCGGGTTCGAGGCCGGGCTGCGGCAGACGCCGGGCATGCCGATGGTGGTCGCCCACCATCCGGGCCCGCCGGGCGCGGATGTGCCGCATCTGCTCTATTACGGCCATTACGACGTCCAGCCGGTGGATCCCATCGGGCTGTGGGACAGCCCGCCCTTCGAGCCGACCGTGGTGGGGGAGCCGGGAGCGGAGCGGGTGGTCGCGCGGGGTGCCGTGGACGACAAGGGCCAGGTGATGACCTTCGTCGAGGCGTTCCGTGCCTGGATGCAGGTGCACGGCACGCTGCCCTGCAAGGTGACCGTGTTCGTCGAGGGCGAGGAGGAGGGCTCCTCGCCGTCGCTCGAACCGTTCATGCGGGCCAACCGGGACGAGCTGCGGGCCGATCTGTGCCTCATCTCGGACACCGGCATGGTCTCGCCCGACCAGCCCGCCATCACCACTTCGCTGCGCGGCCTGGCCTATGTGGAGGTCACGGTGCACGGGCCGGCCATGGACCTCCATTCCGGGATGTATGGCGGGGTCGCGGTCAACCCGAACAACCTGCTGGTGCGGATCCTGGCCGAGATGACCGATGCCGAGGGGCGGGTCACCCTTCCGGGCTTCTATGACGGCATCGAGGAACCCTCGGAGGCGGTGCTGGCCTCCTGGCGGGACTTCCCGGTCACCGAAGCCGAGTTTCTGGGCATGGTCGGCCTCACGGGCCCGCATGGCGAGCGGGGCCGCAGCTTCCTGGAGCGCAACTGGACCAGGCCCACCCTGGACATCAACGGCATCTGGGGCGGCTATACCGGCGACGGCACCAAGACCGTGATCCCGGCCAAGGCGTCGGCCAAGATCAGCGCGCGGCTGGTGCCTGGCCAGCGCTGGGAGACGATCGCTCCGGCGATCCGCCAGTTCGTGGCGGACCGGCTGCCGCCCGACTGCCGCCTGACCTTCCAGGATTTCGGCTCCTCGCCCGGCATCACCGTGCCGACCGAGGGGCCGTGGATCGAGGCGGCGCGCGCCGGGATCCGGCAGGTGTTCGGCCGCGAGCCGGTGCTGATGGGCTGCGGCGGCTCGATCCCCGTGGTCGGCAGCATCCGTGAGATCCTGGGCATGGACACGCTGCTGGTGGGCTTCGGGCTGGACGACGACCGGGTGCACAGCCCGAACGAGAAGTTCGACCTGATCTGCCTCAAGCGCGGCATCGCCACCCATGCGGCGCTGCTGGAACGGCTGGCGACCGTGCGGCGCTGACCACCGCCGGTTGGCCAGCCGGTCGAGTGCATCTGCCCACTTGCCGGATCGGCTTCGCTTCCCTAAGGCGCCCTGGGTGCGACATCGTAGCGCCCGATCAACTCTCGGCAGGAAGAGCGTCCAATGCAGATCGGGGTGCCGAAGGAGCGCGCCGCGCACGAGCGTCGTGTCGCGGCGACACCAGAGACCGTAAGGAAGCTGAAGGCGCTCGGGGTCGACGTGCTGGTCGAAGCCGGTGCCGGCGCCAATTGCGAGATCGCCGACCAGTTGTTCGCCGATGCCGGGGCCACGATCGTACCGGACGAGGCTGCCGTGTTCGCCGCCGACATCGTGCTGAAGGTCAAGCGGCCGGACGAGGGCGAGATGGCGCTGCTCCGCCCGGGTCAGGTCCTGGTCGGCCAGCTCGACCCCTACATGAACAAGGACCAGGTGCAGGCTTATGCTGAGCGGAAGGTCGCGGCCTTCGCCCTGGAGCTCCTGCCGCGTACCACGCGCGGCCAGGCGATGGACGTCCTGTCCAGCCAGGCCAATCTCGCCGGCTACAAGGCGGTGCTCGACGCGCTGGAGCATTATGCCCGCGTGATGCCGATGATGATGACCGCGGCCGGCACGGTCACCGCCGCCAAGGTCTTCGTCATGGGCGCCGGTGTCGCCGGCCTGCAGGCGATCGCGACCGCCCGCCGCCTGGGTGCGGTGGTCACCGCCACCGACGTGCGCCCGGCCGCCAAGGAGGAGATCGCCTCCTTGGGCGCCAAGTTCGTGGGCTTCATCCCGGAGGGAGCCGCCACCGCCGGCGGCTATGCCCGGGCGCTGACGCCCGAGGAGCAGGCCAAGCAGCAGGAAGTGATCGCCGAGCACATCAAGAACCAGGACATCGTGATCACCACCGCGCTGATCCCGGGCCGCAAGGCGCCGGTGCTGGTGACCGAGGCGATGGTCGCCTCGATGAAGCCGGGCTCGGTGATCGTGGATCTCGCGGTCGAGACCGGCGGCAACGTTGCGGGCTCGGTAGTCGGCGAGGTGGTGGAGAAGAACGGCGTGAAGATCGTGGGCAACCCGAACGTGGCTTCCCGCCTGGCACCGGCCGCCTCGACCCTCTACGCCCGCAACCTCCTCAACTTCGTGACCCTCCTGGTCGATCCTGAGACCAAGGGGCTGGTGATCAACCGCGAGGACGAGCTGATCAAGGGAACCCAGCTTACCGACGCGAATGGTGCCGTGGTCCACGACGCCTTCCAGGCCGCCTGAACGACGCTGGAGAAGAGAACATGGAACTGATCGATCACAGCGTCTTCAACCTGATCATCTTCGTGCTGGCGATCTTCGTCGGCTACTATGTGGTCTGGTCGGTCACCCCCGCCCTGCACACGCCGCTGATGGCAGTCACCAACGCGATCAGCTCGGTGATCATCGTGGGTGCCCTGGTGGCCATGGGTTCCGGCAGCACCATAGCGCTGGTGTTCGGCTTCATCGCCGTGGTGCTGGCGGCGGTGAACATCTTCGGCGGCTTCGCGGTGACCCACCGGATGCTCGCCATGTTCAAGAAGCGCGGCTGAGGAGCGCCCGGATGAGCCCCAACCTCGCCGCCATCGGCTACCTGATCGCCGCGGTCTGCTTCATCGTCAGCCTGCGCGGCCTCTCCTCGCCGGCCACCTCCCAGCGCGGCCTGCAGGCCGGCATCCTGGGCATGGGCCTGGCGATCCTCATCACGCTCCTGTCCCTGCAGCAGCC
>Ga0182739_1004586_pt1 | contig 11330 bp, 8 predicted proteins | sample eDN5th30CBELigBY_FD_128873 | JGI IMG/M metagenome (GOLD analysis project Ga0182739, IMG submission 128873) | Enriched backyard soil microbial communities from Emeryville, California, USA - eDNA 5th pass 30_C BE-Lig BY (version 2) (version 2) | ecosystem: Environmental > Terrestrial > Soil >... | reverse complement strand
TCGCGTGGCCGTAGACGTAGGCGTCGGCGCCGAGCTCCTCGACGACGTCGACAGCGACGGCCATGCCTTCGCCGGCCGGGGCCGCCTCCAGGTCCTCGGGACGGACACCGAGGGTCACCCTCGTGCCGTGCGTGGCCCCGAGCACGGCACGCGGGACCGGGTAGACGGTCCCGCCGAACTGCACGCCGCCGTCGGTGACGGGCAGTTCCAGCAGGTTCATGGCCGGGGAGCCGATGAAGCCGGCCACGAACACGTTGGCGGGGCGGTCATAGAGGTCCCGCGGGGTGTCCACCTGCTGCAGGATCCCGTCCTTGAGCACGGCGACGCGGTCGCCCATCGTCATCGCCTCCACCTGGTCGTGGGTGACGTACACGGTGGTGACGCCCAGGCGCCGGGTGAGGGAGGCGATCTGGGTGCGGGTCTGCACGCGCAGCTTCGCGTCCAGGTTGGAGAGCGGTTCGTCCATCAGGAACACCTGCGGGTTGCGCACGATCGCCCGGCCCATGGCCACGCGCTGGCGCTGGCCGCCGGAGAGCGCCTTGGGCTTGCGGTCCAGGTACTGCTCCAAATCCAGCAGCTTCGCCGCCTCGCGCACCCGCCGCTCGCGCTCCTCCTTCGGGACCCCGGCGATCTTCAGCGCAAAGCCCATGTTGTCCGCCACGGACATGTGCGGGTAGAGCGCGTAGTTCTGGAACACCATTGCGATGTCCCGGTCCTTGGGGGCGACGTCCGTGACGTCCCTGTCCCCGATGAGGATGCGCCCGGCGCTGACTTCCTCCAGCCCTGCCAGCATACGCAGGCTGGTGGATTTGCCGCAGCCGGAGGGGCCGACGAGGACGAGGAACTCCCCGTCCTGGATTTCCAAAGTGAGCCCGTCGACTGCGGGCCGGCCGGTGCCCGGGTACAGCCGGGTGGCCTGGTCAAACGTTACCGTTGCCATGGTTCATCTTCCCTTCACGGGCAGGTACGTGCCCGACGATCCGTAATGAATGGAGGAGGATATTCGGTTGCGCCCAGCGACACCCGCACGCCAGTAAGAGTTGAAGGGGCGGAACGCGTGGCGTGCTAATCACATCACAGGTCTCCCGATTTCAGGTCCGATCACGCGCCTACGTCACATACAGGCACGACGTCGCCTTTGGCAGGACCGCCGGCGTCACCGGATCAATGACCAACGGGCGGCTGGCCCACACCGCCATCAGGGGCGCCGTCGTCGCCATGACCAAGCGGCTCGCCGGAGGAAGTCGCCCAGAGCGCGCTGTTCCTGGCCTCGGACGAGGCCTCCTACATCACCGGTGCCAACCTCATGGTCGACGGCGGCTGGTCGGCGGTGCTGCAGGGCTAGCTGCACCGGGCCGGGACGTTGGTTCCAGGCCTGTAAGGGATGGACCCCTTACAGGCCGCCCTCGGTGGCCATGTTGTTGAAGCGCGAGTAGTGGCCCTGGAAGGCGACGACGATCGTCTTGGTGGGGCCGTTACGGTGCTTGGCCACGATCACGTCGGCCTCGCCGGCGCGCGGGGACTCCTTGTCGTAGATGTCCTCACGGTGGAGCAGGATCACCATATCGGCATCCTGCTCGATCGAATTGTGGACCGCGATGCCGTTCGCAATGAAGTTGTGGTTGCCAAGGACGGTGGCGTCGAAGACCTCTTCCTCGCCGTCCGCCTCAATGTCAACGATCGAATCCCAGAAGAGATCGTTGATGGCCTCAACATCGAGTTCCGCCGATTCGAGGACCTCCGCAACACGGCTCAACCGCTGCCGCGAGGGAGCCGATTTGTAGAGGGCCGAACCGCAGTATTGGGTTCCAAGCGCCGCTTGGAACTCCCGAGACGACATCTGCTTCTCCTGGAGGATTTGGCGGACGTCATCCCATACTTGCACCGGCACGGTGTCGACGTTGGTGTTGGCCGTCTTCTCCCGCACGATTTCGAGGAGCCGTTCACAGTTGAGGGAGCGCTCCCCATGCACACCAATCTCTTGCAGGAACCGCCGCTGATCATCGGCGCCCGAAATGTCCAGCGTGTAACCCGGACGGTACCCGGCTTTCAGCGTCGCCTGACGCACGCGGCCGGTGATACCAAAGCGAAGGAGAAGCCGGGCCACGTCGTCGACGAGCCGACGCGATGTGGACGCGTAGTAGATTCGACCGCCCGTCCCGGCTTTGTTGACCGTCACCGAACCGTCGGTGGCCCAAAGATGGCGAAGGAACAGCGAAATCTGCGCCTTCGGGAGGGCGAACACGGCCTGAGGCACGAACTTCTCGTGGCTGCGCAGACCGAAAAGTGACATGCCATCAAGCCACGCGGCAATAGGGTTCCGCTTGCCGTGCGTGAGCCGGAACGGAGCAGGCAGCCGAAGAGTCGTGCACCGGGCAACGGCGTAATCGTCGCGCACTGCGCTGATGCCGAAGTATGCGGCCGCCTCGGTAACTGCGGCAACGTTTGCTTCGTCCTTCGTGGCGTACCTTAGGGGCTGGCGCCGAACGAAGGATCCGTCGCCAATCAAATGGGCCAGCAGGACCACTTGGCGGTCGTCCCATTCGGTCCGGCTGGACGGCCCGTTGACGTGCCGGGGAACCCCAAGCCGGTCCCCGACCTGGAGTTCTCCGAGCGGACGCCATCCCTCATACGTGAAGAACGGGTGGTTTGCCGTTGCCCGGACCGTGCGCCCGGATGCCAGCTTCAGCCGGTAGACGGGCTTCACTCCCGTTGAAAAGACATGGGTCAGATGCCGCTCGACGTAGCGGAGGCTCTCATCTAGGGACCACACCGGCACGTCCTTGGCGCCGGAGGCGAAGAGCTCACCCATGGTGGTTTCCGCGCCGGTATCCGATCGCAGGACTCGGGTATCCGCGGTCAGACAACCCGATTCACGCAGGTCAGAGACCATTGGCTTCTTGTCGGTGCGCTGTTCCGAGCCGCGGTTCAGCTGGGAGAGCGCGATGACCGGGACGTCCAGCTCCTTGGCCAGGAGCTTGAGGGCACGGGAGAACTCGGAGACTTCCTGCTGGCGGGATTCGACGCGCTTGCCGGAGCTCATCAGCTGGAGGTAGTCGAGCACCACCAGCTTGAGGTCGTGCTTCTGCTTCAGGCGGCGGCACTTGGCGCGGATCTCCATCAGCGACATGTTGGGCGAGTCGTCGATGAACAGCGGGGCATCGTTGAGCCGGCCCATGGTGGTGGCGATCTTGCCCCACTGCTCATCCTTGATGGTTCCCTTGCGCAGGTCCTGCAGCCCGATGCTCGCTTCGGCCGACAGCAGGCGCATCGCGATCTCGTTACGGCCCATTTCAAGGGAGAAGAAAACGGCGGTCATGTTGTTCTTAATGGCCGCTGACCTGGCAAAATCCAATGCGAAGGTTGACTTCCCGACGGCCGGTCGCGCCGCAATGACGATCATCTGGCCGCCGTGCAGGCCCTGGGTCAGCTCGTCGAGTTCGTAGAAGCCGGTGGGGACGCCGGTCATGCCCTCGCCGCGGTGGCCGGCGGACTCGATCTCGTCCACCGTGCCCTCGATGATGTCGCGCAGCGGGACGTAGTCTTCGGCGGTGCGGCGCTCGGCCACGGCGAAGACCTCGGCCTGGGCGGCGTTGACGATCTCGTCGACCTCGCCGTCCTGCGAGTAGCCCATCTGGACGATCTTCGTGCCGGCCTCGACGAGGCGGCGCAGCACGGCGCGCTCGCGCACGATCTCGGCGTAGAAGCCGGCATTGGCGGCGGTCGGCACGGACTGCAGCAGGGTATGCAGGTAGGCGGGGCCGCCGATGCGGGCGATCTCGCCGCGCTTGGTCAGCAGGTCGGACACGGTGACGGCGTCGGCCGGCTCGCCGCGGCCGTACAGGTCGATGATGCACTCGTAGATGGCCTCGTGCGCCGGACGGTAGAAGTCGACGCCGCGCAGCACCTCGACGCAGTCGGCGATGGCGTCCTTGGAGAGCATCATGCCGCCGAGCACGCTCTGCTCCGCCACGAGGTCCTGTGGCGGGGTGCGGCCGAACTCGGACTCGCCGGCTCCTTCTGCCGAATCTAGGTGCGTGAGCGACACGGGGCTTCCCTTCAACTTCGCCGGGGCGTGCCGCGCGGCCCGCCCTCCGACTCCCCCAGCATCCCAGCCGGGTACGACACTTTGCGTCACTGTGGATACCCGGCGGCGGCACGGCCGCGGGGAGCCGGGATGCAGTGGAGACCCTGCCACCCTAGACGTGTTTTCCGCCCTCCCCAAGCGGCCTGCCCACACCCCCTGTGGATAAGTTGTGCGTTGCGCGGCGTGTTGTGTGCACAGTCTGGGGAGAACTCTGTGGATTAACCAAAACCTTTATCCACATTCCCTATTTGACTAGGGGAAATACGTTTCAACCCCTGTGCAAAACAAGTTTTTTCGTCGGGCGTTTCTCCCCAGCCGTGGATAGCTGTGGGGAAAAACTCACTCGGGCCGCGCCACTTTTCCACGGGGGCGCCCAAGTTATCCACAGGCTGGCGCTGGCTGTGGAGAGCCGCCCTGCGGAATCGTTGAGCGCAACGGGGGACGTTGCGATACTGGGGCGCATGAGCGAAGCCAAAACGCTGCCCACCGACGCCGACCCGCGCGCGTTCATCGCCGCCGTCGGGCACCCCGTCCGCCGCGCCGACGCGAAGCGCCTCCTGGACCTCATGCAGGAGGTGACCGGCCACGAGCCGGTGATGTGGGGCCCCAGCATCGTCGGCTTCGGGTCCTACCACTACCGCTACGGCACCGGCCGCGAAGGGGACGCGTGCGCCGTCGGTTTCTCTCCCCGGAAAGCCTCGCTCTCCCTCTACGGCCTCACCTATGGTCCCGAGGCGCAGGCCCTGCTGGAACGCCTCGGCAAGCACAAGACGGGCGCCGGCTGCCTGTACGTGAACAAGCTCGCGGACGTGGACGCCGGGATCTTGCGCGAACTGGTGGAGCAGGGATACCGGCACGTCATGACCGACCTGCACGTCCCGGACCGCGCATAGAATCCTGCAGCGCTGAACCCGGCACCACTTGCTCCGGCAGGACCCCCAGCCGCAAAGAGGCAGGCCAGGGCGGTCACGCCTGCGTTGGCGCTCCGAACCCGGGCAGCAAAGGCCCCGACAAAGGCGACGGGTGTTGGTTGACAGGCCATTGTGATCCGTGACATCTTTCTGACCGTGAACCTGTCAGACAGCTGGACAGCAGGACAGCAAATTGTACGAGTCAGTGCGGCCGAAGCCGTCTTCAGTTCCCTTCGCAAAGCCATCGAGGCCGGCCGGCTTCCCGTCGGAACGCGGCTGAGCTCGGAGGCGACGCTGGCCCAACAGTACGGAGTCAGCCGGTCGGTGGTCCGCGAGGCCCTGCGCTCCTGCGCGTCCCTGGGCCTGACGGAAACCCGGACCGGCAAGGGAACCTTCGTGATCTCCGACTACGTGGGCGGTGACCTGGCACTGGGCCAGTACTCGGCGCGGGAGCTGACCGAGGCCCGGCCCCACATCGAAGTGCCTGCCGCCGGTTTGGCCGCGCAGCGGCGCAGCGAGGATGAGGTGCAGTTGCTGCGCGACATCGTGGCCGCCATGGACCGCGAAGAGGACCCCGAGGCCTGGGTGGCACTGGACGCCACGTTCCATGCCGCGATCGCCAGGATGAGCGGCAACCGGGTCTTCGAGAAGGTGGTGTCCGACATCCGCGATGCGATGGCCTACCAGTCGGAGACGCTGAACATGGTGGCCGGACGGCAGGCCGATTCGGATACCGAACACCGGGAAATCCTGGACGCCATCGAAGCGGCATCCCCCGAACAGGCCTCCGCGGCCATGCGCCGGCATCTGGCCGCGGTCGATGCCGCCCTGGACCGGGTCCTGAACCGCTGACGACCGGCAGCCCATTTGCGGATCCGCGGGTTGCCGGACCGGCGCCTGCGGCGATGAACTTACCCCCGAACCAAAGGATGTTTTTGTGCTTCACCCCCTCGCCGCGATCCCGCAGACCGTGCGTCCCGCCCACGTGCCCGTTGCGGAACTGACCCGCGACGGGCTCGTGGAGAGCGTCCACTACGGGTCCGTGATCGCCCTGGCGGCGGACGGCGGCACGCTCTTCGCGGCCGGAGATCCCCGGGCGCTGTTCTACCCGCGGTCCTCGCTCAAGCCGCTGCAGGCCGTGGCCATGGTCCGCGCCGGGCTGCGGCTGCCGGCGGACCTGCTGGCCCTCTCCGCGGCCAGCCACTCCGGCTCCCCGCTGCACATCGACGGGGCCCGGCGGATCCTGGACCTGCACGGACTGCGGGAAGAGGCACTGGAAAACACTCCCGACCTTCCCTACGGCCGCGTTGAGAACGGCGAATGGCTCCGCCGCGGCGGGGAACCCAGCCGGCTGGCACAGAACTGTTCGGGCAAACACGCGGCCATGCTGGCCACCTGCGCCGTCAACGGCTGGCCCGGGCGCGGGTACATGGAACCGGCGCACCCCCTGCAGCAGGCAATTGCCGCCGTCGTCGCCGAGCTCACCGGTGAGGAACTGCGCACCGTCAGCACCGACGGCTGCGGAACCCCGCTGTTCGCGGTGACGCTGGGCGGCATGGCCCGGGCCTTCGGGCTGCTCGCGTCCGCCGCCCCGGGCACCGCGGAGGCGGCGGTGGCGGACGCCATGCGGACCCACCCCGAACAGGTGGCCGGCGAGGGGCGGGACGTCACCGGGCTGATGCGCCAGGTGCCCGGCCTGCTCGCCAAGGACGGCTTCGAAGGCCTCCAGCTGGTGGGACTGCCGGACGGCCGCTCCCTGGCCATCAAGATCGCCGACGGCGGAGACCGCGCCCGGCTGCCGGTGACCCTCCACGCCCTGGAGCTGATGGGGCTGGACCTGATGGAGGGGGACGCCGGCGCGCTCGCGACCCTTCGGCCGGCCCCCGTCCTCGGCGGCGGACGGCCGGTCGGCCAGCTGCGCGCCGTGGACTTCACCCGCTAAGACCTCCGCGCGGACCTCCCGCCGGGATCACTTCCGACAACGACGTCGTCCCACAGAAACCAAGGATCACCCATGAGCACTGCCTCTTTCCGCACCGACCATGACCTGCTGGGGGACCGCGATATCCCCTCCGACGCCTACTGGGGCGTGCATACCCTGCGCGCGGTGGAGAACTTCCCGATCACCGGCCAGCCGCTGTCCACCAATGCGCAGCTGGTCCGGGGCCTGGCCGCGGTCAAGCTGGCCGCGGCCCGCACCAACCAGGAGCTGGGCCTGCTCGACGCCGTCCGGGCGGACGCCATTGCCGGGGCGTGCCAGGAAATCCTCGACGGCAAGCTGCATGGGCAGTTCATCGTCGACGTCATCCAGGGCGGCGCCGGAACCTCCTCCAACATGAACGCCAACGAGGTCATCGCGAACCGGGCGCTGGAGATCCTGGGCCACCAGAAGGGCGATTACTCCCGGCTGCACCCCAACGACCACGTCAACCTGAGCCAGTCCACCAACGACGTCTACCCCACGGCCGTGCGCGTGGCCACGATCCTCAGCGTGCGCGGGCTGCTCGATGCGCTCGAAACCCTGGAGGGGGCCTTCGCCGCGAAGGCGGCCGAATTCCGCACCGTGGTCAAGATGGGCAGGACCCAGCTGCAGGACGCCGTGCCGATGACCCTGGGCCAGGAATTCGGCACCTACGCGGTCACGGTGGGCGAGGACCGGCAGCGCCTGGCCGAGGCCGGCCTGCTCATCCACGAGATCAACCTGGGCGCCACCGCCATCGGCACCGGCCTGAACGCCCCGGTCGGCTACAGCGCCGCGGCCTGCCGGCACCTGGCCGATGTCACCGGCCTGCCGCTGGTGACCTCGGTGGACCTGATCGAGGCCACCCAGGACGTGGGCGCCTTCGTGCACCTGTCCGGGGTGCTCAAGCGCGTCGCCGTCAAGCTCTCCAAGATCTGCAACGACCTGCGGCTGCTCTCCTCCGGCCCGCGCGCCGGGCTGGGCGAGATCAACCTGCCGGCCGTGCAGTCCGGCTCCTCCATCATGCCGGGCAAGATCAACCCGGTCATCCCGGAAGTGGTCAGCCAGGTGGCCTACGAGGTCGTCGGCAACGACGTCACCATCAGCATGGCCGCCGAATCCGGGCAGCTGCAGCTGAACGCCTTCGAGCCGGTCATCGTCCACAGCCTGGACAAAAGCATTTCCCACCTGGAAAACGCCTGCCGCACCCTGACCGACCGCTGCGTGCGCGGCATCACCGCCAATGCCCCGCACCTGCGCCTCTCCGTTGAACAGTCCATCGGCCTGGTGACCGCGCTGAACCCGCACCTGGGCTACGCCGCCGCCACGGCCATTGCCCAGGAAGCCCTGGCCACCGGCCGCGGCGTGGCCGAACTGGTCCTTGAGCACGGGCTGCTCTCCGCCGGCCGGCTCGAGGAACTGCTCCAGCCCGAACGCCTCGCCAACCTCACCAACTAACCCCCACCCCAGGCCCCGGCCACAACGTCCGACCGAACCCCCACCAAGGACCGTTATGATTCTCTCCTCCCAGGGACCGCGCCACCCCGCGCCCTCCGACGACGGGCACATTTCCGAGGCCGGCCTGCACGCCGAGGACCCCGGCTACCACAAGAGCCTGAAACCCCGGCAGATCCAGATGATCGCCGTCGGCGGCGCCATCGGCACCGGGCTGTTCATGGGCGCCGGAGGGCGCCTGGCCAACGCGGGTCCGGCACTGGTACTGACCTACGCCGTCTGCGGATTCTTCGCCTTCCTGATCCTCCGGGCCTTGGGCGAACTGATCATGCACCGGCCGTCCTCCGGCTCCTTCGTCTCCTACGCCAGGGAGTTCTTTGGCGAAAAGGCGGCCTTCGCCACGGGATGGCTGTATTGGCTGAACTGGGTGATGACCGCCATCGTGGATGTCACCGCCGTCGCCCTGTATATGAACTTCTTCGCCAAGTACTGGGCGCCCATCGGCGACGTCCCGCAGTGGGTCTTCGCCTTGGGGGCGCTGATACTGGTCCTCGGCCTGAACCTGGTCTCCGTGAAGGTCTTCGGCGAACTTGAATTCTGGTTCGCGCTGATCAAGGTCGTTGCCCTGGTGTCGTTCCTGCTGGTGGGCACCTACTTCGTCATCTTCGGCACGCCCATCGAGGGCCACGAGGCCGGCTTCAGCCTGATCTCCAGCAACGGGGGCATCTTCCCGGCCGGCCTGATGCCCGCCGTCGTCGTCATCCAGGGCGTCGTGTTCGCCTACGCCTCGATCGAGCTGATCGGCACGGCAGCCGGCGAGACCCGGAACCCGGAGAAAGTCATTCCCCGGGCCATCAACACCGTGGTGCTGCGCATCGCCGTCTTCTACGTCGGGTCACTGATCCTGCTCTCCCTGCTGCTGCCCTACACCGCCTACAAGGCCGGCGAAAGCCCGTTCGTGACGTTCTTCGGCACCATCGGGGTCGCCGGGGTGGACGCGATCATGAACCTGGTGGTCCTGACCGCGGCGCTGTCTTCCCTCAACGCCGGGCTCTACTCCACCGGACGCATCCTGCGGTCCATGTCCGTTGCGGGCTCGGCCCCGCGTTTCGCGGCGCGGATGACCAAATCCGGCGTGCCATACGGCGGCATCGTGCTGACCGCGGTGATCGCCCTGCTGGGAGTGGCCCTCAATGCGATCGTGCCGGCGCAGGCCTTCGAGATCGTGCTCAATGCGGCAGCCATCGGCATCATCAGCGCCTGGGGCATGATCGTGCTGTGCCAGCTGAAGCTGACGCGCTGGGCCAACGCCGGAACCGCCGAGCGCCCGTCCTTCCGGATGCCCGGCGCCCCGGTGACCGGCTACCTCACGCTGGCGTTCCTTCTGGCGGTCCTCGTCCTGATGGCGTTCGATTCCCCGGTGGGCACCTGGACGGTGGCCTCGCTGATCGTCATCATCCCGCTGCTCATCTTCGGCTGGTACCGCTGCCGCGACCGGATCCACGCCATCGCCGCCCAGCGGGAAGCGGCGGAGACCCGCGCGGAGCCGGTCGCGCAGGCCGCGCCGCGCAACTCCTGACCCGCGCATCTCCTGCAAGCGCCAACGTCCGACGGCGGCACCCCGGCTGGGGTGCCGCCGTTGTCCGTCCCTGCCCGTGCGGCGTTCCGCGGGCCTGCCCCGGAGCCGGCCGGGCCGGCAGGCGCGGGTGCCATATCATGGCAGGAACGGAGGGTCAGCGCCCCATTCACTGACGAAGATCGAGGCCATGAATACTTTGGAGAGAGGAATCTTCCCGTTCGGGCTCGGGCGTGTCTACGACGATTCCGTCTCCAAACTGGCCGACAGCGTCGTCCAGCAGCTGGAGATGGCCGTGGCCGTGGGGCTGCTCGGCGAGGGCCAGAAGCTGCCCAGCGAGGCCGAGCTCGCCGGCGAATTGGGGGTTTCGACCGTCACGCTGCGCCAGGCCCTGACCATTCTTCGGGACAGGGGCCTCATCGAGACGCGGCGGGGGCGCGGCGGGGGCAGCTACGTCCAGGATTCACAGGCCGCCAGCCTCCGGCGGGCGGAGGCCCAACTGCGCTCAAAAAGCACCGAGGAGCTGCGGGACCTGGGCGACCTGGCGGCGGCCGCCCTGGGTGCGGCCGCCCGGCTGGCAGCCCAACGCGCGGTGGCGGAAGACTGCGACCGGCTGCGGGCCCTCGCCCGGGACTTCGCGGACGCGACCGAACCGGACACGCGCCGCAGGGCGGACAGCCGCTTCCACATCGAACTCGGCGTCGTGGCCCAATCACCCCACCTGACCACCCTGATCGTCCAGGCGCAGGGGCAGCTCGCGCCCATGCTCTGGGCACCCGGAACGCCCGACTCCCGGGAATCCGCGCGCGAACACGAACGGATCGCGGAGGCCATCAGCGGCCAGGACGGATCCGTGGCCCAGCAGCACGCCGTCGAGCATTGCGAGCGTGAAGCCCGCGTCCTGATCCAACGCCATCTGGCCCTGGCCAGCGCATGACGGGAGGAATGGAGCACGTGGGCTCACAAGCGGATGAAATGGTTCGGGTGGCGGCGGCGGTGGCTGAGCACCTGCACGCGACCCTGCAGGGGCTTTTCCGTATCCGGGACAACGTGGGCGCGCTGCTTGCTGCGGTGGAGCGGGCCGGACGCAGACCGTCGCGCGATGACCTGCGCAGCATCCGCAAGGACCTGCAGTCGTGCCTGCGGGAGGAGAACCACCCGATGGACGGCATCGGAGTAGCCGCCGCTTCCGGCTACTTGGCCGATTCGGACTACTGGCTGGAATGGTGGCGGCACGACGCCCGCGGGGGCCTCGAATTCGTGGCCCACTCGCTGAATCCGCAAAGGGACTCCTTCTACGACTACTCCGCCAGCAGCTGGTTCTCGGTGCCAGCGTCCACG
>Ga0182739_1004585_pt1 | contig 11332 bp, 10 predicted proteins | sample eDN5th30CBELigBY_FD_128873 | JGI IMG/M metagenome (GOLD analysis project Ga0182739, IMG submission 128873) | Enriched backyard soil microbial communities from Emeryville, California, USA - eDNA 5th pass 30_C BE-Lig BY (version 2) (version 2) | ecosystem: Environmental > Terrestrial > Soil >... | reverse complement strand
GCCGGACTGACCACCGGCAGCGAGCGGACGGACAGGTGGCCGAGTGGTTGAAGGCGCACGCCTGGAACGCGTGTATAGGGGAAACTCTATCGAGGGTTCGAATCCCTCTCTGTCCGCCATCTTTTCCCTCTCTTTGGTACCCTACGCTCTCTCCGCAGAACCGCATGCGGATTTTTGCCGATTAAACGGCTCCGCTGGGACGTCGTGGCTATGGGCGTCCATACGAGGTGGCGCCTCCCCGGGTCATGTCCGATCTCGATCCGGGGCAGGAACCTGCGCCGCACCAGCGGCTCGAGCCAAAGAGGAATGACATGAAAAAAGCTCACCTTCTTGCATTCGCCATCGCCATGGCAGCTACTCCTTCCTTCGCCTGCACGGCAGAGGAAGCCACGGCAAAGGCGACTGAGGTTTCTCAGAAGATGCAGGACCTTGCCGCGAAGGATCCTCAGAAGGCGACCGAGGTTGCACAGAAGATGTCCGCCGCGCAGGGCCAGGCCGTCACGGACCTGGAAGGCGCATGCAAGCTCTATGACGACATGCTGGCAGAGCTGGACTGATCCGGTTTCGGGTGGCGCCGATCCTTCGGCGCCGCCATCCCATCCCGCCATCTGGCTGTAATCATCGCCCGCTATATCCCGCGACACGGGTCCGCAAGCTTCGATTCGAGGCCTCATGCGGACATGATCAACGCGTCGACGGGGTCGCCATGGTCAATATCGCGGTTGCCGGCATCGGTTATGTCGGTCTTTCCAATGCGGTGCTGCTCGCCCAGCACAACGGCGTCACCGCCTATGACATCACCGAGCAGCGCGTCGAGGCGCTGAATGCCGGCGTCTCGCCCATCGCCGATGCGGAGATCGAGGATTACCTGCGTTCGAAGCCCCTGCATCTCAGGGCGACGACGGACAAGGCGGAGGCCTTTGCAGAGGCCGATTTCGTCATCGTGGCGACGCCCACCAATTACGATCCCGAATACAACTACTTCGACACGAGCAGCGTGGAGGCGGTGATCGAGGACGTGCGGCAGGTCAATCCGAACGCCACCATCGTCATCAAGTCCACCATTCCCGTCGGCTATACCGCCTGGCTGCGCGAGGCGCGCAAGGACGAGCGCATCGTCTTCTCGCCGGAATTCCTGCGCGAGGGCAAGGCGCTCTACGACAACCTGCATCCATCGCGCATCGTCATGGGGGCGGACACGCCGGAGGCGCGCCAGTTCGCGGGGCTCCTCCAGCAGGGCGCGGTGAAGGAAGACGTGCCGGTGCTCTTCACCGGCTCGGGCGAGGCGGAGGCGATCAAGCTCTTCGCCAATACCTACCTCGCCATGCGCGTCGCCTATTTCAACGAGCTCGACAGCTATGCCATGACCCATGGCATCGACACGCGGCAGGTCATCGAGGGCGTGGGGCTCGATCCGCGCATCGGCCGGCACTACAACAATCCGTCCTTCGGCTATGGCGGCTATTGCCTGCCGAAGGATACGCGCCAGCTTCTCTCCAATTTCAGCGACGTGCCACAGAACCTGATCCGCGCCATCGTCGACGCCAACACGACGCGCAAGGACTTCCTCGCCGCCGACATCGTCGGGCGCGATCCCGAGGTCGTCGGGGTCTATCGCCTCACCATGAAGAAGGATTCGGACAATTTCCGTGAATCCTCCATCCAGGGCATCATGAAGCGCATCAAGGCGAAGGGCATTCCGGTCATCATCTACGAGCCGGATTTCGCGGAGGATACGTTCTTTCGCTCCGAGATCGTGCGCGATCTCGGGGACTTCAAGCGCCGCGCCGACGTCATCATCGCCAACCGGCGCGCCGAAGAGCTCGATGACGTCGCGGACAAGGTCTATACGCGCGACGTCTTCGGTCGGGACTGATCAGGAAAGCCAGGCCGGCAGGCGCGGCGGCACGCGGCCGGTCAGCGCCGCCTCGATGCAATCGGCAAGATTGCCGAAACGCACGGTGCGGCCGGAAAGGCCCGGGCCGTAATGGGCATACTTGCCGGAATTGGTGATGAGCGTGCGCGTCTTCGTCGGGAAGACCGGCTCGGAGATCGAGCACCAGCACAGATCCGGCAGGACCTGAACGCCGCTTGCCCTCAGCCGCGCGAGCACGTCGCCCGCCTCCGCCATGACATCGCGGCCCGCCGTGACGATCACCGCAACACCCTCGTGCCGCTTACGCTCGCCAAGCGCATCGGCCAGCGCGCGGCATTCGGAAGTCGAGGCATGCGGACTGCCGATGGCGACGAGCTCCACCTCGGCCGGTCCGTCGTTGAACATCCGCCAGACTTCGACCATATCGGTGCGGGTTATCGAAACCCGGTCGGCATCAGCGGCGGCAGCGCCGTCCGCCTCGGGCGTGACGCCTTCGATATGCAGCATCGGCGCGGCGGAGGTGGTGCCGAAGGCGGCGCAGAGGGCTTTCAGGTCGTCGCGCGTCGGCTTCGCGGCGGCAAGACCCCTTAGCAGCGGGATGCGGTCGGGCGCGGCGCGGCCGGCGAGATAGCCGACGAGCGGCCAGAAAGCGTCGTCCACATTCTCCGGCAGCGTCACGTCGATCACGCGCTTCGCCTTGCGATGCTCTTCCAGATAGACGCCCGACAGCGGTGCGCGGCCGGTGAGCGCGATGCAGAGATCGAGGAAATCCGGGTGCTTGGCCGTGCGTGCGCCGAGCACCGTATTGGCGAAGATCACGGCATTGGATTCCGCCCAGGCGATGGCCTCGCCGGTTTTTGGCGCGCTGTCGAGAAGGTAGGGGGAACAGGTGAAGGTCGGGCGGCAGCCCATGCGCACATAGGCATCGGCAAGGCGGGCGGCCGGATCGCCGAAATCGTGCGGCACGCCCTGCTTTTCCCAGTTCGCCCGGTCGACGGAAATGGCGTTCATCGTGGTCGGCACGCGCACCTTCGCGCCCATGTCGGCCATCTTTTCCGCGAAGGTGAGATTGGCGGGGCTGGCATAGATGCAGCCGTCGATATGGCCCTGCACCACGTCGACCAGCTTCGTCGCGCCCTGTTGCGCGGCCATGGCGGCGGTGATGCGCAGGGCAAGCTGCACGGCGATGCCGTCGCGGCCATCGAGCATGGCGCGGTCGTCTTCGGTGAGGTCGAGCGCAGCGGTGGCCGGCGGGACGACGGGGATGGTGAGGCCAGCAGCCTCGATGCTCGTCTGGCCGATCTTTGCCGTCTTCGCGCGACAGAGCGCATCGAAGGCGTCATGCGACAGGCGCAGCACCGGCAGTTCCTTGCCGAACATTTCCGCGGCGATCAGCGCGCCAAGCGTCAGCACGTCCTCGGCCTCGCTGAAGATCAGCGCCGCCGGCGCGCGGCCGGTCAGCGCGAGGTCGAGCAGCACGCCGGAGCCCGTGCAGGAACCACGGCTCGACGGCATCATCAGGATGCCGCCGGTGATGGTGGCGCCATGCAGTGGATGGTGCACGTCGATGACCCGGCCCGTCGCCGGATCTACGCCGCCCCAGAAACTCAGCGCCTCCCCGGCGGCGATGATCGGACCGGAGGCTGTTCCGGCAAGGATACTGCGGGCGGAGAGGTCGGCCATGGAGCGGGTCCTTCGGCTAGAAACGTTGCGGCGAGAAGGAAGCGATGTCGATCGCCGTCTTGCCATCGGTGAGGAGGTCGGCGACGAGGCGGGCGGTGCCCGCCGACTGGGTGAGGCCGAGATGGCCGTGGCCGAAGGCGTAGACGACATCGGGCGTCGCGCGGGCGCGGCCGATGGCCGGCAGGCTGTCGGGCAGCGAGGGGCGGAAGCCCATCCACTGCACACCGCCCTCGGGCTTCAGGCCCGGCAGGAAGGCGCGGGCCCTTTCCAGCATGGCTTCCGACCGGCGGAAGTTCGGCGGTAGCTTCAGTCCGCCAAGCTCCACCGCGCCGCCAACGCGGATGCCGGTCGAAAGCCGGGTAACGACGAAGCCATAGCCGCCGAAGGTGACCTGCGTGCGCAGGTCGAAGGCGTCGGCCGGCAGCGTCGTGTTGTAGCCGCGCTCGGTTTCGAGCGGGATGTTCTCGCCCAGCGAACGGGCGACCTGATGCGAGAAGGCACCGGCCGCGAGCACGACCTTGCGTGCCCTCACCGTCCGGCCGTCCGTCGTGCGGATTTCCACGCCGCCCTCGATGGGGTGCAGGCTGGAAACCTCGGCGCGCTCGATCCTTCCGCCCCTGGCGAGGAAATGATCGGCCAGCGCCAGCGTGTAAAGCTTCGGGTCGGCGATGGAGTACCAGCCGGGCGTGAAGGTGCCATGGGTGAAGCGCGGCGCAAGGCTGGGCTGGATCGTCGCCATCTCGGCGGCGCCCATATGGCGGAATTCGATGCCGTGTTCGGCGCGCGCCTTCCAGCCGGGCAGCGAGGCGTCGAGCTCGGCCTGGCTTTCATAGACCTGCAGGTTGCCTTCCTTGCGCAGCATGGAGAGCGTGCCGGTCTCGGCCAGGAACGGCTCCAGCTCGGCCTTGGAAAGGTCCATCAGCGCGGTCTGCGCGGTCATGGAATGGGCGACGCGGCTTGCCGAGCAGGCACGCCAGAAGCGGAACATCCACGGCGCGATCTGCAGCGCATAGGATGGCGGCACGGAGAGCGGCCCGAGCGGATCGAGCAGCCATTTCGGCGCCTTCTTCAGGATGCCGGGAGACGCGAGCGGCAGGATGTCGGTGAAGGCGAAGGCGCCGGCGTTGCCGGCGGACGCGCCGGCTGCCGGGCCCTCGCGTTCGAGGACGGTGACGGCAAGGCCCCGGGCCTGCAAGGCGATGGCCGCGGAAAGGCCGACCACGCCGGCGCCGATGACGACGACGCCGGGCTCGATTTCAGTCTGCATTTTTGCCTCAGTGGGTAGCGGCGAGGAACGCCTGCAATTCCGGATTCTTGGGCGCGCCGAAGAGCTCTTCCGGCGGAGCGATCTCGGCCATCACGCCCTTGTGGAAGAAGGCGACGCGGTCGGAGACTTCGCGGGCGAACTTCATTTCGTGCGTGACGCAGATCATCGTCATGCCCTCGGAGGCGAGCATGCGCAGCGTGTCGAGCACTTCGCCGACGAGCTGCGGATCGAGCGCCGAGGTCACTTCGTCGAACAGCATGTAGGCCGGCGACATGGCGAGCGCGCGGGCGATCGCCATGCGCTGCTGCTGGCCGCCCGACATGCGGCTCGGATAGACCTTGAGCTTGTCGCCGAGGCCGACATGGGTGAGCTGCTTGACGGCCATCGCCTCGGCTTCGGCCTTGGACTGGCCGAGCACCTTGACCGGCGCCAGCATGACGTTTTCCAGCACCGTCAGGTGCGGGAAGGCGTTGAACTGCTGGAACACGATGCCGAGCTTGCGGCGCAGCTTGTTGAGGTCGGTGCCCTTGGCATGCACATCCGTGCCGTCGACCACGATGCGACCGGCGTCGATGGTCTCCAGACCGTTGATGCAGGTGAGCAGCGTCGACTTGCCCGAGCCGGAGCCGCCGATGATGGTCAGCACCTCGCCCTTCTGGACGGTGAGGTTGATCCCCTTCAGGACTTCGAGCTGGCCGAAGGATTTGCGGACGTTTTCGATCTCAATCATTGGACCACCGTCTTTCGAGATACCCGCCCAGCCGGGCGATGGGGAAGCTGATGATGAAGTAGATGGCGCCGCAGATGAGCAGGATGAACAGCGGTTCCTGCAGGCGCGTGACGAGGATCTGCGAGGCGCGCAGGAGCTCGATCAGGCCGAGCCAGAGCACGAGGGCGGAGTCCTTCATGACGCCGAGCGTCAGGCCGATCCAGGCGGGCAGCGAGACGCGCGTGGCGAGCGGGGCCACGATGTAGCGCATGTCCTGCCACCAGGTCATGCCGAGCGAGCGGGCCGCGCGGCGCGTGGTCACCGGCACGGAGGAAATGCCGCCGCGCACGATCTCGGTGCAATAGGCCGCCGTATAGAGCGACAGCACCACGCAGGAGGTGGTGAAGGGTGCCCAGCCGAGCTTCATGATCGACTGCAGCGCATTGCCGAGCACGAGCTGGATGAGCAGCGGCACGGAACGGAAGATGTCGAGCAGGAAGGTAAGCGGCAGCGACCAGTAGGAGCCGGCCTGGTTGCGGATGACGCCGAAGATGACGCCGAGGATGGTTCCGGCAAGCACGGAGACGGCGGTGACGGCAAGCGTCATCAGGGCGCCTTGCGCGAGGAAGCCGAGATCGGCCCAGGTGAGAGCGGTATCGAACATGGTTTACCCCTCTCAGTAGCGGAACATGCGCGCCGCGGCGAGGCGCGCTGCGAGTGTCACGGCCTTGGCGATCACGTAGTAGATGACCGCCGCGAGCGCGAAGAATTCGAAGGTACGGAAGGACACCGCGTTCAACGCCTGGGTGACGCCTGCAAGATCGGTGTTCATGCCGACGGTGACGCCAAGCGAGGTCATCAGGATAGCCCAGACCATCTGGTTGGTGGCCGGCAGGAAGGCGATGCGCAGCATCTGCGGCATGACGATGTAGCGGAAGGCCTGCAGCGGGGTCATGCCGAGCGACCGGCCGGCGCGGGTCTGCGTTTCCGGGATCGCTTTCAGCGCGCCACGGAAGTTTTCTGCGAGATAGCCGGCATTGTTGAAGGCGATGCCGACCAGCAGCGCCGTATAGGGGCTGAGGTGGATGCCGAAATTGCCGAGCCCGAAATGGGCCATGTAGATCTGGAAGAGCGCCGGCGTGTTGCGCGCGATCTCGACCCAGCCCGTGGCGAAGCCGCTGAGGATGCGGTTGCCGGACAGGCGGAAGAGCGTCAGTGCGAGCGCCACCGCAAGGCCGATGACCATGGACAGGATTGCGACCTGCAGCGTGACCAGCGCGCCGTCCAGCATCTGCGGCAGGGCCTTGAACGCCTGGTTCCAGTGAAAGGAGTAACTGAACATTGCCGTCTCACCCTTTGAAACGATCGGCGGCGCGGAACGGTGTGTTCCGCGCCGCCGGGGAAGCGGCAGATTAGCGATAAACGCCGTTCACGGACAGGGCCGGGACTTCGCCACCAACCCACTTTTCGTAGAGTTCGTTGTAGCGGCCGGTGCGAACCTGCTGATTGATGAAGAGGTTCAGGTAGTTGATCAGGCCGTATTCTTCGCGGTTGGTGAAGAGCGCGACATAATCGATGTCGTAGGGTGCATTGCCGACGACGGAGATGCCGGCGAACTTGCCGCTCTTGACGTTGGACTGGGCGACCGTCGACGTGGAGACCGTCGCGTCGATCTGGCCCTGGCTGAGGGCGAGGAAGACGTCAGCCTGGGTCTGGTACGGGCGGAACTCGCCGACGCCCCATTCCTTCACCGACTTTTCGAGCGCGATGGCTTCGAACGTGCCGGCGGTGGCGCCGACCGTCTTGCCCTTCATGTCCTCGAAGGACTTGACGCCCGACTTGTCGTTGGCCGTGACGGCCATCTGGAAGGCGAAGTAGGGGATCGTCATGCCGACGGTCTTGGCGCGTTCCAGCGTGTCGGAGGTCGAGGCGACGCCGACGTCGACGCGGCCGGACATGAGAGCCGGGATACGTTCCGGGAAGGGCGTTTCGACGATCTCGGCCGTAACGCCGAGCGCCTTGGCAAGGTCGTTGCAGTAATCGACGTCGAAGCCGATCGGGTTGTTGTTCTCGTCACGGGCGCCCATCGGCGGGAAGTCGAGGACGACGGCGCAACGCAGCGTGCCGGACGAGATGATGTCGTCCAGCTTGTCGGCCTTGGCCGGGCTGGTCAGAGCGGTGGCGGCAACGAGGCCGAAGGCGAGGACCGAGGTCTTCTTCATTACTCTCTCCCTGGATTGATCTGGCAGTTCACGCGGGCGGAGGTCCGTCCTGCGCCAAGAGCGTAAACCCGTCTCATAAAATACAAAAAATATACAAAAAGTATATCCCTATCGCAGAAAATAAATGGGCCGGGTCTCCCTCGCGGAAAACCCGGCCCGGTGCAAGCCAGCGGCTTGAATCAGTTGAGGAAATCCTCAGGCAGCAGGCCTTCCGGCATGTTCTGGTAGGAAACCGGGCGCAGGAAACGGCGGATCGACATGGTGCCGACGCTCGTCGCGCCGAAATTCGTCGAGGCCGGATAGGGGCCGCCATGCACCATGGAATCGACCACTTCCACGCCTGTCGGGAAGCCGTTGATCAGAACGCGGCCGGCCTTGCGCTCGAGGATCGGACGCAGGCGCTTCGCATCGTCGAGATCCCCGGCATCCATGTGGATGGTCGCCGTGAGCTGGCCCTCGAAATTGCGGGCAAGCTGCTGCATCTCGTCGACCGAGGAAACGCGCACGACGAGGCCGAGCGGGCCGAAGACTTCTTCGGAAAGCGCATGGTCGGCAAGGAACTGCTCGCCGGAGATCTCGAAGAGGTTCGGAAGCGCGTCGCGGCCGGCGGAGTCGGAGGTGAAGAGCGGCTTGACGGTGTTGCGGCTTTCAAAGCGCGCCTTGCCGTCGTGATAGGCCTTGGCGATGCCGTCGGTCAGCATGGTCTGCGCGCCGACCTTGCCGAGGGCTTCCACGGCGGCGGCCGTGAAGCGGTCCGCATCCGGGCCGTCGGCCACAATGGCGATGCCCGGATTGGTGCAGAACTGGCCGGCGCCCATGGTGAGCGAGCCCGCCCAGCCCTGGCCGAGGCCTTCGGCGCGGGCCTTCATGGCTTCCGGCAGCAGGAACATCGGGTTGACCGAACCGAGTTCGCCGAAGAACGGGATCGGCTCGGGACGGGCGGCGCAGAGGTTGAAGAGGGCGCGGCCGCCGGCCAGCGACCCGGTGAATCCGACGGCCTTGATCAGCGGATGCTGCACGACCGCTTCGCCCACCTGGCGGTTGCCGCCCTGGATGAGCGAGAAGACGCCCGGATGAACGCCGGTCTTCTTGATGGCGGCGAGCACGGCCTCGGCGACGATCTCGCCGGTGCCCGGATGGGCCGAATGGCCCTTGACGACGACCGGGCAACCGGCAGCGAGCGCGGCGGCGGTGTCGCCGCCGGCCGTGGAGAAGGCGAGCGGGAAGTTGGAGGCGCCGAAGACGGCGACCGGGCCGATCGGCCGCTGGACGAGGCGGATTTCCTGGCGCGGGGCCGGCTGGCGGTCCGGCAGGGCGGCGTCGAAGCGGCGGTCGAGATAGTCGCCCTTCTCGATATGGTCGGCGAAGAGGCGGAGCTGGCCGGTGGTACGGCCGCGCTCGCCCTGGAGGCGCGCGACCGGCAGGCCGCTTTCCTGGGTGCCGATCTCGGTGATGGCGTCCGCCCGGGCCTCGATCTCGTCGGCGATGGCGCGCAGGAACGCGGCCCGTTCGGCGCGCGAGGAATAGCCGTAGCTGAGGAAGGCTTCCTCCGCGGCTTCCGCCGCCTTGTTCACCAGCTCGACCGTGCCGACGGCGAAGGTATGGGCGGGACCATGGGCCGGCGAGGAGGTGAAGGTGCCGTTGCCGTCCAGCCATTCGCCTGCGACGAGGTGTTTACCGTTGGGGGTGAAAGCCATTTGACGTACCTTTCTTGCGGAATGATGCTCGCCCGATATAGGAAGCGGCGGGGCGAATTGCACTTGTCGAAATCTTGTATACTCTATGTATGCAAATGTTCAATCGCCAACCTGCAAAGGTCGGCACCAGCCGTTGAAGAGAGAAAGATGACGCAAACCACCACTCTGTCGATTGCCGCGCTTCAGGAACGGGTCGAAGCCATCTTCCTGAAGGCTGGCCTGAACGGCGTGCAGGCCGGCGCGCTTGCCCGCGTCATCGTGGCCGGCGAGCGGGATGCCTGCAAGTCGCACGGCATCTACCGCATCGAGGGCGCGCTGCGCACCGTCAAGGCCGGCAAGGTCAAGCCGGATGCCGTGCCGGAACTCGACGGCAACGAGGGCTCGGCCATCGTCAAGGTCAACGCCAAGGGCGGTTTTGCCAACCCCGCCTTCGAGCTCGGCGTTCCCGCCCTTGCCGAGCGTGCCCGCAAGCTCGGCATCGCCGCGCTCGTCATCAACGACTGCACCCATTTCTCCGCGCTCTGGCCGGAAGTCGAGGCCGTGACGAAGGAGGGCCTTGCCGGCCTCGTCATGTGCCCGAGCTATGCCACGGTCGCGCCGACTGGCGGCAACAAGCCGCTGCTCGGCACCAATCCCTTCGCCTTTGGCTGGCCGCGCCAGAACGGCGCGCCCTATGTCTTCGACTTCGCCACTTCCGTCGCCGCCCGCGGCGAGATCGAGCTGCACCGCCGCGCCGGCAAGCAGCTCCCGGAAGGCTGGGCGATCGACGCCGACGGCAACCCGACGACCGACCCGGAAGCCGCGCTCGCCGGCGCCATGCTGCCCTTCGGCGGCCACAAGGGCTCGGCCATCGGCACGATGATCGAGCTTCTGGCCGGCATCATGATCGGCGACCTGACGAGCCCGGAAGTGCTCGACTATCTCGGCACGACGACGCTCGCCCCCTTCCACGGCGAACTGATCATCGCCATGTCGCCGGAAGCCTTCGCCAAGGGCCGCCCCGGCGATCCCTTCGCCCGCGCCGAAACCCTCTTCGAGGCCATCGTCGGCCAAGGCGCGCGCCTGCCCTCCCAGCGCCGCTTCGTCGCCCGCACGAAGTCCGAAACGGAAGGCGTCACGCTGACGGCCGCCGAGGTGGAACAGCTCGACCGCCTGCTGGACAAGGGGCTGGACGCGATCGCCTGATCGCGCCCCCCTTTGCCTGCTGCCAAAAGAAAAGGCCCTCCTCGCGGAGGGCCTTTCAGTTTTCCGGCATGCCGCGCCCCACCCGCTGTCGTCATCCTCGGCCTTGTGCCGATGATCTGCCAACGCATTGAAAGAATGGAGACGTTGCAGATGCTCGGGACAGGTCCGAGCATGACGGAGGAGAGGGTCCTGCACCTGCGTCAGGAATCAAAAAGGCCCTCCTTGCGGAGGGCCTTTCTCTCATTTGGGAAGGCTTGAAGCTCAGGCCTTGTACTTTTGCACGGCGCCCGGCAGCTTGCTCCATTCGGCATACCAGGTGTCGAAGAGCTTGAGCTGGGATTCGACGTAGCCGCGCTGGCTCTCGGAGAGGGCGTCGGTTTCGTTGAAGTGCAGCGTGTATTCCTTGTCGCCCTTCAGCACCATCATGTGCTTGAAGTAGAGGACCAGGTCCGGGCCTTCGTCGAAGGACGAGAGGACGGCGAGCGCCGATTCCAGTTCCAGCGCGCGGGCGCGGGCGTCCGCGTCGCCCTTGGCGGCGGCCTGTGCGAGGGCGCACATGTGCAGCACTTCCTTCGGCAGCACGCAGCCGATGCCGGTGATCGCGCCGACGGCGCCGCAATCGACGAAGCCGGTGAAGACGCAGGTGTCGACGCCGATCATCAGCGAGACGTCATCGTCGCGGCTGGTGATGTT
>Ga0182739_1004582_pt1 | contig 11334 bp, 10 predicted proteins | sample eDN5th30CBELigBY_FD_128873 | JGI IMG/M metagenome (GOLD analysis project Ga0182739, IMG submission 128873) | Enriched backyard soil microbial communities from Emeryville, California, USA - eDNA 5th pass 30_C BE-Lig BY (version 2) (version 2) | ecosystem: Environmental > Terrestrial > Soil >... | reverse complement strand
TTTTGCCTCTAACTGCATTCCTTCTCCCTTCTGTATTCCCTGAATACAGGCGGTCGGCAGAATTTCGTTATAGGCTAAAAATAGGGGCTCCGAGGCCATTAAAATCATTTTTTCACAGCCTCTTACAGCGTGCGGCAGAATTCCTCGAACCGGTCGAGACCGTTCTTGATCACGTCCATGCTCGTCGCGTAGCTGAAGCGGATGGTGCGATCGTCGCCGAACGCAATCCCCGGCACGACGGCGACGTTGGCCTTGCTCAGGAGACGGTCGGAGAAGTTCTGGCTGGTCAGAAGCAGGCGCGAGATGTTCACCAGCATGTAGAAGGCCCCCTGCGGCTTGACGACGGAGATGCCGTTGATCTCCGAGAAACGCTGGAACATGTAGTTGCGGCGCATCTCGAACTCTTCACGCATGTCGGCCACCTGCTGCTGGTCGCCCTTGAGCGCGGCAAGGCCCCCTTTCTGTGCGAACGAGCACGGGTTCGAGGTGCTGTGGCTCTGCATCGAGTCGATCGCCTTGGCAATCGGTTCGGGCGCGCCGATGTAGCCGAGCCGCCAGCCGGTCATGGCATACGCCTTGGAGAAACCGTTGACGGTGACGGTGAGGTCGTAGACTTCCGGCGAAAGCGAGGCGATCGAGACATGCTGCGCCCCGTCGTAGGTCAGCTTTTCGTAAATTTCGTCGGCAAGGATCAGGATGCCTTCCTCTTCGGCCACGGCGGCGAGCCCGGTCAGCTCCTCGCGGGTGTAGACCGCCCCGGTCGGGTTGCCCGGGGTGTTGATGATGATCATCTTGGTCCGGGGCGTCATCGCATTTTCAAACTGCTCCGGAGTGATCTTCCAGCCGCTTTCTTCGGTGGTTTCGACAAAGACCGGCTCCCCGCCGGCGAGGCGGACCATTTCCGGGTAGCTCAGCCAGTACGGGGCGGGGATGATCACTTCGTCGCCCGGTTCGATCGTGGCGAGGATGACGTTGAAGCACGAATGCTTCGCCCCGTTGGAGACGATGACCTGGCTCGGCTTGTAGTCGAGGCCGTTGTCGTTGTGGAATTTCTCGGAGATCGCCTGGCGCAGTTCCGGCGTGCCGGAGCTGGGGGTGTACTTGGTGAAACCGCCATCGAGCGACGCCATCGCGGCGGCCTTGATGTGGTCGGGCGTGTCAAAGTCGGGTTCTCCGGCGCCGAAGCTGCAAACGTCGATGCCTTCGGCCTTCATCGCCTTGGCTTTGCTGTCGATGGAGAGGGTGAGCGATGGGGTGAGGATAGTGGCGCGTGAGGCGAGGTCCATAGAGGTAGTGCAGTTTTCGGGTGGAGTTAAAAAGGTTGAGCGGAAAGTGCGCCGCTCGCGGTGGGTTGACGTGGTTTCTCTGACCGCGGCGTGAGAATCGTTTCTAACGGTTCACGCCCGGCATAGAAAGCTTCGACAAAAGGTTTCAGGTTGTTTTCGGCGATTTTGAGGATCTCCATCTCGCGGCGGGCGTTTTCGGCGGAGTCGGAGGCATGGGCTCCGTTGACCATCATCGAAGCGCCATATTCCCTGCGGATGGTGCCGTGCGGTGCGGTGGAGGGATCGGTCGGCCCGAGCACCCCGCGGATTTTCCGGACCGCATCGACCCCCTGGTAGATCAACGCGACGCATTGGCGCGCACCCGGTTCGTCGCGCCGCTCCGGCGGGCAGTCGCCCGGGCGGGTTCCGGCCATGAATTCGACCAGCGCCTCCCAGCGGGCGGTGCCGGCCAGCGGGCCGAGGAGATCGCCGAGTTTCGTTTCGGTTTCCGCGTCGAGCGGGAACCCGAGCGCCTCTTCCAGCGCGGCGCGGGCCGCCGAACCGGTCGGCTCACGAAACTTGTCGCGCAGGACATCGAGCACCGGGCGATAAAATTCGGACGCTTCGGCCACGCTCATGTGGTGGACCTGCACGCCGACCAGCGCAAGGCCGGTACGGGCAAGGAGGTCGATCACGCCGCCGGGGCGCTGGCTGGGAAAGGTGAAATTGTCGGGCTTGATCAGGACGAGCGTCGTCTCATACGGCCCTTCGCCTTTCTCCGGGGCCGGGTGTTCGAAAAGACCGCCGTCGCGATCGGACCAGGCGGCCCAGAGCTGGAGCTGGCGCGCGGTCGAGGCCGCATCCTCCCCGACCAGCAAGGCCGGTTCAAAGTAGACGGGGTTGCCCTCCGCGTCGGTCACTTCATCGCCGAAGGTGTCGCGGATCGAACCGCGCTGGCAGCAGCCCGGTTCCAGCGGACCGGCGACATCACGGATTTTTTCCACCGCATTTTCGCCCCGGAAAACCAGCAGCAGCGCATGGCGGGAGGCGCCGGGACCGGGGGCAAGCCGGGTGAAGAGGTAGTCGTTGAGCCGTGCCTGCGTTTCGGGTGAAAAGGTGGAGGCGTATTCCCGGACGAGCGGCTCGCTCGGGGCGAACATTCGTGCGCGGACCAGCTCAAGGCCGGTCCGGGAGATCACGCGCGACAAAATGCCGCCGGTGCGCGCCTTGCGGACGGCACCCGGAGTGATCAAAACGTACGAAAGTTCTTCAGGCATAGATGAAAATTGCCCGCGCCGACCCTTCAGAAGACGGGAAAAACCGTCATTTTCTGAATAAAAACCAGCGAAGGCAGGATTATTTTCTAAATGGATTTTGTTTCGAAAAGCTAGCGGCGGCGGACCGGGCGCGTCAACGTGTTTTGCGCATCGGGCCGATCTTTTTGCGGTAGAACGGCCAGAAGGGTGACCCATTTTCCCTTGCGTACGGTTTTGAGAAAAACAAAGCCCCGGGCGGTGAACGTGGCGACGACTTCCGCCTCCTGGGTTCGTAAAATCCCCGAGAGAAGAAGGTGTCCCCCGGGGCGGACGGCGGCGGCGAGGGTCGGCGCGGCGGCAATGAGCACTTCGCTGAAGAGGTTGGCGGCCACGACCTCCCAGGTCCGTTTCGGGGTCCACTTGAGCACGTCGCGGCGGTGGATCGGGAGCGGTTCCGCCCGGTTGGCGGCGACGTTTTCCTTCGCGGTGCGGACCGCGTGGGGATCGAAATCACACCCTTCCGCATGGGAGGCCCCGAGGCGGCGGGCCGCGATGGCGAGAATCCCGCTTCCGGTGCCGAGATCGAGGAAATCCCACGGCGCTCCGGCCTTTTCGTGAATCCGGGCGAGGTCGCACAGGAGCCGCAGGCACGAAGCGGTCGTGGCGTGCTCGCCGGTGCCAAACGCCATGGCGGCGGGAATGGTGATGACCGAACGGGCGGCGGCGGCGGGGGGGAGCGGCGTCTGCGGGTCGACGATCAGCAGCCGGTCGCGGATCACGAGCGGCTTGCGCGGCGCGGGGGGCGGCAGGGCGATGCTCTTCATCGGTTTCATGTCGCCGCCGAACTGTTGCACCACGGCCTGCGCCTCCTTTTTCGTCAACCCAAACGCCTCGATGCGAAGCGAACGGCGGTTGGGAAGCGCGGTGATGACGACACGGGTCGGTCCGAGGAAGGCGAGACGCTCGACCCACGCATCCTCCCATTTGGCAGAGGCAAGTTTTCTCCAGGCAAACATGTTGTTCAGGGCCGTGAGTATTCATCGCCGCCGCCGCAAAGCAAGGCAGGAAAGCGGAGGTAATCTGGGGAGGTTCCGTAGGGTTGAAGTTCCCACGCGGTCTCCTGCAAAATAAAGATGGCCTTATGTATCTAAAATAGATACGTTCAAGGTTCCGTTTCCAAAAATATCCTTATCTTTCTCTCCCTTATGATCAGTGATCCTTCACGTTTCGAGCGGCTCCACCGGCAGACGGTGGAAGTCGATGTCTGTGTGGTCGGCGGCGGTATCGCGGGGATGTGCGCCGCATTGGCTTCGGCGCGTTCCGGCGCACGGACGGCGATCGTCCACGACCGCCCCGTCTTCGGCGGCAACGCCTCTTCGGAAGTCCGCATGTGGATCTGCGGGGCCGGGGGGACGCACAACAAGGAGGCGGGCATTCTCGAAGAGATCCAGCTCGAAAACCAGCACCGCAACCCGACCGGCAACTATACCGTCTGGGACGGGGTGCTCTATGGCCGGATGCACTACACCCCCGGGTTGACCACCTTCCTGAACACCAGTTGCACCGGGGCGCGGATGGAGGGCGACCGGATTGTCGCGATCGAAGCGTGGCAGTTGACCAGCCAGACGTGGCTGACCATCCACGCCAAGCGGTTTATCGACGCTTCGGGCGACAGCATTCTCGCCGCCGTCACCCCGGCGCAATTCCGGATGGGGCGCGAGGCATCCCACGAATTCGGCGAGTCGATCCAGGGGCCGGAAGCCGACTCGAAGGTGATGGGGAATTCGCTTCTGCTCCAGCTCCGGCGGACCGACGAGGAGCAGCCGTTCATCGCGCCGCCGTGGGCGTACAAGTTCGAGACCGCGGACGACCTGCCGCACCGCATCCGCGGGGTCAACGGCACCAACTTCTGGTGGCTGGAGGTCGGCGGCTTGCAGGATACGATCCGCGAGGCCGAGCCGATCCGCGACGAACTCTACCGGGTCGCCTACGGCGTCTGGGACTACATCAAGAATTACGCTTCGGAACGCTCCAAGGCGGAGAACTGGGCGCTCGAATGGGTCGGCGCGCTCCCCGGCAAGCGGGAAAGCCGGAGAATGGTCGGCGACCATATCCTGACCGCCAACGACATCCGCGCCGGTGGGGAGTTTGACGACATCGTCGCCTATGGCGGCTGGTCGATGGACGACCACCACCCGGCGGGGATCTACTACCCCGGCAAGCCGACCATCTTTCACGCCGCCCCGTCGCCATACGGGATTCCGTACCGCTGCCTCTATTCGCGCAACGTCTCCAACCTCTACTTTGCCGGGCGCAACATCTCCGTGACCCATGCCGCCCTCTCCTCCACCCGCGTGATGGCGACCTGCGCGCTGCTTGGGCAGGCGGTCGGGACGGCGGCGGCGCTCGGGGTCCGCCACAACGTCAGCCCGAGGGGGCTCGGGAGCGGCGAACGCCTGCGCGAATTGCAGGCCGCCCTGATGGACGACGACTCCTGGCTGCCGGGCCTCCTCCGCCCGATCGACCCGCTTGCCAAAGCCGCGACCGTGCAAGGCGGCGGCGAAGGGGTCGAGCGGCTGCTCGACGGTCTCGACCGTGATCGCGAGGATGAAGACCACGCCTGGAAGGGCGAGCCCGGGTGCCCGCTGGAGTATCGGTGGGAACGCCCGGTCGAGGTCGGCAGCGTCCGGATGGTTTTCGACAGCAACCTGCAACTCCACAAACGGATGCCGTGCAGCTATCCCCACCGGCCCGCCGGGCGGAGCGCCATGCCGCCGTCGCTCCTCAAGGAATACCGGGTCGAAGTCCAGCGCCCGGGAGGGGGATGGGAGACCGTCGTGCGCGAGAGCGAGAACCGCTTCCGCCTGGTTCACCTGCCGATCCGGCAGGAGGTGCAGGCCGTGCGCCTGGTTCCCGAAGCGACCTGGGGCGAGAGCGACATCCGCATCTTCGCATTCGAACCGCAGCAGCAGGTGAAGGCGTCGGCCACCTACCCGGAAGGGCCCCGTTTCTCCGATGTCCGCGCGCTGATCCCCGCCGCCGATCTCGAGCCGCCGAAGGGGGAGATCGGCGAAGAGCAGACCAGCCACCTGCGGGCCTAGCCTGCTTTATTCATGAGCCCTCTACTGCAACCGCCTGGAAGACCGGATTTGCTGCGTTGGCCTTGTTTTGAAAGGGATCGAGCATCTACGGATGCACTCACCCTTTCAAACCTGCGGCCGCCTTGCATCTACGGCCTTCGAGGCGGTTTCGCTACGAGCTTCATGAATAAAGCAGGCTAAAGGGGGCTTGGGGCGCGAAAGCGCCATGGGGGAGAGGTGGAATACTCTTCGTTTTGCGGAGCCTCGGTTTTCCTGCACTGGAGGATTGCGGTTTTTCCGTGCTACGGGAATAATCCCGTCCGTGCTCAACCCAATCTGGCTCTGCCTTGTCCTTTTTTCGGTCATCATTGGCGGTTTTACCGGCAGGATCAATGATGTCACCAAAGGGGCGTTTGAGAGCGCCGGGGATGCGGTGATGACGATCGCGCTCCCGCTGGTCGGCATGTTTGCCCTCTGGCTCGGGATCATGCGCCTGGCGGAGCTTTCCGGGATGGTCAACATCCTCGCGCGCGGGTTGCGGCCGATCACCCGCCGTCTTTTCCCCGATGTGCCCGAGGATCACCCGGCGATCGGGTCGATGGCGATGAACATCGCCGCCAACATGCTCGGGCTCGGCAACGCCGCGACCCCGCTCGGCCTCCGGGCGATGCGCGACCTGGAAAAACTCAACCCCCGGCCCGGCGTGGCGACCAACGCCATGTGTACCTTTCTGGCGATCAACACCAGCTCGGTGCAACTCGTCCCGACCACGGCCATTTCGATCCTCGTCGTCGCCGGTTCGGTCAACCCGACGGCGATCATCGGGAGCGCGTTTTTGGCGACGGTCTGTTCGACGATCGTTGGGATCACGGCGGTCAAGCTGCTTGAAAAACTGCCCGCCTACCGGCTCGCGCCTGCGGACGCCGCAGCGATCAGCGCGCGGGCGACCGGGGAAACGGCGGAGGCGAAGGAGGAGGGGTACACCGTCCCTGATGCGCCGCCCGTCACCGAACGGGGCCTGTGGCTGCTGGCATTTTACTGGATGACGATGGCGGCGATGTACCTGACGATCGCCTTCCCCGCCGAGGCCACTTTTGCCCTGAGGAGCATCGGGATCGAAACCTTCACCTTTACCCCGCTGACGGAGGATCTCGCCCGGCTCGGGACGGTCAGCCGGCTGCTGATGGTGCTGGCGATGATCGCCGTTCCGCTGATGCTCACCTTTTTTCCGCTCTACGCCTGGCTACGGGGGGTGAAGGTCTACGAGGAGTTTGTCGAGGGAGCCAAGGAAGGGTTCGGGGTGGCGACGCGGATCATCCCCTTCCTGGTGGCGATCCTTGTCGCGGTGAAGATGTTCCGCGAATCGGGCGGGATCACGATGCTTTCCAACCTGCTGGGCCCGGCATTGCGGACGATCGGTTTTCCCGTCGATCTGCTGCCGATGGTCCTTGTCCGCCCCTTGAGCGGCGGCGCGACCACCGGGGTCTATACCGACATCGTGAAAACCTTCGGCCCCGACCATATGAACAGCCTGATGGCCGGGACCATCTTCGGGAGTACGGAGACGACGTTTTACGTGATCGCGGTCTATTTTGGCGCGGTCAGCGTCAAGCGGACCCGGCACGCCGTTCCCGCCGGGCTGCTGGCCGACCTGGCCGGGGTGATCGCCTCGATCGTCATTTGCCGGCTCATGTTTTCATGAGCGGGCGATTGGACATCCTCCGCTTTCAGGTCGATATTGGGGAAGGAAGTGCCGCCCCAAAGAGGGAGGCGGCGGCAGGGAGCAAAGATGCGGCAAGAGGTAGACATCATGAGCATGAGTATGCAAGCGGAGAGTGAAGTCATGATCCCGTGCGACGGGGCCACTTTGAGCGGAGAGCTGACCGTTCCACCCGGAGCGTGGGGAATGGTCCTTTTTGCCCACGGCAGCGGAAGCAGCCGTTCGAGCCCGCGCAACCGCTGGGTGGCCCACCGGCTGCACGAAGCGCAGTTGGGGACGCTCCTTTTCGACCTCCTGACCCATGAAGAGGAGGTGGTCGACTCTTTCACCCGCCATTTTCGTTTCGATATCCCGCTTCTGGCCGATCGGCTCGTCGCCGCCGCGCGGTGGACGGCGGAGGTCGACGGCGTGCGGGAGCTTCCGCTCGGGATTTACGGTGCGAGCACCGGCGGCGCAGCGGCTTTGGTGGCGGCGGCAAAGCTCGGGAAGAAAGTCGGTGCGGTCGTCTCGCGCGGCGGTCGGCCCGATCTCGCCTCGGCCTGGCTGCCGAGGGTCGAAAGCCCGACGCTCCTGATGGTCGGCGACCGCGACCGGCGCGTGCTGGAACTCAACCAGGAAGCGCTGGTGGAGATGAAGGCTCCCTCCGAACTTTGCCTGATCCAGGGCGCCCACCATCTTTTCGATGAACCGGGGGCGCTCGAAAAAGTCGGCGAGGAGACGATCCGCTGGTTTCGGCGCTGGTGGGGGTAGGGGATTATCCCCGCCGCAGCAGGGTGATCCGTTTGACTGCCGCCTCGCCCTGCGGGCTGGAGGTGGTGATCTCGGGATCGTCGCGGAAGGCGTTGTGGACGATCCGCCGTTCGTACGCCTTCATCGGCTCCAGGTAAAACGGCTTGCCGGTGGTGCGGACGAGATCGGCGTATTCCTTGAGCTGGCGGAGCAGGGCGGCGTTGCGTTCTTCGCGGTAAAACTCGACATCGAGGTGCGCCTTGGGCGAGGTCGGGTCCTGCGCCTGGAGCAGCCGGTTCAGGAGAAATTGCAGGTCATCGAGGGTCTCCCCTTCGTAGCCGATCAGAAGCTCCCGGTCCGGCGTGCGGATTTGCAGCACATCGCCGCTGATGGTCCGCATCGGCTCGATCTCAAACTCGAAACCGAGCATTTCCAGCAGGGTGGAGAGAATCTCGACCGGTGTTTGCACTTTCTTAAAAGGTCTTCCGTTTCTTGGCCCCGCCCTTCGACGGCTTCTTCGGGGCTTCCTTCTTGACCAGCGCAGGCATCGGCTCGTTGCGGGTGACGTAAAGCTGGATGATCGAGAGGACGTTCTGCATCGCGTAGTAGAGCGCGAGGGCCGAAGCGAAGTTGTACGTGAAGACCACGAAGATCAGCGGCATGAACATGAAGATACGCTGCTGCATCGGGTCGCCCGACTTCGGCGTCAGCTTCATCTGGAGGACCATCGTCGCCGCCATCAGGAGCGGCAGGACGTTGATCGGGAAACCGAGGAAGTGCGCCACGGTATCGGGCTGGGAAAGGTCGGAGACCCAGAGGAACTGGCTGTTACGCAGTTCCACCGCCGTACCGAGCATCGAGTAGAAGCCGAAGAAGATCGGGATCTGGATCAGCATCGGCAGGCACCCGGCGAACGGGTTGATGCTGTACTCCTTGTAGAGCTTCATCACCTCCTGGTTCATCCGGGTCGGGTCATCTTTAAGCTTCTCGCGCAGTTCGGCCGCCTTGGGCTGGAGGAGCTGCATCCGCTTCATCGAGGTGTTCGCCTTGCCCTGGATCGGCCAGAGCACCCCGCGCACGATGAAGGTCAGAACGATGATCGAAAGCGCGTAGCTGTGAAGATAGCCCTGGAGCCAGTTCATCGCCCCGAGCAGGAAGATCGAGATGAGCTTGAAGACCCCGAAGTTCATCATCGCTTCCTCGCCGTTGCCGAGCTGCTTGAGCCGCCGGTACTCCTTAGGCCCGGCGTAGACAACGTAGTGCTGGGTCAGCGACTCCCCGGCAGCGACCCGCAGCGACGGAAGCGCCAGCGCGGCTTCGATCCCATGCAGTTCGGTTTCACCGATCTTGACGGGAAAGCGGCGACCCCAGACGCCCCGCGCCTGAAAGTCGACGCCCGAGACGACGGTGGTGAAGTATTGGTTGCGAATGCCCAGCCACTCGACCTTGCCGGGCGCCTCGAGGTATTCGCTCTTGGCGGGCGAACGCTCAATGCCGACCAGCGGGATGCGGCTGGCGTTGAACCAGTTTACATCAGCGCTTTTGACATCGTGATCATGCTGCCAGGTCAGGCCGGTGTAGTACGGGAGTTCCTTTTCGCGAATCGGGCCGATCGCCCCGGCGTAGAGGTAATGGTCCGCCTTTTCAAACGGCGCGCCGGTCGGGTTGGAGTAGGTGACTTCCAGCGCGACCGCATATTCCTTGGCGCCCTTGGTTTCCTCGCCGTCGGGCAGCGTGTAGGTCTTGGTGATCGTAACCCCCGCGGGCGTGGTTTGTTCGGCCACGACGACATTGGCGCTCCGGCGCGAAAGCGTATAGACGCCGCTCCGGGCGGTTGCGTTCGGGTTGTCAAAGATCGCGCCGATCGGGTGGCGGTCAAACGGGTTGAGCACCATCCGTTCGCTGGCGTTGGTCCCTTCGTGCCTGAGCAGCTTGACCGAGGCGATCCCCCCGCCGTGGTTGGTGAAGGTGTACTCCACCCACGGGGTGGCGACGACCAGTTTCTCCTCCGGGAGATCCGGAGCCGCTTCGGGTTCGGCTGCGGCGGGCGATGAGGAAGCGGCTGGAGACCCGGCGTTCGTCCCCTGCCCGGGCGACGGAGTGGCGACGCCCCCGGGGGTCGGCGTGCCGTCGGCGGCCTGCTGCTGCGCCGTCTGCCGGTTCTGGCTCTGCCAGTCCCGGAATTCCCTCTGGCTTTTAAGCTGCCACCAGACCAGAACGGCCAGCGAAAGAACGATGGCGATGATACCTTTGCGATCCATATGAAAAAATTAAGGCGTAGCTACAAACTTGCCGGGAAGCGTTCCCTATGGTGATCGGTCCCCGGGATTTTCCGGCGTCGGGGAAGCGGGCGAAGGCTTGGGATGACCGGGGCAATCCGGCACGGGATCGTACCCTTTACCACCCCACGGATGGCAACGACAAAGTCGTTTGGTTCCCAGCCAACCGCCACGCCAGACGCCAAACCGCGAGACGGCTTCGATAAAATATTGCGAACAGGTCGGCTCAAAACGGCACCCCCCTCCCGGGCCGGCCAACGCTGAAAGAAGCGGCGAAATAATCCACTGGTAGAGGCGAACCAGAGCGATGACGATCCATTGGCCCATGAACCTTCAGAATTCGCGCCGGAGGAAGCCGGAGCGCTGCCCGAGTCGGGTCCATTCGCGGTGGAGTTCTTCGTAGGTCGCCCCCGGTGCGGTATGGCGGGCGATCAGCACCGCCCAGACGCCCGGCTGCCAGGTCGGCTGCGAAAGCCGGAGCAACTCCCGGAAGCGTCGCCGTACCCGGTTGCGGACCACGGCACCACCGACGCGCCGGGAGGTGATCACCCCCACCTTGTTGCCGCAGGCGGCGGTCCGTTCATCCCTGAGGACGCCCACGACCATATAACGCCCGGGGTACGAGCGTCCTTCGTTTTTGATGCGAAGGAACTCGCTGCTGCGCGTCAGTCGGAGCGCTTTGGGAAAGGTCAGCGGCAAAGACGGCCTTCTTTTTTTTAGACAACGCGGGAAACCGGAGGGGTGCCTCCGGCTTCGCGGCGATTACCTGGCGTCCGCGCCGATCACGTCTGGGTGTGGCGGGCGTAGTGCAGCTCCACCCCCTTGGGGACGAGCCGCTTGCGTCCGCGCTGGCGGCGGCGGGACAAAATGGCGCGGCCATTTTTGGTTTTCATACGTACGCGGAAACCGAACTGCCGCTTGCGCGTCCGCTTCGAAGGTTGATAAGTGCGTTTCATAAACTCCTGTTGCTATGGGAAAAGAGGCGAAACTCTAACGGCTCGGTGG
>Ga0182739_1004581_pt1 | contig 11336 bp, 9 predicted proteins | sample eDN5th30CBELigBY_FD_128873 | JGI IMG/M metagenome (GOLD analysis project Ga0182739, IMG submission 128873) | Enriched backyard soil microbial communities from Emeryville, California, USA - eDNA 5th pass 30_C BE-Lig BY (version 2) (version 2) | ecosystem: Environmental > Terrestrial > Soil >... | reverse complement strand
GGTTTATACGCAAGTTATTATAAGAGATTGGATAATTTATTAATGCGAATGATGGACGGCTTTATGGCGTTCCCAGCAACATTATTAGCTATTGCAATTGTAGCAGCGTTAGGCCCAAGTGTACGAAATTTAATCATTTGTTTAACAATTGTCTTTGTTCCATCAGTAGCAAGGATTGTAAGATCAAGTTCATTAGTTACAAAAGAGCAAACTTTTGTTCAAGCAATGAGTTCCTTGGGTGCATCTGATACTCGTATTATCTGGAAACATATTATGCCAAATACACTTACAGCACTCATTGTTCAAGCAACTTTTGTTTTCTCTGAGGCTATGATCATTGAAGCAGCTTTGAGTTTCTTAGGTGCTGGGGTTCCTGAACCAACAGCAAGTCTTGGGAATTTATTATCAGGAGGAAAATTGTTTATTTACAACAGCTGGTGGATGACGCTGTTTCCTGGTCTCGCACTAGCCTTAGCTATCCTTGGAGCATACTTTTTAGGTGATGGTTTTAGAGATTTAATGGATTCAAAAACACGTAAGGTAAAAAAATAATTGAAAGGAGGAGCGACCATTGGATTCTACAAATCTATTAGAAGTGAAAAATTTAAAAACCTCCTTTCATACAGAAGAAGGAAATGTTTCCGCAATTGATGTTTCATTTCGTATTAAGAAGGGTGAAATATTAGGTATTGTTGGCGAATCGGGTTGTGGGAAAAGTGTTACTGCTCAATCCATTTTACGGTTATTAGATGAAAAAGCAGTTAGCTATGAAGGAGAAGTATTGTTAAATGATGTTAATTTATTAACTTTACCAAAGAAGAAAATGCAAAAAATCCATGGTAATGAAATTTCTATGGTGTTTCAAGATCCATTAAGTTCATTAAATCCGGCTTATACAATTGGAAATCAAATAATAGAGACGATTAGGGCACATAAAAAAGTTTCAAAAAAAGATGCAATTGAAAAATCTATTGAACTTTTACGATTAGTTGGAATTCCTGCTCCGGAAGCTAGGTTAGATGATTATCCACATCAATTATCCGGTGGGATGAGGCAAAGAGTTATGATTGCCATGGCCTTAGCATGTGAACCGAAATTATTAATAGCAGACGAACCAACAACAGCACTAGACGTTACCATCCAAGCACAAATCATGGAACTCTTTATAGATATTAATAAGAAATTAGATATGAGTATTATGTTAATTACCCATGATTTAGGGGTTGTTGCTGAGGTTTGTGATCGAGTGATTGTCATGTATCTAGGTCAAATCATTGAAGAAGCAACTGTAAAAGAGCTTTTTAAAAATCCAAAACATCCTTATACAAAAGCTCTTATTAAATCAATTCCACATCTAGATGGTGATCGGTTGAAAGATTTACAAGTAATTGATGGAACTGTTCCCACTTTAACTAATATTCCAAATGGGTGTCGTTTTTCTAATCGTTGCGAATTTGCAACTCATCATTGTAAGACCAAAGTTCCGCAACTTGTTGATATTAATAACAAAACGGCAAAAGTAAGGTGTTGGTACGCAGAAGAAACTGTAAGTATGGAGGTTAATTAATTGGCAACAATGACAAATTTGAAACCTTTATTACAAGTAAAAAATGTAAAAAAGTTTTACACAGTTCAAAAGTTTGGTGAATTTAAAAAAGGTGTTGTGAAAGCGGTCAACGATGTTTCCTTTAACCTTTATGAGGGTGAAACATATGGGCTTGTAGGTGAATCGGGTTGTGGGAAAAGTACATTGGGTAAGACATTACTTCAGTTAGAAGAACCAAATGGTGGGGAGGCAATCTACAAAGAAAAAAATCTTTTTAAATTAACTAAAAAGGAACTTCGAGAAAGTCGTAGGGAACTACAAATGGTTTTTCAAGACCCATATTCTTCACTTAATCCAAAAATAAATATAGGGAAGGCTCTAGAAGAACCTTTAGCTATCCATAGTATTGGAAATGCGAAAGAACGGACCGAAAAAGCTATGGAAGTGTTGAAAAATGTTGGTCTACAACCAGAACATTATTTTCGCCTCCCACATGAATTATCAGGTGGGCAAAGACAGCGGATCGGTTTAGCGCGGGCACTCATCTTAAATCCTAAAATTGTCATTTGTGATGAACCGGTTTCAGCTTTAGATGTGATCATTCAATCTCAAATTATTAATTTAATGAGAAAAATACAAAGGGATTTGAATTTAACCTATCTATTTATTTCTCATGATATTGGGGTTGTACGACATATTTCAGACAGAATAGGTGTTATGTATTTAGGGAATTTAGTGGAGGAAGCAGAAACCGATGAGATGTTTGAGAATCCGCTGCATCCTTATACACAAGTTCTTTTATCCGCTGTTCCTAGTGCAAAGATTGAAAATAAAAAAGAACGAATCGTTCTTAATGGTGAATTGCCTTCACCACTAAATCCACCTTCTGGTTGTAAGTTCCATGAACGGTGCCCATTTGCAACAGCAGAATGTAAAAAGAGCGAACCATTCAAAAAAGAAGTGACACAAAATCATTTTGTAGCTTGTCATCTTTACAATTAATTATTAAATGAGCTGAAAATATTAGGAGGGACATTATGGCAATAGTTTTAAATAGTATTGAAGAATCACTGATTCAGCTAAAAGAGGAAATAATATCCAACCGTCGATATTTACATCAACATCCAGAACTTTCATTTGAAGAACAAGAGACATCCAAATTTATTGAAACAAAACTAAGAGAATATGGAATTAGTAAAATTGAACACTATGGTAAATATGGTTTGATTGGTCGAATAAAAGGAGCGACAGCAGGACCAACAGTGGCGATTCGAGCAGATTTTGATGCTCTTCCTATTCAAGACCAAAAAAATGTTTCATATAAGTCAAAAGTAGATGGGAAAATGCATGCATGTGGTCATGATGGTCATACCGCAGCATTGTTAGGTGTAGCAAAAGTATTAAAACAATTTGAAGATCAATTAAAAGGTGAAGTTATTCTGTTATTTCAACCGGCTGAAGAAAAACCTCCTGGAGGTGCACAATTTATGATCGAAGATGGTGTCTTAAATGATGTTGATGTCATTTTTGGTGCTCATCTAGACACTGGAAGTCCAATTGGTACTGTATCTGTCGGTAGTGGATATCAAATGGCAGCAGTAGATTACTTCAAAATTGACATTAAAGGTGCAGGTGGTCATGGAGCATATCCGCATCAAACAGTTGATAGTATAGTAATTGGAACAACACTGGTAAATAGCTTACAACAAATTGTAAGCAGAAAAGTGAACCCTCAACAATCAGCTGTCGTAACTGTAGGAAAATTTCATGCAGGAAATGCATTTAATGTAATCCCTGAATCAGTAGTAATCGAAGGGACAGTTCGAACATTTGAAGAAGATGTTCAAAACTTAGTTGAAAAAGAAATACAGTCAATTTCTACTGGTATCGCCCAGGCGTTTGGAGCAACTGCAAATGTTACTTATGAACGTGGATATCCTTCATTATATAACCATGTTGAAGAAACAAATGTAGTGAAAGAAGCATTTATAGAAGTATTTGGAGAACAAGTTCTACCTATGCACTCAACAATGGGAGCTGAAGATTTTGCATTCTATTTAAAACATAAACCAGGCAGTTATTTTAGAGTAGGGGCACGAAATGAGAATCCTAGTACTCAATTTCCTCACCATCATCCTGCTTTTGACTTTGATGAAGAGGCACTTATAAATATTGGTAGATCCTTCTTGGCGATATTAAATAAATATGTATTTTGATAAATTTTTATGGGGAATTTATGAAAAAAAACCAATTAAATAAATAGAAATTGTTGATTTTGTTCATTGTTAGAACATTTAAGTAAGTATTATAAAAATCTGGAGGTGTTGATGTTGAAAACAAATGAAAAAACAAGATTTATTGATAGTTTAAAAGACAATCGAAAAGTTTGGATTGAAGGGGATGTTGTAAAGGATTTATCTGAACATGTTGCTTTCAAAGGGACATTAGAAACGATTCAAAATTTATTTAATCAATTAGATGATGAGAAAATTCAACAACAAATTGGTTTTCGTAGTCCAAAAACAGGTGAATACGTACACAATGCATTTTTAGTTCCTAAAACAAAAGAAGATTTATTAGCACGTAAAGAGGCATTTACACGTTGGGCAACTGAAACATTAGGGAATATGTCAAGGCTCGCCGAATCTGGCCGTTCTTATTTAACAGGCTGGTATGCTTCAAGAGAACTTTTTAGACAATACGATGAAAGGTTCCCTGAAAAAATTACACGTATTTATGAAAAAGCCCGGGATGAGAATCGTTTAGTTGTTTCTGTAGTAGCGGACCCTCAAGTCGATCGTTCCAAATTACAAATAGAACAAGAAGATCCGGATTTACTTCTACATGTAGTGAAAGAAACTGAGGAAGGCATTATCGTTCGTGGTGCTAAAGTATTAGCAACAGCGGCACCCTATGCCCACGATATTATTGTGCAAACTTCCTTCAAATTTAATGAAGATCAAGAGAAGTATGCAAATTTATTGATTGTTGAAGCCAATTCACCAGGCTTACATATCATTTGCCGTGACACAGCTGCTTCAACGAATAAAGTACAGTATCCTTTAAGTTCACGTTTTGAAGAAATGGATGCCACGGTTGTATTTGATGATGTGCTTGTACCTTGGGATCGAGTATTACTTTATAAAAATCCAGAAGGTGCTTATAAAGCTCTAATTCATAAAAGAGATAATAGTCTTGCAAATCAACAAAGTGTTATACGTTTGTTAGCACGTTTAGAATTTGTTGCCGGTTTAAGTTTTTTAATTACTGAAGCAATTGCTGTTAATAATTATTTGAATGTTCAGGAAAAGTTAGGGGAATTAGTCATTCAAATAGAAACTATAAAAGCATTCTTATCGGCTGCTGAGGCAGAAGCAAAATATGATGAATTTGGAACTTTATGGCCGGAACCATTAAAGTTACGCATAGCAATCGATTTGGGAGCGAAATATTATCCTCGTGCAATTGAAATTTTACAACAAGTCGCCGGTGGTGGTTTCCTACAGTTGCCTTCAGTGGGCTTGGAACAAAATGAAGAAATTAAAGCTTTTATTGATAAGTATTATAGGGGGGCAAACTCTCCTTCAGAAAATAAAATTGACTTGTTTAGATTGGCATGGGATTTAGTTGGTAATCCATTAGGTGCACGTTATGAGCTATACGAACGTTTCTTCTCGGGTGATCCTACTCGAAATTATGCAACTAGATACAAAGAGTATGAACGAACAGCTTTAACTAATCGGGTAACAGATTTTATTCAAAAATTAAAAGTGGAAGCAAAGAAGGGTGATATGAATTTATGAAAATTAAAAACTATGGTCTCATAACAGGTTTTATAGCTTTAATACTAGTTTTAGCAGGGTGTTCAAGTGGTAACACGGAGTCAAATGGCATAGGAGAAAGTACTGAATCAAATGAAAATCCTACATCAAATGAAATTATTGAAGAAGTTAATTATCCATTGACAATGGCTGTTCCAACGATGGATCCACATCTTGCTCTAAATACACAAGTTCAAGTAACGAGTCATATTTTTGAGACTTTATTTGCCCAAAATGAGAACTTTGAGGCAGTTCCATTATTATTAGAATCCTATGAAGTAAGTGAAGATGGTAAAACATATACGTTTAAATTGCGTCAAGGCGTAAAGTTTCATAATGGAAAAGAAATGACTGCAGAGGATGTTGCGGCTTCATTGAATCGTTGGAAATCTGTTGTTGCAAGAGCTCAACAAGCGTTAGGAGATTCTGAGTTTGTTATTCAAGATGATTATACTGTCACAATTACATTAGCACAACCAAGTAATGATTTACCTTTACAATTAAGTCATAGACTCAATTCTGCCGTGATCATGCCAAAGGAAATAGCAGAAAATGCTCCAGTAACGGGGGTAACTGAATATATCGGTACAGGTCCTTATAAGTTTGTTGAATGGAAAGCTGATCAATATATTCATTTACAACGTTATGAAGAATATGCAGCAGTGGAAGAGCCACAGAGTGGAATGGCTGGGAAGAAAACACCAAAATATAACAATGTTTATTTCCGAATTAATACGGATAGTGCAACAAGTTTTTCATCATTCTTATCTGGTGACTATGCTTATACGGATGTAAATATAGATAATCTACCACAAGTAGAGAATCTTAATGGTGTCACTGTTGATAAAAAAATATATGGTGATTTTAATGTGGTGTTTAATAAAAAATCGCCTTTATTTTCAAATTTGAAATATCGTCAAGCAGTAGCTGCGGCGATTAATGCGGAAGAAATCCTATTAGGTGTAACTTCAGATCCTGAGTTAATAGTACAAAATTCTAGTTATGTATTTAAAGAAAACACAACTTATCATACTGAGGCTGATACTGATTACTACAATCAAAATGATCCGGAAAAGGCAAAGCAGTTACTGAAAGAAGCCGGATATAATGGCGAAGTAGTAAGGTTATTAACAAGTAAGGACCAAAATGGAATTTTTTATAATGCAACAATCGTTTTAGCAGATCAACTGGAGGCTATTGGTATGAAGGTGCAAATCGATGTTTATGATTTTGCCACTTTAGTATCCAAACGAGGGGAAGAAGATTCATGGGATATCTATGTAGGATATTTTGCGGTACCAGCTGGTCCAACTCAATTGTTATATATCTACCCTAATTATGGATTTGCGGAAGATCCTCAATTAGCAGAATATATTAAAGCACTATCATCTGCACAAGGTGAAGAGGAATTAAAAGCTGCTAACGAAACACTTCAACAATATCTTTGGGATACACTAAATACAGTGAAAATAGGTGACATATACGGTTACTATGCTGTACGAGAAGATTTAAAAGATGCAATTTTCTATAATAATGGAATTGTATTACCAGCTTTAGATAAATAACAAACTAAGGTGATCATCATTTTGTTAATGATGGTGATCACCTTAATCTTAGATACTCACTAATCAACCGAACTATATTGAAAATTCTTTAGTATAATCTTCAATTAAATATTGTTTGAACTGTCTCGTCATACTGCTGATTGTAGAATTATCGCTTTTTACAAGAATACCAAAAATAGGTCCATCTGAGATGTTCTCAATTGGTCTCATGATAGTGCCAGGAATTAGTGGCATACATTCAATTTTAGGTAATATGGATATTCCGATTTTTTTCTGTACGAAATATTTAATCGAAGTCAGACTACCAATTCCAATTTGATTTTTTAAGAGAGTATTTAATTCTTTCAGTTTTATTTTTTGCTCTATCCAATATTTAAAAGGACACTCACCTATTGTAAATAACAACGTTTCATTCTGTAAATCTTCTAATTTAATAATCTCTTGTTCGGCAAGTGGATGATCCTCATATAATAATAGCATCATCTTCTCTTCGAATAATGGTGTAAATTCTAATTCGTTTAAGTTAATAGGAGAGTAACAAAGGGCAATATCAATTTCTGAGTTTAAAAGAGGCTTGGTTAGCATCATTGTCGTACCTGCTTGGATTTCAAATTGTACATTTGGTTTGATATTTGAAAATGTAGCAAGTAAAGAGGGAAGCCTCTTACTGGTAGATGGTTCCGATACACCAAGTTTAATATAGCCAGCTTCACCTTGTAAAAAATCATTAAATATCAAATTAACATCTCTATATTCTTTTAGTAGATCTTCTGTTATGTTCAGTAAAAATTGTCCTGCTTCAGTTAAGCCATTTTTTTTATTTCTTTCTATTAATTTCACTCCAAGTTGCTCTTCTAACTTTTGAATATGAATTGTAACTGTAGATTGGGAATACATTAATTCCTCAGCTGCACCTTGGAAACTACCAAGTTTGACTATAGTATGAAATGTTTTTAATAAGCGAATATCCAAAATAATTTCACCTCTACTTTTAAATATAGAATTTTAAATTAGTCTTCTAATTTTTTAACTATTTCAACTATTATTATAGCATAAAAACAATTATTCCTATAAGTTTAGTAATATTTAAGGTTAATTTTTAATTTAATATTAATTAAGTATAGTCATTCAATAAAAACAGCCTCTAACTAACAATTATTTCTTAACGAGTAGCATTTAGTAATAACGAATAAAAAAATAAGGAGTGTTTTATTAGTGAAAAAAATTCATTTAGGTGTATTTGAAGTGAATGGGATTAACCATTTAACACAAGGAATTTGGGTTCATCCAGAACAAAAACGTGTGAATTATACAGATTTAAACTATTGGATTGAAATTGCGCAAATCCTTGAAAAGGGTAAATTTGATTTTATGTTTTTTGCCGATACGTATGGATATCCAAAAGATTATAAGGATCTCGCAGTTCGTGAAGCAGCTAATTTTTCGTCCAATGATCCAATCACTCTCATTCCAGCATTAGCCGCAGTTACAAAGAATCTTGCGTTTACTTTAACAACTTCTACAACTTATGAAGAACCATATGCGAATGCACGTCGTTTTGCATCGTTAGATCACGTTACTAAGGGACGTATTGGATGGAATATTGTTACGACAAGTAATCCTACAGCAGTTGATTTATTTGGTAGAAATGAATTTATCCCTCATGATGAAAGATATGATGTGGCAGATGAATATATGGATGTTAGCTATAAATATTTAGAAGGCAGTTGGGAAGATGATGCCGTCCTTCTTGATCGTGAAAATCGAGAATACGCAGACCCGGAAAAAGTTCATTTAGTGGAGCACGAAGGGAAGTACTTCAAATCAAAAGGTATTTTTCAATCTTCACCATCACCACAGCGTACACCAGTCCTTTTCCAAGCAGGAAGTTCCGAAAAAGGCCGTGCTTTTGCGGCAAAACATGCTGAGGGGATATTCTTAAAAGCACCATCAGTAGAAGTGTTGAAAAAACAAATTCAAGAAATACGTCAATCAGCAGTAGAAGCAGGGCGCGATCCTTATTCAGTAAAAATATTTACAGGATTATCTGTTGTCGTAGCCGAAACAAGAGAACAAGCAAAAGCTAAATATGATGAATACTTAAGTTATCAAAGTGATGAAGCAACTTTATTGTCTTACAAAAGCGTTACAGGAATCGATTTAATGAAATTAGACCCTAACTCAGCCTTTGGTGGGAAAAAATCTGAAATGGGTCAAACACATATTGAACGATTTACTAAGCATAGCAAGGATCAAAAAACAGTCCAAAATGTTATTGATGACTTTCTACAAAAAGGTTTCCGTGGATTAACAATAGTTGGTTCACCAAAAGATGTTGCCGATCAAATTCAATACTGGGTTGAAGAAACAGATCTTGATGGATTTAACTTAGAACCCTATATTCTCCCAGCATCATATACAGACTTTGTTGAACTGGTTGTTCCTGAATTACAAAAGCGCGGATTATTCCGTACTGAATATGAAGAAGGTACTTTCCGTGAACGCTTATTTGGAAAAGGGAATGCTCATTTACCATCAAAACATACTGGTGCTTCATTTAGAAAGGTGCCAACAACAAAATGATCACTTCAAGTCTATTTATAGAAGAACAACAATTATTTAAGAGAAAAAAAGTACTTGAAAAGGTCAGGAAAATTGGAGAAGAAGTAATCGGAGAATATGCTCAGAAGGTAGACTTTGAACAAAGATATCCTTTTGAATCAATTGAATCACTTCGTAGTCAGAATTTACAAGTATTAAGTGTACCTACATCTTATGGAGGTTTAGGGGCCGGTTTTAAAGGAGATTTGGTATTATTACCACTTGTATTAATGGAGATTGCTTCATGGTGTTCGTCATCTTCTCAAGTATTTGCACTGCATAATTCAGCAGTTCAGTTTATTCATGCATTTGGTACGGATGAACAGAAAGATTTCTTTTTTAATGAAATAAAAAATGGAGCGTTCTTGGGAAGTTTTGGATCTGAAGCAAATCCAGATGGAGTAATAAAAAATAAGTTAACACCAGTAGAGAATGGCTTTTTATTAAACGGTGAAAAAGTATTTGCTACTGGTTCTCCGGGGGCAAAATGGGCAATCTGGAGAGCTGTATATGAAGATCCAACAAAAACAAATGGTGAACCGTTTGCTCTTCCTCTGGTTGATTTATCAAGTCAGGGGATTGAAATAATAGATAATTGGGATGGAATGGGGCAACGTGGAACTGGCAGTGGGAAGGTAATAGCAAAAGATGTATTCATCGATAAGCGTTTTATTTTAGCGAATGGTATATCATATCAAAATTACGATTCCTTTTTCTCAAGTTTGTTTCATGTTAATTTTGCCGCACAATTTGTTGGGATTGCAAAAGGGGCATTCAGAGAAGCAAAGCAATATGTAAAGAAATATATAAAAGATGCTTCAAATGATCCTATTATTCAACTTCGAGTCGGTGAATTGTCTGCTAAAATCAAAGCTGCAGAACAAATTACAATCTATGCAGCAAATAAACTTCATGATTTTAATTTTAACAATGAAAACTCGGATGAAATAGTATTGGCAGCTGCTCAGGCAAAAGTTATTTCAACTGAAACTGTGCTTGATGTAACAAATAAAATTTTTCAAGTAATGGGCGCTCGTTCAGCTACAAATGAAAATGGTTTCGACCTCTATTATCGTAATGCAAGAACTTTAACGCTACATGATCGGGTTGATCGTCAAAGTCAACTAGCAGGGAAAATTGAACTAGATGAATTGGAAAAGGACTGAAATAAGAATGGGAAATATCAAAAATGATTATTTGAAAATTGGAAACGAATTGGCAGATGTTAAATTAGAAGTATTTGTGAATGCCTCTTGTCCTGCATGCGCAAAATTATATCAAACCGCAAAAGATATAATAGAAGAATATATTCAAAAAGATCAATTACAATTAATTGTAAAGTTATGGGATAAACCACGTAAAACTTTATTGCATGGAACTCGAATTCATCTGTCTGTGGATTATTCAAGTCCTGAAGAAACATTACGTATCATTGGTTCTCTGTTAGAAACACAATCTGAATGGAAACCATTACCAGATCAAGAATTAGAAAATCTTTTAACTGATAAATATCAATTAGAAGAACGACCAGAAAATACTGACATTAGTTTAGCAATTACTCAAGAAGCATTTGAACGAGAAGTAAAATACTTACCTACACTTTTCATCAACAATGAATTGCAGATGTTATCGCCTGATTATGATCAAGAAACGATAAAATCTTTGTTTGAAAACGCACTTGAATCAAAAATTAACTAATAACTAATCTTGTATTACATTTCATTTAATATCTAATCGACTTTTATGCAGCTTTATCTTGTTATGGATTAAGCTGCTTTTTCGTATCCATTTTACAATTAACAT
>Ga0182739_1004580_pt1 | contig 11338 bp, 11 predicted proteins | sample eDN5th30CBELigBY_FD_128873 | JGI IMG/M metagenome (GOLD analysis project Ga0182739, IMG submission 128873) | Enriched backyard soil microbial communities from Emeryville, California, USA - eDNA 5th pass 30_C BE-Lig BY (version 2) (version 2) | ecosystem: Environmental > Terrestrial > Soil >... | reverse complement strand
CGAAAATATCCTGTGCTTATGCAGCAAAGCGAGATGGACTGCGGTCCTACCTGCCTGACCATGATCTCCCGCTACTACGGACTCCATGCCGGCGTCAACCGGATGCGCGAGCGCTGCAACGTAGGGGCTGAAGGCACCTCGATGCTCGGACTTATCGAAACGCTCGAATCGCTCGGCTTCACGGCCAAAGGCTTGAATACGGCGAGCAGCCTCTTGAATGAGCTGACAACTCCTTTCATCGCCCATTGGAACGGCAATCATTACATCGTCGTGTATGAGGTCGGCGAGCAGAGTTTGGTCGTTGCCGACCCAGTTTTGGGGTATATCGATACTATATCGTTCGACAAGTTCAGCCGGCATTGGACCGGATTGGTCATTGACATCCAGCGGACCGGACCGCTCGCTGAGCTGGAGGATAAAGAAATGCTGTGGACACGGTATCTCGAATATATATCCTCCGCCAAAAAGCTGCTCCTGCCCGCAGCCGCTTTATCTATTACCATCGAGCTTGTCTATCTCCTGTTTCCGGTTATGACGCAGCAAATTTTCGATCGGGTGCTGCCTGCCGCAAACGGGCCGCTGCTCCATATTATTGCGGTTGCCATGCTTGCCCTGATCGGCTTCAACACCGTTAGTATCGTCATTCGCCAGCTGCTGATCGGGCGGCTTGCCTATATTATCGATCATGCCATGCTCGACAGCTTCTACCGTCAGCTGTTTCGTCTTCCTTATTCGTACTTTACGAAACGGACGTCAGGAGATATTTTGACCCGCGTTTACGAAAACGAAAAGATCCGCCGGCTGATGACCGATCACGCCATCGAGCTGCTGCTTGATTTAGTGACCCTGCTCGTGTACGGAGGATTAATGGTGTATTACCATGCCTTCCTGGCTATCATTTCCTTCGCTCTTATGCCGCTTTATATAGGTCTTTATGCTTTTATTTTGCCTAGAATGCGGCTCAACCTCCGCAAGCAGCTTATGGCCGAAGGAGAAGCCCAGACGCAGATTGTGGAGGCGGTTCAGTCGGTCGCCGCCGTCAAAGGATTATCCATGGAGCGCCAAATCCGCAGTAAGCTTATGGGCAAGCTGGGCCGGCTGTTCGCTCTGCGGCTGCAAGGAAGCCGATTGGAAGCAGCCGCCAAAGCTGCGTCCTCGGGCTTGCGATCCTTAAGCCATGTGGCGCTGCTTTATTTTGGCTCCACATACGTTATGAACGGACAGCTCAGCCTCGGCGAGCTCGTAGCGTATACGGTGCTGTTTACCTCGTTTATGTTCGCTCTGGAAATGATTTCTCAGCGCAGCGGCGAGCTTTCGGAAGCGCGCATTTCTATGGAACGGCTGAACGACGTATTCGAGTCGACTCCGGAGCACCCTAAGCCTGAGCAGATGCGGATGCTTCCTTCGATTCAAGGGCATATCCGATTTGATAAGGTATCGTTCCAGTATTATCGCGGAGGTAAAATGATTCTGCAAAATCTTGATCTGGAGCTGCAGCCCGGACAAACCGTCGCACTTGTCGGCCGGAGCGGATCGGGCAAATCGACGATCGCCAATTTGCTGCTGAAGCTGCTGGAGCCGTCAAGCGGGGAAATCTATGTTGACGGTTATCCGCTTCGCGAGGTGCATGCCGCCTCCATACGCAGGCAAATCGGGGTCGTACAGCAGGACCCCCTGTTGTTTCGCGGATCGGTAAAGGAAAATATCGCCCTAGGCGTTGAAAACGTCGCTGTGGAGGAGATCGAGCAGGCAGCCCGGCTTGCAGGAGCCCATGAGTTCATCGAAGCTCTGCCGCTCGGCTACGATACGGTCATTGGAGAAGGCGGCCTCCGGCTGTCCGGCGGCCAGCGTCAACGGATCGTCATTGCGCGGGCGCTCATCCGCAATCCGCGGATTCTCCTATTCGATGAAGCAACGAGCGCGCTGGATACGGAATCCGAGCGAATCATTCAACAAAACATGGATAAGCTGCTTCAAAACCGGACAACGCTCATTATCGCACACCGGCTGAGCACAATCCGCCATGCAGATCTGATTGTCGTCCTGGATCAAGGGGCCGTCGTCGAGAGCGGCACGCATGAGCAGCTTTACCGGCAGAAAGGAATTTACCATTACCTGCTCCAACAGCAGTCCGTGTAGAGCCGCTTAGCTTAAGCCGCTCATGAAATGATAAAAAGCATAGATATGCATGCCTCGGCAAGCTGTCTATGCTTTTTACCTATTAAACCTACACTTTAAATTTATCGATCAAGGCCTGCAAATCCTCAGCCATCTTGGTTAACGCATTGGCAGAAGCCGTGATTTCCTCCATCGAGGCAAGCTGCTCCTCGGTAATTCCAGCCACCTGCTGGATCCGGCCCGCCGTCCCCTCCGACACCTCAGTGACGACATCCATCGCCGATGCCACCTTCCGGGAACTATCAGACATGCTGTGGGATACGGCGGCGGTTTCGCCGATTTGCTCTACCAGTGCATCCACGGATACAGTAATTTCCTCAAAGGACGATCCGGCCGTCTGAACTGCCTTTACGCCCTCCTGCACCTCCAGCTTTACATTTTGCATGTTAACGATGGTTGCATCCGTTTCCTGCCGCATGCCCCCAATCAAGCCGGAAATTTGCTTCGCCGACTCGGAGCATTGCTCGGCCAGCTTGCGTATTTCCTGGGATACCACGGCAAAGCCCCGGCCATGCTCCCCCGCTCTTGCGGCTTCAATCGCAGCATTAAGCGCAAGCAAATTGGTGCGTGCCGCAATTTCGGTAATGACATCAATGATTTTGACGATCTCCGAGGACCGCTCGTCCAAGCCGTGAATGACCTGCGCCAGGTGATTGACACCCGCTCCGATAGAGCTCATTTGATTCACGGCTCGCTGAATGGCTTCGTTGCCTTCGGCAGCTCTCTCCTTGGCATGAGAGGCGGAAGAAGCGGCATGCTCCGCATGGGCAGCGATCCGGTCCACCTGCCGTTCCATCTCGGTCATCGCCTGCTGCGTCTCTTCGGTGCTGCGCACCTGCTGCTCCGTCCCGGATGCCGCTTCCTGCATAGCAGCCGCAATCTGCTCGCTAGCCTCCGAGCTAACCTCCGAGCTTGTCGCAAGCTGTTCCGCCGAAGCGGACAGCTGAATCGCGTTCTCGCTCACCTGATAGATGACCGACCGCAGCGATCGGGACATTTCGTTGAAGCTGTTCCCCAGCCGGCCCAGCTCATCCTCACGGGTAACCGTAATTTGCTCGGTTAAATCCCCTTCGGTTATTTTCATCGAAACCCGGTTCATCTGCTTCAGCGGCCGGATAATGGAATAAATAACCCAATACAGCAGCAGCCCGCCAAGCAGAAGTGCAACGATAAGCACGATAACGGTTCGATGCAAAATAGGCGACGCCTCATCGGCTACCTCTCGTTCATACATCGTACCGGCTATTTTCCACCCGGTTTGTGCATTGGTGGCGAATACCATTTTCTTTGGGTCCTTCCCCGACAGGTAGGTAAAATAACCGGATCCGCTTTTATACAGGATCACGGTCGTCGGTTCCGCCGATACATCCGTACCGGGCGCCACTTGCGGATGAACGATCATTTTACCGTCCTGATCGAGTATGTAGATGTACCCTTCCCGGCCGATTTGCACACTGCGTGTAATTTCGGCAAGCTGACCGATGCCGACGTTTATTGCCGCAACCCCTTGACCGTCCTTAGTCGCCTGAGCAACCGTAACCACCTGCTGATTCGAGGATTTGGATACGTACGGCGCTGTCACGATAACTTTGTCTTTATTGGCCATCGCCTGCTGGTACCAAGGTCTTTTGCGCGGGTCGTAGTCCGGCGGGTTTTTGAAAGAATCCGGCGCATTCATAAACAATCCGTCTTCCGTACCTACATATACCTGCTCAATTTCCGGATGTACCGCTCGGTACCCCTCCAGCTGTTTGCGAACGTTCGGGCTGCTGCCGATATTTCCGCCGTCCAGCGACTTCATCCCGGCCAGCTCCATGCCGTATGCAAGTCCTGCCACATCCTGCTGCTTGGCAACGATAAACTCGCTGAACACGTTGTTTAGCAAACGGACACTGACTTCTGCGGCCATGGTGACCTGCTCGTCCACTTTCTTTTTCGCCGTCTGATAGGAATTCCAGGTTAGACATAAAGCCGGAACGAGTAAAACGATAAGGAAGGAAGCGGCCAATCTATTTTTGACTGAAAAAAACGTCCCTCCGGCTGGTGCCTTAAATCGTACAAATGGCCATGCGAAGCGTTTCATAGTTGTCTCCTCTCGATGCATAACATGCTTCTTGTTTCCTGCCGAATGCAAAAAAACTATCCGCCGAATCAAGGATAGTCCTTCTTCCGTCACTAGCTGACGCAAGCTTCATAGCAGCCATTGAATTTGATTCCCGCTTGAGGAACTCCCTTTCGAAAAGAGCCGCTTGTCCCTTTCCCGAAAAGGAGTGCCAAGAAGTAATAATATAGTATAGATTAACGATAGAGTAAACAGAGCATTTTGAATTTCACAAGAATGTCACTTATGCTGGCATGACGATACAGAGCGATCTAGGGAGCTTATCCTTACAGCACCTTTTTATAGTCGCTGTTCATGATGCTCTTCACTAAAACCGGCCAGTTGGAATTCGCCCCGCAGTATTTACGGGCTACCTTCTCAAGGCTTGTCAATCCTCTGTCAAAATAAAACTCCGAAATAATGTGTCCGAACTGCTTGACGCTTTCTCCCTTGGTTTTAAAGCTAAGCGCTTTATTGTAAGCATCGCTGTCAATGGCATTCAAGCCGAATAAATTGTTTTTGGTTCGCGCCAGCTGGCTTTTTCCGTGACCGCTCTCCAGCTTCATCACAGCAATCGTAAAAAATGAATTAATGCCGTACATACGCTCAATCTCCAGAATGGCTTCCTCCAGCCCTTCCCCTTCGAGGGCGGTATCTTTGATGACGGCTGCAATCTGCTCTTCCGTAAGTCCGGAAGTGGAGTTCACCGCAGAGGAGGGTCTATTAGGCTCGGCAGGCTTGGCATGGACGATTGGCTGCGGGGCTTGTACAGCTATAGCTTCTCCGGCGGCCTGTTCCTCCGCTTTAACTGCAGCAGCTTGCGGGGAGGGCTTAGCTTCTTCGCTGATCCGCTTAGCATACCCGCCATGGATATATCCTCCGCCTGTCAGCTCCAGCCACCCATTGTCGGTTGGTTTCGAAACTTCAAGAACCGTGCCTTGCGTCACGACGTTCATGATCTTAGAAGTCCCGTCCGCTTCAGCGCGTACGTTGAGATAGTAAGCCGTGACTTCATACTTGGCTGCCGTAACCTTCGGATTCGCCGGTTGTTCGTTCGTCTGCTCCTCGGGTTGCTGTACCGCTGGAAGGGACGGAGCAGGTGTTGTTAGCGAAGCCGATGCAGCAGTTACAAGCTCCGGCTGATTTAGAGCTGATTGGTTACTATTGGAGAATGGAGCCTTCGGACCGATTTCCACCGTGGGACGGGTTGCTGTCCCCGCTTGATCGTTCAGCCGGGTTTCGATACCGAAGCCCATCGTAAAGAGCAGTGTCACGCATAGTAAACAAACGACAAGGTTATGTTTAAGTAGATTACGCATGTTCAGCAGCACCTCTCTAATCGATTTAATGAGTGATTCCTATGTAATTAATAAGCAATGAATCTTCTTTTTATTCCTCTTTAAGGATAATAGAGGATAAGCTACCCTGATTGTACACAAACCTTCTCGAAAAGCTTGTCACTTTGTCGTTGACTGTTTTGGACTTAATTTGTCGCAATACTAGGCAAACCGTCAGAGCATATAGGTTTGCGTCTGCGCGCTGTGAAAAAAATGCAATAAAAAAAAGCATCCTCGCGGATGCTTCAAGCTCGTTCATTCTTTCCATAACATTCGACTCTCGGATGATTATTGAACGACGTCTATTTTAAATACGTTATCCAATTTACCGGATTCATCGAGTCTTTTCTTTAAAGGCACTTTAATGTCTCTTCCTAATTCCTTGAAAAAGGTATTGATATCACAGTTGACATTGTCCAATAATACTTTCAAGGTTCCCTCTGCTTTAATGTCCTGATTCACATCAGCCGGGACGGAAATAACCACATCGTAACGTTTCGTTAGCGTATGGATATACCTTGTAAAAATTTCGATCAATTCTCCATTATTGAAATTGTCGATGGCGATCTGCCCTCGGTTTGTAAATTTCAAATTCACTCTCATTCTTAGTTCCCCCATCTCTATTAAAGGCTGCGGTTGTTCGATAAACGGCTGTCGTTCCAATGCTATTTAGAAAAAAAAGCCGCTCCTTGAAACGAAGGAGCAGCTTTGATTTTGATTAATAAATTTTGGTAACGTTTTCGGCCTGCGGGCCGCGGTTGCCTTGAGCTACGTTGAATTGAACGCGTTGGCCCTCGTCCAGCGATTTGTAGCCTTCGCCTTCGATCGCGCTGAAATGTACGAATACATCACTGCCGCCTTCCACTTCAATAAAGCCAAATCCCTTTTCACTGTTGAACCATTTCACTGTACCTGTTTGCAAAATAAAATCCCTCCAAAATCGTTTTGGTAACATGATCATTTTCTCATAAAAAAATTCACACATTGAAAAAGGTTCCATTTAAAAAATGAGACTTTTTTCAACATGTGAATTAGTTTCAAGATTTATAATATATACTTTACCACATCCCATTCAACAAAGCAAGAAATGCCGACCAAAGCCCGTAAATTACCAATTATTCTATGCAGGCAGCCTGACATGGACGACGGCAGTGCGACGCAGATTTTCGCGACTTAAGGTGTATTTGTTTAGGCAGAGGTAAATGATACTATTGGAAGGTAGACAAGCATCCATCATTAACCAATTAGGAGTGAAGCTCGTGTCCGTTGACGTTTATTTGAATTTTAATGGAAACTGCCGTGAAGCCGTAGAGTTCTATGCAAAGGTTTTTGGTACGGAGAACCCTCAAATTATGACCTTCGGTCAAACTCCGCCTAATCCCGAGTTCGTTATGCCTGAGGAAGCGAAAAATTTAGTCATGCACACCCGGCTGAATATCGATGGGAGCAATGTCATGTTTTCCGATGTTTTTCCTGGGATGCCTTTTGTGGCGGGGACGAACATCAGCTTGTCTCTGATCAATAAAGACGTAGAACAGCTTAAAGCCTGGTATCATCAATTGAAGGAAGGCGGCCAAGTGGTCATGGAGCTCCAGGAAACGTTCTGGAGTAAATGCTATGGGAGTCTCACCGATAAGTTCGGCATTCACTGGCAGTTCAATCATGACGACGGCCAGTCGGGCATGTAATTCTTTTAGTTGCTTTAGAAGCAACGATGATATATCAGCACATGAACCAGCTGATTTGTTAATACATCCGCTCCAGCCTTTGAGCCGGGGCGGATTTGCCATTTTCTAACCCTACATCCGATCCTCTTTTCCCGGCACGATGATGATATGATCCCAAATAAAATCGCGCTCCTCCTGCGTCAGCTCCGTTTTCATCAGCAGACGGTTCACTTCGCTTTCCAAATAAGCGATGACCGCTAAGAAGCGGTCGACATCCTCGCTGTGTACTCCTCCCATGGCGTGCCCTCCTTCGCCAATTCCCAAATCGACAACGATCTGTGTATAATGAAATCAATACGACAAGTTAAGGTGAGGTCTCATGTATATCCGTATTCGCCCATCTACTCTACTTATATTCAGCCTGGCTTGTTTGGTGTGCTTTGGAACGATCGCTTTTTATATCGGCAGCCCTACGCTGGAGCGGTTCGATCATGCCTTAACGGCCTGGATTCAAAGCATACGCTCGCCTCGGTTGACCGCCTTGATGAAGCCGATCACGGCATTGGGCTCGCTCGGATGGATCGCTCCGCTCGCCTGCCTGGCGCTTGCTGCGGCCTGCTTCACGCCTACGCGCCGCATCGTCCTTGCCATGTTCACAGCCATGATAGCCGGCTCCGCGCTCCTCAACTACGGGCTAAAGCTGGCGTTCCGCCGTGAAAGGCCTGCTCTGGACCCTTTCATTGAGGAAAGCGGATTCAGCTTCCCAAGCGGACATGCCATGCAGTCCTTCGCTTTCTTTGCCGCGCTTGTCTTCTTATTGTGGAGCATTGTCCCTTCACGGACAGGCAGAACCGTTCTGCTTGCCGCGGCCGGAGGTATGACAGGCATCATTGGGCTGAGCCGCATTTATTTGGGCGTCCATTACCCCAGCGACATAGCTGCAGGCTACTTGGCCAGCGCGGGCTGGCTGGCCGTATGCGCTGCGTGCTGCCTCAAGCTTCAGTCAAGCTCCCAGCCGTCCCAGCCGAACGAAAAAAAGCTCCGGACAGCGTCATAGTTCCATGACCTTCCGGAGCTTTTCCATTTGTGCAGCAGGTTGGCTTAGATCGAAACGGAAACCTGCTGATCGATCGTTTGAATAATATCACGGACGATAAGTGCTGAGGCATGCTTCTTTTGCAGGCCGATCATTCGGCTCTCAACCGCTTCGATGAGTCCCGGATTCGTTAACAAAAACTGAATCTGTGCCGATAGCTCCTCCACATGATGAGACACCGATGCTACGCCCATCCCGGCCAAATAGCGCGCATTCTCCCGTTCCTGTCCGGCATAGGGCTTATAAATGAAGATAGGAAGCCGAAGAGCAATCGCCTCCGTCAATGTAAGTCCGCCCGCTTTGGTAATAATGCACGAGGAAGTAGACATCAGCTCATGAACACGGTCCACGTAACCGAGCACCTTCAGCTGGCGAAACGATACATACTGCAGCTCCAGCCTCTGCTTCAGCTTCTCATTGCGGCCGCAAACGACTACAATGCGATAGCTGCCGAGCAGCAGCAGCATCTGCAGCATTTCTTCTATATAACTAACCGCCCCGCTGTCGGCAGCCATAATCAGAATCGTTTTCTTGTCCGATCTTCTCATTAATGCGCCCCGGTTAAAGGACATTTCGTCGAACTCCTTGCGGATCGGGATCCCGCTGACTTCAACGCGTTCTTTGGCGAAGCCTTTGGATATAATATCCTGCTTCAAATCTTCCGTTGCCACATAATATTTATCCACAAACGGATGAATCCACGTGGAATGCAGCGCATAATCCGTAATGACCGTGAAATTCTGAATGCCCATCGTGCTGCACACCTCCGGGGCAGCTCCAAATGGAAACGCGTTGACCACCGCGTCGGGTCTTTGTTGATGGATGACCTCCATCAGCTTTTTTCTACCCAGCACCTGCATGGAGCGGTTAAACAGCGCCGTATGCTTCGTTTCCCGGGTCAAATAATAACTCCAGCCGTAATAATCGAGGCCCATTCTCGAGCTTTGCGGGCTTTTTTTGTACAGCGACGTCGTTATCTTGTTTAGAAAAGGGTGGCCTTCTTTCATCAAATCAATGATGGTTGCCTGCTCAATCCCTTGTTTGATAAATTGCTGTTGAATGGCGTGAGATGCTTGGATATGTCCATTTCCATAGCTAGCCGTTAGAATCAAGACGCGAGGATTGACATTTCTCATCCAGCGAACCCCCTTAACACCGGTTAGATCAGTCCTTGATGCATTTCTACTGTCAACATTCCGTTGCTTTGTTTTTATTTTATATTGTAAGCAATCCGATCATTCCATTGTAATGCCTTCTCCCCTATTTGTCGCGCTGTATCGATAGAATCCCCATACTTTTCTAGGCCGGCTCATCCCGTGTACTATTTTATCACGATCCTTGCCGATTGTGGTAATCCAACCCGGAGTGTGCCGAAAAAACTTGGCGAGCCCGCTTCCGCACGATTTCCTGCTATCCTACTATGCACCAATCCTCACCCGCTTGGCAAGCTCATTGTACTGACAGAAGAACCTGCATGCTCAGAAGCCCTTTACTAATAGATGCAGGTTGGAATGAAGATATCCGCTATTTCTCCAGAAGCTTGTAAGTTTTAATAAGATAAAAAAGCCGTCTCTTCAGAAGAGACAGCTTTAAGCTAAACTGAATCCGGTTCAATCAGCTTTCATCGACATACTCATCCTGATCGCTTCCCCAAATAAAATCTTTGGAATAATCGATCCCTTCGGTAAGCTCCTGCTGCTCGGCCGAAACGGATGAAGTATACGACTCTTGATTCGGCTGCTTGAGAGTATCGTTCTCTTCCTCGTGCATACGGGTTATCCTCCTTCGCATTATTCTCACGATATTTTCACCTTTGGAAAATAATAATATACGCGTCCAAAAAAGGCGCGGCCGCAAATACAATCTTTCAAAGCAAAATTATCAGAATATTCTAAAAATATATTGACTTGTAAATGCTTACAGCTTTACGCTTTTCTCTATAGACAACCAATTCAATGGATAGGGGCGGAGCCTATGAGTTCTATTACGGTCGTTCAACCCGTCGTCACCCGAGCTAACTCATGCTATGAGGATTATGTCAAATTCAGCAAGCTTCCTCCGTTTGAGCTGGACCGAATGCAACAAAGCAGCTATGCAGAGCTTCACGCATTACGTAATGAGCTGACACAGCTGTTGAACGAATTCCGCGATCTGCTGAGCGCACGCTCCCCTGCCTCGCAGTGCCGCCGTACAGCCTAAGCTTTACAGCCGCTCAGACAGCGAAGCCGATGAAAGTGAACTCCCTAAGCCGCCCATAAAAAGAGTGCAGCCCTCGGCCTGAACTGCAATCGCAAGAAGGATCGTATTTTCACAGCATCCTTCTTGCGGGTGACAGTTCAACCTTAGCCGGGGGCTTCTCTTTATTTCCCTGCATTTCAGGTATAATGGTTGCAGGAGGCTGATGATAATCATGAGTTCAACGACCGCATTTATTTATGCTCATCCTGACGATGAAACCTTTCTGAGCGGCTGCTTGATCCGGCAGCTCGCCGATCGAGGAGACCCTCCGATCCTGCTGCTGGCCACCAAAGGCGACGCGGGAAAAAAGAACGGACACGTCTCTCATCTGACCAACGATGAGCTCGCTTCCGTAAGAGTGAAAGAAATGGATAAAGCCGCCGAGATACTCGGCATTTCCGTCGTCGAGCATTTGGGCTATCCTGACGGAAAGCTGGGCCTTGTCAACGAGGCTAAAGCCGTTGAAGCCATCATATCTTTCATAAATCGGCACAAGCCGGAGTCGGTGTTCACCTTTCCGAAAGATGGAGGGAACGGCCATCCGGACCATGTAGCCATCTCCAGGCTGACGACGCTGGCCGTGACGAGCGGCCGCTGCCCATCCGTGCAAAGATTATACTATCATGCCTCAGGCACCTTACTGAGCCAAGGCCGCCTGCCCGCCGTCACCGTAGATACGGAGCCGGGCTGGGGGATAAAAGCGGAGGCGCTCCGGGCGCAT
>Ga0182739_1004578_pt1 | contig 11346 bp, 7 predicted proteins | sample eDN5th30CBELigBY_FD_128873 | JGI IMG/M metagenome (GOLD analysis project Ga0182739, IMG submission 128873) | Enriched backyard soil microbial communities from Emeryville, California, USA - eDNA 5th pass 30_C BE-Lig BY (version 2) (version 2) | ecosystem: Environmental > Terrestrial > Soil >... | reverse complement strand
TTATGCAGCTGACCACGGTGACCAAGCCCTTTGAGGGGGCGAATACGTTCCGGGTGCTGGATACCCGCAAAAGCATCTATAATTTCAGCTTATCGAACAATTTTATTTTCAGTTATTTTATCGTATACAAGAACAGCGAGCTGGTCCTGGCGGAGAGCTCGACCTATCTGCTGCCGCAGTTTCAGTCTTACTTTTCATATAACCGTCTCGACTCCCAAGCCTGGCGCAGCTTGTTTATCGGGGATGATTACCAGCGCAGAGTGCTGCCGGCACAGGATGTGACGGTGAACGGGACACCTTATTCGCTGCTGACCTATATCCAATCCTTGGGCTATCCGGGCTATCCGCAGGGAGCGATCGCGATTACGGTGGACAACCGTGAGATTCAGAAGCTGCTGGGCGGGCTGGATCTGTCCGGCGGCGGCTGGGCGTACATCATTAATGAAGCCGGCGAGGTGGTCAGCTCGATATCCGCGCCCGGATCACAGATGCACTGGATCGACCGAAGCAGCCTGGCGGGCAAGCGCGGAAGCATGCTGCAGGAGATCGGCGGAGAAAAGATGATGGTGACGTATACGACGTCCCAATATAACGGTTGGACTTATCTGGTTGCCCAGCCGGCTTATGTTGTGCTCAAAAAAGTGCTTTATATCAAAAAAATGACGTTTGCCATGGCGTTCGTCTTTTTGGCAGTCGGTCTGCTGCTCTCCTATTTCCTCGCCTACCGGAACAGCCGCCCGCTGAAAAGCATCATGGAGACGATCATCGAGCGGACGAACGGGGAAGGCTATAACGGCTCGGACGGCTTCCATTATATCCGCAGCGCGGTATCCCGGCTTCTCGACAACAACGAGGAGCTGCAGCAAAAGATGGAGAAGCAGGCGCCGCTGCTGCAGGCCGCGCTCATGGAGCGGCTGCTCAAGGGCGAGTTTGTCACGCAGAATGATATGCCCGTATTGATGCAGCATGTCGGCATCGATATGCAAGGGGATTATTTTATGGCCGCGATCATTCAATTAAGAGGCTATGACAAAGGACTGGACCGCGACGAACTGGAGAAGCTCGCGATCAAGCGGGTGATGGTCAAAGACATTGTGCGCGATGAGATCGGACGCAGGGTACGGTGGCACGATGTGGCCGAGGATCAGATCGCTCTCGTGTTTGCGTTGAACGCGGCGGGAAGTCCGGACCACCGGCAGGCTTATATCGACGAGCTGATAGGCGATGTGGGTGATGTCATTCGCTCCCGGCTCGATATGACGGTACGGTTCGGCCTGGGCGGCATGTACGACGGGCTGCTGGATGTTTCGCGCTCGTACGAGGAAGCGAAGCGGGCCTTGGAATATTTGGCTTGGCGGAATATGAACGGCATGATGCGCTTTGAGGATTTGCCGAAGGAAAGCAGCGGTTATTATTATCCGTCCGATTTGGAGCAGCGGCTCGGCAATTTGGCGAAGGCAGGCGAGCAGGGGGCGGTATCCGGCCTGCTGGAAGAGCTGTACCGGGTTAATTTTGAGGAACGGCATCTGACGGTACCGATGCTGAGGCTGTTCAAGAACGAGATGTGGGGCACGATTATCAAGCTGCTCCCGCAGGTAGGGATTGAGGAGGATACGGTATTGGAGCTGATGAGACAGTCCGGCGATCCTTCCTCTCTGGAAGGACTGGAGAAAAATTACCGCGCGCTTGAGGCTGTGTATTCGAAAATATGCGAATATGTCCATGATCATAAAAAAAGCCAGAACCAGGAGCTGCTGGAGCGGATCGTCGGGCTGCTTCATGAAGAATACGGCCAACATGAGCTGTGCCTTGATTCCGTCGCGGAGCGGATGAATATTTCCAAGGGATACCTGTCCCAGTTTTTTAAGGAGCAGAAAGGGGTCAATTTCTCCGATTACCTGGAGCAGCTGCGCATGGAGCAGGCCAAGGATCTGCTGGCTCATACGGATATGGCCGTATACGAGATTGCGAGCCATGTCGGCTACAGCTCCTCCAATACGTTCTGCCGGGCATTCAAGCGGATCCATGCGGTGAGCACAACGGAATACCGCCGTTTAAACACTAAATTGAAAGCGCATTCTTAATGATTGCACATTGGAATCGCAATTGCACATCCGGTTTCTGAAGGCGTGCACACAAAGCTGCACGCTTTCACATTTACGGGAATATCGCCGCCGGGTTATCTTTAGCTGCATAAGCTTTTGAAGAAAGGAGGCAAGCAGGGTTGTTGAGGGTTATTCCTGAGGAATAGCCAAGCCAGAGCTAAAGGAGGTGACCATTTGGAAGCGCTTAAACAAACGGCAGGCATCGATTCCAAAGCAGCAGCAAGAGTGAGCAGTCCGTCACCGCTCAAAAAAATCCGCAAAGTATGGCGGCTCTACGTGCTTATAGCTCTGCCGCTGCTTTACATTATTATTTTTAAGTATGTTCCGATGTATGGCGCCCAAATCGCTTTTAGGGATTTTGTCGTCACCAAAGGGATCACGGGCAGCGAGTGGGCCGGGTTTAAGTATTTTATCCGGTTTTTCCATTCGTACGACTTCGGCAGGCTGATGATTAATACCATCGTGCTCAGCGTGTACAGCCTGGTCGCCGGCTTTCCGTTTCCGATTATTTTGGCGCTCAGCCTCAATTATGTAAAGAACGAATTTTTCAAAAAGTCGGTGCAGATGATCACTTATGCGCCGCATTTTATCTCCGTGGTGGTCATGGTCGGCATTATTCTGGAGCTGCTGGATCCGAGAAACGGAATTGTCAATACGATTATTAAAGGCTTGGGCTTTGAGCCGATCAGCTTTATGGGAACGCCGGAGCTGTTCAAGTCCATTTACGTCTGGTCAGGCATATGGCAGAGCGTAGGCTTCTCCTGTATCATCTATTTGGCGGCTCTCGCCAGCATCGATCCCTCCCTGCATGAAGCGGCGGTCGTCGACGGGGCGAATAAGCTTCAGCGGATGTGGCATATCGATATCCCCGGCATTATGCCCATCGCCATCATTATGCTGATTATGAACACAGGGCATATGCTGGACGTCGGCTTTGAGAAGGTGCTCTTGATGCAGAACCCTCTGAATTTGAGGACGTCCGAGGTTATCGATACGTACGTGTACAAGGTCGGTTTAGCGTCGCAGGCAATGAATTATTCGTATTCCTCCGCCATTGGTTTGTTTAAATCGGTGATCAATCTGATTCTGCTGTTGATGGTGAACAAAATCGCGCAAAAGACGAAGCAGGCCAGCCTATGGTAACGGAACGGGAAGGAGCGCGCCATGGAGCACTCGACAATTAAAGAAACGAGAATGGACCGGCTGTTTACCATAGGCAACTATGTCATTCTCTCTTTATTTCTTATTACGATTCTGTACCCGCTCATTTATATTACAAGCGCATCGATCAGCAGCTCGGAGGCGGTCATCTCGGGCCGTGTATGGCTGTGGCCGGTGCAGCCGACGCTGATGGGGTACGAGGCGGTTTTTAAGCACAAGCTAATTGTAAGCGGATTCATGAATTCGATTTACTTCACCGTAGTGGGGACCCTCATTAATGTAGTCATGACGATTCTGGCGGCGTACCCGTTGTCGCGGAAAGATTTTTTCGGCAAAAATACGTTCATGTTTCTGTTCGTCTTCACCATGATGTTCTCCGGCGGCTTGATTCCGACCTATCTGCTGGTCAAAGATCTGGGGATGCTGAACACCACTTGGTCGATGGTGCTGCCGGGCGCCTTGGGGGTCTGGAATATGATCATCACCCGTACGTATTTCCAGACGACGATTCCCGACGAGCTGCTGGAGGCTTCCCAGCTGGACGGCTGTAACGATTTCCAATTTGTGATGAAAATTGTGCTGCCGCTTTCCGGCCCGATTATCGCGGTCATCACCTTGTTCTATGCCGTCGGTCACTGGAACTCCTTCTTCAATGCGCTGATTTATTTGAAGAGCCAGAAGCTGTTTCCGCTGCAGCTGGTGCTTCGGGATATTCTCGTCCAGAACGATGTGGACATGAACATGCTTGTGGATGTGCAGGAAGCGGCGAAACGAGAAGGGCTTCGCGAGCTGTTGAAATACTCCCTGATCATCGTCGCAACGCTGCCGCTAATGATTGTATATCCGTTCGTCCAAAAATATTTTGTCAAAGGGATTATGATCGGATCCTTAAAAGGATAACCGGTGCAACTCAAACTCTCAGGAGGGGTTCATTTGAAAAAAATTTCGATGGGGTTGCTCGCATTAACGCTCGGCATGGGAGCCGCTTTAAGCGGCTGCAGCGGGGCAGACGATCCGGAAGGCAGCGGCAAGGACGATGCTTCCCAGTCCTCGGCGGCAGCCGTTAGTCCGGCGGGCCAGTTCCCGATTACGAGCGAGAAGACGACGATCAAGGTGCTGATGAAGGGCAGCGCTTCGGTTGAGGATTTCGCGACGAATGAATTTACGAAATGGCTGGAGCAGAAAACGAACATTCATATCGACTGGGAGGTGGCGCCGGAGAAATCGGCAACGGAGAAGCTGAATCTGGTCCTCTCGAGCGGCGATTATCCCGACGTCATTATGGGCTTCGGCGTTTCGCCAACCCAAATGATGATTAACGGCAGCCAAGGCGTCTTTCTCCCGCTGAACTCCCTGATCGACAAGTATGGCGTGGAAATTCAGAAAATGTTTAAGGAAAATCCGATCTATAAGGATCTGATTACGGCGCCGGACGGCAACATTTATGCGCTGCCGCAGGTCAATGAGTGCTATCACTGTATGTATAAGCAGAGAATGTGGATTCACAAGCCGTGGCTCGATAAGCTCGGCCTGAAGATGCCGACGACGACCGACGAGTTTTATGAGGTGCTGAAGGCGTTCAAGACGAGAGATCCGAACGGAAACGGCAAGGCCGACGAAATTCCGCTCTCCGGCTCCATTCAAGCTTCCGCGAGCAACCTGTTCGATACGCAGATGCTGGATTCGTTCCTGATGAACGCGTTTATCTATGACCATGACACCCGGAAGCTGTATCTGGACAACGGCAAAGTCACGGTGCCATACAATAAGCCCGAATGGAAAGAAGGGCTCAAATACATCCATAAGCTGTACGCCGAGGGGCTGATCGATCCGCAAGCTCTGACGCAGGACAATAACCAGTTGAAAAAGCTGGGCGAGAATCCCGATACGGTTATTCTCGGCGCTTCCTCCGGCCACAATATGGGCTCGCTGACCACGCTCGGCGCCTCAAGCGGCAGATGGCTGACCTATGAAGCGGTACCGCCGCTGAAAGGACCGAACGGCTTCCAAACGGCGGCTTATCATCCGTATGTAGTGGGCAATGGGCAGTACATTATTACGAAAAATGCGAAAAATCCGGAAGCGGCGTTCCGCTTGGCTGACTTCCTGTTCAATTCCCCGGACACGGCGCTGAGATGGTATGCGGGCGTAGAAGGCAAAGAATGGCGCTATGCGGAAAAAGGCGAAATCGGCATCAACGGCAAGCCGGCGATCTGGAAGCAGCTGACGCCATGGGGCGGCGTTCAGAACGTCAACTGGGGCCAAACCGGGCCGAGCTACCGCTCGAACGACTTCCGGTTGGGCGAAGCGCAGAATCCGGAGCAGCCGCTTGAGGTCATTCTGTATAACCAGACGAAGGAGCGGATGGAGCCTTACCAAATGAACATCGATAAGGTCATGCCGCCGGTGTTCTTCACGGCCGATCAGGCTTCGGAGATTGCGGACCTGGAGAAGACGATTCTGGATCACGTGAAAGAGATGATGGCGCGTTTCATTACCGGGGATTCCGATATCGACAAGAACTGGGACGCTTATGTGAAAAACCTGGATAATATGAATCTCAAGCGTTATTTGGAAATTTATCAGGCCGCTTACGATGCCAGCTTTAAGAAAAAATAAGGAATGGAGCTTGCCACCCTATGATTCCAAGGTTTAAGGATGCGCGCGACGTTTTTTTCGAAAGAAGGTTCGGCTTGTTCGTCCACTGGGGATTGTATGCCATCCCCGCGTGGCATGAACAAATCTTGTGGCGGGGCGAGATGAAGCGCAAGGATTACGAGCAGCTGATCCACCGGTTCAACCCGGTCAGCTTCGACCCGGATGCATGGCTCGACATGGCGGAGCAGGCGGGCATGCAGTATATCTGCTTCACGACCAAGCATCACGACGGATTCTGCATGTGGGATACGCAGTATACGGAATACAACGTCATGAATTCCGCTTACGGCAAAGACATTCTCGGTATGCTGGCCGAGGCGTGCCGCCGGAGAAACTTCCCGCTAAGCCTGTATTACTCCTGCCCGGACTGGCACCATCCGAACTATCCGAATCTGGGCAGGCATCATGAAATGTTCGGCCCCCGTCCGGGAGATGAGCCGGATATCGACAAATATTACGCTTTTGTCCGCAATCAGCTTACGGAGCTGTGCACGAAGTACGGCCCGATTTACCAGCTGTTCTGGGATGTCAATGTCGCGGAGCACCAGGATGCCAGCTTAAACGAAATGATCCGGGAGCTGCAGCCGGGCATTCTCATCAACGACCGCGGTCCCGGCAAAGGCGACTACAGCACGCCGGAGAGGCATGTGCCCGAGGGCGGCTCGTTTACGAAGCCGACGGAGGCCTGTCAGGCCTTGGGACGCGAAAGCTGGGGCTATAAGGCGGACGAGGATTATTACAGCTGCAAGTTCATTATGCAGAGCATCGATAAGATTATGGCGATGGGCGGCAACTATTTATTAAACGTCGGCCCGAAGCCGGACGGGACGATAGCGGAAGAGAATATCGAAGCGCTGAAGACGATCGGCGCCTGGTATCACAGCGTGAAGGAGGCGTTCGGGGATGCGGTGCCGGCGTCGGATATGATCTTCCGCGACGAAATCGTGATGGAGGGCTCCTCCAGGCGTATGGTCAGGGACGAAGTGCTGGTGACCCGGCGGGGGAACGCGCTGTATATTCATCTGTACAAGGACCCGCAGAGCCGTGCGGTTGTGCTGAAGCCTCTGCATGCGGCTCCGCGCAAAGCCACGCTGCTGAACGACGGGAGAGAACTGGAGACCGCCGTAGATATGATTCCGTGGGCATGGAGGGAAAGGCCGTATCTGCGCGTGCGCAACCTTCCGGTCGATGAATATGCGGGCAGCGTCATGGTATTGAAGCTGGAGTTCGATGAGGCTTTAAGCGAATAAATCCGGCCGGACATTGGAATGGAATCATCCCAGTTTTCACAGGAAGGAACCTTATCCTCTGCTGCAAAGCGGAGGTGAGGTTCTTTTTCTGCTGCAAGCGTGAGACGAAAAACGCAAATGGGCAGCTTGAACCATAAAAAAAAGCATAGTACCTTAAGCCAGCCACTATGCAGATTCGCGCCGATCTGGTATAACAATCACAACAGGAATACACAATCAAAGCAAGCTTGCTATGCAATCGCTTCGCTTCTTGTAAGCGCTCTATTGCGGGAAAGGATCTCGAAAGGGGAGTACACCTGATGAAGCAAATACTGATCGTAGACGACGAACCGATGATCCGGGCCGGCTTCACCAAGCTGATTAAACAGTAGGCTGCCGATGCGGAGGTCGCCGCCGCACCGAATGGAACCGCCGCGCTTTCGCTGATTCATCAGTCCAGGCCGGACCTGGTGATGACGGATATCCGCATGCCCAAGATGGACGGGCTTGAGCTGTGCAGACAAATCGATTCGCTGAAGAGCGCGATCCGCACGGTGGTGATCTCCGGCTACAGCGATTTTGCTTATGCACAGAAATGCTTGACCTATGGGGTCAAGGAATATTTGCTGAAGCCGGTCACGGAGGTGGAGCTGTACCCGGTTCTCGACCGTTTGCTGCAGCAGCCGATGGCGGCGGAGCCGGCCGTCGCCCTGTCCATCACGGCTTACGAGGACTGGCTCGTACAGATGGAAGCTGCGCTGTGGACGATGGATATGGGAGCCGTTTCCTCGCTGATCGAACGCTGGAGGAAAGAAGAGCTGTGCGGCATGCTGAGAGGCGAACGTCTGCAGCAAGCGGTGGAGGGCGGCCTGCGGGTGCTGGTCAGGAAGCTCAATGCCCGGGAGCTGTGCCGGTTTGCCGAGCCGGATACCGTCAAGGAACCCGCCGGTCCGGAGGAAGCGGCAGATCTGTTATCCGAGGGAGTATACCGGCTGCATCGCCAATTGGCGGAGTGGCGCGGGGGGAACCAGAGGAACGTTTTTGAGGAAGCCAAATCGTTCATCGACCGCAATATTACCGAAGAGCTGAGCCTCGAAGCGGTGGCGGAGAGGGTGGGGCTGGCTCCCACGTATTTCAGCTATGTGTTCAAGAAAATGACGAACGAAACGTTCGTACAATACCGCATGAAAAAGCGGATCGAGCTGGCGAAGCGTCTGCTGGAGCTGCCTCATTACAAAATCGTCGACGTCGGCATGGAGATCGGGTATCATAATTACCCTCATTTTTCGAAAATTTTCAAGAAAATGACGGGAATTACGCCAACCGAATACCGTCAGCTGCTGGGAATCAAATAAGATGAAGTCAAGCCTGGCGCTGCGCATTTTCGTTTATTTTGCCATTGTGATTGTGCTGTCGGCGTCCATTGTCGGGGTCACCTTGTACATGCAGTCGTCGCGGGAGCTCGACCGTCAGAACGAGGAAATGCTGACGCAGATTGTCGACAATGCGATGCATCATACCGACCTTTATTTAAAAAATTACGAGCGGGCTACCTTGTCCGCCCTGTCGTCGTCCAGTGTCCGCGAGTTTCTGGAAACAAGCGACAAAGGCTACTATACGATGTTTACGCTGCCGGGCCAGATTAAGGAGAAAGTATTCCAGCCGACCTTTATTAACTATCCGGACATCAGTATTATGTACCTGCTCAGCTATAACGGAACGAGCATTTATGACGTGAACGCGGGAAGCTTGGGGTTTAATGGAGAGGTTCTGGCCGAAAGCCTGGACGAGCTGAAGGAGATGACGAGGGATGACGGCAGTCTGACCATTCTGGATTGGAGCTTTACGACAGGACAGCTGGCATTAGCCCGCAAAATTTCAGGTCGTCAGACATCCAAGGCATTCAAAGGCATTGTCGGGATCGAGCTGAAGATCGAGGAGCTGAACTCCTTGTGGAAAGGAATCAAGCTCGGCAAAACCGGCTATTTCTATATCGTCAACGACCGCGGGCGGATTGTATACCATCCGGTCGCTTCGAAGATCGGCAAGCAGCTGGACGGGCCGTTGTTTACGAAGCTGCAGCAGAACTCGAACCGTTTTTTTATATCCGAGGATGACAAGGAGCGGGTTCACTTCAGCCGGCGGTCGGATTATTCCGGGTGGACGCTGGTCGCATCCATGCCTTTGGACGAGCTTCGCGAGCCGGTCACGAATATTCGCCAGACTACGCTCTATACCTGTATTGCCGCGCTCATTGTCGCTCTGATCGTCGCCTACCGGTTCGGACGTACCCTGGTCCGCCCGATTCAATTGCTGGAGAGCGGCATGAGGCAGACCGAGAAGGGGAACTGGACCCAGGTTCCCATGAGCGGCGGCAAGGATGAGATGGATCGCCTGATCCGCAGCTACAACGTGATGGTTGCAAGGCTGTCCGATCTGGTGGATCAAGTATATGCTGCCGAGCTGAAAAATCAGGAGCATCTGCTGAAGCGGCAGATGGCCGAGTTTCAGGCGCTGCAGCTGCAGATCAACCCGCATTTCTTGTATAACACGCTGGAAACCGTTATTTGCTATGCAGTCGTCCAGGATTCGCACGAAATCAAAGATATGGTCCGGTCGCTGGCGTACATGCTTCGCTACTCGGTACAGACGAATCTGGAAGAGATTACGGTAGCCAACGAGCTGAAGCACATTCTGCATTTTATGACGATCATGAATCACCGGTTCGAGCGCGAATTCGAGGTCCAGGTAGACATTCCTCCGGAATACCTGCTGAAAAAAATGGTGCGGCTGTCGCTGCAGCCTATCTTGGAAAATGCGTTCAAGCATGCGTTCCCCGACGGGATCGAGGAATATCATACGATATGGATCAGCGGCTTTATCGACGAGGGTGACTTCTGCATTACCGTGACGGATAACGGAATCGGCATGACGGAGGAGCGTTTGCAGGAGCTGCGGTCGCTGCTGAGTCTTGAGGAGCGCCTGCAGGTTCGCAGCGGGCATGCCGGGGGTATCGGGCTTCTGAATGTGCATAACCGAACCCGTATGGTGTTCGGGGAACGGTACGGCGTCACGGTGGAGAGCTCGCATGGCAAGGGAACGGCCATAATGCTGCGCATGCCCGATCAGCAGACCTCGGCTTTTCCGCAGGAGGCCGCAAGAGAAATTGCGGCGGGGAGCGGGTTCGGCTGCGGGCCATAGAATACCGGCTGCGTACAGCGCATGCTTTGGAGCAGCGGAACCGGCAGAACGAACGGAAGCGGCGGAGCCAGTGTTACTAGCGGAACCGGTGGACCGATCGGCTGCTGCAACATCTGCGGACCCGATGGATCGGCGAAACCGGTGGAAACAACAGACAGATGGGCTGACATCCTCGGCAGAGCAGCCTTCAACCAGAGGAGGAGGACCTGTGTCACAATACGTAAGAATGTGTAAACTCGCTGCCAGCGCAGCCCTCCTCATCGGAGGCGTGCTGGCGATGGCCGGCTGCGAGCCGAAGAGCGAAAATCCGCTGCAGGCGAAGGAGCCGGCAAGCATCGTCGTTAATCCGGCGGGCGTGTTCCCGATTACGAAGGAGCCGACCACCCTGCGGGTTATGGTGATGGACAATAACCGTGTCGAAAATTTCGCCACCAATGAATTCACCAAATGGCTGGAGGAGAAGACGAACCTTCACATTGAGTGGGAGGTCGTTCCGGATAAGAATGCCCAGCAGAAGCTCAATCTCGCCCTTGCCAGCGGTGATTATCCGGATGTTTTCCTGGGGCTTAACGTTAAGCCGGTGCAGCAGGCGCTGTACGGCAAGGACGGCGTCTTTCTTCCGATGAACCGGCTGATCGAACAGTACGGGGTCGAAACGAAGCGGGTGCTGGAGCAGGCAGCCTATGCCAAAGAGGTCATTACGGCGCCGGACGGCAACATCTACTCGCTGCCCTTGGTGAACGATTGCTATCACTGTCTGCTAAGCAGCAAAATGTGGATCAACCAGGCCTGGCTGACCCGGCTGGGGCTGCCCTTGCCGACGACGACCGAGGCGTTCGAGCAGGTGCTGCAGGCTTTTAAGGACAAGGATCCCAATGGCAACGGCAAGGCTGACGAGCTGCCGCTGGTCAGCGCAACAAACGCCCCTTCCGGATCGATCGAAACATTTCTGATGGAATCGTTCGTGCAAAGCGACACCAATTATATGTTTA
>Ga0182739_1004576_pt1 | contig 11355 bp, 7 predicted proteins | sample eDN5th30CBELigBY_FD_128873 | JGI IMG/M metagenome (GOLD analysis project Ga0182739, IMG submission 128873) | Enriched backyard soil microbial communities from Emeryville, California, USA - eDNA 5th pass 30_C BE-Lig BY (version 2) (version 2) | ecosystem: Environmental > Terrestrial > Soil >... | reverse complement strand
CTGTCCATTTTTTTGCACGTCCGTGCAATGAACAAAGTCAGCAGTTGTGATTTGACGCTGAAGGTGTTTTCTGTGCGGGTGGTTTCGGCTCGTCGGGAATGAGGAGCCGTCGTTGACGGACCGGGCTCCGGATGATCAGGCAATGGACGGCAGACAGCAGAATTTTTGAGGAGTTGGGAAGATGGCGAAACATATCTTCGTCACGGGGGGAGTGGTCAGTTCTTTGGGAAAAGGGTTGACGTCCGCATCCATCGGGTTGCTGCTGGAGCGGCGCGGACTGCGGGTCCGTATGCAGAAAATGGACCCGTACCTGAATATCGATCCCGGAACGATGAGCCCCTATCAGCACGGAGAAGTCTATGTGCTGGATGACGGCTCCGAGACAGACCTGGATCTGGGGCACTACGAGCGGTTCACCAAGGGACCGTTGTCGTCCTCCTCCAATTTCACGACGGGACGGATCTATCGCAGCGTCATTCAAAAAGAACGTCAGGGGAAATTCCTCGGCGCGACGGTGCAGGTCATCCCGCATGTCACGGATGAAATCAAATCGAATATCATGCAACTGGCCGGTCCGGACGTGGACGTGGTCATCACGGAACTGGGAGGAACCGTCGGCGACATCGAAGGACTGCCGTTTCTGGAAGCGATTCGACAGATCCCGCTGGATATCGGCAAGCAGAACTGTCTGTTCATCCATCTGACGCTGATCCCTTACCTGAAAGCCGCGCGCGAAGCCAAAACCAAGCCCACCCAGCACAGCGTCGGACAACTTCGCACCATCGGAATTCAGCCGGACATTCTGGTGGTCCGCACCGAACGCCCGCTGGGCCGGGAAAATGTTGAAAAGATCGCCCTGTTCTGCAATGTCGAAAACCGGGCGGTGATCGAAGAGACCGACAAGGAATTCTCTATTTATGAAGTTCCCGTCGGCCTGGCAGAACATGGACTGGATCGGCTGATCTGCGAAAAGCTGAACCTTCCCACTTCCGAACCGAAGCTGGACGACTGGTATGCGCTGCTGAACAATATCCGCAACCCGCAGCACGAAGTGACCATTGGCGTTGTCGGCAAGTACATCGAGCATCGCGATGCGTACAAGTCGATTTATGAATCACTCAGCCACGGCGGGTTTCATCACACCACCCGGGTTCTCATCAAGCGGATTGAAGCGGAAGAGTGCGACGGCGGTGACCTGGATCAATTGCTGGGCAGCGTTCACGGAATTCTCGTTCCCGGCGGATTCGGTTACCGGGGAGTGGAAGGCAAAATCAAGGCGATTCAATATGCCCGCGAGCGGAAAATCCCGTTCCTGGGCATTTGCCTGGGGATGCAATGTGCCGTGATCGAGTATGCCCGCAATGTTCTGGGCTGCCCGGAAGCCAACAGCACAGAGTTCGAGCCGGATACGGCGGACCCGGTGATCTGCCTGCTGGAAGAACAGAAGACGGTGACGGACAAGGGGGGCACAATGCGTCTGGGGGCTCAGCCTGCCGTGCTGAAAGCCGGCACCCGCGCCCATCAGGCGTATGGCGAAACGGAGATTGTCGAACGGCACCGGCATCGTTATGAATTCAATCCGAATTACCGGGAACGGCTCATTGAAAAAGGGATGATTCCCTCCGGCGAGAACCCCGCGGGCACGCTGGTGGAGATTGTCGAAATTCCCCAGCATCCGTGGTTTGTCGCCGTCCAGTATCATCCGGAATTCAAGTCCTCACCGCTGGAGCCTCATCCGCTGTTCCGCGACTTCGTCGGAGCGGCACTGGAGCGGCAGCGGGGATGAATGTCACAAGACCTGGGTGGTCTGCCACTCATCGGGAGACAGGTTTCCGCAGGAGGATTTCTGCCTTGCTCACGGGCTGGATGAGAAGACCCCGGCAGAACGAATTGTAGTGTCTTTTAACGTCGTTTCGGGTCACGGCAGAGTTTTCAGATGCACCGTTACGAAACGTCCACCGTTGTCGGGACTGACAGTTCAATCAACCCGATCAATCAACCCGAATTTCCAACGCTGATCAAGCAGTAGATTGTAATTATTATGCCTCAGCGACGCATTCTGGTGACCGCCGCCCTTCCGTATGCGAACGGGCATATTCACATTGGACACCTTCTGGAATACATCCAGACAGATATCTGGGTTCGCTTTCAGAAATTGCGGGGACATAACTGCCGGTACTTCTGCGCGGATGATACGCACGGTACTGCAATCATGATCCGGGCGCGCCAGGAAGGGCGCAGCGAAGAAGCTCTGATCGCTGATATGCAGGCAGCGCATATTACCGACTTCGCGAAGTTCCAGATCGAGTTCGACAATTACGGATCGACCAACAGCGAAGAAAATCGCGAACTCTGCCATAACATCTGGAAGTCGATCCGCGCGGCAGGGCTGGTGAAAGAAAAGGCGGTGGAACAACTTTTCGACCCGGTCGCCCAGACGTTTCTGGCGGACCGGTTTGTGAAGGGAACCTGTCCTCGTTGTCAATCTCCCAATCAGTACGGAGACAATTGCGACAAGTGCGGCGCCACCTATACCCCCAGCGAACTGATTGACCCAGTCAGCACTCACAGCGGTGCCCGTCCGGAACTGCGCACCGCCACGCATCTGTTCGTCGAAATCGAACAATTGCACGAATTCCTTTCCGACTGGACGCAGCAGCACGACCATCTTCAACCGGAAGTCGCAAATTATCTGCGAGGCCATTTTCTGGGCGAGCCGTTGCGTGACTGGGACGTCTCCCGGCCGGCCCCCTATTTCGGCTTCGAAATCCCGGATTTTCCCGGTCATTACTGGTATGTCTGGTTCGATGCTCCCATCGGGTATATTGCCAGCACCTGGGAATGGTGCAAGAAGAACGGCGAAGACCTGCTGGAGTGGTGGAAGAACGCCAACTCCGAAGTGCATCACTTCATCGGGAAGGACATCACCTATTTCCATACGCTGTTCTGGCCTGCGATGCTCAAAACAGCAGGATTCAGCCTGCCGACGAAAGTCCATATTCACGGATTTCTGACCGTGGATGGCGAAAAGATGTCAAAGACCAAAGGGACATTCATTCAGGCGGCCACGTTTGCCAAACATCTGGACGTCGCCTACCTGCGATACTTTTTCGCGTCCAAACTCAGCAGCCGTGTTGATGATCTCGATCTCAATTTCGAAGAATTGAAACAGAAAATCGATTCTGATCTTGTCGGCAAGGTGGTGAATATCGCCAGTCGCTGTGCAAAGTTTTTGGCGGGGCAGAACCTGTCAGCAACCTGGCCGGATGATGGGGGCCTGTTCGCCGAAGCCGCGCAGGCGGGCGAGCAGATTGCCGCACATTATGAAAACTGTGATTATGGAGCCGCCATGCGGGAAATCATGGCCCTGGCGGACCGGGCGAATCAATATGTCGAAATGCGCGAACCCTGGAAGCTGGCCAAAGATCCTGCCCGGTTGGAAGAAGTACGCGACATTTGCAGCGTCGGCCTGAATCTCTTCCGGCAACTGGTGGTCTACCTGTCTCCGGTGCTTCCGCAATTAAAAGCCCAGACGGAAGCTCTTTTGAATTCCTCCATTACAAACTGGGTGAATGTTCAAACCCCGCTGACCGGGACAGCCGTCAATGAGTATCAGCACATGTTAAAGCGAGTCGACCTCAAACAGGTGGAACAGATGATTGAAGAATCCAGAGAGGCGCAGGCCGCACCGGTCGCGGCCGCACCGGCCTACGACGATGGACCGGAACCGATTGTGAAAGAACCGCTGGTGGGCGAACACTGTACGATTGATGACTTCGTCAAAATCGACATGCGGGTCGCGCGAGTGGTCGAGGCAGCACATGTTGAAGGAGCAGACAAGCTGATTCAGCTCAAACTCTCTCTGGGCGGCAACGAAACCCGCAATGTGTTTGCCGGCATCAAAAGTTGTTACAAGCCGGAAGAACTGGTGGGCCGGCTGGTGATCTGCTGTTCCAACCTGGCTCCCCGGAAAATGCGTTTTGGCGTGAGCGAAGGGATGGTGCTGGCCTGCGGTCCCGGCGGGAAAGAGATTTTCCTGCTCAACCCCGATGACGGCGCCCAACCCGGCATGCGCGTCCATTGAAAAGACAACGCAACATGTTCATTCGCCTCTTCTTTGACCCCAGACCCTGACTTCATCCCATGCCACAGATCAACGACAGCTATCTCAAACTCAAGGCGGGTTACCTTTTCCCGGAGATCGGGAGGCGGGTGACCGCGTTCTGCAATGAGAATCCCGATGCCAAAGTGATCCGTCTGGGAATTGGAGACGTCACGGAACCGCTCCCGCCCGCCATCATCGCGGCCATGCACAAGGCTGTGGATGAAATGGCGAGCCGGGAAACCTTTCGCGGGTATGGTCCGGAACAGGGGTACGATTTCCTGCGGAACGCGATTGCCCAGAACGATTATCAGGCTCGTGGCTGCGAGATTGCCGCCGATGAAATCTTCATCTCCGACGGCTCCAAATGCGATACCGGGAACATCCTCGACATCTTCGGCCTGAACAATCGCGTCGCCGTGCAGGATCCGGTGTATCCCGTGTATGTCGACACGAATGTGATGGCTGGACGCACCGGGACAGCAGATGAACAGGGACGCTATGCCGGGCTGACGTACCTGCCCTGTACCGCCGAAAACGACTTCAACCCGGACCTGCCAGATCAGCCTGTCGATCTGGTCTATCTCTGTTACCCCAACAATCCGACGGGCGCCGTCGCCTCGCGCGAGACTCTCGCGAAGTGGGTGAACTATGCGAAGCAGACCGGCGCGCTGATCCTCTTCGATGCCGCCTACGAAGCCTATATCACCGACGATGCCATTCCGCATTCGATCTACGAGATTCCCGGAGCGCGGGATGTCGCCATCGAGTTCCGCAGCTTCAGCAAAAATGCTGGATTTACCGGAACCCGCTGTGCATTTACCGTGGTTCCCAAAAGCGTCACCGGCACAACGGCAGACGGCCAACAGCAGTCGATTCACCCGCTGTGGAACCGCCGTCATACGACGAAATTCAACGGCGTCTCCTACATCGTCCAGCGAGGAGCCGAAGCGGTCTACAGCCCGGACGGTAAGCAGCAGATTGCCGAACTGGTCCGTTTCTATCTGGAGAATGCGCAGTTACTGCGCGATGGTCTGGAATCGGTCGGCTTCCGGGTGTTCGGTGGAATCAATGCTCCCTACATCTGGCTCGAAACGCCCAGCGGTCAGGGAAGTTGGGATTTCTTCGATCATCTGCTGAAGCAGGCCCATCTGGTCGGAACTCCGGGCAGCGGATTTGGTGCCAGCGGCGAAGGATATTTCCGGCTGAGCGCATTCAACAACCGCGCGAACGTGGAAGAAGCAGTCGTTCGCATCAAACGGCTGTTTGGCCGCCTGATGGCGTGATGCCCTGCGGATCTGACTGCTGGTCTTTGTTCGATCACGCCCGGCCTGGAGTTCCTTGTCTTTCACCAGGAACCAACTGGGTCTCCATTTGCAACTCCGCTTGATCGTGAAAGAACACAGGGCAGCCTGCACTCGATACAGGCTGCTCTGTTTCAGGTTCGCACAGCATCGGTTCCGAAGAAAAGACGTGCTACAGGATTCCATCACCAAAGTTGTCCTGCACCAGATTTTCAGCCTGGGATGAAGAATTCTGGCTGTGAGTCAGCGATGATCTTTCTGCGTGGACCGCGCCTGCCATGAGGTTTTCCGCAGGGGCATGATGTGACTCCGGTGCCGGCTCCGGATGTGCCGGGTTCGGATGGTCCGGGCTTGGAGAAAGGGCGCGCTCTTTTCTGGCGAATTCTTCATCCCAATGATCGGATTCCGCCAGATCCAGCTCGAATTCGCCGAAATCGTCGTAACGGCAGACATAGCCCGATTGCCGGGACAAGACCTGCTCCTCCTCATAGGCCGCCAGCACTCGTTGTTGAATCTGATCCCGGCATTCCGAATGAATCGGATGCGCGATGTCCGCATACAACTTGGCTTTTCCCTGAGCTGATCGAATCGGATGATGCTCCACCAGGCGTATTCCGCACTGTGAGCAGAAGACGGACCGCAGCGGGTTTTTATGACCGCAGTCGCGGCAGCGTTCCGTCAGTTTTCGGCTGGGCATGGCAACGAACGCGCCACGACTTCCCTTGATGATCTTCAGATCCCGCACCACGAAACAGCGGTCAAAGGTGATCGAACAAAACCCCAGGAGCCGATCCTGCACCCCATCCATCAACTTGATGCGAACTTCGGTGATTTCCATTTTTCCCTCCCTGACTCAGCGGGAATCGGAAAGTGAAAAGAGAAGACCGGAAAACAGCGTCCGAAACGTCGCTGTTCCCTGCTGCGTTGTCATACTGGTTAAAATAAGAATGTGAACTGGTCCCCGAGACAGCAGCGATGGGATCGCGATACGTCCCCGGGCTTTCAGCCATAACGCCGCACTCCTTTTTCCCTTTCTTCCAGATTCCCTGTTTTGGAACCTTTCACCGAACTGCTCCCGATCCGCTTGCGAACCGGAATGCTCATTGTCTGAAAGGTTCTATTCGTGGCTCTTAAACTCCCGAAGAAACGACAAAGACCTGCCCCATCCGCCAGTTCCGACAGCGTCCCGCGATGGTGCGGGCCTGCCGTGCGGTTCGACACAGCGCGAAGCAGGCCGATCCACTCCCCGTCATTCCGCTGCCAATCACATCCAGATGATTCAGCCGAGACAACAACTCTTCCAGGTCGGGCGTCATGGTGCGTGCGGGTGGCTCCAGATCGTTTTGCAACAGGCTTTGCAACTTTCGTACGCCTTTGGACGGGGGATGACAGACCCGGAATTGCTGAAACGGGTCATTATCCGGCTGGTGATTCGTTGAATTCTCGTGACTCTCTCTTTTCCCCCAGGCTTGAAAAACCCGGCCGGTGGAAAGCCCAAATGGGGGCTTAATGATGACAACATGCAAGGGGCGCGGCAGTGACCAGGCATTAATCTTCTCGCCGCGTCCGGTGCAGAATGCTGCTGGAGGTGAATCCAGAAAAAAGTTGACGTCGCTGCCAAGTTTCGCCGCCAGTTCATGCAATCTGTTCGAAGGCAGGTTCAGTCTCCAGTACCGATTCAGCGCCATCAATGTCGCCGCTGCGTCACTCGAGCCTCCGCCCAGTCCCGCTTCGGAAGGAATCCGTTTCCAGAGTGTGATTTCCACCCCCTGTCGCGGACTCATCTCCTGTTGCAGCAGGCGTGCTGCTTTGAGAATCAGATTGCGGTCGTCCACAGGGATCTGGGCGGCACCAGGAAGCCCGGAGAACAGCCGCAACGAAACCTCGGGAAAGGGGGCCGGCGAAAACTGCAGGACATCAGACAACCCGACAGAAACCATCAGGGTTTGCAGGTCGTGATACCCATCAGGGCGGCGACCCAGAATTCGAAGAGACAGATTGATTTTGGCGGGCGTCAGGACACGTAGAACTTCTCCCTGTTGAGAGAATCGCATCGTGGAAGCTTTCTGTCATGGAAATGACTGGAAGTTCTCTGCTGCGCGCTTGAGAGCAGATTGCTTGATCCTGTGTTCGTGCACTGTGATTTTCAACTGGAAACACGCTGCCCGCTGCGTGACAGAATGTGGTCGACGAACACCATCTCTGTCGATAGTAAATGGCGGCGCCGGCTTGTCAATCTTTTTCACGGCACAACCCCCGGAGAAGACGAACGATTCACCGGCATCCCGGATGTGGAGGAAGTTGCCGGAACAGGAAACGGAGAGCCGTGAACAAAATCACTCAGAATCACTCAGACAAAGAGAATTCTCTTTGTTTGAACGGAGACGGGCGAGCTTTGTGAGAGGGGGCTTATTTACGAAACGTCGTCGTTCCCGCAACGATTGGTTTGTCGTGCAGTTCTTCCAGCAGTTGCTGCAACGAGACTGCTGGAGTGCCATTGCGTCCCGCAAGACGGGACTGCACTTCCTGCACGGTGAGATCGCTGCGGATCTGATTGGACAATCCGGTCACAATGGGATCGGAAGGGTATTGGTTGAACAGCTTGAATTTATCAAAACGAATATTGGCCTGGACGGCCGGAGTGCGTCGACGGTCCTGTGCCGCCAGATTCAGTTCCTGGAAGCCGGTGCATCCGTTCGCAGTTGCGAAGACCGCCAGTGAGGGCGTCCCGGACATGTCGGACTTCGGCAACAGATGCAGGAAGATCAGCTCGTATTCCGGCTGGGCTGTCAGTGTGATCGACGTCTCCAACGGGCGGTCCCGTAAATAGCTGAATGCCATCACCAGTGTTCGCGGCAGAGACAGGTCACTCTCATCCAGCGACACTTGTCCGAATGGTTCCGGGGCCGGCCGCGCGCCGGGCAGCACGCCCAGAACCCGTAAGTTGGAAATCGACTCCTGAATCATTGGCTCCGGAGCCAGACTGACAGAGGGCGACTTTTTGGAGAAGAACATGGCACGCACCTGGCCCGTCAGGAACACCTGTCCGTCCGCACGACGGCAGATTTCCGGCTGAATCGCCAGCATGTGTTCATCCAGATAATTCTCGATGGTGGACTTCGTCGAAAATGGCAACTTCGCCCGCCCTTTCGCATCAATGGCCAGTCCGATCAGAAAGGCTGTATTGAACCGGCTGACTGACGTTCCGACTGCGGGGGCCGTTTCCTCCAGTCCGACAAATCCCGCGTCCGTGGAGACTCCGGGATTCAGCAACCGGCACGGGCGGGCCTGATGATTGGAATACAAATCTGCGATTTCCGAAGGATGCCACGGAATTTCCTTCAGCACCGGCAACTGGGAAAGCACTTTCTGAAGTTCTTCATCGGTGCGAACTTCCATCGGGGCTTCCGCAAGAAGCACCGTTTCCGGATCGCTTCCGCGCGCACGCACCGGCCCGCTCTTCCTGAGCAGCGACATCGGGGCGACCCCTTTGGTGACCAGCAGATGAAGCTCTTCCTGCGGAATCTTCTTGCAAACGACAATCACGACACTGGCCATCAATGCCAATGCCGAAATCGAAAAGTAGATGATCGAACTCTTCATCGTGTGTTCGGGCTCCTGCCTCTCACTCGAAACCTTTTCAGGCCGGGATCGCTGTCGATTGTCCGATTGTAGCGATGAAAACGTCTGTCAAAATAGATGGTTTTGAAAGGAAACGGGAAACATCGGACGGACTTCGCCGGATTTCCAGCCAATCCACCTCTGAAACGGACCACAATGGCTCTCCAACCGGCTGACTTTGGCCCGAACCGCACGTCGCCAGCGCGAGAATCCACTGCATTTGCTCCAGTTTAACAGTGTCTGTCAGTTTTACGAGGCCCTCTTTCCATCCCAGATTCCATTTCGCGCAAGGCGACTTCGATGGATGGAACTGCCAATCGCCAGCCAGGGCGGAACAGTTCCATTTGATCTGCGCAAGCGACAATCGGCTTCCACTCTGCAACGTCTCCTTCTGCTTTGCTCCGAAGGAGAACGCGGACTTGTCGGAATCCTCGATCTCCCAATGCAATTGCACTGCCTGCGGGGAAGGCGCCGGGACCGTGCGCAATGATTTCAGCAGTGCCTCTTTGATTGTCCAGGTTCGCCAGAGCAGGTCTTCTTGATCGGATGCCGTCCATTCGGCCAGTTTCTGACGCTCCTGATCTGTCAGGCTGTCCCGGGCCAGTGCTGCGGGGCGAAGTGGTTGATCAATCTGCTCCAGATCGACGCCCAGCCGTAACTGCGGACTGCCAATCGCCAGTGCACTCAGAGAACCGGAATGTGAGCAACTGAATGACGCTGGCAGCGGAATTCCACCGACACGGATTTCCGGCGGCCCGCTTGCGTTCCATTCGATCTCGCGGGCGGGAATTCCGAAATGAGCCGACAGGATCTCTCGACCGGCACTTCGTGTAAACAGGAATTGACGCCGTTTCTCTTCGACCCGGTAACGGCACGCCCGTTCCCATTCCGTTACCGACAGCATTGACCGGTCCGGAGACAACTCTCCGTCATCATTCAGCAGATAGACAGTGACCGACATCGCGGTGGAAGCTTCCGCTGCGTCCCATGAGTTTGAAGAGATCACGAATCTCCTCCCGCCTGCAACAATTTTTCAACGAAACAATCGAAGAAACGCAGGGATGTTTCCGTATCCAGCGTTCGCAAACAGATGCGGGCTGTCAGGGAGAGCCGATGATTCGTTTCGCAGGCGGTCAGGCTGATCGGCAGCCGCGGCCCACGCTGCATGAAACCGGAGATATGACACAACCGGAGCCCCGCCACGTGAATGCTCCTGTCTTCCTGGACCAGTTCGCGAGGGAGCAGCCGCGTTGTATTTCCCAGACAGGTATATTGCAGCGTCGGCCCGAACCAGCCACGGCGTTCGATCCAGTCCTGGATTCGAGGAGCCCTTTCGACGGCGGCCAGCCCCCGGAGAAATTCCGCACCGACGTAACGCTGCTTGATATAGTTCATTTCTTCCTGCAATCCCCGTAACAACTGCTGCGGATCTCGGCAGGCGGATTCACGGCGACGTAAAAAGGCGACTCCCACGCGGTTGCAGGCGGGGGTTCGCAGGTCCGATGGCCAACGGAGATCGACCGGATGCAGAAGCGTGATCCAGTTGCGACGAGCACATTCCGGAAAGGTGTTGGCGAAAGCGGCAAACGCTGCGCTCAGGCCAACGTCATTGATGCGCAGTCTGCGTTTCTCTGTGAACCGGCGAAGTTGTGAGGTTTCTGCGGTTGACAGAACCCGCTCACAAATGAGTTCTTTCCCCGGAGTCTCCGGGAAGCGTTCCGGCAGTCGAGCCGTTCGTCCGCGCACCGTGGAATAAAGGTTCCGCAATCCTTCCCACGTTCCGATGGGCGGTGTCATGGTCCGGTAATTTCCGCGCTCATTCAGTCGGACAGTGTTCCAGGGAGGCGATGTCAGTGGTTCGCCTCGTGCAAGGCGTTCATAGGCGGCAAACCACTCGAAAAGAAATTGACGCGCCCCCTGTCCATCGCAGCAGGCATGATGCAGGTCAAGCAGCACCATCAACCCGATCCCTGCCTCGGTGTGGATCGTCCAGACCCGACCACGGATGCCCGGATGTCCCGACAGGGAAATTGGCTCGATGGGAGATTGCAGGATTTGTCCGGGGCTGGCCCCGGCCGGCTGCCAATGCAATTGCGGAAGTGTCGCGGACCGCTGCCAGGACCGGTGACGACCTTCCCCGACCACAGTGCTGGTCAGTAGCGGTTGCCGCTTGATGGCCCATTGAAACGCTGTGCTGAGCAGTTCCCGATGAACCGGTCCCTCGAATTGCAGCAGAACGCGAAACACCATGGGGTGCTTCGCCCGATCATGCCGCAGGAAAAAGCGCTCGATGGGAACCAGGGGCAGAATCACGTCATCCACGGAATT
>Ga0182739_1004575_pt1 | contig 11357 bp, 13 predicted proteins | sample eDN5th30CBELigBY_FD_128873 | JGI IMG/M metagenome (GOLD analysis project Ga0182739, IMG submission 128873) | Enriched backyard soil microbial communities from Emeryville, California, USA - eDNA 5th pass 30_C BE-Lig BY (version 2) (version 2) | ecosystem: Environmental > Terrestrial > Soil >... | reverse complement strand
GGGTTTGGGGCCATTTTAGGGCTTCCTAAAATGGCGGAGAGGGGGGGCTATTCCCAGACTTCTGTGAAGCTTGTGTTTATCGAGGTTTGATGGCCGCTTGATACTTCAGGTGTATCGGCTTGGTGTACCAGTTGGCAAGGAGAAATGGATGTTCCAAAACTTTAAGAAAACACTGATCTCCGGCGTGCCGACTGCGTAGCAATTAAACGAATGCGCCTCCAGATTCTCGCGGAAACATGGAGGCGCGTGGCTCCCATTGGGAGGTAGTAGCGATTGTCTCAACCGGCATCATCTCGGCTCAATTTGAATCACTCTCCAAGCCATAAATTTTTCTTACCTTTTCAGGAAGCAAATGCAGCGTTTCCCGTCCTTTATAAGTTCTTACTTTTGGAGCGCACCTAATCGTTCCGTTTTCTGTAACAAATTGTTTGTCAAACACGGGCGCAGTCTTGTCCGGAGGCAACGGCATCATTAAAACCCATAGTCTTTCCACTAACCAAAGAATATGAGTTTCTTCAACTATCATATCGTTCAAGACTTCCAAAGTCTCCGCTCCCCCTTTAAAAGTAAATCCTTCTTTTGTTTTTTTAACTTTATAGCTATGAACGTCGCTCTTCACTTCACCCGGCGTACCCCATTCAACATGCCACATGCGGTGAATTAAGTCATTGCGAACCTGTTGGAGATTTTTGATTTGCTTAAAAATATCATTGATTATCATTTTCTCCATCTGCTCTAGGTCAGTCAGCGTTTGCACTATAATTGATCGCAGAAGCGTCTGGAGTTGCTCCGCAGAAAGATCCGCTATAACTGTCCATGCGATTTCCCCTTTCAATCCATATCTGAACACGAGGGTGTTATGGATGACCATTCCTATATCATGCATAACCTGCTCGTAAAACACATTAAACTTGCCTAGAGCTCTATAAAATTCATCCTCAAATTGCTTATTGTGTTTTTTAATATCATTAATATTTGGCATGCCTAAAAATAGTTTGGAAAACAATTTTATACAATCGAAAACCTTACGCCGCGCCGTAATTGCCCCTCAAGCTAGTGAGCCTTACCCTGTCTGAAAAGATCGCATCGAGAACCGCATCGAAATACTTGCGGAAAAGCGGCATCGTCCATTTGCCGCCAAGACAATTTTCAATGGTGGAGTGAATCCAGTTGTCGATTGTTATCGAACTGAAATTCATCCGTGTTCAGATGCCGTTTTGGCATCCGCAAAAAGTTTGGACGTCCAGTTCTTCAATCCCCCTAAAATGGCGGAGCGGGTGAGACCAAATTACGAACTCAATTCGGTCTCAAGCTCATTTTGGGGATGCCGCTGCCTCAGTATAAGCTTCCTCCGTTTATCGCCGCTCCGTTCAAATTTTCGTGGAAATCGATCAACTCGAATGGAGGTCTGACAGGTTCCCCGAAGGATAAGCCGGGGACCACCCGCCACCCCATTTGTAGGGTGTTGGAGTGGCGAGACCGGCAAGAGTCGGAGAAAGGGCTTACAAAGGTGAAAATCGCTAAGGAAGAGGGGATTAGCGAAGCTCGGGTCGCGCAGTTGTTCGGGTTGCTGCATCTCCCAGAAGACGCACAAGAGTATCTCGCTATTTTGACCAATCCATCGCTTATCGATGCGTACAGCGTGCGTCAACTGTTGACGATCGCTAAGCTCCCAGCGGAATCAAGAGGGCTGGCCTTCGCCAAACTGAGGGCCAACTGCGAACGCCTGGTTGGGACTCTCTGAACAAACTTGTTTCAACGTAGCACATGCCATCCAGGCTCCTCCATGAGGTTTAATCCCGCCCAATGCTTGCTCAACTCGTTTCACTTGTTTCAAAACTGGTCCGATGCGTGGCGTGGTTGATCGTCGGCCTGCGTGCGCCGACCGCTTCCCGTGAGATGCATTTCTTTGAGACCATGATGGCAATGGGTGAGGCGCTCCAGAAGTGTAACCCCGATTATTAGACTAGTCGGCGTTTATCACGACGACTTCCGAGGTTGCGGTGCGAAGGGAGGTGGCGCCTAAGCTGGAAGCCATAGGAATCTCGGATAAATCCGTCACCACCAATTCCATTTGGCGGCTGATTGACTCTATTTGAGGGAACAAGGCGTCCTGATTTTGTAGAGTCCTCTAACGGGTTTTTGACATGCGCACAACGGGAGCGATTTGCTTCAAGATCGGGTACCCCTGAGCAACAATACAGTATCGCACAGTGTTGGTCTTGCCCTTTTTTACGATCCATCCCGTCTCCTCAATATGGCGCAAACGCCGGTACGCGCTTGTTCGAGATATTCCCCAGAACTCAGTGGCTTCTCGTGGGGAAAATTCGCCGAATGGAGCGAAGCGTTGCAGTAGAGCTACATCATCGCTTTGAAGATCGTTGGTGTCAGGGCCTCCAGCAGTCGTGGCAGATGCAGGAGTATCTGACGCTGCTGACGGCATGCCGGGAGCAATGTGTTGCCTTACGAGGATTAAAGTGGCCGCTTTACGGAACAACGCACCAATCCGCATCAATCGCTCCTCGGTACTGAGTGTTCCATAGTTAGTATGGTTGGCCATTTCTCCAGAAATACGTACAGACTTGCAGAGTCAAAAGAACCCTCATATCTGTTCAGACTTTAATGGACCGGAATCTATTATGTGCGTGATCGCGTATAAGATCGGCATTCCAGTCTTTGAATGTAGGACAATCTGAGGTGATCTTGAATCCCAGCCAATCGACGGTGTCATCCCAAGCTTTTTGCCAAGCGCGCTCTCCGGTTGCGGTATTGTTGAATGCAACTATAAATGATTGTTTGCGATCGTATGCATGACACATCAACCCATCAGGAACAATGCCACCGGCGCAACTTACGACAGCAATGTTTGGACTTCCTTTTAGGCAGTAGAGGCTTAAAGCATCAATGGGTGATTCAACGACTGCGATGGTAGGAGCGCTAGCAAGATCGCCAATGTAGAACCAGGCAGTATTTATTCCCCCCTCGTATAGGATGGGTGTGGAGTCGTTACTAATGCGGCAGATGCTTGCTCCCAGCACTTTACTTGCCGCATTGCGATGCAGAAAAATAAGGTTTGGCTCGGGCTGTCCAGCATCAGCATAAACAAGCCCTGCTTCATGCAAGGAATCAACCATCTGCGGCGCAATCATTCGTTTTCCAACAAGGTAAGCGCGAGCTAACGACCAACGACTGTCGTCTCTGACAATATACTGGTTGCCGATCTGGCGGCCCTGATCAACCCGCTCCTTGGATGAAGGCAGATTCGCGGCGTCTGGGTGGTTCCGACGTGAAAGAGGCATGACGCATTGAACAGTAGCTCAATGCGTCATGAGAGATGTAACCGCTTTGTTACAAGTTTAATCTCTTTAGAGTGGATTTCTCACTCGCTCGCTAGAAAAACGGAACTTATCGATTGCCTCGAACTCTGAATGCTCTCAGCGTCTGCCTCAGAGACTTGAGCGTTACCATATCAACAACCATTCTCCATATGAATAGAAAAACGCCAAAGCCTACCACGATGAACGAGTAAGCAATATAAAGGAACAGGCCCCCAATCAGTAACAAAAGAATGGGTGCGTAAATCTGGTCGAGAATGGTCATTATATTAAGCTAGTTCCTTTCTGGAGAGAAGAATATGCCTTTTATTGCCTAAAGCCAAGCGATTTCTTACTCGAGAAAGCGGTCGGTTAGAACTCTCAGGGAAAAATGCTGCGGTGTCCGGCGGGAGAAAGTGTGTCGTCGGAGGATATGAACATGGAGCTGGGGACCACAAGTCCGGCTTGAACGGCATTATGCTTGCGGACCGAAGCCTGCTCCCACGTTTGAGCGGCGGCTTTCGTTCATTGCTGATCGCAGATGCCATTGCGATGTCGCCCCTCCGCTCGCATCAGGAAAGTTTAGACAGCCTGCTCCACATGAAATTTTGAGGCGGCAATTCGCCTCATCGAAAAACATCAAATTCGCATTGACGAATATTCTCATTCAGGAATATATACCCACATGGAACTGATTCAGATCTACCAGTGCCTTTGCGACGCGACTCGCCTCCGGATCGTCAATCTCCTGACTCGGGGGCCTCTCTGCGTGTGCCATTTTCAGGAAATTCTGCAAATCCGCCAAACGCGGGTTTCCCAGCATCTCGCCTACCTTCGCAAGCACGGAATGGTCGAAAGCAGGCGTAACGGTGCTTGGATTATCTACAGTCTTCCCACCCACCGTCCTCCTGAATTGGAGGCTCATCTCAAGTGCCTTCAGGACTGTGTTACCTCGGAGAAGCTCTTTCAGGACGATCTCAAACGACTTGAGAAAACCAAAAAGTGCGAAAGCTGGAAGGATACCCCGTTGAACCCAAAAAGTACCTGTTGCTAAATATGAATTCCAAAACGCCACCATTTAAGATCCTGTTCCTCTGTACGGGAAACTCGGCCCGAAGCATTCTGGCAGAATTTCTCACCAATCGAATCATTCCCCGTCGCTTCGAGGCCCATAGTGCAGGCTCCAAGCCCAAGGCTGGACCCGACCCATTGGCTTTGCGTGTTCTTCGTGAACAGTACAACATTGATGTAAGCAGCGCCCGCAGCAAGTCGTGGGACGAATTCAAGGGCATTCACTTTGACTTCGTTATCACCCTTTGCGATGACGCCAAGGAGACATGCCCGGTCTGGCCGGGGCAGCCAATCCTTGCTCACTGGCCATCCGTTGATCCGAGCGCTACAGAAGGCACCGACGAAGAACGCCTTCAGGCATTCTGGCAGGTGAGTCGGCAGATCAATCGTCGGCTGGAACTCTTTAGCTCCTTGCCGTTTGAAAAGCTTGATGCCATTCGGCTTCGGGCAGCCGTCGAAGATATCGGGAATCACTAAACAAGCTGACCCATTCAATACAAATCCAAATCATGCAACTCTCTACATTACGCGCCGCCCTCGAAGAGAATCCTACGAAGAATATCGCCTTTGTTCTTCCTGACGGCAAAGCTGTCCCCGTCCACGCCCACATTACCGAAGCTGGAATCACGGAAAAGCGGTTTCTGGATTGCGGTGGTAAGTTTCGAAGAACCTCCTTTGCCTCACTTCAGATATGGGTAGCCGACGACATTGATCACCGGCTCCCGGCTGGAAAGCTGGCATCCATCCTCGAAAAGGCTTCGGAGCTTCTCGACTTTGGAGACTTAGAGATCCAGATCGAATGTCAGGAGGGTAGTATCGGACTTTTCTCCGTTGTCTCGCGCTCCGTTGAGGATGATCTCCTCGTTTTTACGTTGGAGAATAAACAAACGGCCTGCCTTGCCCCCGCAGTTTGTTTGCCCGAAGCGTCCGAGGGCGAAAGTTGCTGTGGAGAAGGTTCAAGCTGCTGCGGATAGATCAGAACTCGGATCGTCGACTACCTATGAAAACAAAGATTGCTATCAACGGCTTTGGACGGATGGGGAGACTCGCGTTGCGTGCGGGTTGGAATCACCCTGAATTGGAATTTGTCCATGTTAATGAGATCAAAGGGGGCGTAAAAACCGCGGCTCATCTGCTGGAGTTCGACTCAGTTCACGGGCGCTGGCCTCATGAGGTCTCCAGTAGTGAGCAAGAGATCATTATTGACGACAAGCACATCTCCTTCAGTGAAGCCGCTACGCCTTCTGACTATGACTGGAGTGGCGCAGACATCGTGCTGGAATGTACCGGAAAGTTTCGTACAGCAGAGGCGCTGGATCGCTATTTCCAAAACGGAGCGACCAAAGTAATCGTCGCTGCACCCGTCAAAGAAGGGGCGCTCAATATCGTGATGGGGGTCAATGATGATCGCTATCGCCCCGAGGAACACCGCTTGTTGACTGCGGCATCTTGCACCACTAACTGCCTTGCCCCTGTGGTCAAAGTGATTCACGAGGGATTGGGGATTCGCCACGGATTGATTACTACGATCCATGATATGACTAACACCCAGCAAGTGGTCGATGCCCCGCATAAAGACTTGCGCCGGGCGCGAGCTTCGAGCCTATCGTTGATCCCGACGACCACGGGATCGGCAACCGCCATAACCCTGATCTACCCTGAACTTCAGGGGAAACTCAACGGTTTGGCCGTCAGAGTTCCTCTGCTTAACGCTTCGCTAACCGACTGCGTTTTCGAGGTAGCCCGCCCCACCACAAAGGAGGAAGTCAACGCCCTTCTAAAAGCGGCCGCTCAGGAATCGCTGAAAGGGATACTCGGTTATGAAGAGCGCCCATTGGTATCCGTCGATTACAAAGGCGACACCCGCTCTTCGATCATTGATGCGCTTTCCACAATGGTAGTGGATGGAACGCAGGTCAAAATTCTGGCTTGGTATGACAACGAGATTGGCTATGTCAACCGGATGGTGGAACTTGCAGCCAAGGTCGGGAAGAGTTTGAACTAATCTTCTTATGACGAGCATTCGTAACTACGCATTGGTAACGGCTGCCTATTGGGCCTTTACCCTTACTGATGGCGCACTACGGATGCTCGTCATCCTGCATTTTCATCAGTTGGGCTATACAGCCCTTCAGATTGCCTTTCTGTTCCTGTTCTATGAGTTCTTCGGAATTGTGACGAACCTTGTCGGAGGGTGGCTCGGTTCCAAAACAGGGTTGAAGGTTACGCTCTTCGGGGGATTGGCCATCCAGATCTTCGCTCTGGCGATGCTGGCGTTTGTCAATCCCGCGTGGCCCATCGTGTTATCTGTCTCCTACGTGATGGTGGCACAAGCCCTTTCCGGCATTGCCAAAGACCTGACCAAGATGAGTTCAAAGAGCGCGATCAAGCTTGTAGTCCCTGACGGAAAAGAGTCTCTGCTTTTCAAATGGGTTGCAATCCTCACCGGCTCAAAGAATGCCCTCAAAGGAATCGGATTTTTCCTTGGGGGCGTCCTTCTCGCATGGCTTGGCTTTGAGAATGCTCTTTTCGCGATGGCAGGAGGTTTGGCGCTTGTGCTTGCGGTTGCCATTACGCTGCTCCCCGGAGATATGGGGAAATCCAAGGCGAAGGTTAAGTTCAAGGGAATCTTCTCCATGAGCAGAGAGATCAACATCCTCTCGATGGCCCGCTTCTTTCTCTTTGGTGCTCGTGATGTCTGGTTTGTCGTTGGGCTCCCGGTGTTTCTGGCCGACACATTGAAGTGGAATTATGAAACCGTTGGAACGTACCTCGCCCTATGGGTGATCGGGTACGGAATCATCCAATCGCTTGCTCCCCGCCTGGTCCGTCGCTCTCGTCATCAGGCACCGCATGGCTATACCGCGCAGTTCTGGACCTTTGCGCTGGCCGTCATTACCGGCCTGATCGCGCTCGGCTTGCAGTTCCAGAAAGACCCCTCTCTCATCATTATCGTCGGTCTGGCTGTATTCGGAATCGTTTTCGCCATCAACTCAGCGGTTCATTCCTACCTCATCCTGGCATATTCGGATGGTGATAAGGTCGCCCTCAATGTCGGCTTCTACTATATGGCCAATGCCGGAGGCCGGCTGCTAGGCACGGTATTTTCAGGATTGATGTTCCAGTGGTCCGGGTTGATCGGCTGCCTGTGGGCGTCGGTTGCCTTCGCGGTGGCGGCCGGGATTGCTTCCCTACTGTTACCACGAGCAACCTCCTCGCAATCAGCTTCGGAACCTACCGGGGCCGTTTGAACCACTTGGGCCGAAGAAAGGGAATCGGCCGCCATCTTCATACCCCTTGCGTCATCTTCATTCAGAGAAATGCAGATGGAACGCGTCGTAAACCGGCGAAATACATACTGCACGGAAGTTCGCTGAAGCCACCGCTTGCCCGTAACCTAAAGCCGGTTCGAGCATGGAATCGAGAGCGCAGCGAGAGATGGTTCGAGATCAAAAACGTCTCCTCAGACCTTTGTAAACGGCTCTCTAAACGTCATGAAGAGAGCAACGAAAAGCACGGCTCCTGTTGGAATCACGTCTGGAGAAGCGCAATCAGGTACCATTTGATCGGAAAATTGGTTGAACTTTGATGGGTAGGAATGTAAGAAAGATGTCATGGCTAATGATCGCAAAGAACGGAAATCGTTAGATTGGCCAAAGCTGCATGGAGGGCAAGCTGTGATGCCGAATGTGCGGTGGGGTATCCGAAAGCGCCAGATACCGGAACTGCAAGGTTCGGAGATGCACGGCAGAGATTCCGCTGACTTCAAGCCTTCCTAATCACCGGCGTTAAAATACGCCTCGGCTTCCTGGAGTGTTCTTGCAGATGCGCGTGTGCGGTCTGATTCAACCTCTCGCAGAGGATCGCTGCCGCGTGTGATTAAACTCTGCAATCGTTGGGGGGAATTTCATTTCTCTGCCTCATAGATTCAATCGAGAATCTGATAGTTAGCAAGAACATCGGGAGAGCCTGCCCGGTGAATACGCCCAGTTATCAGGGATGATCTGCGTTCACTGCTCACGATCGAACAAAACAGTCGATTATTTAATATTATTATGTAAACGGAATTAATAGCTCTTCCATTGAAGTTGTACCCAAACGGTTACAGGGACCGGAGAACCATCCGTTAATACTAGTACCGCGTGAACGCACCCGGTATGAAGTATAAAAACCTCATAGGCGCGGAAATCCGAAGGAGACGGAATGCCCTGGGCTGGAGCCAGTCTCGGCTAGCGACCAAATTGCAGTTGGCCGGTCTGGATTATTGCCGTGTTCAGGTGGCTAAGATCGAAGGTCGAGCTGTTCACCTCAGCGACTACGAGTTGGTCTACTTTGCTCAAGTCCTCAAGGTGCAAGTCAGCGATCTGTTCCCCTCCTTGGAGAAGCCTGCCCATTCCTATATTCCTGAAGCTCTGGAGAAGAAGTACTTCTGACTCCAGCAAGTGTCTGAGGCGAATGACCTGGCTACGAGGGCATCGATCTTTAGACCGCAACACGAGCGGACCGCCTGAGCCGCTGAGGAGACTCGACCTTCTCCTGCACGGAGTTGGCTGATTCTTCGGTCTCTCCAACCGCAGAGTTGGTCTGATTCTTGGTGATGTCGAGGGCCTCAACGATTTCCTGTTGGCGGTTCATTATATCTGCGAGCTTTGCTTCATGCTCGAATGGCTTGTCGAGTTGTAACGCCAGTTCGCTGCTTTGGAGCCGATAGCGGTTCAGGTCTTCGCTCCAGTCCTTCAAGCGGCTTTCAAAACAAGAAAGAACGTATTCAAGCGAAGAAATGGTACCCGTCGCGCTTTCACTGACGTTTGCGGTGTATTGGCTTTTCCCTTGAATCACGATGTTAAGCCGATCCTCGTTTCGTTCGATTGAGATCGGAAACCCTGCGACCTTTCCGATGGGTTTAGTCTTTTGATGAGGACCGAGCATACTTGCGATGGAGATAAGCTCGCGGCCCGCTTCGGTCCGCTCCGTGAACCTCCGGTCTCGGATGGTCATTGAAAATGCGTCACCACGGGTATCGGTTCGGGTCCGTAAATCTTCCTCAATGTTTGCGATTTCACGCTCGCACATAGAGGCACGCTCATTGAGCGTTTTGATCCGGTATTTCATCTGAAAGAGGCTTTCGGCGTGCTGCCTCTTGAGTCGGGTCAGTCGCATCACCTCGGCATCGACAGAGGCTTTCTCCACGACGAGCGGATTTCCCGACGCAATCGCTTTAACTTCTGCGTAGGTCAGGGCTGCGGCGTCAACGTCCTCGGCCTTACGGACGTTCGCATCACCTGTCATTACCTGAGCAATGAAGCGACACTTGCTCTCCAGTGTTTGCCACATATAGGCGTCAAAGCTTCCTTCTGTCACGTACCGGAAGATATGAACCGTCTCATTCTCGTTCCCTTGTCGTAGAATCCGACCTTCACGCTGTTCGATATCCGAAGGCCGCCAAGGAGCATCTAAATGGTGGAGTGCTTTCAGGCGTTTTTGTACGTTGGTGCCCTCTCCCATCTTCAAAGTGCTTCCGAAAAGAATTCGCACGGAGCCTTCTCGAACCGACTTGAAAAGAGAAGCCTTCGCCACGTCCCCATCGTAATCCTGAATGAAGGCGATCTGTTCGACTGGAATCCCCCGGCTGACCAACTTCGAGCGCATGTCTGTGTAGACTGAAAACGACTGCCTGCCCGCCTGTGGAGTCGAGAGATCACAGAAGACCATCTGAGTGCCCAAGCTTGATGACGAATCGATCCAGACTTTATAGATTTTTTCCACAGCCAGATTGACTTTGGAATCAGGGGAATCGCGAACGTCTGGCATCACCAACCGAAGATCGAGGGCAGCTTTGCGTCCCTCCGTAGTGATTTGAAGCATGTTATCCTCGGAAGGTTCAACCCTCCCATTTTTTATCGCCTCGGTCCTTGCGACAAGGGTGGCGACGAATTGCTTCAGTTGCGGGCTTGTTGGAGCGCTAACGACTATCGGGCGACCCTGATCGAGTTTTGGTATCGGCAGTTTCAGCATGTCCGCTGTTTGCACGTCTGCGACCTGCCTAAACTGCTGCATCAGTTCTGGCACGTTGACGAAACGTGCGAATCGGCTTTGAAGCCGGTAGCCGCTTCCATCGGGACTCAGTTCCATCGCCGTCACAGTTTCGCCAAAAGTACCTGCCCATGCGTCAAAGTGCTGCAACTGGTTTCGGCGAAGCGTGCCCATCTGTAGATAGCGTTGCATCGTAAACATCTCGGCCATCGTGTTGGAGATAGGCGTTCCCGTAGCGAAAACCACACCACCCCCGCCGTTCTTCTCCTGAATATGCTTAACCTTCAGGAACATGTCGAAAGCACGCTCGGAAGCAGTTTGCGGCAAGCCAGCGATCCGTGTCATTTTTGTCACGTAGAACAGGTTCTTGAACTTATGCGCTTCGTCAATGAAGAGACGGTCGATGCCCAATTCCTCGAAGGTCAGCGTGTTGTCCTTTTTGTCGTTGCCGGAAAGGTTTTCGAGTTTCGTAACAAGGCGCTTTTTGATGCGCTCCAGTTCCTTCACGACCCGCGTGCCTCTTTCCGCGCGTTGCTCGCGAATGGCGACTTCGATCTCGTAGATTTGATCCTCAATGAACCGTTTCCGGGTACCGAAGGCCAAGGGAATCCTTTCAAAGCTTGCGTGAGTGACGATGACTGCATCCCAGTTGCCGGTCGCAATGCGGCTAAACAGACGGGCCCGATTGGCTGCATCGAAATCTCCCTTTCCAGCCGCCAGAATATTGGCGGTAGGATAAAGGTTAAGCAGTTCTGTCGAAAACTGAGCCAGCATATGGTTCGGCACAACAAACATGGGCTTGCTCGCCAGGCCGAGCCGCTTCAGTTCGCAACCAGCGCCCACCATCGTGTATGTTTTGCCCGCTCCGACGGCGTGGGCGAGGAGGGTGTTGTTACTCTGAACGATTCGCCAGATGCCATTCTTCTGATGAGGGCGAAG
>Ga0182739_1004573_pt1 | contig 11358 bp, 9 predicted proteins | sample eDN5th30CBELigBY_FD_128873 | JGI IMG/M metagenome (GOLD analysis project Ga0182739, IMG submission 128873) | Enriched backyard soil microbial communities from Emeryville, California, USA - eDNA 5th pass 30_C BE-Lig BY (version 2) (version 2) | ecosystem: Environmental > Terrestrial > Soil >... | reverse complement strand
CGGATCAGTTCGAGCGCGCCCGGCCAGTCGAGGCCCATGCCGCGCTGGGCCGTGTCCATCGCCTCGGCGATGCCGAGACCGAGGCCGGCGAGGTAGCGGCGAAATTCCATCGTCTTCGCCCAATCGACCGTCGCGCGGCCTGAAGGATCATTCGCCGTGAAGGGATCGGCGACGACATGTGCGGCCGAGTAGACGACACGCGCCGGGTTGTTTCCCAAAGCCGCGGCAGCGATGGGCTTTCCGGAGAGGGCGTAGTCGGTGAAACGGCCGGTGGTATCGGGAAGAGCGATTTTCATGGAACGAAACCTCAGAAGCGCGGGACGAGCATGCCGGCATCGGCCGGGATCGATAGTCCGGTTGTGTAGGGAAGCCGGCCCGTCGCGAGCGACGCGATCAGCGTGCCAAGCTCTTCAGGCTCGCCGACGCGCGGGAAGAGCGTCAGCCCCTGGGCGGCCCTCTCGCGATAGGCCTCGATGACGGGCGCGGTCATCTCGGTGGCAATCAGGCCCGGCTGGACATCATAGACGGCGATGTTCTCGCGCCCGAGACGGACGGCAAGCGCCTTCGAAACCATGGCGGCAGCGGCCTTCGAGGCGCAATATTCCGAGCGTTGCTCCGCCACCGCGACGGCATTCGACGAGGTGACGTTGACGATCGAATGAAAGAGCGGCGCCCGGCCCCGCGCAAGAAGACGACGCGCGAAGGCCTGGCTCAGGAAGAACATGGCCTTGGTGTTGACGGCAAAGCAGCGATCCCAGCTCTCCTCCGAAACCTCCAGCATGTCGCCGCGCTTCAAAACGCCGACACCTGCATTGTTGACCAAGGTGGTGAGCGGTCCGAGCGTCTGCTCGACCGCATCGAGCGCCGCGTCGTGGCCGGCTATAGCGGTCACATCGAACGGAGCGGCCGCGACCGGGACACCGTGCGCGGCAACGCGCTCGACGGCCGCGGCAAGTTCGGCATCGTCCACCGGCCCGTTGACGGCGACCGCGAAACCCTCACGCGCCAGGGCCTCGGCGACGGCAAGCCCGATACCGCGCGAAGAGCCGGTGACGAGCGCAACCGGCCGGGCGGATGCAGCACTCATGCCCGCGCCCCCTTCTTCAGAAGCTCGCGCGCGATGATCATGCGCTGGATCTGGTTCGTGCCCTCGTAGATCTGCGTGATCTTCGCATCGCGGTAGAGGCGTTCTACCTCGAAGCCGCGAATATAGCCGGAACCGCCGAAGACCTGCACGGCATCGGCGGTGCGCTGCACCGCCATGTCGCCGGCAAAACACTTGGCGATGGAGCAGGCCTTGGTGGCATCCGCCCCCGTATCGATCTTGGACGCGGCGGAATGGACGAGCAGGCGGGCGGCCTCGATGTCCTTCGCCATGTCGGCAAGCAGCCATTGCACGCCCTGGAAATCGGCGATGGCCTTGCCGAACTGCTTGCGGGTTCCGGCATATTCGAGGGCGGCTTCGAGGCCGGCCTGGGCGATGCCGACGGCGAGCGAGGCGATGCCGACCCGGCCCTTGTCGAGGACCGACATCATCATGTGGAAGCCACGCCCTTCGGTACCGAGCAAGGCGTCGGCGGAGAGGCGCACATCGGTGAAGTTCAGCGCGCCGACCTGGCTGGCGCGCTGGCCCATCTTGTGTTCCTTCGGGCCGCGCTCGACGCCCGCCGCGTGCAGGTCGACGATGAAGATGGACATGCCGCGATTGCCGGCTTCCTTGTCGGTCCGCGCCAGCACGAAGCCGTAATCGGCTACCGGCGCATTGTGGATCCAGATCTTGCCGCCGTTGAGCCGCCAGCCATCACCGTCCCGCTCGGCCGTCGTGCGAATGCCCGAAACGTCCGTGCCGGCTTCCGGCTCGGTGATGCAATAGGCGACCTTGGCGCGCATGCCGAGAATCTCCGGCAGCATGGCCTGCTGGCGCTCCGTGCCGTGGCGCACCAGCAGGGTCGAGATGAGCTCGACGAGGCCGCACTGATCGGCGACGGAGGCGTAACCCCGGCTCAGTTCCTCCATCACCACCGCATAGGTCAGCGTATCGAAACCCGGCCCGCCGAGCGCTTCCGGCACGCCGATGCCGAAGAGGCCGAGCTTGGCCATTTCATCGTAAAGCCCGGCCGGGAAGCGCTCCTCGCGATCCAGTTCCTCGGCTATCGGCCGGATCACTTCGTCGGCGAATGCGCGCGCCATCTCGCGCACCTGCTCCTGCGTTTCGGTGAGATACATCCGTGTCCTCCAATGTAGTAACTATCTAGTTACATACATTTGTAGCGGAGCTTCCGTCAAGATGGAAAAATATGCGCGAGACCGGGAAGCTGCTTGCGCGGGGGGTTGGCGCGTGCATATTATGAACTATCTGGTTACTTATGGAGGAGAGACATGCATCCAGGAGAAAAGCGGAAATTCGGACGAACGGATCTGGAGGTGACGGCCTTCGGTTTCGGGACCGCCCCGCTCGGCAATATCTTCCGCGAGATCGACGAGGCGACGTCGGAAGCGATGTTCGCGCGCGCCTGGGAGGCCGGCGTGCGCTTCTTCGACAGCGCGCCAATGTACGGGCATGGGCTCGCCGAGCTGCGCACGGGCCATGCCCTGCGCTGGAAGAAGCGGGACGATTTCGTTCTCGCTTCCAAGGTCGGCCGCCTGCTGCGCCCGGCAAGGCGCGAGACCATCGACTTCGCGCCCTGGACGAATGCCGCCCCCTTCACCATGCATTTCGACTACAGCTACGACGGCACGATGCGCGCCTTCGAGGACAGCCTGCAACGGCTGGGGCTGGAGCGCATGGACATGTGCTTCATCCACGACATCGACGTCTTCACGCGCGGCAGCGCACAGCCGGAAGTGTTCGAACAGGCGATGGACGGCGCTTGGCGGGCGCTGGAGCGGCTAAGGTCGGAAAGGGTCGTGAAGGCGATCGGCGTCGGGGTGAATGAATGGCAGGTCTGCCACGAGGCCCTGCTGCGTCACGATTTCGACTGCTTCCTGCTGGCGGGCCGCTATACGCTTCTCGAACAGGAGGCGCTCGACAGCTTCCTTCCGCTCTGCGAAAAACGCGGCGCGGCGGTCGTCGTGGGCGGCGGCTTCAATTCGGGCATCCTCGCTACCGGCGCGAAGGACGGCGCGAAGTACAATTACGCGCCCGCGCCACGCGAGATCATGGAAAAGGTGGCGAAGATCGAGGCCGTCTGTGCGGACCATGGCGTACCGCTTGCCGCCGCGGCCCTGCAATTCGTCGTCGCCCACCCCGCCGTCCCGTCCTTCATGGCGGGCACGCGCACGATCGAACAGCTCGACCAGAACCTTGCCTGGTTCTCCCATCCGATCCCGGCCGATTTCTGGGCGGATCTCAAGAGAAAGGGCCTGCTGCGCGAGGACGCACCCGTCCCGGCCTGACGCTCCATCGACCCGCGCTGCCGGAAGCGGCGCGGGGACTACCGGATCAGGATCGCGCGAAAATCGTTGACATTGGTTCCCGTCGGACCGGGCACGAACAGGTCCCCCAGGCGGTGAAACGCCGTCCAGGCGTCATTGCCGGCAAGTAGCGCGGCAGGATCCGCCCCCAGTGCGCGCAAGCGCTGCATGCTGGCGCCGTCGGCAAACGCTCCCGCATTGTCTTCCGAACCGTCGATGCCATCCGTATCGGCGGCGAGCGCGGCGAACGGGACGCCTTCGCCCGCAAGCGCAAGTGACAACAGGAACTCCGTATTGCGCCCACCCTTGCCCTGCCCCCGGATCGTCACCGTCGTTTCGCCGCCCGACAGGATGACGACAGGACGCGCGAACGGGCGGCCACGGCTGGCGACTTCGCGGGCGATGGCCGCGTGCATGCGCGCGACGTCCCTCGCCTCCCCCTCGATGCTGTCGGAGAGGATGACCGCCGGCACGCCGAGCGCTTCCGCCCGCGCGGCGGCCGCCTCCAGAGAGAGGCGCGCCGAGGCGACGACATGAACCTCATGGCCGGCAAAGACCGGATCGTTTGGGGACGGCGGCTGCCCCTCCTCTCCGGAAAGCCAGGCTTCGACCGCCACCGGCAGCGTGATGCCCCAGGTCTTGACCAGCGCCCGCGCCTCGACGCGATCGGCGGCATCCGGTATGGTCGGCCCGCTGGCGACCTGCGCCGGGTCGTCGCCCGGCACGTCGGAGACGACAAGCGTCACGACCTTCGCCGGATGGCAGGCTACTGCAAGCCGGCCACCCTTGATGCCGGAGACCTGTTTGCGGATCGCGTTCATGACGGAGATCGGCGCGCCGCTGGCAAGAAGCGCGCTGTTCATTGCCGCCTCGTCCGCCAGCGTGAGAGGTCCGGGCGGACAGGGAAGCAAAGCCGACCCGCCGCCGCAGATCAGGGCGACCACAAGGTCGTCTTCGCCGAGGCCTTCCACCGCCTCGAAGAGCGCGCGCGAGGCCTGCAGCCCCGCCGCGTCCGGCACCGGATGGGCGGCTTCGAGCACGCGGATGCGCTCGCAGGGGGCGGCGTAGCCATAGCGCGTCACCACCACGCCTTCGAGCGGGCCGTCCCACAGCCTTTCGAAGGCCGCCGCGAGCTGCGCCGCGCCCTTGCCCGCGCCGATGACGACGGTCCGCCCGCGCGGCCGGGCTGGGAGATGGGCGCGAAGCGCCCTCTCCGGATCGGCGGCCTCGACCGCCGCACGGAAGAGGTCGGCAAGGAATTCCTTATCGCCTGGTTTCATGAGCTGCGTTCCACTGCCGATGTCTATTGGCCGAAACGAGCCGGGCGCTTCTGCCGATAGGCCGCAAGGCCCTCCGTCAAATCGGCTGAGGACGCGGCGACGGCGCCGGCCAGGGCCTCGACCACCCGCTCGCGTTCCTCGCCCTCGGCGGCGTTGATCAGCATCTTGGTGAGTTCCGTCGCACGCGGAGAGCGCTGCAACACGCGCGCCGCGGCATCCTGCGCGGCTGCCGCTCCCTCTCCCGTCGCCACGACCCGGTCCACCAGTCCGAGCGCCAGCGCGTCCGCGGCGGAAAACACCTCGCCGAACAGTGCCATGCGGCGGACGAGACCCGCACCGAAACGCCGCGAGGCCCGCTGCGTGCCCGACCAGCCGGGAATGATGCCGAGGCCGGCTTCCGGCAGGCCGATCTTCACATGCGCCTCGGCGATGCGCAGGTCGGCGCAGGCCGCAAGCTCCAGTCCCCCGCCCAGCGCATGCCCGTTCAGGACGGCGATCAGCGGCACCGTCAGCCGCGCCAGCGCATCGAAGGCATCATGGCCGTCGCGCAGCCAGCGGCGGGAGAAGGCATCCGCATCGAGCCGGCTCCACGCCTCTATATCGCCGCCGGCGCAAAAGGACTTTCCGCCCTCCCCCGTCAGGATGGCGACCCGGGCATCCGAGCGTTCGATGGCGCGGCAGGCGTCGAACAAGGCATCGACCATGGCGTCGTCGAGCGCATTCAGCTTTTCCGCGCGGCGGATCGTCAGGCGCGCGATGCGGTCCTCGACGGTGAGGTCGATGCGTGCATCGCTCACAGCGCGAGCCCCATGAGGCCATCGCTAAACAGCGCGGCGTCCATCGTCTTCAGTGCTGCCGAAACGTGCAGCGGCGTCGCCGCCTGGTCGAGGACATCGCGCTTAAGGTCGAGCCCGGGCGCGATTTCGGTGACGACAAGGCCCTCCTCCTCCAGCCTTATCACGCAGCGTTCCGTGACATAGGTGACGTCCTGCCCCTGCGCGCGGGCGCGCTTGCCGGAAAAGCTGACCTGATCGACCTTCGGCACGAACTTGGCGATGCGCCCTTCCTTGTCGATCACGAGGCGGCCATCCTCGACGCGCATCTTCGCGCCGGCATTGAAGTTGCCGGAGAAGACGATCTTTTTCGCCCGCGACGTGATGTCCACGAAACCGCCCGCGCCGGCGGTCCGGTGCGGCGTTGCGGCCAGACGGCTGACATTGACCGAGCCTTCCGCATCGATTTCGAGGAAGGACAGCAGCGAACAATCGAACCCGCCCGCCTGGAAATAGCAGAACTGGTGCGGCGATGCGACAAAGGCCTCGGCATTGGAGGCACAGCCGAACTTGAAGTCGAGCAGCGGCACGCCGCCGACGGCGCCCTGCTCGATCACCCAGGTGATCGCGCCATGAAGTCCTTCCTCGATCAGGATGCGCGGCACATTCGCGGAAATGCCGAAGCCGATATTGACGGCCCAGTCCGCCTTCAGCTCCTGCGCGACCCGGCGCGCGATCACCTTGCCGACATCGAGCGCGGGCAGGCGGAAGGTTTCGAGCGGGCGGAACAGCTCTCCCGAGATCGCGGGATCATACGGCGTCGCCGTCGTCTGCAACTGGTCGGGGGCCTCGACGATGACGTCGACGAGGATGCCGGGAACGCGCACGTCATGCGGGCGGAAGGTGCCGTTGGCCGCCACGCGCTTCACCTGGGCGATGACCAGCCCGCCGGAATTGCGCGCGGCAAGCGCCATCTCCATCGCGCCGAGCGTCGCGCCCTCGTGCTCGAAGGTAAGGTTGCCGTTCTGGTCGGCGGTCGTCGCCCGGATGATCGCCACATCGGGGCGGATCGCCGGGAAATGCAGCCAGTCCTCGCCCTCGAACGAAACGCGCTTGACGAGCGGCGCGGCTCGCGCGCTGGCATTCATGGCGCAGCCTTCCTGATCCGGATCGACGAAGGTTTCCATGCCGACCTTGGTGAGCACGCCGGGGCGCTTGGCCGCGCCCTCGCGCAGCATGTCGAAGACGATGCCGGACGGCACGTTCCAGGCGGCAAGCTCCTCCTTCAGGATCATCTGCCAGACGAGCGGCGGCTCGGCATTGCTCGGACCGGACGGATACGAGCCGCCGATGATCTTCACCAGCATGCCCGGCTTGGCGATATGGTCGACGCCCCTGGTGCCGAAGAAGTCGCCGGCCGCGATGGGATGGACGGAGGTGAGCCCGCGCGGATGGCCCTCGCGGTCGAAGCGCTCGCCCAGCGCCTTCAGCACGGCATCGGGGCAGCAGAGCCCGGACGACGAATTGACCGCAACGACCGAACCGTCCCCGACGAGCCTGGCCGCCTCGTCCGCAGTCTTCACCTTCCGCATGCCATCCTCCATTTCCCATTGCACTAAGTAACTAACTAGTTATACATTAATCATGAACGAGGCGATCAGGCAAGCGCGATCTTCAACCCCATCAGGGAGGAACCATGAACATCTACTTCCAGAAGAGTTTCCAGCGAGGCTTCGGCACCTATCCGCTGAAGGGAGATGCGCTGCACACCGCCGTCCACGCGGCGATCGACGCCGGCTACCGGGCGTTCGATACGGCGCAGATGTATGGCAACGAGGCGGAAACCGGGGCGGCGCTGGCATCGAGCGGCGTCGCGCGCGGCGACCTCTGCATCACTACCAAGGTGCATCCCGACAATTTTTCCGAAGAGAAATTCCTGCCGTCCGTCGAGGCCAGCCTGAAGGAGCTTCGGATCGACCGCGTCGACGCGCTTCTCCTGCACTGGCCGCCGGCGGACGGCGACGTCGTGCCGTCCCTGCGCCTGCTGCAGACCGCCAGGGAGAGAGGCTTTGCGGACGCAATCGGCGTCTCCAATTACACCGCACGCATGATGCATGTGGCGCGCGCCGTGATCGATGGGCCGCTCGTCACCAACCAAGTGGAATTCCACCCCCTGATCGACCAGCGCAAGCTTCTCGCCGCCGCATCGCAAACGGGTATCCCCCTTTCCTCCTATGCATCCATCGCCCGCGGCGAAGTGTTCAAGCACGGTCTTTTCGCCGAGATCGGCACGGCCTACGGCAAGTCCGCCGCCCAGGTGGTGCTGCGCTGGATCCTGCAGAAGGGCGTGCCGCTCAACACCATGTCGACGAAGCCTGAGAACATCCGCGCGAATTTCGACATTATGGACTTCACGCTGTCGTCCATCGACATGGCGAGGATCGATGCCCTGAACGCCACCGGCTATCGCATCATCAAGCCGGGGCAGCTGCCCTGGGTGCCGGAATGGGACTGACGCAAAAGGGCGGCCGCGAGGCCGCCCTTTCTGCTTGGGAGCCGGTTTCGATCAGGCATTGCCGCGGATCATGTCCGCCGCCTTTTCCCCGATCATGATCGTCGCCGCATTGGTGTTGGAACCCAAGAGGCTCGGCATGGTGGAGCTGTCGCAGATGCGGATGCCGTCGAGGCCGTGCACGCGCAGTTGCGGATCGACCACCGCCATCTCGTCCCGCCCCATCTTGCAGGTGCAGGTCGGGTGATAGGAGGTTCGGCCGTACTGGCGCGTATAGGCGATGTAATCCGCCTGCGTGCGCACGTTGCGATCAGGGAAGCGCAGCGCCTTGATATATTTCTGCAGGGACGGCTGGCTGAAGATTTCCTGGCTGATCTTCACGCCCTCGGCGGAAATCCGCACATCGTCCGGGTCGGCGAGGAAGTTCGGATCAACAAGCGGCAAGGCGCGCGGATCGGCCGAGCGCAGGGTCACGCTTCCCCGCGATTTCGGCCGCAGCGTATAGGAATTGAGCGTGATGCCGGACGCGCCCTTCGGCACGCTCGGCACACCGGCTTCCGCGCCCGCGCCCGCAAGGAAGTGGAATTGCAGATCCGGGCAGGGACTGTCCTTGTCGCCATACCAGAACGCCCCGCCCTCCACCACGTTGGAAGTGATGGGGCCGGACTTGAACAGGGTGTATTGAATGCCCGCCCAGATCGACCAATGCAGCCTGTTGTACTTGTCGAGGCTGTCGTGGTTCTTCAGTTCCGCGACGATATCGACGCCGAAATGGTCCTGCAGGTTCTGCCCGACGCCGGCCATGTCCTGCACGACATCGACGCCGTGGCTCCTGAGCATATCGGCCGGCCCGACGCCCGAGAGCATCATCAGCTTCGGCGTGCCGATGGCGCCCGAGGTGAGGAGCACCTCGCTCTGCGCCCGCGCCGTCGTGCGCTTGCCGCCGACTTCGTAATCGACACCCACGGCGCGACGCCCCTCGAAGACGACGCGCAGGACGAGCGCCCCGGTGACGACCGTCAGGTTCGGGCGCTTAAGGGCCGGGCGCAGGTAGCCGACGGCTGCCGAGCAGCGGCGGTTGTCGCGCGTCGTGGTCTGGTAGACGCCGGCACCCTCCTGCACCGGGCCGTTGAAGTCCGGATTGTAGGGAATGCCGAATTCCTGGCAGCTCTGCACGAAGGCGCGCGTCATGCGCTGCGGCTCGGGAATGTTGGAGACGCCGAGCGGCCCGTCCGTTCCGTGCCAAGTGCCGGAGAGAATGGAATTGCCCTCCGAGCGCAGGAAATATTTCTGGATGTCCTTGAAGCCCCAGCCTTCCGCGCCCTCTTCCACCCAGCGATCGTAATCGCCGGGAACGCCGCGGGTGAAAACCTCGGCATTGATCGAGGAGCCGCCGCCCAGCACCTTGGCCTGCGCGTAGAGGATCTCGCGGTCGTTGGCGTGCTTCTGGGGGACGGTCTTCAGCCCCCAGGTCAACGGGCCCGTTGTCATCTTCGCGAAGCCAACGGGCATGTGGATCAACGGGTTGGTGTCGCGTCCGCCCGCTTCGATGAGGCAGACGCGCGCGGACGGGTTTTCCGAAAGCCGCGCAGCCAGCACGCAGCCGGCGCTGCCGCCGCCGACGATGACGTAGTCAAAGCCCTCGGCCATCACGCGATCCAATGCGTGCGCTTGCCGATCTCGACATGGACCGACTTCACCTGCGTATATTCCTCCACCCCGTACATGCCGGCCTCGCGGCCCCAGCCGGACTGCTTGAAGCCGCCGAGCGGCATTTCGGGACCGCCCGCCATGATGGTGTTGACCCAGAAGCGGCCGGCACGCACCCGGCGGCTGACCGTCAGCGCCTTGTCGATATTCTTCGTCCAGACGCTCGCCGCAAGGCCATAGACGGTGTCATTGGCAAGCTGGATGGCTTCTTCCACCGTGTCGAAATGCATCGAGCAGAGCACCGGGCCGAAAATCTCGTCGCGGGCGATCGCCATGTCGCGGGAAACGCCGGAGAAGAGGGTCGGCGCGATATACTGGCCGCGGCCGAGATCGACCGGTCCGCCGCCGGCCAGAAGCCGGGCGCCCGCGGCTTTACCCTTGGCGATGTAGTCGAGGATCGTGGTGTTCTGCGCCTCCGTGGTGATGGCGCCGACCTGCGTCGCCTCGTCCAGCGGATCTCCGACGCGGATCTTCGCCATCTTCTCGGCCAGCAGCGTCTCGAATTCGGCGGCGACCGAGCGCTCGACGATCAGACGAGACGAGGAGACGCAGCACTGCCCGGTGTTGAAGCTGATGCCGAAGGCGGCGCCATCGGCGGCATCCTCCAGGTCGGAATCGGCGAAGACGATGATCGGGTTCTTGCCGCCGAGTTCCAGGCCGAGCTTCTTGAAATTGCTGTCGGCGGCAGCGTGGACGCAGGAGCGGCCGACCGCCGTGGAACCGGTGAAGGACAGCATGTCCACGTCCGGATGCTCCGACAGGGCCTGGCCGATCACGCGGCCGGAGCCGGTGATGACATTGTAGACGCCGGCCGGCAGCCCAGCTTCCGCCAGCACCTCGGCCAGCAGCAGCGTGGTGGCGGAGGTGACTTCCGAGGGCTTCACGACCATGGTGCAGCCGGAAGCGAGGATGAAGGGCACCCGCTCGCACAGGATCAGGAAGGGGAAGTTCCATGGCGTGATCAGGCCGACGACGCCGATCGGCTCGCGCAGCACCATGCCGAACAGGTCGTCGCCGAGCGAGTTGAAACTGTCGCCATGCAGCATGCGCGCCGCACCGGCGCCGGTCTCGAAGCAGGCGATGCAATGGTCGATCTCGCCGCGCGCCTGGGAAATCGGCTTGCCGTTTTCCAGCGCCTCCCAGTAGGCAATCTCGTCGCGGCGGCGGCGCAGGATTTCGGCGACGCGCAGGAGGACGCTCCCGCGCGCGGCACCGGAAAGGCCCGACCAGCGGCGATCCTCGAAGGCCTGCCTTGCGGATGCGACGGCGGCGTTCAGGTCCTCGACCGTGCAGCGGACCGTGCGGGTGACGGGCGTGCCGTGGCCGGGCGAGGCGCGCTCGAAGTGCTCGGCGCCATCCCTCCACTGCCCGTCGACGAAAAAGCCGAAGGTGCGTGCTGCTGTCGGGGCAGAAAGATACGGGTTTTTCTGATCCATGAAATCCTCCACTTCGATGATGTTTACGCCGAAACGGCGATTTGCGTCTTCAGATCCTGCGGCCGGTCGCCGAGGGTTTCGAAAGCCTCCTGGATGTTTTCCAGGCAATAGCTCGCCCTGGTGAAATCATGCGTGCGGAAACGGCCGTGCGACAGGAGGGTCAGCGCATCGTGCATATCCTCCCCCATGCCGGCGACGGAGCCCTTCAGGCTCGTCTCCTCCAGCACCGTGCG
>Ga0182739_1004572_pt1 | contig 11359 bp, 11 predicted proteins | sample eDN5th30CBELigBY_FD_128873 | JGI IMG/M metagenome (GOLD analysis project Ga0182739, IMG submission 128873) | Enriched backyard soil microbial communities from Emeryville, California, USA - eDNA 5th pass 30_C BE-Lig BY (version 2) (version 2) | ecosystem: Environmental > Terrestrial > Soil >... | reverse complement strand
TCGCCATGCGAGGTCATCACGATCAGGATCGGTTTCATGGGGGCTCCGTTTCATACGCGGGAACCAAACGCCGCCAGGCTCTCGCCCGTTCCAGTCGGTCGTGGTTCGGGCATGGAACGTCGCGGGCGGGTTTCGTCAAGGGCCGCAAGGTGCGGCGATCCGGTGACAATAGCGCGTGAGGGGCCACGCGGCGGGCGATCCCCTTCAGGGGAGGATGCCAGGCCGTGGGCGTGCTTTTATGGCTGGGGTTCCTCGACCGCGCACCGACGATCGCAGATGCGAGACCTGCGACCCCAGAACGGCATCGACCCCTTCGCGATCAGGCGGAGAGGAACTTCTCGGCCGCCTGACGACCGGCCAGATGCGAGAGAGGGCCGACATCGAGGCGGCTCAGGCCCATATCGGCCAGTTCGCGATCGCTGGTCATGTCGAGTTCTTCGAAAGTGCGGCGCTGGACGCGGCGGGCGATGAAATAGGCTCTAATCCGGCGCGAGATGCCGAGTTGTTGGCTCGCCGGGGTCCGGCTGTGGCCATGGCTGGAAACTGCTGCTGTTGCCATCGATCTGTTCCTTCTGTTTGCGCTATCGACATGGATGCTGCAGCGCGGCATGAGTAGACCCGTTCGGGGCATTCCAGCCATGCGGAAAGGGGATGGCAGGTCGATCGGTCGCACCCTCCGCGCGACGTCTCGGGTGGTGGCCGTGCGTCAGGCGCTCCGACGGTCGCGTCTTAATCCGACACTTCGCCGCGCTGGGTTCTGACGCGGCTTTTCAGCGGTCCGAGGGCGGCCAGATGCTTGCGCATGAACTCCGAGGCTTCCTCGTTCTGCCCGCGCAGCACAAGATGCAGCAGTTCGATATGCTCGATGCAGCGCTCGCGTGCGACGTCGCGATCCAGCATCTGGCGATAGTCGATCAGGCGTCGGAGCCGGTCGACCCGCTTCAAGGCGTCGATGAAAAAGATGTTCTGGCTGCATTCGATGACCGATTCATGCATGCCGCTGTTCAGCTCGAAAAGCTTGGCGTCGGGGACGGTCCAGATGCCGCCCTCGACCAGCCATCGCTGCTCGACCAGCCGGCTTTCCAGCACCGGGCGGTTCAGCTCGAAACGGGGCTCAAGCAGGGCGGCGGGTTCGATCAACTGGCGGAACCTGTAGCTGTCCCGATAGGATTCCAGCGAGGTCAGCACCGGCAGGAACTCCCAGCCGTGACCCGGCAGGCGCTCGATCCAGCCTTCCTGCGACATCCGCCGCAAGAGCTTGGTCAGTCGTCCCCGGGTCAGGTCATAGCGGCGCTGGAACTCGCTTTCGGTGATACGCTCGGGCAGCAAGCCCGTCACGCGGTCATTGGCAATCCGCAGATAGACCTTTTCGTCCTCGTCCACCTCGGCCACGGGCGCGCTGAGGCTTTCGGCCGCGGCGATGTCGACGACGCGATAGCCGCTGCGGTCGCCCGAGGTCAGCACGCCCGCTTCCTCAAGCTGCTTCAAAGCGACCCGAACCGGCGAACGCGAGACGCGGAACTGCTCGGCCAGCTTGCGCTCGGTCAGTCGGTCTCCGGGTTGTAGCCCGTCGGCCCGGATATGGCTGGCGATCTGGCTGACAAGCGTATTGGCGAGATTGGTCATGGATGCACCGGCTGATTTCCCGAAACAAATGCCACTTTGCGAAGCTCATGCCAAGGTTGATGGTATTTTTATATTGCAAAAAACCTTCATGCTGCGTAATTGGCATTTATTGATCGTAAAAGACCATTCGGAAGAGGCGCACCGCAGTGGTTCGGACAGCTTCCCGCCAACAACAAGGATGAGTGACGTGCGGCTTCTGGTTCTGCCCGGCGACGGGATCGGCCCTGAAATCACCGAAGCGACCCTGCAGGTGCTGCGGCAGGCCGATCGGCAATTCGGCCTCGGCCTCAAGATCGAAGAGGCGGATATCGGCCTCAAGTCGCTGGCCGAGCAGGGCACGACACTGCCCGAGGCGGTCATGACGCGCATCCCCGAGGTGGATGGGGTCATTCTGGGACCGGTCTCGCATTACGACTATCCGCCCCGCGACAAGGGCGGCATCAACCCCTCGGGTGAATTGCGGGTGAAGTTCGAGCTTTTCGCCAATATTCGCCCCAGCAAATCCCGCCCGGATCTGACGGTGCTGAGAAAGCCGATGGACCTGATCATCGTGCGCGAGAATACCGAGGGCTTCTATTCCGACCGCAACATGTTCGCCGGCACGGGCGAGTTCATGCCCGACCCCGACATGGCGCTGTCGGTCAGGAAGATCACGGCCCGCGCATCGCGAAACGTCGCGAAAGCGGCGTTCGAACTGGCCCGCGCGCGGCGCAGGAAGGTCACCGCGGTCCACAAGGCCAATGTGGTGAAGCTGTCGGACGGCCTCTTCCTGCGCGAGGTCCGCAAGGTCGCCGCGGAATACCCGGATGTGCAGCTTGAGGAGTTGATCGTCGACGCGACCGCGGCGCTGCTGATCCGCAGGCCGGACGCCTTTGACGTCATCGTCACCACCAACATGTTCGGCGATATCCTGTCGGACGAGGCGTCGGAATTGTGCGGCAGCCTGGGCCTTGGCGGCTCGATCAATCAGGGGGCGGAGGTCTGCGTCGCGCAAGCCCAGCATGGCTCGGCCCCCGACATTCAGGGTCAGGGCAAGGCCAACCCGACCTCGCTGATCCTGTCGGCGGCGATGTTGCTCGATCATCTGGGCCTGAAGCACGGCGACGCGAAGCTGAACGAGGCCGCGCGCGCCATCGGGGCCGCCGTCGAAAGCACGCTGGACCGGCCGGAGCTTCGGACCGCCGATCTGGGCGGACCGCTTGGAACGGCGGCATTCACGAATGCGGTCTGTGCCGCGCTTGCCTGAAATCAACACGTGTCCTGGAGGGGACCGAAGGGAGGAAGACCATGAGAAAAATCACTCGACGCGCTCTTGGCGTGCTGATGGCCGGTGCGCTTGGCGCAGCCGCGCTGACCCCGGCCACGGCCGAGGAGATGCTGCCCTCGCTGGAATTGCTGGCGCCGTCCAGCCCCGGCTCGGGCTATGACCAGCTTGCCCGCGCGGTGCAAGGCGTATTGCAGGCGCGTGGCACCGTCCCCGCCGTCGAGGTCACGAATGTCGCCGGTGGCGGTGGCACGGTGGGCCTGTCGCAATTCGTGACCAGCCGGCCGCGCAAGCCCTCGGCGCTGATCGTGGGTTTTGCGCTGGTGGGCGGCGTGCTCTCCACCAAATCCGCGGTGACGCTGGATGACGTCGCCCCGGTTGCCCGTCTGATGGGGGATGTCGATGCGATCGTGGTGCCGGCCAGTTCGGAGATCAAGACGCTCGATGACCTGATCGCCCGGCTCAAGGCCGATCCGGGCGGCGTCTCCTGGGCCGGTGGCTCGATCGGCGGCGTCGATCACGTGACGGCCGGGCTCTTCTCGAAGACCGTGGGCGTCGATCCTACCGCGATCAACTATGTCGTCCATGCCGGCGGCGGCGAGGTGCTGGCCTCGGTGCTGGGCGGCCATGCGACGGTCGGAATCTCGGGTTACGAGGAGTTCCGCGCACAGGTGGAAAGCGGCGATCTGCGGGCGCTCGCCGTCTCGGGCGAGGCGCGCATCGAAGGTGTCGACGTTCCGACCTTCAAGGAGGCGGGGGTCGATCTTTCGGTCCAGAACTGGCGCGGCATCGTCGCCAACCCCAAGGCCAAGGAGGCCGATCGCGCGGCGCTGGAGGCGGCGATCGCAGACATGGCGAAATCGCCGGAATGGGCCGAGGCGCTGAAGACGCGCGGCTGGATAGACAGCTATCAGCCCGCAGACGAGTTCGGCGCCTTCCTGAAGGACGAGACCACGCGCATCGGTCAGGCCCTGCACGCCGCGGGCGTTCTGTGACGGGGCGGGAAAGGGCAAGGCCATGAAGCTGCTGCAACCGCATACCGCCGAACTGGTGCCGGGCGTGTTCTGCCTTGGCCTTGGCGGCTACATGCTGCTCGACGTCTGGTCACGGCCGGGGATCGCCACCAAGGCGGCGGTGGGCCCGGGGGTGTTCCCGGTCATCATCGGGGCGGGGCTTGCGGTCGTAGGCCTGCGCCTCTGCCACGAGGCATGGCAGCGGCGCGGTCAGGGCGCGCCCTTTCCCGAACTGGACATTCGCGCGGCCTTTCAGGGCGCGCTGGCCTTCCTCGTGATGATCCTGACGCTGGAATGGCTGGGCTGGGTCATTGCGGGCACGCTGATGTATGCGACCGTCGCTCATGCCTTCGGCGAGCGGAGGGTTTTCCGCTCGCTGTTGCTGGGCCTTGGCCTGACGGTCGCGACCTGGTGGCTCTTCGACCGGATGCTGGATCTGGCGCTGCCCGTCGGCACGGTGGTCGAACAGGTGCTGACCCATTTCGGCTATGAGATCTGAGAGGCAGGGATGGATACCTTTTCCGCATTGATGCATGGATTTTCGGTCGCCACCACCATCGGCAATCTCGGCTGGTGCTTCCTTGGCGTCGTGCTGGGCACCGCAATTGGCGTGCTGCCCGGCATCGGTCCCGCGCTGACCGTGGCCCTGCTGCTGCCCGTGACCTACGGGATGGAGCCCGCCTCGGCCTTCATCATGTTCGCCGGCATCTATTACGGCGCGATGTATGGCGGCTCGACCACCTCGATCCTATTGAACACGCCGGGCGAGAGCGCCTCGATCGTGACGGCGCTGGACGGACATGCCATGGCGCGGCAGGGGCGCGGCGCGCAGGCATTGGCGACGGCGGCCATCGGCTCGTTCGTCGCGGGCACCATTGCCACCGCCGCTCTGACCTTCGTTGCCCCCCTGATGGTCAAGCTGGCGCTGCTGTTCGGGCCGGCGGATTACTTCGCGCTGATGGTGCTGGCGCTGACCACGGTGACGGCGGTGCTGGGGGATTCGCTGTCGCGGGGTCTTGCCAGCCTGCTTTTCGGCCTTGCGCTGGGTCTGGTCGGGATCGACCTGCAGACCGGGCAGGCGCGCTTCACGCTGGGCATTCCCGAACTGCTGGACGGTATTGATGTCGTGGTCGTTGCGGTGGGCCTATTCGCCGTGGGCGAGACGCTGTTCACGCTGGCCCGCCACCGCTATGAGAACGAGGAAATCTACGCCCTCAAGGGCTCGAAATGGATGAGCCGCGAGGACTGGCGGCGGTCGTGGAAACCCTGGCTGCGGGGCACCGCGCTTGGCTTTCCGATCGGCGCGTTGCCGGCCGGCGGCTCGGAGATCCCGACCTTCCTGTCCTATCTGACCGAGAAACGCCTGTCGAAGAACCCGCAGGAATTCGGCAAAGGCGCGATCGAGGCCGTCGCCGGTCCCGAGGCCGCCAACAACGCCTCGGCAGCGGGCGTGCTTGCGCCGCTGCTGGCGCTTGGGCTGCCGACCTCGGCCACGGCGGCGATCATGCTGGCGGCGTTCCAGCAATACGGCATCCAGCCCGGCCCGACGCTTTTCGACAAGGAGCCGGAGCTGGTCTGGGGCCTGATCGCGAGCCTTTATATCGGCAACCTGATGCTGCTGGTCCTGAATCTGCCGCTGGCCGGGGTCTGGGTCAGGATCCTTGCCGTGCCGCGGCCCTGGCTTTACGCGGGAATCCTGCTGTTCGCGACCATGGGCGCCTATACGCTCAACAACAACATCACCGACGTCGTGCTGCTCTGGATCATCGGGATCGTCGGCTTCGGGATGCGCTGCTTCAGCATACCCATCGCGCCCTGCATCGTCGGGCTGATCCTTGGTCCCTTGGCCGAGCAGCAGTTCCGCCGCGCGCTGACCATCAGCCAGGGCGACGCCACGGTCTTCTTCACCCAGCCGCTCTCGCTTTCCCTGCTGCTGATCGCCGCCGCGCTGGTGATCCTGCCTATCATCCTGCGCCGACGCGCCTGAGGAGAATCCATGACCAAGAATTTCGATGCGCAATCCCTGCGCGATTTCGCCCGCGCCATGTTCCTGTCGGCCGGGCTGCGCGAGGATGATGCGGCCCTTGTCGCCGGCGATCTGGTCAAGGCGAACCTGCGCGGCGTCGACAGCCACGGGGTAAGCCGCATTCCGATGTATCTCGAGCGGCTGCGCCGCGGCCTCGTCAACCCGCAGCCTACGGTCCATGTCAGCAAGGTCGCCGGGGCGGTCGCCCATGTCGACGGCGACAATGGCATGGGCTTCATCGCCTCGGACGTGGCGATGAACGCGGCCTGCGACATTGCCGGAGAGATGGGGATCGGCCTTGCTGGTGTTCATCGCTCGACACATTTCGGCATGGGGGCCTGCTATGCCCTGCGCGCGATCGAGCGCGGCTACATCTCGCTGATCTTCACCAATTCCTCGCCCGCGATCCCGATGTGGGGCGGGCGCACGACCTTCCTCGGCGCCAGTCCGATCGCGGCCGGCATCCCCGGCGGCAAGCATCCGCCCTATGTCATGGACATGGCGATGACGGTGATCGCGCGGGGCAAGATCCGCCTTGCCGCGATGAAGGGCGACCCGATCCCCGAAGGCCTCGCGCTTGATGTGGAGGGCGTTCCGACCACCGACGCCGCCAAGGCCTTCGAGGGGGTCTGTCTGCCCTTCGGTGGCGTTAAGGGCTCGGTCCTCGGGACGCTGATGGACCTGATGTCCGGCGTGCTGACCGGGGCGAATTTCGGCGGCGACGTGAAGTCGCTCTATTTCGACCATTCCGGGCCGCAGAATGTCGGCCATCTGTTCTTCGCCCTCCGGCCCGACCTTTTCATGTCGCTGACCGATTTCGGGGCGCGCATGGATGATTTCTATGGGCGGATCAAGGAATTGCCCCGCGCCGCCGGCGTGGACGAGATCATGCTGCCCGGCGAACCCGAGGCCCGCCGCGAGGTCGAGCGGCTGCGCGACGGCATCCCGGTGACCGACAACGTCATCGCCGACCTGACCGCCGAGGGCGCGCGCGTGGGCATCGACTTCCCCCGGGCGCTGGCCGCCGCATGACCCGCCTTTCCGCCCATCTCGGCTATCTCTATGCCGATCTGCCGCTGGCGCGGCGGCTGGAGGCCGCCGCCCGCGATGGTTTCACCGCCGTCGAGCATCCCGAGCCCTTCGCGATCCCGGCACCCGAGATGCGGCGGCGCCTGGATGATCTGGGGCTGACCTTCTCGCAGATCACCTCGGGCATGGGCGATCCCGGCGAAAAGGGGCTGGCCTGCCTGCGGGGGCGCGAGGATGCCTTCCGCAGCGGTTTCCGGCGCGCGCGGGACTATGCGGCCGAGATCGGCTGCCCCTTCGTCCATCCGATGGCGGGTATCGTGCAGGGCAGTTGGCTCGAGGCTGCGGAAACCTATCAGGGCAATCTGGGCTGGGCGCTTCGGCAATGCGAGGCCGAAAACCTGCGGGTTCTGGTCGAGGCCATCACCATTCCCGGCTATTTCATGGGAACGCTGCAGGCGGCGGCGGAACTGCAGGACGCATTCGGCGGGCGGTTCGATCTGCTGTTCGACAGCTATCACGCGACCGTTCTGGGCAGTGAGCCTGCCCGATGGGTCGCCACGAATGGCCACCGCATCGGCCATGTGCATATCGCCGACCATCCCGGCCGGCATGAGCCGGGCAGCGGCCGGATCGATTTCGACGCGCTTCTCGGGGCGCTGGCCCGCGCGGGCTATGCCGGCGCGATCGGCTTTGAATACATCCCCAGCGATACGACGACGGCAAGCACCCGCTTTCTGTCGGACTGGCAGCGCCGCCTTTCCGGCGCGGCCGGTTCCCACCAAGGAGCATGACATGACGCAGATCACATCCATCAATCCGGCCACCGGGACTGCGATCCAGACCTATGCGTTGCAGGACGACGCGGCGGTCGATGCCGCGCTGGCGGCGGCGGCGAATGCGCAGCGGGAGTGGCGTCTGGTGCCGATCGCCGAGCGGGTGAAGCTGCTCGGACGCATGGCGGGGGTGCTGCGCGCGGACAAGGTGCGCTATGCCGGGATGATCGTGCGCGAAATGGGCAAGCCCCTTGCCGAAGCCGAGGCCGAGATCGAGAAATGCGCCTATAACTGCGATTTCTACGCCGAGCACGCGCCGCAATATCTGGCGGATGAGCCGGTGCCCTCGAATGCGGAAACCGTGGTCGAATTCGACCCTCTGGGCGTCGTTCTGGCGATCATGCCATGGAACTATCCGTTCTGGCAGTATTTCCGCTTTGCCGCCCCCGCGCTTGCTGCGGGAAATGGCGCGATCCTGAAACATGCAAACAACGTACCCGAATGCGCGCTGGCTGTGCAGGAGGTGATGGAGCGGGCCGGCACGCCCGCGGGCCTGACCGCCACGCTGCTGATCGACAACTCGAAAGTCGCGGGCATCATCGCGGATGACCGCATCGCCGCCGTCACGCTGACCGGCTCGACCGAGGTTGGCGCCATCGTCGCCGCAGAGGCGGGCCGCGCACTGAAAAAGCAGGTATTGGAACTGGGCGGCTCGGACCCGTTCATCGTGCTGGCAGATGCCGATCTGGAGGCCGCGGCCGAGGTCGCGGTCAAGGCGCGTTATATCAATGTCGGCCAGTCCTGCGTCAACGCCAAGCGCTTCATCGTCGAGGAAGCTGTCGCCGACCGCTTCACCGGGCTTTTCGTCGCAAAGGCCGCCGCGCTGAAGATCGGCGACCCGATGGAGCGTGATACCATAATCGGCCCGATGGCACGCGCCAACCTGCGCGACACGCTGCACGATCAGGTGCAGCGCTCGGTTGCCGAAGGCGCGGTCCTGATGCTGGGCGGGCTGCCGGTCGCGGGTGAGGGCTTCTATTATCCGCCGACGGTGCTCGATAGGGTCAGGCCCGGCATGGTGGCCTTTGTCGAGGAGACTTTCGGCCCTGTCGCCGCGATCATCCGCGCCAAGGACGCCGATGAGGCCATCGCCATGGCCAATGACAGCGAATACGGGCTTGGCTGCGCCATCTGGACCGAGGCCGGCCGGGGCAGGGAGCTTGCCCGCCGGATCGACGCGGGCGCGGTCTTCGTCAACGGAATGACCGCCTCGGACCCGCGCTATCCTTTCGGAGGCATCAAGCGCTCGGGCTATGGCCGCGAGCTGGGCGTCTACGGCATCCGCGAATTTGTCAACATCAAGACCGTCTGGATCGGTCCCGCCAAGTGAGGTGCAATATGGCTGAACCCGCCATCCTTCGTCCATCCGAACTCAGGACCAATGATCGGGGGGGCGGGGCGCGCACCACGCCGCTGGTCACGCGCCGCTGCGGTTCGACCAGCATGATCAACGGCATCACCGCCTTCGATCCCGGCGCGGCCATCGGGTTGCACATGCATAATTGCGAGGAAAGCGTCATGGTGATCGAGGGCGAGGCCATCGCCGAGATCGACGGCGTCCGGCATCACCTGAACAGCAATGACACGACCTGGATCCCGGCCAATGTGCCGCATCGCTTCATCAATGCGACCGAGAGGCCGATGCGGATCTTCTGGACCTATGCGACGGTGGAGGCGACCCGCACCATGATCGCGACGGGCGAGACGCGCAGCATCGACGCCGAACATGGTCATGCCAGCGCGTGAGACCCATCGCCCGGCGAGGGCCGGGCTTTTCTCAAGGACAGGAGTTTTCCGATCATGTCATCCCATGTTCTGGAGGTCGCGGAGATTTCCGTGACCGATGCCGCCGGATTCGAAGCCGCCGTCGCAGCGGCCCGTCCGCACTTCCTTGCCGCGCAGGGTTGTCTCGGGCTGGAATTGCATCGCGTCGTGGAAATGCCGCTCGTCTATCGGCTGATCGTCACATGGCGAACGGTCGAGGATCACATGGTGACCTTTCGCCAGTCCGAAGGCTTCCAGCGCTGGCGCGAACTGGCTTCGCCCTGGTTCGCGGCGCCGCCTTCGGTCACGCATTCCGCGCCGGTGGAACTAGGCGGGTGAGCGGCCGCGGCCCTCCCTCTCCACGCGAAAAGAAGGACCGGCCGGTCAGGGCGGCATCAGGAACGGCAAGGGGGCGGCAGATGCCGCCCCCTTCGTTTCGTTCTGCTCGAAGGCTTGCCTGTCATTGCGCCGATTGCGGCAGCAGGTCGGTGATGCGGCGGATTGCGGCGCGGCGGTTTTCGCGGACATCCCCTTCCTGCCGCACCTTGGGGAATTGCTCGCCATAGCCCTGCACGACCATGTTTTCGGGCGGAACCTCGAAATATTCGGTCAGGGCAAGGGCCACCGACTCGGCCCGGCGGTCCGAAAGCGCGAGGTTCGCGGCATCCGAACCGACGGTGTCGGTATGACCCTCGACCAGAAACACCTCGCGCGGGTTTTCGGCGACGGCCGAGCGGATGATCTTGCCAAGCGCCGAAAGCTGCTCAGCCTGATCGGGCTGGATCGCGGCTGATCCGGTCTCGAAGGTGATGGCGTCGATATTCACCGGCGCGGCAAGGGCGCGGACCTGCGCAATGTTCCTGATCTGGGACAAGGTGAAGCGGCGGCCGGCATCGGATTCACGGAAGAGGGCGGCGCGCAACTCCTCCTCATTGGTCTGGCCGGGCGTGATCCGGGTTCCCGCCGCCGGCGCGGGCAGGCTCGCGATATCCACCGGATCGACCCGCACCGTGTCGTCGATCAACTGGACCGTGGTGCCGTCGGCCGAGACGAGGTTGCGCCGCAAGACCCTGAGATCGGCGTCCCGAATGGTGACGATCTTGCTGCCATCCGCGCGGGTGACGATCGTGCGCGACGAGCCGTCGGCGTAATTCTCGGTCGCGACGGTCGATCCGGGCTGGCGCAGCAGGGCCACCTCGTCCTTGATGACCTGCTGGCTGCCGTCATCGCGCGTGACGACGACCCGGTCGGGGGTGCTGAGCGTCACCTGCCGGTTGTTGTTCAGCATCGACCCGACGGCGACGCCGCCAAGACCGAAGAGCAGCGCCTTGGCCAGATCGCTCTTGTCGTCGTCCTTGTCGCGCGCGGCCTCGCGCGGCTGGCCGGTGGCGGCAGTCATCGCATTGCGCAGGTCGGTCGCGAAATCCTCGGCCGAGGAGCGGCTGTTATCCTCGGTGACCTGTTCCTCGGTTACTTCGCCGCCGCCCTCTTCGCTCAGAGCGGCAACCGGGGCGACCTCCTCGGCCGCGGCTGCTTCCTTCGCAGCCTCGGTTTCCTTCGCGCCCTGTTCCGGGGCGGGGGCCTCGGCCACCGGCTGGGCGGGCTGACCGGCTTGCGGGGCGGTTGCGGCTGGCGCGGGTTCCTCGGGGGTAGCCGCAGTTTCGCCGTTTTTCTCGGCCAGCGCCTTGGCCAGTGCATCCGCATCGGTCGAGGGTTCGCCCTGCGGCGCGGCCTCATCACCGGTCTGACCGGCATTTTCCTGGGTCAGCGGGGCAGGCTCGGCGGGGGTGGTTGCAACTGGCGC
>Ga0182739_1004571_pt1 | contig 11359 bp, 14 predicted proteins | sample eDN5th30CBELigBY_FD_128873 | JGI IMG/M metagenome (GOLD analysis project Ga0182739, IMG submission 128873) | Enriched backyard soil microbial communities from Emeryville, California, USA - eDNA 5th pass 30_C BE-Lig BY (version 2) (version 2) | ecosystem: Environmental > Terrestrial > Soil >... | reverse complement strand
TGAACGATTGACTCCTAAATATGTAGAAAGCAACTGATAAAACTCATCCAACTCTAATTCTTTAGATTGTTTTTTAAAGCCGCCCGTATCAAGAATTTTACTTCCTTTTGGTAGAGTAAAAGTTTGATTCCCACGCTCTAGTTCTTCTAAAAGATGAACAAAACTATAACTTGCACCTAAAAGAGCATAAGGTTCTCCAGTTGCTTCAGCATTCCTCAGCTCTTTCTGTAAGCCTTCCACATCAAGCTCGTGATTTTGTATAAAATAACGGCTATCCTCTGTCCCAAACCTTTCTTTTGCGAGTTTTAAATAACGAGCTAAAGAAGAATTAGGCATCTCCTGTTCTGTTGGAAATAAGATTCCCATCCGAATCTTATCGGTATTTCCCATAAATCTTTCTTGAAAATTTTTAATCATCGACCTATCAAATATGTCTAATGTTGGATGATAATGTTTACCTCTAATTCCTTGTGTTGTACCACTTGTCATATAAACCGCTTCCGCTTGCTCCGGATCACAACAGCTCAAAGTAACATCTTTAAAAGCATTAATCGGTACTGGCGGGATGTCTCTCCAAGTTTTCACAGTACGCGGTGTTTTTCCTTTTTGAGAACAAAAAGTTCGATAAGGAATGTTATATTGATAGTGATAGCGAAATAATTGTAAAGCCTGCTGATTAAAATCTTCCTCAGAAGATTCATTACAATTAATAAATTGAACTGTCGATTCAATCATTTCTTTTTGAGTCATCATGTTTACCCATTCCTTTCAATGTAGCCATTTATTTTCTAATAGCGCAAAAAAGCACTTTGCGTACGCAAAGTGCAAAAATACAGAGTAATCCCCTTATCACTTCCCTACGCTGGCATGACCCAACAGGTTCAAACGGTCTACGGTAGATTAACCGTACTCTCAGCCTGATTCCACAGACTCCCGATATCATCTATTTTTATACAAAGAATACCCTTTCTTTTTGCAAAATGCAATCACAAAAAAAACCTGTACCAAAAGTAGCGTACAGGTTTTCACTCAATCTCGTTCATCAACTATCTACTTATCCGCGAATTTGTCCTTGTCCATAAATAAAATATTTAGTAGATGTTAAAGCAGGTAATCCCATTGGTCCACGCGCATGAAGCTTTTGCGTACTAATCCCAATTTCAGCACCGTAACCGAATTCAAATCCATCGGTAAAACGAGTAGAAGCATTATGGTAGACGGCCGCTGCATCGACTCCATTTAAGAAAATGGCTGCATTTTCCTCATTTGTTGTGATAATGGCTTCAGAATGATTTGTACCATACTGATTAATATGCTCAACAGCTTCTGTAACATCCTTCACAATTTTCACACTCAATTTTAGCGCTAAATATTCCGTTGCCCAATCTTCTTCTGTTGCTTGCTTCGCCTCTGGAAAAGCAGTACAAACCGTTTGATCTCCGTATAGTTCAATTCCTTTACCGTGAAGAACTGCTAATAAGTCCGTCCCATTTTTAGTAAACCAGCTTTCATGAATGAGCAAACTTTCAATGGCATTACATACAGATGGACGCTGTGTCTTTCCATTGATTACAATATTTTCTGTCATCTCATAATCAGCTGATTCATCAATGAAAATGTGGCAGTTACCAGCGCCCGTTTCAAGAACAGGTACAGTCGATTCACGAACAACGGTATCAATTAAATTTTTACCTCCGCGTGGAATCAACACATCTAAATATTCATTCAAATGAAATAATTCTTTCGCTGTTTCACGGCTTGTATCTTCCATTAATTGAACCGCATCAACTGGTAAAGATGTTTGTGCCAATGCCTTATGAATCGACCTAACAAGCGCTTGATTAGAGTAGCTTGCGGACGAACTTCCTCGTAAAATAACCGCATTCCCTGTTTTTAATGATAATGTAGCCGCATCAATCGTTACATTTGGTCTCGCTTCATAAATCATACCAATCACACCGATTGGAACACGATTTTTTTTAATAAGCAAGCCGTTTTCTTTCTCAATGGTCTCTAAGCTTTCACCGACTGGATCCTTTAAGTCAATCAGTAAACGAATAGCCGCTGACATATCTTCAATACGCTTTTCGTTTAACATAATGCGATCTAGCGTTGATTCAGGCAGACCATTTTTCTTTCCTTGTTCTAAATCTTTTGCATTTTCACTTATTAAATAATCTTTATCTACTAATAATTGATCCGCAATTTTTGATAATGCTTCATTTTTTTCTTCTGTCGTCTTCCCATTCATTTTATAACTTGCCGCTTTAGCCGCTTTTCCTCTTACAATAACTTCACTCATTACTAACTCCCCCTTTTTAATTTAGGCTTTCACCCATTTATCTCGATGAATCACTTCAATTGCTGACATCACAAGCTCGTCTGTCCGTTTTCCCATCGCTAGTTTCAGCTCATCGACAGAATAGAGAACTTCTCCTCGGCCAAGCAATCCGCTTGAACCAAACACTTCAACAACGTCCCCTTTTTCAAAATCTCCTTGAATGTCATAAATACCGGCAGGCAATAAACTGCTGCCATTCAACATTAAGGCTGTTTCTGCGCCATCGTCAACGAAGATTTTTCCTGACACTTCCGAATGAATCGAAATCCACTGCTTATTATTATTTACGGTTGTAAGCACGTCATTTTCAATATACGTCCCGTCACCGTCACCCGCTAAAATTCGCAGAAGCTTATCACGGCCTTCTCCTTTACCAATAAAGACTTTTACACCTAAAGACAGTGCTGTTTTCGCAGCTAATAATTTCGATTGCATCCCGCCTGTCCCAACGTTTGAGCCGGCTCCTTCCGCTACTTGCAGCAAATCATCCGTTACTTCTGTTAAATAATCGATTCTCTTAGCATCCGGATTCGTAAACGGATTACAATCATATAAACCGTTAATGTCCGTTAAAATAATAAGCTGATCGGCATGAATAAGCCCACTTACAAGAGCAGACAGCATATCGTTATCCCCAAATGTTAATTCTTCAACAGACACTGTATCATTTTCGTTAATGATTGGTAAAATGCCGCGTTCAATTAATTCTGACAAAGTCGCATGGGCATTTTTATAACGGTCTTTTTTTGAAAAGTCGGTTCTTGTTAATAAAATTTGGGCGGCATTAATGCCAAACTGCCCTAATTGTTGCATATACGATTGAATCAATAAACTTTGACCGACGGCTGCGGCTGCTTGTTTCCCTTTTAACGTAACCGGACGTGATGGATAACCTAGCTTACGGAATCCGGTCGCAACGGCACCAGATGATACAAGAATCACGTCATGCCCTTCTTTTCGCAATGCCGCAACTGCTTGAATATGATCTAAAAATTTAAATTGATCAATTTCCCCCTTAGAGTTCGTTAACGAACTGCTTCCGATTTTGACAACGATGCGCTTCTTTTCCATCCATACTTCCTCCAATATAATTTTCTAATATATTAGAAAACTCGCTTCCAACTTGCCTTTTAGTTAGAGGCGCAGTTACACTCCCTAAAATCAACAGCTACTTCAAGATAGCTTATCTGATCTCATTTATACATTCTAATCGTACAAAAAAACCCTTCTCATCCTTATTAATTAAGGACGAAAAGGGTTGCTCTCCGTGGTACCACCTTGATTGAATGTGAACATGTCACATCCCACTTTACCTCATAACGCTAGAGACTGCGCCTATGTTTTCATAGGACTCAAGAAGTAGGTTCAGTGCCTTTTCTGTTACGGGTCTTACAGCCATGGACACCGCTCTCTGTTACAGCAAGATTTCACATACTAGTCTTCTTTCAACGTTCATATTTTCTATAGTATGCAAAATTATCGAGCTGATGTCAATGATAATCCCCTATTCTAGTGTGGAATTTTATGCTTACAATGCCATTGCTGGGCCGAAAAATTCGAAGTGAATTTTTTCTTCTGCTACACCTAATTCTTTTAAAGTCACAATCACAGATTTCATAAATGGAACAGGTCCACATACATAATAATCGGCATCCGGCTTAATAGTTGCAGCTAATACATCGCGATCTACATAGCCTTCTTTTACAAAATACGGATTATTTTTATCGATATCTGTTGGAGATGCATAAACAAAGCCAAGTTCGTAATCTGCTAGTTTAATCTCAGAAAGTTCATTTCTGAAAGCTTGAACAGATCCGTTATTCGCCGCTTGAATAAATTGAACCGAACGATTTGGTTGTTTCTCTGATACAGTTTGAACCATGCTTAATAATGGAGTGATTCCGACACCGCCTGCAAGGAAGACAACTGGTGTATCTTTTTCTTCCAAGATGAAATCTCCAGCAGGGGCTGTGACTTCAATTTTGTCACCAATTTGAACAGCTTTGTGTAAGTAGTTCGATACTTTTCCTTCATGTTCCCCGCCTTCTGCCTCTTTCTTCACTGAAATGCGGAAGTAGTCATGACCAGGTGCAACGGATAAGCTATATTGACGATTACATAAGTATTGCTCCCCTGGAATATTTACACGAATTGTAATGTATTGTCCCGGTAAGTAAGTCGGGACTTTAGTTCCATCAGCTGGTCTTAAATAGAAAGATGTTATAAGATCACTTTCTTGTACTTTATCTGTTACTCTAAATTCTTTATAATCTTCCCAGCCATTATTTTGCTCAGAAGCTTCTTTGTACATGTCTTTTTCAATGCCAATGAATGCATCTGCAATCACACCATATGCTTCTGCCCACGCATTGATAATTTCGTCTGTTGCCGCATCGCCTAGTACTTCTTTAATTGCTTTCAATAAATTTTCACCAACGATTGGATAGTGCTCTGGCTTAACGGCCAAGCTTCTATGTTTATGAGCAATCTGCTTCACAACTGGAACGATTACTCCTAAGTTATCAATATATTTCGCTGCAGCTAAAACTGTATTCGCTAATGCCGTTTGCTGACGACCTCTTTTTTGATTTGTTTGGTTAAAAATATTTAATAATTCCGGATGAGCTTCAAAAAGGTTTTTATAGAAAGTTTTTGTAATTGTTTCCCCATGAATTTCTAACACAGGTACTGTTGATTTCACGATATCAATTGTTTTTTGAGATAGCATAACGTACTCCCTCTTTCTTTAAACAAGTATTTTTAATACACCTTTATAATAGGCCTTCATTTTCCAGAAAGCAATATTTCAAATACATCTTTTTGTGAACATTCCGTTAACGTTTGAAAAGTGTTCACAATTTTCCTTTTAACTGTATTTCGCACATGTTCAAATGTTATCGCATCTTTATTTTTACAGTCTTTCATATTCTCTCTGTTAGTCTTCATAGCACTTCCTTAAAACGAACTTTAAATCATCACCATGAATACTTTTCACAGCTCTTCACATAATAAGGGTTGTGATTTATTCCTTACAGTAAGGAGAACAACATGAATCTAAATGAGATAAGGAGTGCAATTATGGGAATCTTAAGCGGCAATCCAAAAGATGAACCAATGCATTATGGTGAAGTATTTGCTACATGGACAAACCTTTTTACAAACAATGGCCTAATCACTGCATATCAAACATTTCTTCAGCATGCGGGTGATGGGGATCTTAAAAAACTTATCGAAGAAGCTATCGAGGGTATGCAAAATGAAAATAAACAGTTAGAAGAATTACTCAAATCAAACGGTATTGCTCTTCCTCCTGCATCACCTGATCGTCCGGTTGCCAAATTAGAAGACATACCTGTTGGAGCGAGATTCACTGATCCGGAAATTAGCACAGCTCTTTCCATGGATACCGCAACGGGATTAGTTGCATGCAGTCAAGCAATTGGACAATGTATTAGAGAAGATATCGCTATGATGTACGGCCAGTTCCATGCGGCTAAGGCCCAATTGGGTGCAAAATTTTTAAAACTTAATAAGGAGAAAGGTTGGTTGGTTCCACCTCCTCTTCATGTACACAGACCCGAACAAGAATAGCTCGTATGTAAATATCGAGGGCAATCTTAAAGTAAGATTGCTCCCTTTGTTCTACATTTTCACCTGCTCCCATTCTTCTTAGATGTCACACTATAAATGAATACTAATCTATCTTGCTTCTCATTCAGGTACTTAAATACGTATACTTGTCTCTTTTTTAGCCACCATAATAAGTGGAGGTGATGAAAATGATGAAGAAAAATGATGTAGAGATAAAGGAACCAAAAGAAACAATGGAAAGTAACAGTGATAATTACCTAGGTCTTGATCCAGATGAACAAGAGATGAATGGACTATATGGAATGGCTGAAACGGAATATGAGGATCGCCTCCATGATGTAGAAAAATAAAAATTGCGTATCTTAATATGTAGGTAGGAGGTAAATTCGTTTGACAAACCAACAAAATCAAAATAACGAGAAGCAACAAAAGAAATCCGCTAATACGCAGTCTGTTTTTGAAGAAAACAATACAGATAACGCTCTCGGTTATGGGGATACGGATCCTAATGCTAGAGTATTAAGTAATATGACAAATAAAACCAATCAATAACGACTAACTGAAACGCCTTTTTTGGCGTTTTTTTATTTTTACTTACGAGTTCTCCCTCCGTTATAGATATAGATATAGATATAGATATAGATATCATTCTACTACTTACGTTCTGAAGCAGATTATTACATCATATTTACAATTATGCTATTATAAAATTAAAAACTTTCTCAATTAAGAATATGTTTTGCCTATTCGTTACATATTTTTCGAGGAGTTTGATAACTTGTTCAACAGAACGGGTGTAGATTGTGAGGCGAAAATTATGCGGTTAACCAGCTATTCAGATTATTCCATCCGAGTATTGATCTATTTAGCGACCCAAAATAACGACAAGCTAACGAACATAAAAGAAATCTCTGAAGTTTATGATATATCGAAAAATCATCTAATGAAAATTGTTCATAATCTCGGAAAAACGGGGTATATTGAGACGGTTCGAGGAAGAAACGGCGGTTTTAGACTAGCCAAGGCACCTACCGATATCAATATTGGAGAAGTAGTTCGCCGAACTGAAGAGGATTTCTATTTAGTCGAGTGCTACAAAGATCATAATAACTGTGTTATTTCTCCCGTATGCTCTTTGAAGTTTATACTTAACACAGCCTTAGATGCCTTTCTACAAGTGCTTGATCAATATACATTAGCTGATATTGTTGAAAATAAAGCCATGCTAAAAGCATACTTCCAATCTGCTCAAAAAGAACAATAACTCAGATTTAAAAAAGAGAATGACTTATAAAAGGTTTTATACTTATCAGAAATACATGATGTAAATGGCTTAAAAATCGATCGGGGTCTGACACCTTTGCTTTTGAGTCATTCTCTTCTTAAAATAAAACAGAGACTCTCCATCTGCTTCTAGTTCTGTATTTAACTCTAATAATAAATCATCCATCTCTGGAATATAAAGAAGCTTTTCCTTCTCCTTGTTTCGTTTCATTTTGCCCCCTCCTACCCCTGTGCTCTTTCAACTATTTTACTATTCTTCATAAAGGGCATGTATGACAATTTTCCGAACAAAGGCACGAGAAAAGGCTCATTTTTCATTTAAGTTCGTTAATTCTTGACCAAGCTTTTTTAATTTTTCTCCTACCGTACATTGAGATAGACAAAATTGATGCGCAAACGTACGTCCCTTCTCCTTTCGAAAATGTTTTTGTACAAAACAGCCGTCGCAAAAAGATAGCATTTCTTCGACTTCTTCATAAATCTTCTTCCGATTCATTTCTGGTCATAACTCCTTCTTTTCTATTTGCATCTTGCCGAAAATTTCTTCTCCATTTATAGCTTGTGATGCCAATTGGTCACTTTCTTGATTATCTTTTCTTGAAATTGGTGTGTATACAGGACGAATGTGAAGCTTTGTTAACTTTTCCTCGATACGGTCGATCCATCGATTTAATTGCTCCTCGTAGCACGGCCATTCTCCCGAGAGCTGATTTAGTACAACGAGTGAATCCCCTTTAAACACGCAGCTTTGATGATGTACCTCTAATTCTTCAAGCTGCTTAACCGCTTCATAAAATGCTGCATACTCAGCTTCATTATTCGATTCTAATTGATGAAGCAATGCATTTTTCCGAATTCTCCAGTTCTTCTTATTTTGTGTATAATAAAGGGCAACACCAAGCCCTGCCAGTCTTTCGTTTTTTCGGTAGCTTCCGTCAAAAAAGACTGTAATATTTTGAAGTTCATCTTCAACCTCAGTCAACAGCTTAACAAGTTCTTTTTTCGTCCATACCGTTCCTGCTTCATCTTCAAATTCTACCGCTTTTACCCGCCCTGTTTTTTCTAAATCTTCTACAATGGCTAGCGCAGACTCAGCCTCAAGCCATTCCGAAAGAAAAGAAGCTGTTCCTTTTTTATTTAAAAAATATGTCCAACGAATCAATACTTTCAATCAACTCAACTCCTTAACTAAACAATTTCTATACCTATTTCAACATTTTACAGCTATAATTTATATATAGGATGAGCTTGTTATCTAGTATCATTCGTTTTACATGCCTTTATCCCATCTTAAAAAAATCTATTTGACCTGAGCATGTCTAGCTAAATATCTTCCTGACTTTCAACAGAGAATAATCATAGCATATTCAAGTCCAAAGTTCGAGGTGAAGTAAAATGATTGAAGTATATATTGATGGCGCTAGTGCTGGAAACCCTGGCCCAAGCGGTGCAGGCATTTTTATTAATAATAATGGTCATGTAGAACGCTATTCGATTCCACTTGGCTTACTGGAAAATCATGAAGCAGAATACTATGCATTGATTAAAGCATTAGAAATTTGTGTAAAAAATCATTATCAAATTGTCTCTTTTCGCACGGATTCACAAGCAATTAACCAAGCAATGGAAAAAGAATTCGCGAAAAATAAACGCTATGCACCATTGCTTGCTCAAGCGTTAACTTTAGTGAAACAATTAGACCTCTTTTTTATAAAATGGATTCCAAGCATTGAAAATAAGTCCGCCGATCAATTAGCTAGACGAGCTATTCACTTAAACAAGGAGCGGACAGATGAAAAAGACAGCTGATTTTACGTTATTATTCGTCGCCTTTATTTGGGGGGCGACCTTTGTTATGGTTCAAAATGCAACTTCTTTTCTTGAACCACATAGCTTTAATGGGATTCGATTTTTGATTGCCTTTATAAGTCTACTTATTATTTATGTTCTTTTCATCCGAAAAGAACAAGGTGTTTGGTCAAGAAATTTATTAATTGCCGGATTTAAAATTGGCATTTGGCTTTTTTTAGGGTATGCATTTCAAACAGTAGGCTTACTGCATACTACTCCAGCCAAAGCCGGTTTTATTACCGGCTTAAGCGTCGTGCTTGTTCCGCTGTTCTCCGTATTGCTTTTAAAAATGAAATTATCTCAAAATGCAATCATCGGAGTTATTGCAGCCACAATTGGACTTTATTTAATGACAGTGGTCGATACAGCCTCGTTCAGTCTTGGTGATCTGCTCATCTTATTATGTGCGGTTAGTTTTGCCATGCAAATCATTATGACAGCTAAAGTCGCTGGCGATTATGCAGCTTTACCATTAACATTAGTGCAGTTGTTTACCGTATCGATTCTATCCTTTATATCAGCACCGATTTTTGGTGAAGATATTTTAATCTTAGTTAATCCAACCATCATGTTGCAAACAGAAGTTTGGAGCGCCTTGTTTGTAACGGCTATTTTTGCTACAGCATTGGCATTTTTGGCGCAAACGCATTTCCAAACCTACACATCTCCAACACGAGTTGCGTTAATTTTTGCGACTGAGCCGGTATTTGCCGCTCTCACATCCTATCTATGGATTGATGAAAAATTAACAGTCGCTTCAATCGCTGGCTGTATATGTATTTTATTTGGGATGGTTATTGCCGAACTGCCTGCTAAAAAAAGAAAAATAAAACCGGACTTCCATTAAGGGAGTCCGATTTTATTGAAATAAGCCTTGTTCAAGAGCAAACTTTTCCGCTTCTCGTTTTGTAGAAATATGATTTTTTGTTAAAGTTTCAAGCAAAGATACATAAAAGCTGCCGTCGAACTTTTTTTGCACCTTTAATGTTAGTTCAATCGCAATATTAACTAAAGAATCACTAGCTTTCGTATACTGTTTTCCAAAATAAATAAAACCAATCATATCTTCACCAAAAGAAAAACCTTTTCCCTCTAAATATGTAATATACTCTTCAGTCGACCAAGCCAATCTTCCACCTTCTCCGTACACTTTTTCCTTCATCTTACCGCAAAATTTGACTTTTTCCTATCGTTTCTCTAATAAAAATTAATAATAAACATAAGAAATACCACTTCGTTCAGAGTAAACTTTACTTCTGAATGAAGTGGTATTTAAAGCTCTAGTAAACTCGCTACGCTACAATGAAAAAGATTTTTTCACTTTACTCATTCAGTAAGCTCGCTCTACCCAAAGTAACAGTTATTGTATCGCTCGAACATATTTTACTTTTTCAAATGATAAGGTACAGTGGTGATAATGACATTTCTTCGATAAAGCAAGGATGTACGAATCAGTAAACTTGATTGGTTATGAAGAATATTGTGCCAGCCTTTCTTTGGAATAAATTGTGGTATAACGACTGTAACCCGATAGTTTGCTTCACTCGCTTTATGTTCAATAGTATCAATAAATTTAGTTAATGGACCTATGATGCTTCTATAATGGGAGTGTAAAGTTACAAGTCTCACATCGGGTTGCCATTTCTTCCAATTATCCTCAAACTTTTTTTCATCTTCTCGTTCAAAAGAAACGTAAACAGCTATAATCTGTTCTGCTGAAAGGGATTTTGCATAGTTTAATGAATTCTCCACCACATGAGTAATACCAGCGACAGGTACAATGATTACATTCCCTTCGATTGGTACAGCAGGTTCACAAGATGTAACCTTTAGCTGCTCACCTACTGCATCATAATGCTTTCTAATTCGATGAAAAACGAGAATGATGATAGGTAAAAACACTAAAACCGGCCAAACCTGAGTAAATTTAGTTAAAAAGAATATGATGGTAACAATCAAACTAATAACAGCACCAATGGAGTTAATGATTAACTTAAAAACCCATCCTTTTGGCTTTTCACGAATCCATTTAACCATCATTCCGGTCTGAGACAACGTAAATGGAATAAATACTCCTACTGCATAAAGCGGGATAAGATTTTCTGTATGTCCTTCAAAAGCTACTATTAAGACGATGGAAGCAAGTCCTAATATGATAATTCCATTCGAATATCCTAATCGGTCTCCTCTAATTGTAAACATCCTTGGTATAAACTTATCCTTTGCAAGATTGACCGCCAGCAAAGGGAAAGCAGAATAGCCTGTGTTGGCAGCAAGGATTAATATTAAGGC
>Ga0182739_1004570_pt1 | contig 11362 bp, 10 predicted proteins | sample eDN5th30CBELigBY_FD_128873 | JGI IMG/M metagenome (GOLD analysis project Ga0182739, IMG submission 128873) | Enriched backyard soil microbial communities from Emeryville, California, USA - eDNA 5th pass 30_C BE-Lig BY (version 2) (version 2) | ecosystem: Environmental > Terrestrial > Soil >... | reverse complement strand
CGAGGGCGACCACCGCCGGGCCCGGATCGTGAGCCTCACCGGGTATACCCCGCAGGGAGCGATCCAGTTCCCCGCCGTCGGCTCACTGATCGCCCACGAGTTCGACGATCCCGGCACCGACCTGCCCGGCTTCGTGAGCGTCGGCGTCCGGACCGGCACCGACATCGGAGCGGGCTTCCTCGGCCCCCGGTTCTCGCCGCTGGAGGTGGGGAGCGGCGATCTCCGACTGGGGCCGGGCGCCAGGGCCGACGATCTGAGAGTGCCCAACCTGGAACGGCCGAAGGGGCTGAGCGTCGAAGCGCACGCCAAGCGGCTCGAGTTGCTTGGTGGGTTGGAAAGGGGCTTCGAGCCGACGAAGCGGGGGGCCGTTGCCGAGTCGCTGAAGGCGGCCGCCGATCGGGCCGTCCGTTTGATGCGTCCTGAAGCCGCCGCGGCGTTCCGCCTCGACGAGGAGAAGGACACGGTCCGCGACACCTATGGCCGGACCCGATTCGGCCAGGGGTGCCTGCTCGCGCGACGGTTGGTGGAGCGCGGCGTGGCGTTCGTCGAGGTGACTCTCGATGGGTGGGATACCCACCAGAACAACTTTGACCGCGTCGCGGAACTGTCGGGCACGCTCGACAGGGCGTTCTCCACGCTGCTGGCCGACCTGAAGAGTCGCGGGCTCCTTGATTCGACCCTGATCGTCTGTCAGGGCGAATTCGGCCGTACCCCGCGGATCAACGGCCAGGCGGGCCGCGACCACTGGCCGGCGGCCTGGTCCGCCGTGCTGGCCGGTGGCGGCATCCACTCAGGGCAGGTGGTCGGTAAGACGAGCGCCGACGGGATCGCCCCGGAGAGCGAGCCAACCCGGACGCCGGACCTCATCGCCACGGTCGTGAAGGCCATTGGCATCGACCCGATGAAGCAAAACATGTCGAACGTCGGACGCCCCATCCGCATCGCCGACCCCACCGCGAAACCGATCAAGGAGCTGCTGTGATCATCCCCGGCATCCTGAGCCTGGCCCTGATGGCGGCCGACTCACGCCCCGCGGCGGAGCTCGCCCTCCTCGACGGCGATAAGCTCGCACGTATCGAGCTGCGGGTCGAGGTGAACGGCACGCCCGTCGCCGCGATCTGGGACGAGACGTTCGCGCGTCTGCTTGCGTTCTTCGACCGCAACGGCGACGGCACCCTCGACGCACCGGAGGCGGCCCGACTCCCCTCACCGCTCGCGCTTCGGCAGGCGATGGGCAACGGTTTCACCCCGCCGGTCGGCCCCACGCCGGCCTTCGGCGATATCGCCCGCGGTGACGGCAAACTGACGGTCGAGGAGCTCGCTTCGTTCTACCGCGACGCCGGTGCCGGGACAGTCCTGATCGGGGTGGGCCGATTGCCGGCGAGCGCTCGGTTGACGATCGCCCTGATCGAATCCCTCGACTCCGACGACAACGGCAAGGTGGACGAGGACGAGTGGAAAAAGGCCCCTCAGGTCCTCAAGGGGCTTGATGGGAACGACGACGAATTGATCGGGGCCGGGGAGCTCGTGCCGAAGCTCCTCTACCCTGGCGCCGCCGGGACGACGTTGATGGCGCCTGCAACCGACGCCCCACCGTCAGGCGTGCTCGAGACGCTGCCACTTCTGCTCCTTCCCGCCGACCATGGAGAGACGCGCTGGGCCGTGGAGGTCGCTCGCCGCCAGCCTCGCTTCAAGGCCGAAGAACTGACCCAGTGGCGCAAGCAGGCGCCCGACGCGGCCTGGGTCGTCCGACTCGATGACGAGCCGGATGCAGAGCGCTTCGCATTCGAGGGCCAGCGCATCCGTCTCAGCGGCTGGGCCACGAGCGGGAAGATGGAGGATTCGGCGACGTCCGCCCGGCTCGCGATGACGAGCCGGCTCGAGAATCCCCCGGCCCCGGAAAACGGAGGCAATCGCCGGCGTGGAGGCGACCTCTCGTGGCTCACGCCGATCGCCGACCGAAACGCCGATGACCAGCTCGATCGAGAAGAGCTCGACGCCTGGCTCGATCTGCAATCGCAGATCGCGCGCGGGCAGGTGCTGGTGACCGTCCTCGACGACGCCGGTCTCTTCGAAATCCTCGACACGAGCCACGACGGGGCTCTTTCCGTGCGCGAACTCCGCACGGCCTGGGAGCGACTGAACAACGCCGGCTGCGTGACAGCCGGCGCATTTGATCGGGCGAGGCTCCCACGCGTGGTGCTGGCCGCGGTCAGCCGCGGCTATCCCAAGGCGCTGGCGCTCGGAGAGCGCCGCGGCCCGTCCTGGTTCCGGGCCATGGACCGCAACGGCGACGGCGACGTCTCTCGCCGCGAGTTCACCGGCCCGGCGTCGGCGTTCGAGAAGCTCGACCGGGACGGCGACGCCCTGATCGACGCCGATGAGGCCGCTCGTCCGGTTGCGAGCCCACGTGAATCCGATCGTATCCAGGGGCAGTTGTAGAAGAGACCTCCAACCGATGGGCCTTGCACCTCTCGGACCTCATCACCTGATCGCGATGATTTTGGAGCTGGTCGCGTTAGGGTGGCCGGCCGTGCCGGCCGCCCGGTGCCAGCCAACGACTTTTGCCGACAATACCTCGCCAAGCCGCCCGCCGAACGATTCCAGACGGCTGATGACCTCCGCGAGGCGCTGGCCCGCCTGCTCCGTTGTACCCGACCGAACCATCCGGCGAGTCAAGGTCTCCGATTCCAGGAAGATCGTTCCAGGGGAGGGATCACTCGCCATGAGCACGTTGCAACGCCTGACCGACCGCGGCCTGGCCCGGCCCCCGCGCTGGCTGCCGGGGAACGTCCAGTACGAGACCATCATGGGCTCGATGGCGTACGGCGTCTCGTCGGACTCCAGCGACATGGACATCTACGGCTGGGCCATCCCCTTGAAGGACGAGGTCTTCCCCCACCTGCGCGGGGAGATCCTGGGGTTCGGCCACCAGGCCAAGCGGTTCGAGGTCTACCAGCAGCATCACATCCACGACCGCGACGATCTCGGCGGGCGTGGGCGGACCTATGACCTGACCATCTTCGGCATCGTACGCTTCTTCAGCCTGGCGATGGAGAACAACCCAAACATCCTCGACGCCTTGTTCACGCCCGCCACCTGCGTGCTGCACAGCACCCGCGTCGGCAACCTCGTGCGCGAGAACCGCAGGCTGTTCCTCCACAAGGGGGCCTGGCCCAAGTTCAAGGGGTACGCCTACAGTCAATTGCACAAGCTGGCGATCAAGCAGCCGCAGGGAAAGCGGGCCGAGCTGGTGGCCGAACATGGGTACGACACCAAGTTCGCCTACCACGTCATCCGCCTGCTGGGCGAGGTGGAACAGATCCTCATCGAGGGCGACATCGACCTTCAGCGTCACAACGAACATCTCAAGGCCATCCGCCGGGGCGAGTGGACCGAGGAGCGTCTGCGGCAGTGGGCCGCCGACAAGGAGGCCCAACTCGAACGGGCCTACGTCGAGAGCACGCTCCGCGCCACCCCGGACGAACCCCGGCTCAAGGCGTTGCTGATCCAGTGTCTGGAGGAGCACTACGGCAGCCTCGACGGCTGCCTCGTCAATCCCGACCGGGCCGTCGTCGCCTTGCGGAACATCCAAGGGGAACTCGACCGCGTCAAGGACCTGCTCTTCCCGGGAGGTGCCTCATGAATGTCGAAGAACATCTCCGAGGCGAGGTCGCCCGGCATCCGTTTCCCTTGCTCTTCGCCACGATCAGCGGGGCGCACCTCTACGGCTTCCCCTCTCCCGACTCGGACTACGACCTGCGCGGCTGCCACCTGCTGCCGGCCCGCGAGGTCGTCGGCCTCGGCCTGGGCCGAGAGACGGTGGAGTCGTCAACGACCAAACAGGGTATCGAGGTCGACCTGGTCACGCACGACGCCCGGAAGTTCTTCGCCATGCTGCTGAAGAAGAACGGCTACGTGCTCGAGCAGTTGTATTCTCCCCTGGTCGTCCAGACGACGGCCGCTCACGACGAGCTCAAGGCCATCGCCCGAGGATGCGTGACCAGGCACCACAGCCACCACTACCTGGGCTTCGCCGAGACCCAGTGGCGGCTGTTCGAGAAAGAGAGCCCACGCCGGGTCAAGCCTCTGTTGTACGTCTATCGCGTGCTCCTGACCGGCATCGCCCTGATGAGAACAGGCCAGGTCGAGGCGAACCTCGTTCGTCTCAACGAGGACGCCCGCCTGGCCCATGTCGACGACCTCATCGCCCGCAAGCTGGCGGGTCCGGAGAAATCGACGCTGGAGGATTCCGACCTGAGCTTCCACCGTCGCGAGTATGAGCGGCTCCGCACCGAGCTCGAAGCCGCCCACCAGGCCAGCACGCTCCCCGAGACGAACTCCGCACGACCGGCGTTGAACGACCTGCTCGTCAGATTGAGGGTGGAGACGGCCGCTTCGACTCACGGATAACCCATCGGATCGCCACCGGCCTGGCGAACCGTCCCCAGGATCGCAGGTTGCCCTGTCCCGCGAGCGATCGGACACTAATCAAACATGCCAGCAGCGACGAACGAAGCGAGGTCGGCGATCGTCCCCATGTTGGTTGAGCGGAAGATCACCGACCGGCCGTCATGTTCGACGCGGCAGTTCGTCAACAGATCAAGCCACATCTGACGGGCCCGCTTGGCGACGTCGTCCGTAGGCGCGTTGGGTTCAGAACGGCTCGCCTGCTCACGGAGCCCTTTGAGAAACACCGGGATCGCGTGGGCGGTCGACTCGCCGGCCGTGGGACTGCCAAGTGTCGTGACACCATCAAGCACGAGCTCATCACCGTCGGCAAGGCTGAACGACACCAGACCGCCGTCCTTGAACAGGTTCGGGACGCCGATTCCATCGAGTTCGTCGACATCCTCGGAGGCCGAGCGCAACAGACCGTCTCGACTATCGATGGCGTACAGCAGAAGCCCACGCAGGGAACGCTCCCAGCCCTTCCCCTGCGCGAAGGGAGACGGGACCGGGGTCTTGCGATGCCAGACGGCCAGCAAATCTTTCTCACGGCCAAGCACGACGGTTCGGTCGTCGGGACAATGAATACAAGTGTTGCGGCCGAATACGGGATTCTTCAGGCGGTAATAGACCCGGTTCCCCTCGCGAAGCTCGACTAACTCTTGCTTGAACGCATGTAAGATCCCGATCCAATCGACAGCCTCGGTCGTCCGGGCCGAGAGCAGTTCACCCTCCCCGCCGATTGTGATCCTCCATCGCGGCCTCACGTCGCTGGCGCGATGGATCCGGAAGAGACTCACCACCTGCTCGAACATCTCCACCCTGAGCGGGCCCAAGCCCGGTTTGGTCGGGTCGAACCCGAACTTGTTCGCGGCCTTCGACCATTGCTGGGCGATCAACAGGTTCAGTTGGGTCCGGTACAGCCCCATGCCCGCTCGTCGAAACGCGGCCGCTGGCCGAACCGCCACGAAGCCCTGAGCGTCCTCGGGGACGTACGAAAGATCGAAAGGCTCATTTCGGAACGAATCGCCGGACCGGGACTCCCGCGTCGCCGTCGTGACCTCGCCGTCCACCTTGCCAACGTCATCGCCTCGGACCGGCCCGTGAAGCGTCAGGACCCCGCCGGTCAGAGCCAGCAACAACGAGCCCCAAACCGCACGACGAGCCGCCGACCACGGCCGATTCCTCAACAGGCTTTCCTCACGCAACATGGTGATCCTCCTGATCAAGGTCCCCTTCGCCGGCAGGAACGTCCTGGCCGGCCCGCACGGACTCCGTCCGTCTTGCCGCAGCGCCAGCCGCGACAGGGAAAGCAAATAGCGCCCGTTTCCCCCGGCAAACCGCGCCCCCGCGGCGTCGGCCGCCAGCTCCTGCTCGCACAGCAAGCGCATCGCCAGCCAGTGGACCAGGGGGTGATAGAAGTGGATCGCCAGGGCGAGCCGGGCCAGGATCCCGGTGGCGTAATCGCCCCGGCCGATGTGCGCCAGCTCGTGGGCGAGCACCGCCCGCCGCTCGTGCTCGTCCCACGACCGCCAATCGCCGGGCAAGAGCACAACCACGCGCCACCAACCCGCCGTCGCAGGACTCGTCAGTCCGAAAGATTCACGAACCTCAACCTGTCGGCGGCACCCCATCGCGTCTCGAAGCGACCGAACCATGTCGATGAGTTCGGGGTCGCCCAACGGCCGCGACCGCCGCACGCAAAGGTGAATCCCCCACAACCCGATGACCAGGTAGAGGAGTCCCACCCCCGTCCCCGCCAGGACCGTGACAGCCAGCAGGTTTCCCCAAGGGCGACACCGGGCCGCGGGCGCGGCCGCCGTCGTCTCGAACCGCTCCCAGATATCCCGGAGCGTCGCGAGCGACCAGCCGGTTCTGCCGCCACCATCGTCGTCCGGCCGCGGCTCGCTCGGTGTGGACACGATTGGTCCCTCCGCCGTGACGGATGGCCTGGGCGCGGCCCCGGCCGAAGCCGAAGGCATCAAGGGCGACCTTCCCGGCACGATGAACGTCAGAAGGCTGACGGCCACGACCAGGCCGAGAGCCAGCGACGCGACCCACGCGCCGGTGGCCGGACTTCGCCGCGAGGCGAGCGCATGAATCGCAACCGCCGGGACGAGTAGGAGAGAGACCTGGACCGCGCACCAGGCCATCGACAGCCCCAGGTTGTTCATTGGCCTTGCTCCTTCAAGACCCGTTCGAGCAGTTCCCGCTCCTCAGCCGTGAGCGTCCGCTGCGCCACGAGTTGCTTCAGCAGTTGGGCTCGCGAACCTCGAAAGACCCGCTGAACCAGGTCGCCCAGGAGCCGCCCCGAGACATCCTCATACGACCGGGCCGCCTTGTAGCAGAACGGCCGCTCCTCATTGAGCTGGCGGAGAAACCCCTTGTCGGCCAACCCTCGGACGAGGTTCGCGATCGTCGTATACGTCCGATCCAGCCCCGCCGCCGCAAGCCGGTCCCGCGCCTCCGCCGCCGTCGCCTCGCCATGCCGCCAGAAGACGTGCATGACCTCCAACTCCCGCTCCGTCAGATCCTTCGCCGGCGGGCGTCCCATGCCCGTGCCCTCCCCTGGCCGATTTGGTATTCCAAATTTGGTTTTTGCAATTTAACGCCCGAGGCCCTCCTGTCAACGCCAACTTGGCCGTGAGCAAGAGCGTGGCGCGACCACGCAAAATCAGTCTTAATCCGCGACATATTCCGCAGGTTCGTTGGCAGACCGACCGTCATAGCGGGCGAGTCGCTTCGGTCGGTCCGTTCGTCGACCAGTCGTTTCCGAAATCATCCTTACCTTCTCACAAAACCACCCCTCCGCTCGTCCTTGGTGCCGAAACGGCGGGGCATTCCCGGCCACGGTTTTGGACAGGAGACCCACGGCTGATGAGGCGGCCATGAACGTGTTCGCCGCCCGGCGTTCGGGAGAAGTCTCATGAATGCTCGGATGAACTACGGGAAGGTGGCGCCAGAGCCCCCTGAAGCTGATGTACGGGCTGGAGGGGTACCTCCGCGGGTGCGGGCTCGAACACGCCTTCTGGAGCGGGTCAAGACCCGCGTGTCGCAGATCAACGGGTGTGCGTTCTGCCTGGACATGCACACCCAGGACGCCCGCGCCGCCGGCGAAACGGAACAGCGGCTCTACCTGTTGTCGGCTTGGCGCGAGGCCCCGTTTTACAGTGACCGAGAGCGGGCCGCGCTGGCTTGGGCCGAGGCCCTGACACGGCTCGACGGAGTTCCCGATGAGGTCTACGAAGACGTTCGCGGTCACTTCACCGAGAAGGAACTGGTCGACCTGACGTACGCGGTCGTCGCCATCAACGGCTGGAACCGGCTGGCAATCAGTTTTCGCGCGGTTCCCGGCACGTACAAGCCGCGGTGACGGGCGCGGCGAACGGAGCCGGCGGCCGCGGCTTATCGAACGGCAACCCGTCGGAACGGGTTGCGGGGTTGCTCGACAGAGACTCGTTCCGGTTGAGGGTGCCATGTCCGACGACGTGAACGGCTTGCGGCCGCGGCTGATGTCCGTCGCGTACCGGATGCTCGGCAGTGTCGCTGACGCCGAGGATGCGGTGCAGGACGCCTTCCTACGGTACCAGACGGCCGGCGGGGTGTCGTCTCCCGAGGGGTTCATGGTCCGCACCGTCACCCGACTGTGCATCGACCGGTTGCGGGAGCGGCGGCGGCGGGGCTATGTCGGTCCGTGGGTGCCCGAGCCGGTGGCGACGCAGACCGAGGCGCGGGGCGCCGGACTCGCCGAATCGCTCACCCAGGCGTTCCTGCTGCGGACGGTGTTCGACTACGACTACGCCGAGGTCGCCAAGGCCGTGGGCAAAAGCGAGGCGGCCGCCCGGCAACTGGTCAGCCGAGCGCGGGGGCGTCTCGGCCTCGAGGGCGGCCGGCGGTTCCCGGCCCCCCCGGCGCGGGCGGCCGGGCTGGCCGAGCGGTTCGTCGCCGCGTGCCGGGCGGGGGACGTCAAAGCGGTCGAGGCCATGCTCGCCGAGGACGCCGAGGTCCACACCGACGGGGGCGGGAAGGCGGCCGCGGCCCGGGTGGTGGTCCGCGGTCGCGATCGGGTCGCCCGGTTCTTGACCGGCGTGCTTCGCAAGCCGTGGTTCCAGGACTTCCACACGACCACGGTGAACGGCGAGCCGGGACTGGTGTTTCGGTCCGGCGACCGGGTCAAGTCGGTGCTGTCGTTGCGGATCGACGGCGACGTACGGGCGGTCTACATGACGCTCAACCCGGATAAGTTGGACCGGTGGGCAGCCGCGGAGGTGGAGTGACCATGGGCGAAGAAGAGATCGAGTCGGACCGGATCATAAGGCTCGCCTGTTGGGCAGTTCGGCTTGCCCTGGCGGCCTCGTTCCTGTCGGCGGTGGCCGACCGGTTGGGGGTCTGGGGACCGCCGGGCGCGTCCGGGGTCGCGTGGGGGAGTGTGCCGAAGTACGAGGAGTACGTGGCCCAACTCAATTGGTTCCTGCCCGCCGGCTTGGTGCCGGTGGCCGGCTGGGCCGCAACGTCCGCGGAGGTGCTCATCGCGTTCGGACTGGTGATCGGCTGGCGGCTCCCCTGGGTCGCCCTCGCCGCCGGGTTGCTGCTGACGACGTTCGCGGTCACGATGGCCGTGGCGCTCGGCCTGAAGCCGCCGCTGGACTACTCCGTCCCCTCAGCGGCCGCCGCAGCGTATTTGTTGGCCGCCGTGGCGCGATCGACGGCCCGGAGGTTGCCGGTCGGCAATGCTTGATGTGCTCCCGGCAAGTTCCGAACCACGGCCGAGCCGGCCATACCACCGACCTCGGTCTTGCCTCGTGCCAAACGAGGGCGCGACCAGCCCGTCTGGGTGTCCTACGGCTTGGCCGATGCACCGGTTAGTCTGCCAGGGCTGGCCGAAGATTGTCAGGCTGAAGCCTACGCGACGCAGAACGGCTCAATGATCTGACGGTTGTTTGAGAGGACCGCAAAGAGCCGGCTCCAGCCTGACGGCCGAAGCCGGCCCTGCATCGATCCAAGAGGGCGATGTTGATCCAAGAGCCACCTGCTCAGGCCAGGTGGCGGTCCACCTCGGGCAGGAGCTTGGCGAAGTCGAGCTTGTTGGGGCAGGCTTCGCGAGCGGCGGCGAGGTCGGCACCCGACCAGTCACGGGCGGCGTCGGTCATGGCGGCGAACTCGCGGCGGGCCTCGGCGCGGTGGCCGTGGTGCTGGTAGTAGGTCAGGAACCGAGTCAGGTTGCCGAGCTCGGCCGCGGTGCCGGCGGCCAGCGAGCAGCGGCCGTCGCAGTCGGCGCAGAGGGTCTGGCCCGCAGCCACGATGGCGTCGCGAAGCTGGTGGATGTCCGAGGTCTTGAGCGGTTCGAACCGGCGGGCGGCGTCGGCGTTCTCACGGATCTGGTCGGTGTTCTTCATCGAGACGCACGAGGCGCTGATGCGCTCGTCGGTCCAAATCGCGTGGAGGAGCCCCTGGAACGGGGTCAGCTTCCGCTCGGCGAGCACCGGCACCTTGCGTTTGACGTCGTCGAGGATGTTCCCATCGTACTTGTCGCCATACCGTTTGCCGGCGATCTGCTTCATCGTGATCAGGCCGATCCCCTTGTTCCAGCAGGCGTCGATCGCCTTGTTCAAGGGGGCGTCCTTGTCGAGCCAGGGGGTGTACTGGATCATGACGGCGTCGACGATCCCCCCCTCGGCCGCGGCCTGCATGATCGGGGCGCGGTCCTTGTGGTGGGACGAGAAGCCGACGAACTTCGCCTTGCCCGACTTCCGGATCGCCTCGGCCGTCTCCTTGAACTCCTGGCTCTTCACGAAGTTCATCGCGTCATTCAGGCTATGCTCATCTCCAAGGCCGTGGATAAAGAAAAGGTCGATGTAGTCGGTGCCGAGGGCGGCCAGCCGCTCATCGACCATCTTCAACATCTCGCGCGGGGTCCTGGGCATGTCCTTGGTGACGAGGAAGATCTGCTTGCGGACCTCGGGCATCTGCTCGAACCACCGCTTGAAGGCCGGTTCGGTTCCATAGACCTTGGCGGTGTCGAAGACCCGGATCCCGCTGGCGAAGGCGGTCCGGAAGAGGCGGTCGAGCCCATCGAGACGCACGGCCCCCTGGTCGAGCAAGGTGATGTTGACCCCGGTCTTACCCAGCGGGCGCATCGGAAGCGTCGCGGCGGGCTTTGGCGCGGCGGCGTCCTGGGCGGTGGCCGCGTCGGGGGCCAGGCTCATCGCCGAGGCCGTGGCCAGGGCCCCGGTCTGGAGGAAAGTGCGGCGGCTGGCTTGGTCCATCTTCTCTTCGTGGGCCATCGGTTCTCAACTCCTCAGGCGAAGTGGGTCGTTGATCGAAGGAGACTCGCACGAACGACGATCGATGATGGAGGCAATCAGGTTTTCCAGTTCAGGGCCTGGGCGGGCCATCGGCTCGTCATCTTATCACAAACCGCATGACCGAGCCGCAAGCCAAGCGGGCCGGTCGACGCGAAGCCGACGGACGTTACGAGAGGGTTTCTTACTTGCGTCCTTTGCCGGCCGGGTGGGGGCGATTGCGATCGCCCAGGTAGTAACCGATGGCCAAGGTGACCAGCGGCAAGATCGACTGGAGCATGAACTTGACCAGCTCCGAGCCCTTCTCGAATGTGGCGTCGGTCCGGTAGAAGAGGAAGAACATTGCGGTGAAGCTGAGTGCGTAAACCCCGCCGAAGATCAACAAGACCCAGCGCACGATCGCGAAGGAGGCGATCAGCTCCGAGCCAATGACCGGGTCCTCCTTCCATTCCGACTTGACGATCTCCCGCTTCAGGTCGATCCGCGCTGGGTTCAATGCGTCCTTGTCCCTGGACGATGGCAAAAACTCGTTCATGGTGCTCTCAGTCGAGTCCCGTAATCTCTTTGATCACCTTGTCCCCCTTGACGATGCCGAGCGAATGGCCGTCCCT